>Ga0208242_100104_pt1 | contig 114374 bp, 102 predicted proteins | sample SubbioAug_CSW13A_FD_184825 | JGI IMG/M metagenome (GOLD analysis project Ga0208242, IMG submission 184825) | Serpentinite rock and fluid subsurface biosphere microbial communities from McLaughlin Reserve, California, USA - CR12Aug_CSW13A (SPAdes) | ecosystem: Environmental > Terrestrial > Deep... | reverse complement strand
GGGGGGGGGGGGGGGGGGGGGGGGGGGCTGGCGGCATGGGCGTTGGCGGTGCGGTGCGGAAGGCCTGGCGGTCAGCGCCGTCGCAAGAAAGCCAACGTGGAGCCCAGGTCACGATGAGCCGCCAGCCGAAGTGCTGGTCAGCGTGAATGAGTGTAACGGTGCGCTCCCAGGTCGCACGGCCCGAACACCGCGACAGGGGTGGTGAGCCCATCGGCAGTGTGGGGCAAAGAAAAACCCGCCATGCTGGGGAGCGTGCGGGTTTTTTTGAGGCTTTGTGAAGCCGTCTGGCTTTGTATGTTGTCTGGTGCCCAGGGCCGGACTCGAACCGGCACGCCTTGCGGCGGGGGATTTTGAGTCCCCTGCGTCTACCAATTTCACCACCCGGGCGGGATTTCGCAAGTCGCAAATTATGGCACAGTGTTGAACATGAACTACCCGACCCTTGAAGACGCCATTGGAAAAACCCCGCTTGTGGCCTTGCAGCGCATGGGCGCAGCAGAAAACGCTGCCCGAGGCAATGTGATTCTGGGCAAGCTCGAAGGCAACAACCCGGCCGGTTCGGTGAAAGACCGGCCCGCGGTGTCCATGATCCGGCGCGCCGAAGAGCGGGGCGAGATCAAGCCCGGGGACACGCTGATTGAAGCCACTTCCGGCAACACCGGCATTGCGCTGGCCATGGCGGCGGCCATCAAGGGTTACCGCATGGTGCTGATCATGCCGGAGGACCTGTCCATTGAGCGTGCGCAGACCATGAAGGCGTTTGGAGCCGAACTGATTCTGACGCCCAAGAGCGGCGGCATGGAGTCGGCCCGCGACCTGGCCGACCGCATGCAGGCCGATGGCAAGGGCCGGGTGCTGGACCAGTTTGCCAACGCCGACAACCCGCGCATCCATTACGAGACCACCGGCCCCGAACTGTGGGAGCAAACGGCTGGGCGCATCACCCATTTCGTGAGCGCCATGGGCACCACGGGCACCATCACCGGCGTGTCGCGTTTCCTGAAAGAAAAGAACCCGGCGGTTCGCATCGTGGGCGCCCAGCCCAGTGAGGGCTCGCGCATTCCGGGCATTCGCAAATGGCCGCAGGAATACCTGCCCAAAATTTACGATCCCAGCGCCGTGGATGATCTGGTGTATGTGAGCCAGGCCGATGCCGAAGACATGTGCCGCCGTCTGGCGCGCGAAGAAGGCATTTTTGCCGGCATCTCGGCCGCGGGCGCCTGCTGGGTGGCGCTGCAGGTGGCGCAGCAGGTGGAAAACGCCACCATTGCCTTCATCGTGTGCGACCGCGGTGACCGCTACCTGTCCACCGGCGTGTTCCCTGCGTGAACATGCGCCCACCGCGCCGCGTCGCGTCACCCGCTGGGGCGATCCTGGCTGTCCGGCCAAGCCGGCCCGGCGGTGTCGTTAAGCCGTTGCTTCAGGCGTCAAGGGGCGGGCATTGATGGCGCCATCTGCATTCCGCTTCTGCCCCTGCTGCGCGGAGTCGCTGGCCCTTATCGGGCACATGGAGGATGGTGGTTTCACCCAGCGGCTGCGCTGCGCGGCCTGTGGCTTCACCCACTGGAACAACCCCACACCGGTGCTGGCGGCCATCGTCGAGGTGGACGGCCTGGTGCTGCTGGCGCGCAACGCCGCCTGGCAAAACCGCATGTTTGGCCTGATCACCGGGTTTATGGAAGCCGGTGAAACCCCTGAAGACGGCATTCGCCGCGAGATTGTCGAAGAAACCAGCCTGCAGGTGAGCCAACTCAGCCTGGTGGGTGTGCACGACTTTCAGCGCATGAACCAGGTGCTCATCACCTACCACGCGGTCGCGCACGGCAGGGTTCGGCTGTCGCCCGAACTGGTCGAATACAAGCTCATGCGCCCCGAGCAGGTGCGCTGCTGGCGCGCCGGCACCGGCTTTGCGCTGGCCGACTGGTTGCGAGGCCGGGGCGTTGAACCGGTTTTCATGGCGGCAGAGCCGTCCCGCGACGAAGACAGGCCATCAATCTGAGCGGTACCGTGTCGTGGTTCACGCTGGCGCTGGGTGCAGCCTGTCTGCGTGCATCGCACGGCGGGGCAGCCCGCATAGAATCAACCATCCTGAGGAACTTCCCATGCAAGCCGACAAAGAACTCGATGCCCGTGGCCTGAACTGCCCGTTGCCCATTTTGAAAGCCAAGAAAGCGCTCGCTGACCTGCACAGTGGCCAGACCTTGTGCGTGATTTCCACCGACGCGGGTTCTGTGCGTGACTTCCAGGCCTTTGCCAAACAGACCGGCAATGAACTGCTGGAGCAGCAGGCCGTGGGCAGTGACTATTTCACGCTGCTGAAACGCCGTTGATCGGCATTTCAGCCTCTGACTGATCACCGCGATCACACACCCCATGGAAATTCTGTTGGTCGATCCTCTGGTGCCTGAAGCCCTGAGCTGGCTTCAGGCGCGCCACGACGTCAGCTACCGGCCCGAGCTCGGCGACAATCTGATCGAGCTGCGCAAGAACATGTACAAGACGCGCGCGGTCGTGCTGCCGCCGCACGTGATCGTGTCCCAGGAGTTCCTGAATTTTTCGCCCAAGTTGCAGGTGGTCGCGCGCATGCAGATCTCCAGCGACAACACCGATCTGGATGCCTGTGCGCGCCGTCATGTCCGGGTGATTCAGGCGCGCAGTGCCACGGTGCGGTCGAACGCTGAATATGTGCTGTACGGTCTGTTCATGCTGTACCGCAGGGGTATGGTCAGCGCGCTGCTGGGTCGCAAGATCTCAGAGGTTCGCATGGGGCGCGAGCTGGCGGGCAGCACGGTGGGTCTGCTGGGACTGGCACCGGTGGCCCACACGCTGGCGCCCATGCTCAAATGCCTCGGTGTCCGGCTGGTAGGCTACGACCCGGCGGTGCACCACGCCGCACCAATCTGGGAAAAACTGGGTGTTGAACCTGTCACGGTGCAGGAACTGCTGTCGCATTCGGACGCGGTATCGCTGCAGATGGTGTACGCCTCGCGCTTCAAGGGCTGGATCAACGAGCGGCTGCTCAACCACTGCAAGCCAGGGCAGTTGTGGGTGGGCGTGAGCCGAAGTGCCCTGTTTGACCCCGATGCACTGGCCTATGCCCTGACCGACGGCCGGATCGATGCGTGTCTGCTTGATGGGGCCAACCCGAGTTTTGTGGCCGAGGGTACGCTGCTGCACAACGTGCCCAATCTGCACCTGACGCCGCGCCTGGGCTCGCACACGCGTGAAGCCAAGCTGCGTGCCAGCTGGTATGTGGCGCACCGCATCCATGAAACGCTATCGCCCGTGGACGCGCGAAAAGATGGGCCGCAGGGCACGTTCTCCGTTCACGACAGCCTGGACTACGCAGACCAGGAAGATCCCCAGGCGGTGTCGCCATCACAGTGGAGCTCGCTCGACCTGCACAGGCGCTGAAACCGTGCCGCCGCTCCGGTGCGGCACGTTCTGTTCAGTTGCCCAGCCGGGCCAGTTGCTCGCGTACCTTGGCGAGGGTGGCGGTGAAGTCGGCCACGCGTTTCTTTTCCTGCTCAATCACGGCCGGCGGTGCTTTGGCCACGAAAGCCTCATTGCCCAATTTGGCGCCTGCCTTGGTGATTTCGCCTTCCAGGCGCGTGGCTTCCTTGCCCAGGCGCAGCTTTTCGGCCGCCACGTCAATTTCCATGAACAGGCACAGGCGGGCATCGCCCACCACGGCCACCGGCGCGGAATGCGCCGCGGTGGCCCAGGCGGCTTCGTCTTCAAACACCTTCACTTCGCCGAGCTTGGCCAGCGCTTGCAGCACCGGGCCGGCGGCTTGCATGAAGGCGGCGTCGCCCAGCACATACAGCGGCAGGCGGGTGGCGGGTGACACGTTCATTTCACCGCGCAGGGTGCGGCAGGCGTCCACCAGCCCCTTGAGTTTGCTCACATGGGCTTCGGCCACCGGGTCGATGCGATCGGGCTGGCTCACCGGGTAAGCGGCGATGCTGACCGATGCGCCAGCGCGGCCAGCCACGGGGGCCACCTTTTGCCACAGCTCTTCGGTGATGAACGGAATCACCGGGTGCGCCAGGCGCAGAATCGTTTCCAGTGTGCGAATGAGCGTGCGGCGCGTGGCGCGCTGCTGGGCCTCGTTGCCGGTGTTGATCTGCACCTTGGCGATTTCCAGGTACCAGTCGCAAAACTCGTTCCACACAAAGTCGTAGACCGTGTTGGCCACGTTGTCCAGGCGGTATTCGGCAAAGCCCTTGGCCACCTCGGCTGCCACGCGCTGCAGGGTGGAGGTGATCCAGCGGTCGGCCTGCGAGAAGCTCAGGTAGCCGTGTGCCTTGCCACCCACGCTGCAGTCGGCCTTCGTGTGTTCCATCAGGCCGCAGTCCTGACCCTCGCAGTTCATCAGCGTGAAGCGGGTGGCGTTCCAGAGCTTGTTGCAGAAGTTGCGGTAGCCCTCGCAGCGCTTGCTGTCGAAGTTGATGCTGCGCCCCAGTGAGGCGAGTGCAGCGAAGGTGAAGCGCAGCGCATCGGCCCCGTAGGCGGGGATGCCCTCGGGGAATTCCTTTTCGGTCTGCTTGCGCACCTTGGGCGCGGTTTCGGGCTTGCGCAAGCCAGTGGTGCGCTTGTCCAGCAAGGGTGCGAGCGAAATGCCGTCGATCAGGTCCACCGGGTCGAGCACGTTGCCTTCGGACTTGCTCATCTTCTGGCCCTGTGCGTCGCGCACCAGACCGTGGATGTAGACGTGTTTGAACGGCACCCGGCCAGTGAAGTGCGTGGTCATCATGATCATCCGGGCGACCCAGAAGAAGATGATGTCGTAGCCGGTGACCAGCACGCTGCTGGGCAAATACAGGTTGTAGTCGTCGGTGGCGCGGTTGCCTGGCTCGGGCCAGCCCATGGTGCTGAACGGTACCAGAGCGCTGGAATACCAGGTGTCGAGCACGTCTTCGTCGCGCTTGAGCACCTTGCCCGCGCCGGCCTGGGCCTGCGCTTCTTCCAGATTGCGGGCCACATACACCTGGCCCTGCTCGTCGTACCAGGCCGGGATCTGGTGGCCCCACCAGAGCTGGCGGGAAATGCACCAGTCCTGGATGTTGTTCATCCACTGGTTGTAGGTGTTGACCCAGTTTTCGGGCACGAACTTCACCTCGCCCGACTGCACGGCGGCAATCGCCTTGTCGGCAATCGACGTACCGCTGGTGTTGTGCTCATTGCCCTTGCTGGTCATGGCGACGAACCACTGGTCGGTCAGCATCGGCTCGATCACCTGGCCGGTGCGTGCGCAGCGCGGCACCATCAGCTTGTGTTTCTTGGTTTCCACCAGCAGGCCTGCGGCTTCCAGGTCGGCCACCACCTGCTTGCGCGCGACGAAACGGTCCAGGCCGCGGTACTTCTCGGGCGCGTTGCCGTTGATGGTGGCGTTGAGCGCCAGCACGCCGATGATGGGCAGCTGGTGGCGCTGACCCACCGCGTAGTCGTTGGCGTCGTGCGCCGGCGTGACCTTCACCACGCCGGTGCCGAAGGCGCGGTCCACGTAGTCGTCGGCGATCACCGGGATCTCGCGCTCGCACAGCGGCAGCTTCACGTACTGGCCGATCAGCGCGCTGTAGCGCTCGTCCTCGGGGTGCACCATCACCGCCACGTCGCCCAGCAGGGTCTCGGGCCGGGTGGTGGCCACGGTCAGGTGACCGCTGCCGTTGACCAGTGGGTAGGCGATGTGCCAGAGCGAACCGTCTTCCTCTTCGCTCTCCACTTCCAGATCCGACACGGCCGACATCAGCACCGGATCCCAGTTGACCAGGCGCTTGCCACGGTAGATCAGGCCCTGCTGGTACAGCTGCACAAAGGTCTCGGTCACGACCTTGCTGAGTTTGGGGTCCATGGTGAAGTACTCGCGGCTCCAGTCCACGCTATCGCCCATGCGGCGCATCTGCGTGGTGATGGTGTTGCCGCTCTCTTCCTTCCATTCCCAGACCTTGGCCACAAAGTTCTTGCGCGCTTCTGCGGGGGTGGGCCCCATGTCGTGACGGCTGATGCCTTGCGCCTGCAACTGGCGTTCCACCACGATCTGGGTGGCAATGCCGGCGTGGTCGGTGCCGGGCACCCACACCGTGTTGGCGCCGCACATGCGGTGGTAGCGCGTGAGCGAATCCATGATGGTCTGGTTGAACGCATGGCCCATGTGCAGCGTGCCGGTCACATTGGGGGGCGGTAACTGGATGGCGAACGACGGTGCGCCTTCCACCGGCACCCCGGTGCCCCGGAAGCCCGCGGCCCCGTAGCCACGCTGCTCCCATTCCGGGCCCCAGTGGGCTTCCAGCGCGGCGGGCTCGAAGGATTTGGACAGGGAGAGCAGGCCGGGTTGGTGCAAGGTGTCGGACATGGGGTGGGCGCAAAAAGTGAAACGGCGCTCCGCAGGGCGCCGTCAGGGAAAGCTGGGAAGTGACCTGATTTTATTCGACCGATCCGAACCGGACGAAGCGCTCTGCGCTGAGTGGGCCGCCAACCCGGGCCGGTTGCTCAGCTGCGGTTTCAGCGGTGCCGCAGGCTGGCCGTCGACAGCATGCAATGCCCGTGTGCTTTTCGTGGCTTTCGTTCACACGAGCAAGCCTGTGGGGTGCTGGCTCGTGCCGTGGCCGAAGGTCGTTGCGGGGCTTTTGGCTTCAGCAGGGTAGGTGTTTCAACCGGTGCACGGGCTTTGGCCCAAATGCCCAGGCGGGGCAGCGCAGGAAAGACGCGAGGCCGCTTGTTCCTCGGTGTATTGATATTGCGAATTGTTATCAATTAATTGAATTGAATAGACTTTGTCAATCTGCTGCATAGCTCAGAACAATTAGATGGATCGCTCTGGTTTGCTTAATTTCAGAGGGCCTCAACGGGTCCTGGCACCTGCCAGACGGCCCGCTGGGTCTTTCTTCAACCACGAAAAGGAGATGCCCATGCCCGCATTGAAAGGCTCGAAAACCGAGCAATGCCTGAAAGACGCCTTCGCTGGCGAATCGCAGGCCAATCGCCGCTACCTGTATTTCGCGAACAAGGCCGACGTGGAAGGCCAGAACGACGTGGCCGCGCTGTTCCGTTCCACCGCCGAAGGTGAAACCGGTCATGCACACGGTCATCTGGAGTTTCTGGAGCAGTCCGGCGACCCCGCCACCGGCTTGCCCATTGGCTCGACCCGCAACAACCTGGCGTCGGCGGTGGCGGGCGAAACCCACGAGTACACCGACATGTACCCCGGCATGGCCAAGACCGCCCGTGAAGAAGGCTTTGACGAAGTCGCTGACTGGTTCGAAACCCTGGCCAAGGCCGAGCGCTCGCACGCCAACCGCTACCAGAAGGCCTTGAACGAGTTGGTGGACTGAGGGCGCGTACCTCCCCCCGCGCCGCGCCCTGAGGCGCGTCACCCCCCCAGGGGGCGGCGCTGGCGGCCTGGCAAAGCCAGTTCCGCGGCGCCCTGGGTTGGACTGCCCTTCTACCGAAGGGCGTTTTTTAAAGCGTTTTGTCAAGCGCTTTCAAAAACCCACAAAAACCCGCACAGACGAGGAGCAGAGACATGGCCACCGAAGGCAACTTGCAAGCGCCGACCCGGCACGCGCTGGACTGGAAAAACCCCGACTTTTACGACGAAGAAAAATGCTTCGACGAGCTGGAGCGGATTTTTGACATCTGCCACGGTTGCCGCCGCTGTGTGAGCTTGTGCGGTTCCTTCCCCACGTTGTTTGACCTGGTGGACGAGAGCAAGACCATGGAGGTCGATGGCGTTGACAAGAAGGATTACTGGAAGGTGGTGGACCAGTGTTACATGTGCGACCTGTGCTACATGACCAAGTGCCCTTACACCCCGCCGCACGAGTGGAACCTGGACTTTCCACACACCATGCTGCGAGCCAAGGCCATCAAGTTCAAAAAAGGCGAAGTGGGCGTGGCGGAGAAGTTTCTGGCGTCTACCGATGTGCATGGCCAGTTTGCGGGCATTCCCATCGTGGTGCAGGCGGCCAACGCGCTGAACAAGACCAAGACCATGCGCAAGCTCATGGAAAACGTGGCGGGTGTGGACAAAGACGCCTGGTTGCCTGAACTGGCGACCAAAAAATTCCGCTCCGGCACGCCCGAAGCCAAGTCCCAGGTTGTGGTGGATGGTGCCAAAACACCGGGCAAGGTGGCTATTTTTGCCACCTGCTACATCAACTACAACGAGCCCGGCATTGGCCTGGACCTGCTGAAGGTGCTGGACCACAACGCCATTCCTTATGCGATTGTGGACAAGGAAAAGTGCTGTGGCATGCCCAAGCTGGAGCTGGGCGACCTGGAGGCGGTCCAGGCCAGCAAGGAGGCCAACATCCCGGTGCTGGCCCGGTACGCGAAAGACGGTTTTGCCATCCTGGCGGCGGTGCCCAGTTGCGCGCTCATGTTCAAGCAGGAAATCCCGCTGATGTTCCCGGACGATCCCGACACCCAGTTGGTGAAGGAGCACATGTGGGACCCGTTTGAGTACTTCATGGCCCGCAAGCGCGACGGCTTGCTGAAAACCGAATTTCCCCGGAAGCTGGGCAATGTGAGCTATCAGATTCCCTGTCATGGCCGGGTGCAGAACATCGGCAGGAAGACCGAGGAAATGCTGAAGATGATCCCCGACACCACGGTCAACACGATCGAGCGGTGTTCCGGCCACGCGGGCACGTTTGGCGTGAAAAAGGCCTACCACCAGACCGCCATGAAGATCGGCAAACCGGTGTTCAAGGCCATGGCCACCATGAAAGACGGCGCCAAGCCCGATTTCATCAGCTCGGACTGCCCGCTCGGTGGTCACCACATTGCACAGGGCTTCGAGGTGAACGGCCTGGGCGCGCCCGAGCTGCAGCACCCGATCAGCCTGGTGGCCAAGGCGTATGGATTGACGTGAGTGACACGGCAGGCAGCCTGCGTTTTCGTGACACCTGTTTCAGCGTTTATTTGGAGAAAAACCCATGCAACTGACCGGCAACATCACCCCTGACAGTCTCATGAGCCTGGAGGCCTACACCAAGTGGCGCAAGCTTCACAAGCCCGAGATCATGGCGCACCGCAGGCTGCGCAGCGTGGTGCTGGGCGAACACATCAACCTGCAGTTTGAGAGCGAGACGACCATCCGCTACCAGATTCAGGAGATGCTGCGCATCGAGAAAATATTTGAAGAAGAGGGTATTCAGCAAGAGATTGAGGCCTACGCGCCGCTGGTGCCCGATGGCCACAACTGGAAGGCCACCATGATGATCGAGTACACCGACATCAATGAGCGCAAGCGTGAACTGGCCAGGCTGATCGGTGTGGAAGACCGCATGTTTGTCGAGGTGGAAGGCCATGCCCGGGTGTACGCGATTGCCGACGAAGACCTGGACCGCGAAAACGACGAAAAAACCAGTGCGGTGCACTTTGTCCGGTTCGAGCTGACGCCGTCCATGTGCGCGTCCGTCAAAGCCGGGGGCGCGGTCAAGCTCGGTTGCGACCACACACACTACCCCGCGCACATGCAAATCCCCCCTGAAACGCTGGCCAGCCTGGCGGGTGATCTGCGCTGAGTGGACCGCACAAGCTGAACGGGTCGGGTCGCTCAAACCGCTCAACCAGCTCAACCAGCCCAGTGGGCAGGGCTTTCAGCCCCGCCACCCCATTGTCATCCAACGCGATCAGCCGCCGCCAGCGCGGCGCGCTGCGGCCGCGACAGGCCACAGTTCGCTCAAGGCCATCAGCAGTGATGTGGCGGCAGGGCATTCCTCGTCCAGCGCCAGCAGCAAGGGCTTGCCATCGTCCTGCTGCACCCGGTCCTGCGGGTGCTGAACCGGCGCCCTGGCCGCCAGTGCACGCAGGCGCCCAAACGATCCGGTCTGCCCCGTGACTTTGTGGCCAGTGCGGGCCCAAGCGGCCAGTGACAGTTCGCACCCCTGCAAAAACCCCGCAGTCCAGGCAAACACGGCATCGGCCGAGGGACTCACCAGTTGAATCAGTTCGTCCAGCGGGGGCTTTTCTTGGTTGTGGTGGTCCATGACCTGCTGGTTCAGGTGGTTGTAGAGCCGCATGGTCGCGCTCAACGTGTCGTTCAGCGCCTTTTGAGCGGTGGCTTCGGTTCGGCTGTTGGGCATGCGGTCGTGCAGTTCCATGGCACTGCGCAACCAGGCGTTGGGCAGCAGCATCTGCGGCGACCAGGCCACCGCCTGCAACAGGCCGTGCAGGCGGGGGTAATCGGTACAGGTTTTTTTCAGCCGCTTTTCATCTTTTTCACCAAAGGCGGTGACCAGCACTTTCTTCTCGGGGGCGCCACGGGCCGCGGACTTGCGCGGGACGGCCGGTTGGCGTGCCCGGGGTGGGGAAGGCTCGGGCAGGTTCAGTTGCCTGGCCCAGGCCAGTGCGCCGCTGCGCACCCACAGGGGGCGCCAGTCCAGCCGGTGGTACCAGGCCGCGAGGGCGCCACCCAGAGCGACGCCCGGCCCCGGCTCGTCGGGCGGTGGGTCCTGCGTTTCGGGCAGCAAGGTGTTCAGGTAATGCGGGTACCTTTGGTGCGCCTCGCGCAACACCGCTTCAGCCTCGTTTTTGCGGCCCAGGCACAACAAGGCCAACGCGCGCAGGTGCTCGCTGGGTGGCATGTCGTGGGGGTATTGCGCCATCAGATCCAGTGCGTCCTGGTAACGTCCTGTTTTCAACAGCAGTGGCGCAAGCTGCAGACGCCAGCCGTGGTTGTCGTGCGGGTTGAGCGCCAGCCCCTGGTGCAACAGGTCCATCGATCGCACATCGTCATGCGCCATGCGGGCCAACTCCACGGCCACCGCCAGGCAGCGCAGCAGCGGCCGATTGGTCGATTCGATCCAGTGAAACTGTGCCTCACCCACGAGCAAGCGCAACACCGCCAGGGCATGATCCGCCACGCGCTGCGCGGCCTTGAGCATTGAGGTTGAGGCGTGCTCATTGCACAGTGCGTAGGCTGCGAGCAGCAGGTCGTCCAGCACTTCTGCGCTCAGCCAGGCCGCCGGGTTTTTCTCCAGAAAAGCCAGCGCTGCGGGCAGGCTGAACAGCAGCGTTTCCACGTCGGCGTCCAGCCAGGTCATGTCGGGCTTGCCCACCAGGAAGCGACGGCGCCACCGCAGGTTCAGATCGGCCAGCTTTTTCACCGGCCTGATCGACACCGTGGTGGCCTGCTGGTCCCCATCCTGAAGATCGAAGCGCTCCACCTTGTACAGCGCGTGCAAGGCTTCACGGTCGGGTGCGCGGGGCGTTGCGTCCGCCAGTGCCAGCCACGCCAGTTCAACGGTGTCGTCCTCCGCGTCATCCCTGTTGCTGTAGATCGATGCTATGCCCTCTTGCGCCATCTGCACCAGTGCGCCGGCCAGATCGTCCCTGCCCGCCTTGCGCGCCTGCGCCGCCAGCAAGGGTGCCCGCAGGCGCGCTTCTTCCTGCCGCCCCTGCGACAGCAACAGGGTCATTTCCAGGGGCCACAACTGCGGGTCGTTCGGGTTGAAACGGCTGGTTTCGTGAAACAGCTTCCACGCTTGCGCATCTTCACCCTGATCGGCCAGCACACTCACCAGGCGGCAACGCGCCGCCGTGGCCAGCACTTTGTCGTGGTGCTGAGCCATGTGCTCGAGCAATTGCCGGCGAGCGTGGTTCTGGCCGAGTTGCTGCATGGCATCGATCAGCGCGTCCAGCGCGATCTCGTGGCGAGCGTCCAGTGCCTTGGGCGATGCAAACAGCGGGGTCAACACGCCCAGTGTTTTGTCGGTCTGGCCGGCCAGGTTCCAGTTCATGGCGGCCATGCCCAGCGCCTGGGCCGGGACCAGCCGGATTTTTTCGGCGCTCAACATGTGGGGCTCGGCAGCATCCAGCGCCAGCGGCAGCAGCGCGTTTGTGGGCAGCGGCATGGGCGCATGCTCAAAGACCGCACAGCATTGCTTGAACTTGCGGCCCGAGCCGCAAGGGCAGACGTCGTTGCGTTCCACTTTGGGCAGGCCGCGCGCGCGCCAGCGGTTGGACGGCACCGGCATGTGCCCCCAGAGCTGACGCGCCACATGGCGCTGGTAGCGCAAGGCATCATCCAGATCAGCCGGCGGGACAGGGGATTCGGCCTGCAGGGTGGCCAGCATCTGGGCTGAAAACCAGTCGGTGAACGGCATCAGGGGCTCATCGGTCAGCAGGCGTTGCACCGCTTCGTTGAGGATGGCACCGATGTTGTTCGTGGCGGGAGGAGCGTGCTTCATGGCGGTGTGTTGCGGTGCAAACAGGTGAGAACCGTGCAGAGTGTATTCACACGGCTGGCATAGGGGCCGTGGTGTGGGGCGTGACGGACCGCAGACGCCACGCCGCCCAGTGCCCCTCGGGGTCGGCTTCCAGGTGCAACGCCCGCCCGGTCGCGGGGTGTTTGAGCGCCAGTGTGCGTGCATGCAGCCACAGGCGTTGCCAACCGAGCAGCTCGGCCAGCGCCCGGTTCAGCGGCCCCTTGCCGTGGGTCGCGTCACCCACGATGGGGTGGGCGATGTGTTTCATGTGGCGGCGCAGCTGGTGGCGCCGGCCCGTGAGCGGTTGCAGCTCGACCAGCGCGCATCGCGTGGTTTCAAAACCGCCGAGGGGCAGCGGCAGTTCGTAGCGCTCCAGGGTGCGCCAGTGCGTGTGTGCCGTCTGCAGCGCCTCGCGTTTGCTGCGCATGTCGTCGGGCATGCGCTTGAGCGGGTGGTCGGTAAAGCCTTCGCTGGCGGGCCAGCCGCGCACCACGGCCTGGTAATTTTTCTGCAGGCCCTCGCCAGCTTCAAAAGCCTGGCCCAGGGTGCGGGCGGTCACGGCGCTCAGCGCAAACAGCAGCACGCCGCTGGTGCCTTTGTCGAGCCGGTGCACGGGCCACACCGGGCGGCCCAGCTGGTCGCGCAGCATTTGCAGGGCAAAACGCGTTTCGCCGGCGTCCAGCCCGGTGCGGTGTACCAGCAGGCCGGGCGGTTTGTTCACCGCTGCAAGATAATCGTCACGGTAAAGGATTTCCAGCATGTTGTTTGTATTGTCCCCCGCCAAGGCGCTCGACTACGAGACGCCACCGCACGTGTCCACCCACACCCAGCCGCTGTTTGTGAAACAGGCCAGCGAGTTGATTGGCGTGCTGCGCGACAAGTCGCCGCAGCAGATTGCCGAGCTCATGAAGCTGTCTGACCCGCTGTCGGGTCTGAACGTGGCGCGTTACGCCGCGTGGGCACCCCGGTTCACGGCCCGCAATTCCAAGCAGGCGGTACTGGCCTTCAACGGTGATGTGTACGAAGGTCTCGATGCCAAGTCGCTCAGCGCGCCCGATCTGGACTGGCTGCAGCAGCACCTGTGCATTTTGAGTGGCCTGTACGGCGTGTTGCGGCCGCTGGACTGGATGCAGCCCTACCGACTGGAAATGGGCACACGCCTGACCACCGGGCACGGCAAAAACCTCTACCAGTTCTGGGGCGGCCAGATTGCCGAGTACCTGAACGAACGCGCTGGGGCCGACCTCAGCCCGGTGGTGGTCAATCTTGCCAGCGAGGAGTATTTCAAGGCGGTGGACCGCAAGACGCTCAAGCCGCGCGTGGTGACCTGCGTGTTTGAAGAGCGCAAGGGTGAGGGCTACAGGGTCATCAGCTTCATGGCCAAGCGGGCCCGCGGCCTGATGGTGCGCTACGCCGTGCAGCACCGGCTGAGCACACCCGACCAACTCAGGAGGTTTGACCTGGAGGGCTACCGTTTTGTGCCCGCCGCCTCCGAGACCGACCGCCTGGTGTTCCGCCGCGAACACAAGGCATGACCGCCCTCGTGAGTCCGCAGGAGCCGACATGAGCCAGACCGTCACCCCGGAATTGCGTCGCTGGATCGTCCAGCAGGCTGTCGCCGGGCACACGCCCGAGTCGGTGCTGGACGCCATGGTGAATGCAGGGTGGACCGAAGACGTGGCGATCGCTGCGCTGGAAAGAACCCTGGAGCAGCACCTGCGCGAGCAGGCCGCTGTGCAGAAGACCGCACCCGGCGCGGGCTTGCGGGTGCCCGATCTGGATCTGAGCCGGTCGCCGCGGCAGGTGGATGCGGGTGACCGCCGTGTGGACGTGCTGGCCGTGCTGGCCCAGCCCCGGGTGGTGGTGCTGGGCAACCTGCTGAGCGCCGAGGAGTGTGATGCCCTGATCGCAGCGGCACAACCGCGCATGGCGCGCTCGCTCACCGTGCAGACGCAGACCGGGGGCGAAGAGATCAACCCCGACCGCACCAGCAGCGGCATGTTTTTCAGCCGAGGTGAAAGCGAGTTGATCCGTTGCATCGAAGCGCGTATTGCCCGGCTGGTGAACTGGCCGGTGGAGAACGGCGAGGGCATGCAGGTGCTGCATTACCAGCCGGGCGCCGAGTACAAACCGCACTACGATTATTTCGACCCCGCCGAACCCGGAACACCCACGATTCTCAAGCGCGGTGGCCAGCGCTTGGGCACAGTCGTGATGTACCTCAACGAGCCAGCCTGTGGGGGCGGAACCACCTTTCCCGACATCGGCCTGGAGGTGGCACCAAAACGCGGTCATGCTGTGTTTTTCAGCTACGACCGGCCAAGCCCCGCCACCCGGACGCTGCACGGGGGCGCACCGGTGATCGAGGGTGACAAGTGGGTGGCCACCAAGTGGCTGCGCGAGCGCGTGTTCGAATGACCGCGCCCGGGAAACGGCCCAGCCGCCTTGTCGGTGCCACGGCGGCCTGGCTGCTTGCACCCGCCGCTGGGCGGGTTCGGGCCGATCACCTTCTCCCGAAAGCGTCATGAAGATTTTCAGCAGCGGCCTGCAGTTCGAGGTCGAGACCGCGGGCGACAAACGCGCTCCGGCGGTGTTGCTCACCATGGGCCCGGGCAGGCAACTCACCGCCGGGTCTGAGCACTTGTTGACGGCGTTGGTGAACGCCGGTTTTTGCGTGATCCGCCACGACAACCGAGACATTGGTTTGTCCAGCCACCTGGATGTGCTGGGCATTCCGGATGCGCTGGGCGTGGCAGGCGCGCACCCGGTTGGGGTGTCCATGGGCGGCATGATTTCGCAGCGTATCGCGGCCGCCGCGCCCGATCGCGTGCTCAGCCTCCCCAGTGTCATGCGTTCCAGCAATGCGCCGGGCCTGCACGGCTCCAGCCCCGAGGTGTCACGCGGCCTGCTCACCCGGCCCAAAAGCCAGTCGCCGCACGACGTGGTGGACCGCACACGTGACATTTTTCGCCTCATTGGCCGTCCGGCCTATCCGCAAAAGCGGCCCATTTCTCGTCAGCACCTGCTGGACGGCGTGCACCGCAGCTACCACCGCGCCGGCGTGTCGCGCCCGTTGCTCGCCACCATGGCGGACCCCCAGCGCCACACCTTGTTGCCGCGCATTTTCTGCCCCACCCTGGTGATTCACGGCGAAGGCGACCCGCTGGTGCCCTTGGCCTGTGGCCAGGAAACGGCGGCGCGCATTCCGGGTGCCCGTTTTGAAGCCATCGAGGGTATGGGCCACGACGGGCCGCCCGGCGTGGCTGCGCTGCGGGCCACCCCCATCGTTCCGCACTTCAAGTCCGTACCCGCAGGAATCCCAGCATGAACCCCAACACCCCGGAACAATCCCAGCTCGGCAAGGTCTCGGCCTATATCGACCAGTACGACGCGTCGCTGCTGTTCCCGCTGCTGCGCGACACCAAGCGCCGCGAGATCGGCATCGGCGGCAGCATCCCGTTCCTCGGCGCCGATCTCTGGACCGCGTTCGAACTCAGCTGGCTCAACCCCAGGGGCAAGCCGCAGGTGGCGCTGGCGCACATCACCATTCCCTGCGAGAGCACGCACATCGTCGAGAGCAAGTCGTTCAAGCTCTACCTCAACAGCTTCAACCACACGCGTTTCGAGAGCGCCGACGCGGTGCGCGAGCGCCTCAAGACCGATGTGAGTGCGGCCATCTGGCACGGCGGCGCGGTGATGGCCGGCGCGGGCGTGAAGCTCCTGCAGCCCGAGGCGTTTGACCGCGAGGTGGTGCGCGAGCTCCACGGCCTGTGCATCGACCGGCTCGATGTGGAATGCGACCGCTACCAGCCCGCGCCCGAGCTGCTGAGCGCCGCGCTGCACGAGCAGCCGGTGAGCGAAACCCTGATGAGCCACCTGCTCAAGAGCAACTGCCTGGTGACCGGCCAGCCCGACTGGGGCAGTGTGCAGATCGCCTACAGCGGCCCGCAGATCGACCAGGCCGGGCTGCTGCGGTACATCGTGAGCTTTCGCAACCACAACGAATTCCACGAGCAGTGCGTCGAGCGCATTTACATGGACATCATGTCGCGCTGCAAGCCCACCAAGCTCATGGTCTACGCGCGCTACACGCGCCGCGGCGGGCTCGACATCAACCCCTGGCGCAGCAGCCACCCGCAGCAGCCGCCGGCCAACGTGCGCACCGCGCGGCAGTGAGCGGGTCGCGCGCTCAGAGCATTTTTTGAATGAGCGCGCCCTGGAACAGCACTGGCCCGGTCGGGCCGCGTTCGCTGGGCACGCCGCCCAGCGGCTCCAGGCTGATCGCCAGCGCCGGCACTTCACGCACGTCGCGCTGGTCGGCCGCCAGTTGCAGCAGCCTTTCCTGACTCAGCACACCCAGTGAACGGGGTGCCGCGCCCGGTGGCAGGGCCCAGAGCTGGAGCGACTTGTCGGCCGCTTCCTGGTAGCCGCCCACGCGCTGCAGCGTCAGGCGCCCGTTCTTCGGATCGAAGGTCACCAGCATCGAGGCGCTGGCCTGCTCGTCGTTCAGCACCGCCACGTATTCGATCTGCGGCTGGGCAGACAGCTGCGCCTGCAGATCACCGATCCGGGCGCCCATTTCATCGCGCAGGCCCACCGCCGTGACCACGGCCAGCACTGTGGCCAGCGCACCGGCCGCGGTGGTGCCGCGCCACAGCGCCAGGCTGCGCAACCAGCCGCTTGGGGCGGGTTGTGCGGCGTCCGTGCGCGCAGCGGCCATGGCCACGTGCTCGCTGTCGGCGCGCACCAGGTTGTGGATGCGGGTCCACACCACCGGCGACGGTTCGGCGGGCACCTGCAGCTCGTTCATGCCGGCCACGCGGCTTTGCCAGATCAGCGCGGCCGCGCGCACCGGCGCCTGTTCACGTGCCAGTGCTTCGAAGCGGCGGCGCGCACCGCCCCGCAGCGTGCCGAGGGCGTAGGCGCTGGCCAGGCGGTCCAGCAGCTCAGGGTGTTGGCTCAATTTCATGGACAAGCTCTCAATTCTTCACGGCGCCGGAGCACCACCCGCACCGCACGAAAGGGTGCAAAGTCCAGAGGCACCGCCGGGCCGGCTCCGCCGGACGGCCAGTGCCGCCCCCCTGGAGGGGGGTGACGCGAAGCGGCGCGGGGGGTGTTCACGCGAACCCAGCCATGCAGCTGCGCAGCTGGTCCAGCCCGCGGCGGATCCAGGTCTTCACCGTGCCCAATGGCAGCTTGAGTTGTTGCGCCAGTTCGCCGTGGCTCAGGTCGCGCAGGTAGGCCAGGCTCACCACCTCGCGCTGTTTGTTCTCCAACTGGCCCAGACACCGGTGCAGCGCCCAGGCCTGCTGGCTGGCGAGGCTGGTGTCCAGCGGGTTGGGCGAGTCGCCTTCCAGCGTGTCGGCCATGGTCTCGTCGATCTCGTCGGTCAGGTGTTCGCGCTCGGCCTTGCGGCGGCGCAGCAGGTCCAGCGAGCGGCTGCGCACGATCAGGCCCAGCCAGGCCATGGGCGGGCTCAAGGATGCGCGGTAGTCGGGTGCGGTGCGCCAGATCTGCAGAAAGCTGTCTTGCAGCGCGTCCTCGGCCCATTCGTGGCTGCGCACCACGCGCAGCGCCAGCCCGTAGAGCTTGCCCGAGGTGGTGTCGTACAGCGCCTTGAGCGCGGCCTCGTCGCCCTGGCCGATGCGGTCGATCAGGGCCATCAGCGGGGCGTCGGGTTCGTCTTTCATGCGCGCATTGTGGAGCAAGCCCCTTGGGTTTGCCGGCCACAGGCTTTGCCAGGCCGCGTGCCAGGCCATCACGGCCGCCGCCGGCGCGGCTGCACCTGCGTGGGCACGGCCAGCGCCGTCACGGGGGTGATGTTGACCGCCACCGGTGCCGCTTCAACCAGCTGGTCGGGGTGCCACACGTGCAGCCGGGCCGGGCCCTCGGGCACGTCCTGCAGCGTGGCCACGCCGGCGGCGTCGGTCTTCAGTGCCCAGGGCGTGCCGGCCACGAAGATGAAACCGCGCATGGAGCCGTGGATGTGGCAGCCCAGCGCCAGCGGGCCGCCCTGGTCCAGCGTCACGTCGGCGCTCTGGGGCTCCTTGCCTGCGGTGCGGCCGTCCAGCCGCAGTTCAAACCCGGCTTTCGGCCCCGCGTTGAGGCCGGCCAGCCCGGCGGGCAGGCCGCGCACATGGTGCTCCCAGCCGTCGAGGTTGGTGAAGCGCACCCGCGAGCCCACCGGCAGCACACTGACCGCCGGCACGAACTGCATCTTGTGTTGCTGGATGGTCGCCTGCACCGGCTCCGGTGTGCGCGCCTTGGCCGCGCTGGCGGGCTCGATCACCACCACCGCGTCGGCCAGGGGCTGACCGTCGCGGCCGGTCACGGTCACCTGCACCGTGGCGGCTTGCGTCGCACCGGACAGCAGCGTCAGCGCCAGCGCAGCGGGGCGCAACAAAAACCGGGCACTCATCGCGTGTTCACCACGTCGCGGTGCATCGGCGCCAGCAGCGCCAGCAACTGGTTCTGCCGGGTGAAGGGTATGCCGCGCGCGTCCATGCTCTGCTGCAGCACCTCCACCAGCGCGTTGAAGTGGCTGCGCTTCACGTCCATGTTGGCGTGGGCTTCTTTCATGTCGGGTCCTTTGTAAACGCACGGGCCGCCCGCGAGCTGGCAGACCTGGTCGGTCAGTTGCTGGGCGAGGTGGTCGAGCTGGGTGTCCTTGAACTGCTCACCGATGCGCGCATCGGCCTTCAGGCGGACCACGAAGTCGTCCATCAGCGCGCGGATGCCGGCCTGTTCGCCGAAGGCCTGGTACAACCCGGCGGCTGGTGCCATGGGGTAGGCGCTGGCGGGTGTCACGGCTGGCGCGGCAGGGGGCTTGGCCGCCATGGCCATGGACTGGGCAATGGCATGGCCGCTCGCCATGGCGAGCAGGGTGAGGGTGGCTGAGGTGATGAACGTTTTCATGGTGGGGGTTCAAAAAAATGGAAGGGGTTGGCGAGCCTGGTGGTGTGCGGGCCGGGTTTAGAAGGCAACCTGGGCCGAGAGGTACACGCCGGTCTGCTTCTTGCCGCTGGTGGTGGCGGGCACGATGCGGCCCAGGTTCACATAGGCGGCGGTGAGCGACAGGTTCTTGCTCGGCGCCCAGGCGACGAAGAGGTCCATCCAGTCGTCGGCGCGCAGGCCGTTGCCCAGGCCGGCGGCGGCGCCCGCGCGCTGCAGCTTGTTGGGCATGGCGCGGTATTCAAAGCCCACCGCCACGTTCTTGCTCAGCAGCCAGGCCACGCTGAGTTCGGGCATGAGCTGGTACCCGTTGTCCGCGCCGCCCAGCGTGGCACCAAAGCCCAGCAAGCCGTTCTGGTTGGCTTTGGTGGCGCGCAGCGTGCCGTTCACCAGAATGCCCTGCGCCAGGAACAGCTTGGTCGCGCTCAGGTACACATCCACGCCGTCGCGCTTCGCGCCCAGGGCGGCCAGCGTGCCGTCGAGCCCGCTGGACTGCAGGCGCTTGGCCTGAATGCCCACGGCGAGCTGTGGCATCAGCGAGTCGCTGTCGAGCATGGCGTCACCCGCCACGCGGACCTTGGCGCCCAGGATGTTTTGCCTCAAATGCAGGCCGGGCAGTCCCAGCGCGGTGCCGGTGGCGCGGGTGTTGAAGTCCTGGTGGCCGAATGACAGCTCCACCCGGTCGTTGATGCCGACCGCCACGCCCGCGGCGCTGAGGCCGTAGTCCTGCGTCACGGCGCGGCTCAGGTAGGCGGACACGCCTGTTTCGCCTTCGGCGGCCTGGCTGCCGATCACCGCCCAGGGCGACAGGCCACCGCCGGCTGAGCCCTCCACGCTGCTCACGCCGCCGGTCAGCAGCAGCTTGCCGGTGTCGGCCTGGGCGGGAGCTGCGGCGAGCAGGGCGGTGGTGGCGGCCAGGGCCAGCAGGGTGGGCGATGGCGTCTTGCGATGGTGTGTGGGGCAGAGTTGTTTCATGGCGTGGTTCTGTTGAGGGGGTCTGTTGGTGCGTGTTGTCAGCGCTGCGTCGGCACCGCTGGCTCTCCCACTACGCAACACCGCGCCGTGTGGATTCAGCACAGGGCATGACCCCAAAAAATGTGGGGTTTCTGAATCCGGCCGCCGGGTCGCCTGCGTATCCGGTGTGTCGGCAGTGCAAGGTCCATCCGGCCAGCACCACCGGCTCCACGACAACCGACACACACCTCAAGGAAACCCACCATGTCCCGCACCACCACTGCATCCGCTTCTTCGCTGATCACCGCCACGCCGTCGCGCCGCTCCTTTATGGGCACCGGCGGTGCCCTTTCGACCGTCGCTGTTGCCCTGCTGGCCGGCAAAGACGTTCTGGCCGCGGGTCACAAGGCCGACACGTCCCAGGACGTGTCCATCCTCAACGTGGCGCTCACGCTGGAGCACGAAGCCATCAACGCCTACCAGCTCGGTGCCGGCAGCGGTCTGCTGCAAAAGCCGGTGCTCGACATCGCGCTGCAGTTCCAGGGCCACCACAAGACCCACCGCGACGCGCTCATCGCCACGATCCAGAAGCTCGGCGGCAAGCCGGTGGCCGAGATGACGCTGGTGGACTACGCCAAGGCGCTCAACGCCGGTTCGCTCAAGAGCCAGGGCGATGTGCTCGACCTCGCCGCCCGCCTGGAGCTGGGCGCGACCAACGCCTACCTGAGCGTGATCCCCGCGCTGGGCGACCGCGAACTCGCCAAGGTGGCCGCCCGCCTGGCCGCTGACGAAACCATGCATTTCACGGTGCTGACCAACGCCCTGGGCCGTCCCCTGCCTGCGGGCGCGCTGTCGTTCGGCGCCTGATTTTTTGTGTTTCAACGGGTCGGCCGCTGGCCGGCCCACCCCCTTTCCCGATCCGTTTTCAACAACCGCAACGAGGAGCCATTCCATGTTCATCCAGATCACCCTGGCCGCCACCGCAGCCCTCGCACTCTCTGCCTGCGCCTCCAGCATGAGCGCGCCCGCCCCCATGATGTATTCGCAGGCCAGCCTGCCCGCCGCCGTGCAGGTGCCGGCCGGGCACCGGGTGGCCATGGAAACCGTGGGTGTGGGCCAGATCACCTACGAATGCCGCGCCAAGAAAGACGCGATGGGCCACGAGTGGGTTTTCGTCGGCCCTGACGCCAAGCTGATGGACCGCATGGGCAAGCAGGTAGGCACCTACTACGGCCCGCCCGCCACCTGGGAGAGCATGGACGGCTCCAAACTCACCGCCACGCAGCTGGCGGTGGCACCGGCCGCGGCTGGCAGCATCCCGCTGCAGCTGGTCAAGGCCAACCCAGCCATGGGCATGGGCGCGATGCAGGGCGTGAGCTACATCCAGCGCGTGGCCACGCAAGGTGGCGTGGCGCCCGTCATGCCGTGCGACGGCAGCCAGATGGGTAGCAAGCAGATCGTCAACTACCAGGCCGATTACATCTTCTGGAAAGCCGCTTGATCAGGAAGCACCCCCCGCGCCGCTTCGCGTGCCTTGCAGGCCGCGGCGTCGTCGGAGCCGATGCCTCTTCGTCCCGTCCAGGCCTGCGCAGGCAGGCTTGGAGCCGCGGTTCTCAGCCCCCCCGGGGGCGGCACGGGCCGTCTGGCAGAGCCAGCCCGGCGGTGCCTCTGGGTTTTCACTGCTTCTTGCGCGGGGGTCGTGCTCCGAAGTCATCCGAAACGCTGGTTCCTTCAGGCAGCGCGCTCAAACCCTTCCAGCAGGTTCACCGCGTTGGTGCCCACCGCGTCCACCGCGTAGCCGCCTTCAAACGTGAACACCGTGGGCAGGCCGGCGCTGGCCAGCGCCTCGCCTACGGCGAAGTAGTCGGCACTTTGCAAGGTGAAGCCAGAGATCGGGTCGCCTTCAAACGTGTCCAGGCCCATCGGCACCACCAGCGCGTCGGCCTTGAACGCCGCCACCGCGTCCAGTGCCTGGCGCAGCGCCGCGCGCCAGGTGGCAAAGTTGGTGCCGCGCGGCAGCGGCAAGTTGAGGTTGAAACCCTCGCCGGCGCCCGCACCGCGTTCGTCCGCATGGCCGAGGAAGAACGGGTATTCGGTCGCCGGGTCGCCGTGGATCGAGAACGTGAACACGTCGGCGCGTTCGTAAAAGATGGTCTGCGTGCCGTTGCCGTGGTGGTAGTCCACGTCCAGCACCACCACGCGCTGCTTCCCGCCATCGCGCAAAGCTTGGGCTGCGATGGCGGCGTTGTTCAGGAAGCAGTAGCCGCCAAAGAAGTCCGACCCCGCGTGGTGGCCCGGCGGGCGGGTGAGGGCGAACGCGCTGCGCGCACCGCCCAGCACCTCCCGCGCGGCCGCCAGCGCACACGCCGCACCGCCGCGTGCCGCCGCCCAGGTGCCCGCCATCAGCGGCGAACCCGAGTCGAAAGAAAACAGGCCGAGGCGCGCGGCGAAGTTCTGCGGCAGGACGTCGGTGCGGAAGGCGTGGCGGTTACCCAGTGGCCAGACTGAGGGCAGGGCGTCGCGCTGCGTGTTGGCCGGGTCCATGGCCACCCAGTCATCCCACGCGCCGGCCAGGAAATCGGTGTAACGGGAGCTGTGCACTTGGGCCATCGCCGCGTCCAGTTCGGCATCGCTGATCGCGGGCGTGAGCAGTTCGCCCAGCGGTCGCCGCTGCAGCTCGGCCACTACAAAGTCCAGCCGCGCCGGCACCTCATGGCAAGGCACCATGCGGCCGCGGAACATCTCTTCGCGCCCCTGGTGCAGGGCGTGGTGGGGGTTGTAGAAGGTTTTCATGGGCGAAGTGTCGCATCGAAGCCTGGTTGTCGCCGTTCGGCTGCGGCGTGCGGTGGTTGCGGCGGCGCGGCATCAGGCCGACGGAATCCCTCAAAGGGGCGGGGTTGCAGAAACTGGCCAGCACCTCCCCCGTTGGTGTCCGACACCGCTTGCTCAGGTTTCCGTGCCATCCATCGACTCGACCTCGGCACGACTTCCCCCGCTGCCCTGCAGTGACAACCTGTTCGCTCGCGTCAAACGGTTCGTGTTCAACCGCTGGAGCGACCTCGCGACCCAGACCTGGCCGACCCACCCCTGGCTTGTCGGGCGCCTTCCCTTGCGGTTCCCGGCTCATGCGATCCGTCTTTGGTCCTTCGATCCGCAGCCACTTCCAGCGCCAGCACAACCGGATCGGCGGGTGCATCGTGGACCTGAGCCACGACGCACGGGACGTGGGGCGCATGTCCCGCCCGCATCGGCACGAACGGGGTTGCCTTCAGGTCCCGGATGTGCAGAGTTCACTTTCCGGGTGCTTGCGCCGAGCAGGCCTGATGGCCGGTGCGTTCTCGGAGCGAGGAGCATCATGCCGCAGCCACCTGCACCTGCATTCCGGGTGGTCAAGACGGTGGCTTGAACCGCTGGCGCTGAATGGCCGTTGCCGTGAAGGACACCAGATGATTTTTTCGGCGACGCACCGTTGGCACGACGCCTGTTGGACGCTTTGGCAAAGGAAATCGCGCAACTCGGTGGCGTCGGTCGCCGTGTCGGCACACGTCAAGTGGCCATTCGCAGGGGGCAGACCGTCGCGGTGGTCGGGATGCCGGGCACGTGCCTGAAGCTGGCTGCCGTACCACTTGCGCTCACGCTGTCGTTGTCCAGCAGAGACGAATCACCCCGGTGGCAGCAAGTCATCCGAGGGGCGCCCAAGCGGTTTACCCTCTCATTGAGAACGGCATCCGGTGGAAGACATCAACGATGAGGTCGGGGTTGGGTTGCGTTCTGCCTGGGAAGCCGCCGCCGGAGCTGCCCAGTGAGCGGTCAGGCCCGGTCAAACGGGATCATGCCGTTCATTTCAAAAGTCAAATGCTTGGTCGCCTCAGGCACATTTCCCTCATGCTGCCTGCCGAATCTTCCTGGCCAACCTCGCCCCCCGTGGTTATCGATCCCGACCCGGACAACCGCCTGACCATCAGCTGGAGCCAGAGCCATGGGCGGCTGGCGGCGGCGAACCGGAGCTCGGGGCCTGGCCTCGATCGCGGTGGGCCTCGGTCCCTCTTGGCGTTGCAGCGCCGTACCTGACACACTGGCGGTTTTGCACGGCGCTTGCGCCACGCACCTCACCAGCCAACCTGTTCACCCAAGGAACGTCCCATGTCATCCGGAAAGATCCTCGTCGCCCAGGGCGGCGGCCCCACCGCCGTGATCAACCAGTCGCTCGTGGGCGTGGCGCTGGAGGCGCGGCGCTTCCAGAACGTGAAGCTGGTTTACGGTGCGCGCCACGGGGTGCGCGGCATCGTGGACGAGAACTTCGTGGACCTCACGCAGGAGACCAGCCACAACCTCGAAGCCGTGGCGCGCACCCCGGCTTCGGCGCTGGGCTCCACGCGCGACAAGCCGGACCTGAAGTACTGCCAGGAGATCTTCAAGGTGCTCAAGGCGCACGAGGTCGAGCACTTCTTCTACATCGGCGGTAACGACTCGTCGGACACGGTCCGCATCGTGAGCGAAGAGGCGCGCAAGGCGAACTACCCGCTGCGTTCCATCCACATCCCGAAGACGATCGACAACGACCTGGTGGGCAACGACCACACGCCCGGTTTCCCGTCGGCGGCGCGTTTTGTGGCGCAGGCCTTTGCCGGCGCCAACCTGGACAACGCGTCGCTGCCCGGGGTGTACGTGGGCGTGGTGATGGGTCGGCACGCGGGCTTTCTCACGGCCGCGTCGGCGCTGGGCAAGAAGTTTCCGGACGACGGTCCGCACCTGATCTACGTGCCCGAGCGCGTGTTCGAGATCCCCAAGTTCCTGGCCGACGTGAAAGCCACGTATGAACGTTATGGCCGCTGCGTCATCGCGGTCAGCGAGGGCATCCACGACGCCTCGGGCCAGCCCATCATCACGCAGTTGGCCAAGGACATCGAGAAGGACGCGCACGGCAACGTGCAGCTCAGCGGCACCGGCGCGCTGGCCGACCTGCTGTGCGAAGAGATCAAGGCCAGGCTGGGCATCAAGCGCGTGCGCGGCGACACCTTCGGCTACCTGCAGCGCAGCTTCATCGGCTGTGTGTCCGACGTGGATCAGCGCGAAGCGCGCGAGGTGGGCGAGAAGGCGGTGCAGTTCGCCATGTGGGGCCGGGTGGACGGCTCGGTGGCGATCAAGCGCACCGGCTTCTATTCGGCCGACTACGAACTGCTGCCGCTGGACGCCGTGGCCGGGAAGACGCGCACCATGGAAGACGAGTTCATCACCGCCAGCGGCACCGACGTGACCGACGCTTTTCGTCTCTACCTGCGCCCGCTGCTGGGCTCGGACATGCCCGACGCTTTCCGCCTGCGGTACAACCCGGTGGCCAAAGTGCTGAACCGCTCATGACCGGGGCGGCTCAAGCCGGGTTTCCGACGGGCCGACCCCGCTGGCATGACCGGCCATGGAAAACGCGCTTGCGGTGTGGACTCCGCGCTGCTAGCCTGATGGCGTGGTCCGGGCCATGAAGCCTTCTGGCTCGGGGCATCTTTCTCTTCCAGCTTCATAAAGGTGAACGTACCGTGAATACCCTGACCACTTTCCGGTTCCCCGAGGGCGCCTGTATTGCCCAGGCACAGCCGCACATGGGCGTACCCGTCACCTTGACATCGCCGGCGCGAGCCGTCATGACCGATCTGACCCATGTGCGCGCGGCCACCATCTCGCCGGACACGCCATTGACCGAAGCGCGCCAGACCATGATCCACCAAGGGGTGCGCCTCCTGTTCGTGGTGAGTGAAATGCCCTGTGTGGACGGTCTCATCACCTCGACCGACCTTGAAGGCGAGCGCCCGATGCAGGTGCTGGACCAGCGCGGCGTGAAGTACGAAGACCTCGTGGTGGTTGATGTGATGTCGCCCCTGTCGAAACTGGATGCGATCGATCTTGACGAATTGGCACACGCCGATGTGGCCAAAGTGATCGCCACGCTCAAGCAGCTCGGACGCCGGCACATGCTGGTGGTGCAGAGGGCGGGCAGCGGCCATGGCCCGCGCGTGCGCGGCGTGATTTCGCAGACGCAGATCGAGCGCCAGCTCGGTCAGCCGATCGACGTGGTGGAACGAGCCAACAATTTCGCGGAAATCAGCGTTTCGCTGGCCGGCTGACGCTGCGCTTTGGCGCGGGGCTGGCGCGCCGTTAGACTTCCTGCCTGTCCGACCAGCCCGCTACTTGCCAACCATGTTGAAGTCCACTCTGCTCTTGTTTGCGCTGACGATGTCTGCCACCGCCGGTCACGCCGCCGACAACTGTGAGCCGCTGCGCGCCAGGATTGAGGCCCAGATTGCCGGCACGGGGGTGACGGGTTTCACCGTCACCACGCTGGACGCTGCGGCTGACGTTCCCGGCAAGGTGGTGGGCAGCTGCGGCAACGGTGCGAAGAAGATCGTGTATGCCCGCGGCAGCACGGCCCCGGTTGTCCGCGCCGTGGCACCCGCCGCGCAGGCGCTCGCGCCCCCTGTGACGCCCAAGCCCCGGCTCACTAAAAAGGCCACCCGCGACGAAGACATGCTGACCGAGTGCAAGGACGGCACGGTGTCCCGAGGCGGTAGCTGCAAGCCCTAGCAGACCCTGTTCAGGGCTGGGTCAAACGGACGAAAGCCGGGTGAGGTTCAGCCCAGTTCCTTGAACGACTGCAAGGGCGACAGGGACGAAAAACCGCCGGCCCGTTTTTCCTTCATGGCGGTGATGGACTCGCGCACATGCGCATTGCTCCAGATCGCACCCTGCAGCCAGCCCATCTGGCGCAGGCTGTCTTCCACCGAATGGTCGCGCGCATAGGTCACGGCCTGTTTGGTGCCCCAGATGGCAATGGGCGGTTTGCTCGCAATCTCTCGCGCGCATTGCAGTGCCGCAGCCAGCATGGCGTCAGCCGTGTCAAAAACCTCGTTGACCAGCCCGTACGCCAACGCTCTGGCGGCGGGCAGGCGGCGGCCGGTGTACGCCATTTCTTTCACCACAGCAAATGGAATGAGCTTGGGCAGGCGCTGCAGCGTGCCCACGTCGGCCACCATGCCGATGTTGATTTCCTGGACGCAGAAGAAGGCGTCGGCCGTGGCGTAGCGGATGCAGGCGGCCGTGACCATGTCCACCGCACCGCCAATGCAGCCGCCCTGGATGGCGCAAATCACCGGGCAGCGCAGGTTTTCGATCTTGGTGAATGTGGCCTGCATGTCGGTGAGCAGGTCGAAGATGGCTGCGCGGCCTTCGGGGCTCTGGTCGTCCATGGCAATGGCGCCGCTGAAGGTTTCCAGCGCCATGCCGGCGCTGAAGTGTTTGCCGGTGCTGCTGATCACCAGCGCACGCGCCGTGCCTTCGGTGTGGATGTGCGTCAGCACCTCGTCCAGCTCGCGCCAAAAAGTGGGGTGCATGGTGTTCATGGCCTCGGGGCGGTTGAGCACCAGGTGGGCCACGTGGTCGTCAGTCAAGTTCAGGGAAAAGCAGGTCGGTGTGTTCATCGGGGGCCTTGTCTCTCGAGGGGCGGTTGGGGTGGCCGACACTGTAGCCCGAGGTTTGGCTGCCCTCTGTCCCGGCCTTGACGAGCTTGCCCACCCGCACCCCCAGCAGACGCAAGCGCCGGCTCAGGTCCACCCGCTTCAGGCACAGCCCGGCGTGGCGCCGGATGGTGGCCGCGTCGGCGGTGAAACTGTCCAGGGTGATGTCGCGCGTGACGCTCTGAAAATTGTCGTAGCGCAGCTTGATGCCGATGGTTTTTCCCGCGTAGCCTTTGCGTTGCAGGTCGGCCGCCACCTGTTCGCACAGCCGGGTAAACACCGCGCCCAGCTCGGCGCGGTCGCGCACGGCGTGCAGGTCGCGCTCAAAGGTGGTCTCGCGGCTCATGCTCACCGGCTCGCTCTCGGTCACCACCGGGCGCTCGTCGCGGCCCCAGCTCACGTCGTGCAGCCAGTGGCCGTAGCTCTTGCCAAAGGTTTCAAGCAGCCAGGCGCGGTCGCGGGCGGCCAGCTCGCCAATGGTGTGAATGCCGTGGCTCTTCAATTTTTCGTCGGCCTTGGGCCCCACGCCGTTGATCTTGCGGCAGGGCAGCGGCCAGATCTTGTCTTGCAGGTCGTCGCTCTGCACGATGCTGATGCCGTTGGGTTTGTTGAATTCACTCGCCATTTTGGCGATGAGCTTGTTGGGCGCCACGCCAATTGAGCAGGTGAGCCCGGTCGCTTGAAAAATGCTTTTTTGAATCAGCCGCGCCAGCACCCGCCCGCCCTCGCGCTGGCCGCCGGGCACATCGGTGAAGTCGATGTAGACCTCGTCCACACCCCGGTCCTCCACCAGCGGTGCAATCTCGGCAATGGTGCTTTTGAACAGCCGCGAAATACGGCGCACCTCGTCAAAGTCCACCGGCAACAAAATGGCCTGCGGGCACAGCTTGGCCGCTTTCATCAGCCCCATGGCCGAACCCACGCCAAACTGCCGCGCCGCATAGGTGGCGGTGGTGGCCACACCGCGCCCGGTGTAGCCCGCCAGGCGGGGGAAAAAGTCCACCGGAATGCGGTCCAGCGTGGCGCCCGACCATTCCCGTTCCGGGTAAACCTCCCGCAAGCGGGCCAGCACATCGTCTTCCTTGCGTCGCCCGCCGCCAATCACCACCGGCAAGCCCTTGAGCTGCGGGTAACGCAGCAGCTCCACCGACGCAAAAAAAGCGTCCATGTCCAGGTGGGCGATGCGGCGCTGCCGCGGTGGGGTGGATGGGGTCACGCTGCAAGCATAGCGCCGCCCGCCAGGGGTTTTGCAGGTCTAAGATGCTGGGTGCAGCCGGCACTTTCGCCTGGCTGCTTTAGGGAGCTGAAACACCATGAACAACACCGTTTCGCGTTTGATCGCAGCCCTGCTGGTGGGCGCGGGCATTGCCGTGGCCGGCTTCGCTGTCAACCAGGGGCTGGAACGCTTTCGCATGGCAGACCGCTCGGTCATTGTGAAGGGCCTGGCCGAAAAAGACGTGGAGAGCGATTTCGCCGTGTGGACCCTGTCGTTTCGCCGCGCCGGCGCCGAGTTTGGCGACGTGCAACAGGCCCTGGCCAGCGACCGCGACAAGGTGCTCGCCTTTCTGAAAACGCGCGGCTTTACAGAAGCGGAGCTGGATGCCCGCCCGCTGCAGGTGCAAGACTTGTTTGCCCGCGAATACGCCCAGGGCAACACGCCGTTGCGGTTCAACGGCACGGGCCAGGTGCTGGTCAAGTCACCCCGGGTGGCCGAGGTGGACGCTGCTGCCCGCGCGGTGGACCCGCTGATTCAGGCCGGCGTGCAACTGGGCGGTGAAAACGAAGGCGGCCGCAGCGGCCCGCGCTTTCAGCTGCGCGGCTTCAACGACATCAAAGCGCCCCTGCTGGCCGAAGCCACCCGCAACGCCCGCGAGCAGGCCGACAAATTTGCCGCCGAAGCCGGCGCGCAGCTGGGTCCGCTGAAAAACGCCAACCAGGGCGTGATCCGCATCACGGGCGACGATGGCAACGACTTTGACGACGGCAGTTCACGCACCAAGCGGCTGCGGGTGGTGAGCACGTTTGAATACGAGTTGAGGTAAGTACCCCCCGCAGCGCTGCGCGCTACCCCCCGGGGGGCGGCACTGGCCGTCCGGCAAAGCCGGCCCGGCGGTGCCCTGGGCTGCTGCGTTTCATGCGTCGGGGTGGAATGCCGCGCTGCGCTTGCAATGGCGGCGCGCTACCGGGCCTGCAAGGCCCGTCATTGCGAGCGCAGCGCGGCAATCCATCCCTGCGGGCCCAAGCGGCCCGCGCGCCGCACATGCGCAGCGCGGGATTTACGTCAAATCGACTTCTGCACCAGCCAGCCCTTGAACAACCAAGGCAGGCTGGGCGACACGCCGGTGGCCACGCCACCTTTGTTTTCGGCGCTGACGCCAATTTCCGTCACGCCCTGCAGGTCGGATTCATTCACCGGCATCTGCAGCGTTTTGTATTTGCTCGTGACCACGCCCAGCGAGCGGGGTGGGGCATCACCGGCAATGGCCCACACCTGCAGGCTGTCTTCGCGGCCTTCTTTCACGTCGTTGAGCCGCTGCACCAGCAAGGCGCTGTCTTTGGGGTTGTAGGTCACCAGCATGGCGGCTTGCTGGTCTTTGTCCAGCAGCACCGCCACCTGCCGAATCTGCGGCACCTCGATCAGGCGCGCCTGCGCATGCTGAATCTGGGCTTTCAGCTGCGTCATCATGCTGGCGCTGGCGGCCCAGCCAATCAGCACCACCAGCAGCAAAAAGACGGCCAGGGCGCGCCACCAGGGGCTGACGCGGCGCGAGGCCGGGGTGGACGCGGGGGTGTTGGTGTTGTCAGAGGCGGTTGCGGTGTCGGTCATGGGTCAATCAGGAGGGGTAGGTACCGGGTAGGAGTATGCCTTTGTCCACGTTCTGAATATTGGTGTGGCCGCAAAACGCCATGGTCACGTCCAGCTCCTTGTGGATGATTTCCAGCGCCTTGGTCACGCCTTGTTCGCCCATGGCACCCAGGCCGTACACCATGGCGCGGCCAATCATGGTGCCGCGCGCGCCCAGCGCCCAGGCTTTCAGCACGTCCTGTCCGCTGCGAATGCCGCCGTCCATCCAAACCTCAATCTGATCACCCACCGCCGCCACGATGGCCGGCAGCGCTTCGATGCTGCTGGGCGCGCCGTCCAGCTGGCGCCCGCCGTGGTTGCTCACCACAATGGCGTCGGCCCCGCTGGCCACGGCCAGTTGCGCGTCTTCCTCGCACATGATGCCCTTCAAAATCAGCTTGCCGCCCCACTGCTTCTTCACCCACGCCACGTCTTCCCAGCTCAGCGTTGGGTCAAACTGCTCGTTGGTCCAGGAAGCCAGCGAACTCATGTCGCTCACGCCTTTTACGTGGCCCACCAGGTTGCGAAAGGTGTGGCGGCGCGTGCCCATCATGCCCAGCACCCAGCGCGGTTTGGTCGCGATGTCCACGATGTTGCCCAGCGACGGAATGACCGAGGCGCGCATCTTGTTCTTCAAGTCTTTGTGGCGCTGGCCAATCACCTGCAGGTCCAGCGTGAGCACCAGCGCGCTGCACTGGGCCACCTTGCAGCGCTCGATCATGCGGGCCATGGCTTCGCGGTCGCGCATCATGTAGAGCTGAAACCAGAACGGCGCGGTGGTGTTTTCCGCCACGTCTTCAATCGAGCAAATGCTCATGGTGGACAGCGTGAACGGAATGCCGAATTTCTCGGCCGCCTTGGCCGCCTTGATCTCGCCGTCAGCGCTTTGCATGCCGGTCAGGCCCACGGGGGCAATGCACACCGGCATCTTGGCCACCTGGCCCACCATTTTTGTTGCGGTGCTGCGGTTTTCCATGTTCACCGCCACGCGCTGGCGCAGCTTGATCTTTTGAAACTCGTCGCTGTTGGCGCGGTAGGTGCTCTCGGTCCACGAGCCGCTGTCGGCGTAGTCGTAAAACATGCGCGGCACGCGCTTTTTGGCCAATACGCGCAGGTCTTCGACGGTGGTGATGACGGTCATGGGGGTTTGTCTCCGGTGTTGTGGGTGTGCTCTGAGCGCGATGTTAGCCAGACCACCTGGAAAAGGCTTGTGAAAGCCCCTTGGCCGGATTGAAATTTCTTGCGCCCCGTGTCCGTTTGGAGGCGGGTTCAGCAGGACGCAGCGCTGAGGCGGTCGATGATCAGGCCGCCGCCGGCGCTGCTGGCTGGTGTGAAGGCCCTGCGGGCGCTTCCAGCCGGTAGCCGAGGCCGCGCACGGTCTGGATCAGTGCGACGGGGTGACCCTCGTCGATCTTGCTGCGCAGACGGCGGATGTACACGTCCACGACATTGGTCAGCGGGTCTTCACTTTGCCCCCACACGCTGGACAAGATGCGTTCGCGACTGAACAACCGGCCAGGCGCGCCCATGAGCAATTCCAGCAGCGCCAGCTCGCGTGCCGTCAGGTTCAGGCTGGTGCCCGCCCGGCTTGCGCGCATGCTCTCCCGATCGAGTTCAAGGTCGGCCACCGCCAGCACGCGGGCACGGCCGGGCTGCAGGCCGTGAGAGCGCCTGGCCAGTGCCTCAAGCCGGGCCAGCAGTTCTTCAAACTCGAAGGGTTTGCACAAATAGTCGTCCGCGCCGGTGCGCAGGCCGTTCACGCGGTCGTCCAGCGAACCGAGTGCGGTCAGTATCAATATGGGCAGTTTCACGCCTTGTGCCCGCAACGTTTGGCAAATCTCCAAGCCGCCCATGCCGGGCAGCATCAGGTCCAGCACCACCACGCTTGGTGTGGTGCCGCTGGGCTGGTGCCGCGCCGCCGCCTGCACCAGCGCCAGCCCCTCAGGCCCGGTGGCGGCATGCTGCACCTGGTAGCCCTCGGCGCGCAGGCCCCGCTGCAAAAAGTCGGCAATGCGCGGATCGTCTTCAATCAGGATGATGTTCATGGGGCAGCGCTTACGGTCCGGATACGGTCGGTGCAGCGGTTTTTAGCATGGGCAGGCGCAGCACCACACAAGTGCCCTTGTTGCCCGCGGCGCTGGCCGGGCTGCGCAAGCTCAGGCTGCCGCCGTGTGCCTGGGCCAGCGCTTGCGCAATCGACAGGCCAAGCCCAATGCCCCCAGCCCGGTGTACCCGCGCCGCAGCGCCCCGGAACTGCCGCTCGAACACGCGCGGCAGTTCCTCAGGTTCGATGCCAATGCCTTCGTCGCTCACATGCAGTTCGACGTGGGGGTTGGCACCGCCGGTCTCATGCACGCTCACCTTCACGAGTCCCTGCGCAAAGGAATAGCACACCGCATTGTCCAGTATCAGCAACAGCAGCTGGCGAAGGCGCTGTGCATCGCCCAGCAACCACACTGGCTTCAGCTCACCGCAAGGGCCTTCAATGCGAATCTGGTTGGCCGCTGCCAGCGCTGCGGCTTGTGTCAGCGCATCGGCCAGGGACAGCGAAAGGTCCACGGGCTGGCGCACCATGGTGAGCGAGTCCATGTCGCTGCGCGCCATGGCCAGCAGATCTTCAATCACGGCGCCGAGCTGGCGCGAGGTGTCCACAATGCGGTGCAGCGCTTGCTGGTACTCCGTGGCGCTGCGGGCTCCACCGCGCAAGGTGATCTCGGCTTCGCCGCGTATCACGGTGGTGGGTGTGCGAAGTTCGTGGCTGATGTCGGCCAGCAACTGGCGTCGACGCACGTCGGTCCTTTGCAGCGACTCATTGGCCTCGTGCAAGGCCCGGGTGCGTTCGCGCACCTCGTTTTCCAGCTCGTGGCGCTGAGCAGCTTCCCGCAAGCGGTGTTGTTCGAGTTCCTCGGCCATGGCATTCATGCTGCGCGCCACATCCGAAAACTCGTCTTGCCCCTGGACTGCCACCCGGTGCTGCAACTTGCCCTGGCGCAAGGCCTGTGCGCCGTTCACCAGGGCGTCCAGTGGGCGGCGCAGTGCGCGGGCGAAATACACCATGGCCCCAAGCGCAACGAGCGCCAGCAGCAGCGCCATGCCGATCCACAGCGCCTGCATGCGCGCGAGTGCCTGGTCAGCGGCCATGCGCTCGCGCTCCACGGCAGCTGTTTCGCGCGTGATGCTCTGGGTGATCAGCTGCCGCAGGTCTCGGCCGTCGGTGCGTTCAAAAACCTCGGTGAGCGCGTCCCAGCCCTGGCGTGCGGGTGCGTCGGGCGGCAACACGTTCATCTGTCCAATGCTGGCCCCCAGGGCTCGCACCGTCACACCCAGCACACGCAAGGCATCCAGCCGCGCCAGGTGCTCTGCTTCGCCCGTGGTGTCCAGCCGTGTGAGGCGGGCTTCTTCGGTCAGGCGAGCCAGGTCGGCCAGCGTCGTTTTCATGTCGTGCAGCAATGCATCCCGCTCAGCCAGTTCACCGCCGGCACCAATCTTTTGCTGCGTGACCCACGAGCGCAAGCGCTGCTTGGTTGCCGACAGTTTGACAAAACCCAGGTGAATGTCGCTCGCAATACGGCCGCGCACCACCTGTCGCTCGGCTTCCCGCAGGGCAAACACCGCACCAATACCCTGCAGCGCCAGGGTGGCGGCCAGAAAGATCAGGACCAGGCTGAGGCGGCGACGGAACATGCACCCATTGTGTACGGGTTGCCCCCCGTGCCCGGGCTTGTCATCTTCTGTTCATCTGGCCGTCAGAGGCTGGTCATGCAGGGTTCAAACCCCATTCAGCCGGTGGTATTTCAATACAGGCAGGCCCTCGCTCAAAGCCAGTACAGGTGCCTGTTCTTACAACCTCATCCGGAGCCCCGCCATGAAAAACTTGCCTCTACTCGCTGCTGCACTCACCCTGGCCTCCTTGAGCACCGCTGCATCGGCCACCGTGGTCAACAGATCCATCACCGAGGCCGAAGTGCTGGCTGCACAGGCCGGCTGGTGCAAAGCGCTGGTCGACATCAGCCAGATCCACGAAAAAAGCGGTCAGGCAGCGGCCAAAGCACTGGCCGAAAAAGTCATCGACGGCGCCTACGGCTACCAGATGGGTGCCGTGCTGTTCAAGCCCACGCTCACCGTGGTGCCGCAAACCTTTCGCACCACCCGCGCCGGCGCTTTGGCTTATTTCGTGGGCGGCGACCGCAACTTTCCAAAAGACACCGGCTTTGCCCTCAAGGGCTGGACCCAGTGCCAGGCCAAGAATGCCGCTGTTTTCATCACCGGCGATTCGGCCACCAGCATGGGCAACGTCATGATCACCAACAAGTCGGGTGCCGTGACCACGGTGGACAAAACCTGGAAATACGTGAAAGACGATGCCGGCAACCTGCGCATCGTGGTGCACCACTCTTCGCTGCCTTACGCCGGCAACTGATGAAAGCGGTGTGACCTTCAGCCCGGCGCGGGCAGCACCTGCCCGCGCTCGGCTTCGGTCAGTGGTTCCAGCCAGCCCAGTTGCTGTTCCAGTACGGCCACCGTGGCCTCTGAGGCGTCGGTGCCGTGGGCTTGCCGCTCGGTGATGCGCTGGCGCAGCACATCCACCGGGGCTTCGCAGGCCAAGATGCGAAACGCAGCGCCCGTGCTGCGTGCCAGCGTGGCAAACGCTGCGCGCTCGTGCTGGCGCAAAAAGGCCGCGTCCACCAGCACCGTCCAGCCGTCGGTCAGCAGCCGGCGCGTGCGCTTGAGCAACGAGGCATAGGTGTCGCCATGGGCCTGCGGGCTGTACAGCCCGGTGTTCAGCCCCGAGCCACTGGGCGCCAGCGCGCTCAGGCCGTGCAGGCGCTTGCGCTCCACGTCCGAGCGCAGGCGTATGGCGCGGCCTGTGGCCTCGGCAGCCAGCCAGCGGCTGGAAGCCCAGGTTTTGCCACTGCCCGACAGGCCGTGCGTGATCACCAGTTGCGGCGCGGGTGGGTGGGCTATGGCCTGCGCCAGCCCGAGGTAGCGCCGGGCTTCGGCCAGACAAGCCTGGGCTTCGGGCGCCGCCAGTCCTTCGGGGACAGCGCCGCCCAGTTGCCCCAGGCGCAGCGCCGCCACCTTGGCGCGCACCCCCGCGCGGTAGCTGGCAAAAAAGCTCCACACCGTGGGGGCTGACACATCGCCGCTGTCGTCCAGCCAGGCGCTCAGCAACACATTGGCCAGGCCGGGGCGGCCGTGGTTCAGCAGGTCCATCCAGGCAAAGGCCATGTCGTTGGCCACATCGATCCAGCGCAGCGCGTCGTTGAACTCAATGGCGTCGAACGGCAACACGTCTGGGTGGCCGTCCGCCCCCACCAGCACCAGGTTGGCCAGGTGCAAGTCGCCATGGCCTTCGCGCACGCGGCCTTTTTGACGCCGCCGCGAAAGCAGCGGTTCAATGGCGTTGAAACGCTGTTCGGTCCATTCGCTCAGTTCGCGCACCAGCGCGGCGTCAGCGGGGTCGGTCAGGGCCGTGCGCAGGGTGTTGAAGTTGTCGCGCGGCCAGCGCATGGCTGCGGCCGCATGCCCCCATTCCTGGCCATTGCCCGCCACGGCGGCCCGGGCCTGAAACATCACCATGCGCCGCGCCAGCCCGGCCATGTGCTCGGGTGTGAGCGCGCCGCGCTCACACAGGTGGTCCAGCCGGGCAGCTTCGTCAAAGCGGCGCATGCTCACCGCGTATTCAATGGCCTGTGCGTCGTCGGCCGTACCCGGCACGCCCCAGCGCGGTTGTGCGGCCGTGCCCACAAGGGGCAGCACGCCCAGATACAGCTGCGTATCGGGTCGATCGTGCTGCTGAAAGCGACGGTTCACCCGAATCTCGGTTTCGCAGGCCTGGCGGCGCAGGGCTAGGGTGCTGAAGTCCATGAACGGAAAGCGCACCGGCTTTTTGATCTTGTAGGCCAACGCGCCCGCCAGCAGCACCCAGGCGCCATGCGTTTCCACCAGCGTCACGCGCTCCACCGCCTGCGGCTGCCGGTCGGCATACCGCGCCGGGTTCAGCAGGGCGGTGATCAGGGGCGGCAGTGCGTCGTTCATGCGAGCCACTTTACGTGCCCACACCCTGTGGCATCCTGACACCGCCGTGCATCCACCGTCAAGCCTGTGAAAATACCGCAACAGTCACCACCAGCAACCCACGGACACGGCACCCATGAACCTGGCCCACCTGCTTGAGCGCGCCGCGCTGCAAGACCCCGCGCGCCCCGCCATTTTCAGCGGCACCCGCAGCGTGGCCACGCACGGGCAATGGGCACAGCGCGCATCCGGAGTGGGTGCTCACCTGCGCGCCGCCGGCCTGCAGCCTGGCGACCGCGTGGTGTTTTTCATGCGCAACCACCCGCGCTACCTGGAGCTGATGTTTGGCGCCTGGTGGGCCGGGCTGGTGGTGGTGCCGGTCAACGCCAAGCTGCATATCAAGGAAGTGCAGTGGATCGTGGACAACGCCCAGGCCCGCTGGGCCTTCGTGACGAGCGACGTGGCGCCCGACCCGGCGGCATTCACCGGGCTGGACGGCGTGATGGACGCCGACAGCGCCGCCTGCACCGCCTGGCTGGAAGGCGGCGAAGCCCTGCCGGCCATTACCGAGCGCGCGCCCACCGATACCGCCTGGCTCTTCTACACCAGCGGCACCACCGGGCGCCCCAAGGGCGTGATGATCACGCACCGCAACCTGCTCACCATGGGGCTCACCTACTTCAACGACGTGGACCCTGTGGATGTCGGTGATGCCATTGCCTACGCCGCACCCATGTCGCACGGCGCGGGCCTTTATGCCATCCCGCACCTCATGGCCGGCGCACGCCACGTGGTGCCCGCTTCGGGCGGGTTTGATGCGGCCGAGTTGTTCGCGCTGGGCCGGCAGCTTGGGCCGCTGTCGCTGTTCGCCGCGCCCACCATCGTCAAACGCATCGTGGACGAAGCCGAGGCGCAAGGCCTTACGCCCGAGCAATGCGGCCAAAGCTTCAAAACCATCGTTTACGGCGGTGCGCCCATGTACGCCGCCGACATCCAGCGCGCCCTGCGCACCATGGGCCCGCGCTTTGTGCAAATCTACGGCCAGGGCGAAAGCCCCATGGTGGGCACTGCGCTCAGTCGCACCCATCTGGCCGACGCAGCTCACCCGAGGTACGCCGAGCGCCTAGCCTCTGTGGGCGTGGCGCAAACGCCCGTGCGCATCCGCGTGGCCGGGCCAGGTGGTGAGCCGGTGGCGCCGGGCGAAGTGGGTGAAGTGCTCATTCAGGGCGACAGCGTCATGGCCGGCTACTGGCAAAACCCAGAAGCCACCCAGGCGGCCATCCGGGACGGCTGGCTCTGGACTGGCGACATGGGCGCGCTCGATGCCGACGGCTTCCTGACCCTGAAAGACCGCAGCAAAGACCTCATCATCAGCGGCGGTAGCAACATTTACCCGCGCGAAGTGGAAGAAGTGCTGCTCACCACGCCCGGCGTGAGCGAGGTGGCCGTGGTGGGCGCACCCGACCCGGAGTGGGGCGAAATCGTGGTCGCTTTCGTGGTGTTGCAGCCGGGCGCAACGCTGGATTCCAAGGCGCTCGACGCTTTTTGCCTGGAGCATATTGCGCGCTTCAAGCGGCCCAAACGCTACGAAATGGTGGACGCGCTGCCCAAGAACAACTACGGCAAGGTGTTGAAAACGGTGTTGCGCGAGCGATTGGCTACCGGGACTTGACCACCTCGGGCCGGCCACAACGCTCTACCCAGCTCTACCGCAGCAGGCCCGGCAACCGTTCAAACCCGCCCACGTGGTGGGTGAGCAGGGCCAGCGCTTCGCTGCGGGCCTGTGCTGCGATGGTCAGGCCGACAAGACCGCTTCGCCGGTGGGCAACGTCACCTCCGGAATCGTGCTGGCGTCCTTGATCACCTGGCGCTGCGGCATGTAGTTGAGCAGCACGTCGGTTTCCTTCTTCACCGCGGCATAGCACTCGCAGCTCAGGGCTTCAAGTTGCGGCCGGTCCAGCACCCTGATGGAGCCGCGCTTGTACGAAATGACCCCCAGCTCCTGCAGTTTCAGCGCGGCATGGGTCACGCCCTCGCGCCGCACACCCAGCATGTTCGCAATGAATTCCTGCGTCATGGTCAGGTGGTTGTTGGACAGCCGGTCCATCGACAGCAGCAGCCAGCGGCAGAGCTGCTTGTCGATGCTGTGGTGGCGGTTGCACACGGCGGTCTGGGCCACTTGGGTGATCAGCGCCTGCGTGTAGCGCAGCATCAGCACCAGCAGCTCGCCGTGTCGCGTGAACTCTTCCTTCACCCGGCTGCGGGGCAGGCGGTAGGCATAACCGGCGCTCTGCACCATCGAGCGGCTGGGCGTGCTCTCGCCGCCCATGTACAAGGTAATGCCCAGCAGCCCCTCGTTGCCCACCACCAAAATAGCGGCAGACGACCCGTTTTCCATCACGTATTGCAGCGAAATGATGGCGTCGGTGGGAAAGTAGACGTGGCGCATGGGCCGGCGCGACTCGTACATGAGCGCGCGCAACGGCAGCGCAACGAGTTCCAGGTGGGGAAAAAGCCGGTCTTGAACTTCCGGCGACAAGGCGGCCAGCAGATGGTTCTGCCGGGGGTGAGGTTGGGGCTTGGTGGACATGGGATCCTCCGTTGGCTGGAGCTTGGGTAGCGCCCGTTTATGGTGCGCGCAGCTTACATCAAGGGCCGCAAGGGCGCCGCACACCCAGCGCTGGCCCCGGCACCAACGGCGAAACCCGACGCCAGCGCCCTGAATTCTTCGGAGGAAACCCGCTTCAGGGAGATCGTTGAAGTCAAGTGGCGCCCCGCCATTTTCCAGACACCCCTCAACGCCGAGTCGTCATGAAGTGTGTCCATCACGGTGACCGGCACCTGATTGATTTTGAACTGAATGATCAGTGCTGCGTCGGCAGCACAACCGTCAAAAACCCTGAAGTAGCCGCGTGCGTCACCACGGGCTGACCATGAATCCTGCGAATAAACCACCAGCGCCGAGCCATCCGGCATGATGGCCAGATGAACACGCTGGTGTGAAGACCGTGCGGGGTTACCGGCTGTGCGCGTTGCGCGCCGTCATACCCCCGCCCCCACTTTCGCTATGCTTGCGCCCTTGTGCAACACGAGCCGTTAATCTTTCATGCCCGCTACCCCCAACAAAATCGAATTGGCCCTGGAGAAGTTCATCTTTTCCAGCCGCTGGCTGCTGGTGCCGTTTTTCCTGGGCCTCATCGTCAGCATGGCGGTGCTGCTGCTCAAGTTCATGAAAGAAATGGGGCTGCTGATTCAGGGGGTTCTGGGCATCATCGAGCACGACACGGTGATTTCCATCTTGACGCTGGTGGACACGGCGCTGATCGCGGTGCTGTTGCTGATCATCGTGTTCAGTGCTTACGAAAACTTCGTTTCCAAGCTGAGCATTGGCGACCACGAGGACCGCCCGGCCTGGATGGGCAAGGTGGGATTTTCAGACCTGAAGATGAAGCTGATCGGCGCCATCGTGGCGATTTCGGCGGTGGAGTTGCTCAAGGCTTTCCTGGTCAGCACCACGCTCACCAGCGAGCAGCTGAAGTGGAAGATCGCCATCCACCTGACGTTTGTGATCTCGGGCCTGCTGTTTGCCCTGGCCGACTGGATCAGCGAACAGCGCAAGTGATCCGCCAAGGCCGGGGTGGCGCTCCCCTGCTGTTGCCTTTGGCCGGTTGAAGCCAGAAGCCCCTCACCCCAACCCTCGCCCGCAAGCGGGAGAGGGGGTTAAGGCAAAACCGGGGCGAAGTTGTGCAGGCCAGCGCGGTCACCCGCGAGGCGCGCGGCTTTGTTTCAGCTGCAGGTGACGCTGCCGCAGCCGCTCATGCTGGCGGGGCGCACGGTGCTGGGGTCGGCCAGCGTTTCGGTGCGGGTGTCAAAGCCCACTTCTTTCAGGTGCAGGGCCAGGCCGGCGTCCATGCTGGCGGCGTGCTGGGGAAACCATTCGGCCAGGGCTTCGGCCAGGCGGGTGATGATTTCTTGGTCGTCCTTTTCGTAGTGCTCCACCACGGCGTGCATGGTTTCCAGAATGGTGGCGTGGTGGCTGGCGTGGCAGTTGTCGGCTGAAAAGCCGGTGGCGAGCATCCAGCGCTCTTCTTGCGCAAAGTGTTCCACCGTGTGCTCCACAAACTGGCGGTACAGCGGCAGTTGCTGGTCTTGCGGGGTGGCCAGCAGCTGGTTGAGCATGGCCACGAACTCTTCATGGGTGTCGTCCATGCGGGCGTCGCCCACGGCCAGGGCGGGTGACCAGTTGAGCGGGGCAGACGCAGCGGGGGTGATGGGGGTGGCGGTGTTTTGCATGGGGCGCAAGCTTAGCAGCGGGGTGGCTGGGGTGGGGTTGATACAGGTCAACGGCCCGTGGTCTTCGGGTAGGTTTGGGGTTTATTGCAGGTGGTAGTCGGCCAGGCGGGGGCGCTGCACGGCTTTCACGTATTCGGCCGTGAAGCCGGGAAACAGCGCCACGATGCGGCCGTTGTCCATGCGGTACCAGCTGCGGCACTGGCTCCACACCGAGCCGGCCAGGCGCTGCTGCAGTTGCTGGTTGTGGGTGGCCATCACGTCGGCGCGCACGTCGATCCAGCGGTGTTGGCCCTGGCGCACGGCCTGCATGCAGCCGATGGCGTGTTCCACCTCGGGCTCGATGTAGAGCAGGGTGGAGGTGTGGCCGGTGGCGGTGTTGGGGCCGAGCATGAGAAACATATTGGGGAAGCCGGCCACGGTGATGCCCTGGTAGGCCTCGGGGCCGTTGGCCCAGGCGCTGGCCAGCGTGCGCCCGTGCAGCCCGGTCACTTTGATGCTGGACAGCAGGTGCACGGCGTCAAAGCCGGTGGCGCACACCAGCACGTCCACCGCGCGCTCGCGGCCGTCGGTGGTCACGATGCCGTGTTCGGTGATGCGTTCAATGCCGGTGGTGACCAGTTCCACATGGGGCTGGCTCAGCGCGGGGTAAAAGTCGTTGGAATAAATGATGCGCTTGCAGCCCAGCGGGTAGGGCGGGGTGAGCTGCTGGCGCAGAGCGGGGCTGGGCACCTGGCGCGCGCGGTGGGCGGCGGCGGTTTTGAGCATGCCTTTGCGGGCCAGGGTGCCGTCTTCAAAGCCGCGGCGGCCCCATTCGAGCACCTGCACCCAGCTCCAGCGCACCAGGCGGTTGTAGCTGCTGAAGCCGGCCAGCCAGCGGTCGAGCGCGTGGTAGCGGCGGTCCAGCCGGGGCAGCACCCAGTTGGCGGTGCGCTGAAACACATGCAGTTGGGCGGCCTGCGCGGCCATGTGGGGCACCAGCTGCGACGCGGTGGAGCCGGTGCCAACGACGGCCACGCGCCGGCCTTGCAGCGGACACTGGGCGTCCCAGCGGGCCGAATGCAGTTTGCGGCCCTTGAAGGTTTCCAGGCCCGGAATGTCGGGCCAGCGCAGCTGGTTCAGCGGCCCGGTGCTGCAGACAAAAAAACGCGAACGCAGGGTGGTGCCTTGCTCGGTGGCAAAGCGCCACTGGCCGGTGGCTTCTTCAAACCGCGCTTCGCTCAGCCGGGTGCCAAAGCGGATGTGCGCCAGCAGCCCGTGGCGCTCGGCCAGCTGCTGCATGTAGGCCTGAATTTCAGGGGCGGAGGCAAAACGGCGCGTCCAGCCGGGGTTGGGCGCAAAGGAAAACGAATAGGCGGGCGCGGGCACGTCCACATGGGCGCCGGGGTAGGTGTTGTCCCACCAGGTGCCGCCCAGCCCGGGCTGCTTTTCCAAAATGACAAAGTTGTGCAGGCCCGCGCGCTGCAACCGAATGGCCATGCACAGGCCCGACATGCCGGCGCCCAGGATGACCACCTCGTGCGCCTGCTCGCCGTTGGGCTGGGTGTGCGGCAGGTGCGCGTGGGCAAAGCTGGCCAGGCGGGCAATGGCTTCGTCAGCGCTCTTCAGCACGCCGCCGTGCAGCTGAAACACATGCCAGCGGTGTTGCGTCACTTCCAGCCGGGCGGTCACGCCGGCTGCTTGCAGCGCGGCGTGCAGCGCCAGGGCCTGGTCGTGCAGCAGCTCGTCGGTGCCGGCCTGTATCAGCACCGGGGGCAGGCCGCCGAGGTGGCCCCGCAAGGGTGAAATGCCAGGGTCTGCGGCGCTGCGCTGCGCCCGGTAAAAGTCCACACAGGCCTGCGCCCAGCGGTGGCTGAGCATGGCTTCGCCGGGCGGTGGGGCTGGCAGTGGGTCGGGCGCCACGGCGTCGCCCAGCGGCGACAGCAGCAGCAGCGAAGCGGGCCCGGGGTCGCCGGCGTCGCGCAGGGCCATGGCCAGCGCCAAGGCCAGGCCGCCGCCGGCCGAGTCGCCGCCGACGATCACCGGGCCATCGGCCCGAAGCGCCCGAAAAGCGGCCAGCGCGTCGTGCAACGCAGCGGGGTAGGGGTGTTCGGGTGCCAGCCGGTAGTCGAGCGCAAACACGGGCAGGCCGCTGGCCAGCGCCAGCCGTGCGGTGAGCGAGCGGTGGGTGGCGGGCGAGCCAATGCAGTAGGCGCCGCCGTGCAGGTAGAGCACGGTGGCCCGGGCGTGGCCCGTGTCGGTCACGTTGTGTACCGTGCGTCGCGGGCGCAACCACTCGCCGGGCATGCCGCCCACCTGGGCGGGCGTGGCGCTGGCCGCGCGCGGCACCGGCAGCGAAAGGCGTGCCAGCACAGCCAGCCAGCGGCGCTGGAACGCGATGGGAAAACGTGGTGAAAAAACCGGCTTGACCAGCAGCTGGAGCGACCAGCGCTGCAGACAGGCCAGCAGGCTTTCAACCGCGCTACGGGGTGTGTAGACAACCATCTTGACCTCTGACAGGGGGTAAGAGGCAGTGTAAGAGCGCCCGCAAGGGATGCGCCGGCGCTGGCGCGGCCAGCGCCGGCTTGGGGCCTCACGTGCGTTGCAAAGCCCACCCAGCCAAGCGGATCGCGACAACGCCGGCAACCCAGAGCAGCAAGAAGGACACAGCGGAATCCCTCAGGGGTTGAGGGCCAACGCGGCATCTGGGAATGTTTCGTGGCCTGTCGGCCCTGTGTATCGGGTCTGTGGCCGGCTCTTGGGGTCAGGCCAGGCGGGCACGGTGGCGCGCTATTTGCGCCAGCACCTGCACCGGGGCCGTGCCGCCGAGCGTGTTGCGGGCGTTCAGGCTGCCGCGCAGGCTCAGGCACTCGTACACGTCTTTTTCAATGCTGGCGTTGAAACTTTGCAGCACCGCCAGTGGCAGTTCGGACAGGTCGCAGGCGTGGCTGCTGGCGGCTTTGACGGCGTGGGCGACGGTCTCGTGGGCGTCGCGAAACGGCAGGCCCTTTTTCACCAGGTAGTCGGCCAGGTCGGTGGCGGTGGCGTAGCCTCGTCTGGCGGCTTCCTCCATGGCGATGGCGTTGACGGTGATGCCGCCTTCCTTGGTGCCGGTGGCCGGGTTCAGTTGCCCGCCCACCATCTCGGCAAAGATGCGCAGCGTGTCTTTGAGCGTGTCCACCGTGTCGAACAGCGGCTCTTTGTCTTCCTGGTTGTCCTTGTTGTAGGCCAGGGGCTGGCCTTTCATGAGCGTGATGAGGCCCATGAGGTGGCCGACCACGCGGCCGGTCTTGCCGCGCGCCAGCTCGGGCACGTCGGGGTTTTTCTTCTGCGGCATGATGGAACTGCCGGTGGTGAAGCGGTCGGCGATCTTCACGAAGTTGAAGTTCTGGCTCATCCACAAAATGAGTTCTTCGCTGAAGCGGCTGATGTGCACCATGCACAGGCTGGCGGCGGCGGTGAATTCGATCGCGAAGTCGCGGTCGCTCACGCCGTCCAGGCTGTTCTGGCAGACCTGCGCAACCCCTTTGTCGTCCACCATGCCCAGCGCGCGCGCCACGCGCTCACGGTCCAAGGGGTAGGTAGTGCCGGCCAGCGCGGCGCTGCCCAGCGGCAGGCGGTTGGTGCGGCGGCGCACGTCGGTCATGCGCTCGGCGTCGCGCGCAAACATTTCCACATAGGCCAGCAGGTGGTGGGCAAAACTCACCGGCTGCGCCACCTGCAGGTGCGTGAAGCCGGGCATGATCACTTCGACGTTGCGCTCGGCCACGTCCACCAAGGCGGTTTGCAGCTCGGCCAGCAAGTCGGTGATCAGGTCGATTTCGCTGCGCAGCCACAGGCGCACGTCGGTGGCGACCTGGTCGTTGCGGCTGCGGCCGGTGTGCAGGCGCTTGCCGGCGTCGCCCACCAGCTGGGTCAGCCGGGCTTCAATGTTCAGGTGCACGTCTTCCAGGTCGAGCTTCCATTCAAAGCTGCCGGCTTCAATTTCAGCGCGGATCTGCGCCATGCCGCGCTCGATGGCAGCGCGGTCGTCGGCGCCGATGATGCCCTGGGCGGCCAGCATTTCCGCGTGGGCCAGGCTGCCGGTGATGTCGGCCAGCCAGAGGCGTTTGTCAAAGAACACGCTGGCGGTGTAACGCTTGACCAACTCGCTCATGGGCTCCGAGAATAGGGCAGACCAGGCTTCAGATTTCTTGTCGAGTTGATTGGTGGACATGGTGTTGCCAGCGGCTGGGTGAGGGGTTGAAAAGGGCTTGAAAAGGGCGGCGTGTCGCTACGGGCGGGGCAGGAGCCGGGACCAAGCGGTCGCTTGCCACGCCAGCGATGTTTTGGCCCGCCAGGCGGCTGGGCTCAGCCTATAGTGCACCCATGAAAGATTCCCGAATTTTATCGAGCTTCCAGGAACTTCCCCACGCAGAAGGTGCCCGCCCGCTGGCACAGATGCCTGAACTGGTGCGCGTGCGGGACCTGGTGTTTGATACGTGCAAAGCCGGCGTGGTGTTGCGGGCGGTGCTGTTTGTGCAGGCCATTGCCGCTGTGGCGGGGCTCTTTGGCGCCACCACGGTGTGGGGCTGGCTCACGCAAATGGCCTTGTTCACCGGCGCTGCCTTGCCCGCCACGCTGGTGTGGCTGCTGACGGTGTGTGCCCTGAAAAAGCCGCTGGACGGACTGCCCATCCCCGCGCAATGGACGGCGGGTATGGCGCTGGGTGCCCTGGCCGCCCTGTATGGCTGTGGCCTTCTGGTGTGGATGGGCCTGGCCGACCCGGCGCCCTGGCTGGGCAGTGCCGCGAGTGGCGCCCTGGTGGCCGCGGTGCTGGTGGCCGCGTTGGTGTGGCGTACCAAGGCGCGCGCGCCCGCCGGCGCCACAGCCCAGCTGGCCGAGTTGCAGGCGCGCATACGGCCCCATTTTTTGTTCAACACACTCAACACGGCGATTGCGCTGGTGCGTGAAGAGCCGGCCAAAGCCGAAAACCTGCTCGAAGATCTGAGCGAACTGTTTCGTCACGCGCTGGCGGATACCAAAGAGGCGGTGCCGCTGCGGCAAGAGCTCGAACTGGCCGAACACTACCTGGCCATTGAGCAGCTGCGCTTTGGTGAGCGCTTGAAGGTGGAGTGGAGCCTCGACGAGGCGGCGTCCAAAGCCCGGCTGCCACCGCTGATTCTTCAGCCCTTGGTGGAAAACGCGGTAAAACACGGCGTGGAGCCCAGTCCTGGAGGCGCCATGGTGCGCATCAGCACCCAACGGCGTGGCAGCGTGGTGGTGATCAAGGTCACCAACACGGTGCCAGCGGGCAGCGGGCGCCGAGGCCATGGGCTGGCGCTGGACAACGTGCGCCAGCGCCTGACGCTGCTGCACGACGTGCAGGGGCGCTTTCAGAGCGCACTGGTCAACGGCGTGTTTCAGGTGCGCCTGGAAATCCCGATATAAGCTCACATAGGCAACGGAGCATCGCATGACACTCAAGGTACTGATCGTCGACGACGAAACACTGGCGCGATCCCGGTTGCGTACATTGCTGAGTGAGTGCTTCGACCCACGGGTGGACGTGGTGGGTGAGGCCGCCAACGCCGTGCAGGCCATGGACCAGATTCAGCGTACCCACTGCGACCTGGTGCTGCTGGACGTGCACATGCCCGGTGTGGACGGCATGACCCTGGCCGCCACACTGCGCCAGGTGGCAGTACCACCCGCGGTGGTGTTTGTCACCGCTTACGCCGAGCACGCGGTGCAGGCGTTTGAACTCGAAGCCGTGGACTACCTCACCAAACCGGTGCGCCGCGAGCGGCTGCAGCAGGCGCTGCAAAAGGTCGAACGTCTGCGCATGGCGACCGACGGTGGTCCGCAGTATGAGTCCAACAGCGCTGGCACAGAGAGCCTGATCATTCAGGAGCGCGGGCGCAGCGAGCGCGTGGCGCTGTCCGACGTGGTTTACCTCAAGGCCGAGTTGAAATACATCACCGTGCGAACAGCCGAAAAAGAACATATTTTTGATGGCGCGCTGAGCGACCTGGAGCAGCGCTACGCCCACCTGTTTGTGCGCGTTCACCGCAATGCCTTGGTGGCGCGGCGTGCGGTGCGGGCGGTGGAAAAGCACAACGATCCGGTGGAAGGCGAAGGCTGGATGGTGCGCCTGGATGGTGTGGAAGAGCGACTGGCGGTGTCGCGCCGACAGCTGGCGGCGGTGCGTGAGGCGCTGATGAGCTAGAAAGGCTCCCCCCGCGCTGCCTGCGGCCTGCCTTGCAGGCCGCGCGGGGAGTCAATATTCGGCAGCCTCAATGAGAAACCGCACCCGCCGCTGACCCTGCCATTCGTCGGCGTCCAGCCGAAAGGCCAGTTTCACCCGCTCGGGCAGTGGCTCGGTGTGGCCGAACCAGATGCCGTCCACCGGCTCGCCCTGGTGTTTCATTTTCAGCGCCAGGTGTTTTTCACCCACCAGCCGCTGACTGACGATTTGCACCTCTTCGCAAAACACCGGTGGCGCAAAGCCCTGACCCCACACCTCTTTGTGCAAGGTGTCCACCAGGTCGGTGCGGCGGTACTGCTTGTCGAGCACGCCATCGGCTTCCAGCCGGCGTTGCAGGGTGGCGGCGTCCAGCCATTCGTGGGCGACCAATTGCAAGGCGGCTTCAAAGGTTTCCAGGTGTTCTTCGTCGATGGTGCAGCCCGCGGCCATGGCGTGGCCGCCAAAGCGCAGCAACACGCCGGGGTGGCGCTTGGCTACCAGGTCGAGTGCGTCGCGCAAATGGAAGCCGGGAATGGAGCGGCCCGAGCCCTTGAGCTCATTTTCTTTGCCTTCGGCGCCGCTGGCGGCAAACACGAATGTGGGGCGGTGCATCTTGTCTTTCAGCCGCGACGCCACGATACCGACCACGCCCTCGTGGAAGTCCGGGTCGAACACGATCAGCGCCGGCGGGGGATCTTCGGATTCGTCAAACATGTCTTCGGCCAGCATCAGCGCCTGGTCGCGCATGTCGCCTTCAATGGCTTTGCGTTCGCGGTTGATGCCGTCCAGCGTGCGCGCCAGTTCGTCGGCGCACAGCGCGTCGTCGGTGCTCAGGCATTCAATGCCCAGCGTCATGTCGGCCAGGCGCCCGGCGGCGTTCAGGCGCGGGCCCAGGGCAAAGCCAAAGTCGAAGCTGGTGGCGGCCTCGGGCCGGCGGGCGGCCACGTTGAACAGCGCCGCCATCCCCGGCGGCATGGCGCCGGCGCGCACGCGCTTCAGGCCTTGTGCCACCAGGCGGCGGTTGTTGGCGTCGAGCTTGACCACGTCGGCCACCGTGCCGAGCGCCACGAGCGGCAGCAGCGCATCGATTTTCGGTTGTGTCTGCGCCGTGAAAACGCCCCGCTCGCGCAGTTCGGCTCGCAAGGCGAGCAGCACATAAAACATCACGCCCACACCGGCAATCGACTTGCTCTCGAAATCGCAGCCCGGCTGGTTGGGGTTGACGATCACGCAGTCGTCGGGCACCACCACCTCGCCGCGTTGTAGCGCAGGCAGGTGGTGGTCGGTCACGATCACCTGCAGGCCCAACTCGCGGGCGGCGCGCACACCGTCCAGGCTGGCAATGCCGTTGTCCACCGTCACCAGCACATCAGCGCCTTGCGCCTTCACGCGCTTCGCTATGGACGGGGTGAGGCCGTAGCCGTCGGTCACGCGGTCGGGCACCAGGTAGTTCACGCGGTCAAAGCCCATGGGCGCGCCCAGCAGGCGCAGGCCGCGCAGGCCAACGGCGCAGGCGGTGGCGCCGTCGCAGTCGTAGTCGGCCACGATGCAGATGGCCTGGTTAGCGGCCATGGCGTCGGCCAGGGCGCAGGCGGCCTCGGCGGCGCCTCTCATGGACGACGGCGGCAGCAGCAGCGCGAGGGCGTCGTCCAGCTGCTCTTTGGCGGTGATGCCGCGCGCGGCAAACAGGCGCGCCAGCAGCGGGTGAACGCCGCTTTGCTCCAGCGCCCAGGCGGCGCGGGGCGGTACATCGCGGGTGATGATTTTCATAAGGCTTCGAGAACGTTCCAGGCGGGCGCAGGGGCGCGCAGGTTTTTGAAGAAATGGCCCAGGCGGGCGCCCGCGCTGCGTGGCGCATTGACCCAGCGCTGCGCGCTGCGTTCGCCGCACAGGGTGAGGGTGACGGGCTCGCCCCGGCGGGCGGCGTCCAGCAGGGGCCTGATGGTGGTGGCGTCGAGCGCGGCCCAGGCGGCTTGCCAGGCGGCCCAGTCGGCGCGCAGCGCGGCCTGGCGCAGGGTTTCGGGCATGTCCGGCATGGGCTTTGGTGCCAGTGGCTCGGCCTGTGCGCCGGCACCGCTGATCCAGATGCCGTTGATGATGTGCAGGCCAGCGGCTTCGCGCGCATCGTTCACCGCGTGGGTGTAGAACAGCATTTGCGCCTCGCTCTGCAGCCGCTTGAGCAGCTGGGCGCCCGCCGGGTTGGCAGGGCTTTCAACCAGCCAGGCGTCCACCGGGCGGCCAATCACGCGGTCCAGGCTGGCGCAGGCAATGCCGCGCAGCGCCTCGCCGCTGGCGTGCCAGCGGGTGGCACTCTCAAAGTGCAGGGTGATGCCGTCTTCGGCGCAAAACGGCGCCAGCGCGTCAAACAGGGGCCGCGCGTGGGCATCGTCCAGGCCCAGTTGCTCGCCGGGCAGCAGGGTCACCTGCTCCATGCCCACCTGAAAGTGGCAGGGCGTGAACCAGGCCTGCGGCGTGGCCGGGCTGTTGCTTTGCGCGGCGGCCCAGGGAATCAAGCCGTCGCCGTAAGGCGTTCCGGCGGACTGCATCAGGCCCAGTGCATGGGCCAAGGCGCGCTCGTGCGGCAGGCTCAGGCTGTGGTCGTCACCGGTGTCGGTGTGTTGCCGTGTCAGCTCGGCCAGCAGGGCGTTCAGGTGGGGTGTGGCCAGTTGCGGCCCCAAGGCCCGGCATTCGGGGGCGCTGGCACTGGCAAACGGGACGAGCAGGTGCGGGAGGGCTTCTGGGGCCGTGGGGGAGGCAGACATGCCTCTGATTGTCGGGGATGCCACAATCAAGCAAAGCTCTTACCCATGCAAACCCCCTACGAACTCATTCTTGGCTGGCGCTACACCCGCGCGGGCCGCGCCACACGGCGCAACGGCTTTATCTCCTTCATCTCGGGCGTGTCCATGCTGGGCATTGCGCTGGGCGTGGCCGCGCTCATCATCGTGCTCAGCGTGATGAACGGCTTTCAGAAGGAGGTGCGCGACCGCATGTTGGGCGTGCTTTCGCACATCGAGGTGTTTGAGCCTGGTGGCCAGGCCATTCCCAACCTGGCCGACACGCTGGCCGCCATAGAACGCCACCCTGAAGTGCTGGGCGCAGCGCCGTTTGTGGGCGCGCAGGCTTTGATAGCCCGCGGCGAGGACATGAAGGGTGCGCTGGTGCGGGGCATTGACCCGGCGCTGGAACCCAAGGTGACCGACCTGGTGGCCGAACTGGCCGACACCGCGCTGCCACGGCTGGTGCCGGGGGCGTTTGGCGTGATTCTGGGTGGTGAACTGGCGCGCAGCCTGGGCGTGGCCCAGGGTGACACGGTGACGCTGATCGCGCCCAGTGGTCAGGTGACGCCCGCGGGCGTGCTGCCGCGCATTCGGCAGATGACGGTGGTGGGCGTGTTTGACTCGGGCCACTTCGAATACGACTCGGCGCTGGCGCTGCTGCACATAGAAGACGCGGCCCGCATCTTCCGGGTGGAAGGCGCCACCGGCGTGCGGGTGAAGATCAAGGACCTGCACGCGGCGCGCGAGGTGGCCATTTCCATCGCTTCCGAGCTCGACCCTGGCCTGCTGGTGCGCGACTGGACGCGCCAGAACCGCACCTGGTTTGCGGCCGTGCAGCTGGAAAAACGCATGATGTTCATCATCCTCACGCTCATCGTGGCGGTGGCGGCGTTCAACCTGGTGTCGACGCTGGTGATGACGGTGACCGACAAGCACGCCGACATTGCCATCTTGCGCACGCTGGGCGCCAGCCCGCAGAGCATCATGGGCATCTTCATGGTGCAGGGCGCCATGGTGGGCATCATCGGCACTGGGCTGGGCCTACTGCTGGGCCTGGGGGTGGCGTTCAACATCGACACCCTGGTGCCTGCCCTGGAGCGCGCGCTGGGTGCCAGCTTCTTGCCGCAAGACATTTACCTCATCAGCCGCATGCCGAGCGACCCGCAGCAAAGCGACATCTTGCCCATTGCGCTGATTTCACTGGCGCTGTCGTTTGTGGCCACCATTTACCCGAGCTGGCGTGCGAGCCGCGTGAACCCTGCCGAGGCGCTGCGCTATGAGTGATGTGGCCCCCACGCTCCGCCGCTGCGCGGGTCGCTGCCCCCCGAGGGGGCGCGTTTTGCCTTGGGGCGGCCCGGCGGCAAAACTTGCTTCTGGCTGCTGCACCACGGCACTTACTTCATCTGTATGACCGACATCGTTCTCCAGGCCACCGGCCTCACCAAACGCTTCACCGAAGGCCGGCTGGACGTGACTGTGCTCAAGGGCGTGGACCTGACCGTGCGCGCCGGCGAAACCGTTGCGATTGTGGGCGCATCCGGTTCGGGCAAGAGCACGTTGCTGCACCTGCTGGGCGGGCTGGACGCGCCCACCAGCGGCACGGTGCAGCTGATGGGGCAAACCTTGTCGGGCCTGAGCGCCACGCAGCAAGGCCAGCTTCGCAATCAGCACCTGGGTTTTGTGTACCAGTTTCACCACCTGCTACCCGAATTCAGCGCACGCGACAACGTGGCCATGCCGCTGTGGATTCGCCGCATGCCGCGCCCGCAAGCGGGTGAGCGCGCGGCACACATACTGCAGCGCGTGGGCCTGAGCGAGCGCCTGGCCCACCGGCCCGCCGAGCTCTCAGGTGGTGAGCGCCAGCGCGTGGCCATGGCGCGCGCGCTGGTCACCCAGCCCGCCTGCGTCTTGGCAGACGAACCCACCGGCAACCTCGACCGTGCCACCGCCGACGGCGTGTTTGAACTGATGATGCAACTGGCCCGCGACCAGGGCACCGCTTTCATCGTGGTCACTCACGACGAAACCCTGGCGGCACGCTGTGGGCGGGTGATGCGGCTCACCGCTGGCGTGCTGACCTGAACGGCTGTTGACCAGCGGTGTGCGGCTGCGCGAACACGCTCATGTGGATCGACACCCATTGCCATCTGGACGCCCCCGAATTTGGCGCGGCCCACGCACTGGCACACACGCTGCGACAGCGTGCTGCCGGCCTGGGTGTGGGGCTGTGCGTAATTCCGGCGGTGGAACGCGCCAACTTTGACACCGTGCGCCAGCTGGCCCACCACATGGGCGACGCCTATGCGCTGGGCATCCATCCGCTGTGTGTGCCGCAGGCCCTAGAGGCCGACCTGCAGGCGCTCGACGCCGCGCTGACCGCCCACCGCGACGACCCGCGCCTGGTGGCGGTGGGTGAGATCGGGCTGGACTTCTTTGTGCCCGCGTTGTGTGAGAGCGCGATGCGCGAGCGCCAGACCTGGTTTTACCGCGAGCAGCTGAAGCTGGCCCGAAAGCACGGCCTGCCGGTGATCTTGCATGTGCGCCGCAGTGCCGACGCCTTGCTCAAGCACCTGCGCGAAGTGCCCACCGGCGGCGGCATCGCCCATGCCTTCAGCGGCAGCGAGCAGCAAGCCCAGGCGTTTCTGGGCCTGGGGTTCAAGCTGGGCTTTGGCGGGGCGCTCACGTTTGAGCCCGCGCAGCGCCTGCGCCGTCTGGCCAGCACGCTGCCGCTTTCAGCGCTGGTGCTGGAAACCGACGCGCCTGACATACCGCCGCACTGGCTGTACGCCACGGCCGCCGAGCGCTTGAATGGGCGCGCGCAGGGCATCAACTCCCCAGCCGAGTTGCCGCGCATTGCCGCCGTGGCGGCGGGTTTGCGCGGCCTACCGGTGGCCGATCTGGCGCAGGCCACCACGGCCAACGCCTTGCAGGCGCTGCCCCGGCTGGCGGCTTTGCTGCCGCAGGGCCTGGCATGAGCGCAGCGCCGGGCCGTTCCCAAGCAAGCTCGCACCGCAGCCCGCCGGGCGAAGGTGCACCAGCTTGCCGCCTGCAAGGCTTGGCCCCGGTGGTGGGGCCCCACACACGGCTGCTGGTGCTGGGCAGTTTTCCCGGCGTGGCGTCTTTGCGGGCGCAGCAGTATTACGGCCACCCGCAAAACCATTTCTGGAAAATTCTGGGTGCTTTGTGGGCGCTGCCGCTCATGCAGATGCCTTATGCCGAACGCCTGGTTGCGCTGCAGGCCCACGGCGTGGGCTTGTGGGACGTGTACGGCGCTTGCGAGCGTGAGGGCAGCCTGGACGCCGACATCCGCGCTGCCGAACTCAACGACTTCGCTGCGTTGCTGCGGCAGTGTCCGCTGCTGGAGGCCATTGCGCACAACGGGGGTGAGAGTTACCGGCACGCCAGGCACACGTCGGCGTTCGGGTTGCCGGTTTACAAGTTGCCGTCCACCAGCCCGGCGAATGCGAGCTGGTCGTTTGACCGCAAGCTGGCGGCGTGGGCTGAGGTGTTGCGGCGGCATGGGGTGGCGTCGTAGGGCTGCGCAAGACCTCGCTGGCTTGCTGCGGTGGTGTGCTCTGCGCCGCTCGTGTCCCTCGGGCCTGCGGCCCTCCTCCTTTACTTCGCTGTGCAGAACGCACCGCCGCAGCAAGCTGGAGGCGGGTGGGCATTCCTGCGTCGGGTAGCTGTAGCCTCGTTGTCACGATGGCATCGGGTGGCTGGCGCAGCGAAGTCAAGGAGGAGGGCCGGGACGGCCCGGGGGACATTCGCGGAGTCGGCCGCGCGGCGGCAGCGTCCCAGCACCATGCAGGCCAGAACCGCGAGCCCAAAAGAAAAGCCGCCCGGGGCAAGCACCGGACGGCTCTTCGATGTCACGTCAGCGAATCACACAGTGCGATGCGCCATCGGTGTTTCAGGTGCGGGGTATCCAGCCGCGCCAAAAGTCGAAACGATGGCCTTGTGTGTGTCGAAGTACACCGGCTGTCGAGCGTGAGCACGGCGGTGGCGAACAGGCCGAGCTCTTTCACCGTGCCCAGCGTGCCGCCGGCGTTGATGAAATCGCCCACTTTGTAGGGCCGCAACACCTGCGGGAAGATGCCGGCGGCAAAGTTGCCGAGCATGCCGCTCCAGGCGGCGCCAATGGCCAGGCCAGGCCAGCGCCGGCCAGCAAGGCGGCAAACGAAGTGGTCTTGATGCCGAAGATGTCCAGAATGGCCAGCACCAGAATGAGCGTCAGGCCCACCGAGATGATGGACTTGAGGTACTGGATCCGCGTGACGTCGATCTTTTTTCCGCGCTCCATGCCCCGGCCAATGAGGCCCACGGCCATGCCGATGAGCCAGCGGCCCACGATCCAGGCGGCAATGGCGCCGCGTATCTTCAGACCGTATGCGGCCTTTGAGAGGACAGAAATGTCCAGATGGCTTCCATGTTCATAATGATTCCTTTCGCAGATCGCAGATAAAAATGAAGTGTTCACCCGCCTCCACCCTTTTTCCTACCCCTCAGCGCCACACGCCATGCGTGTCTGTGGCATGGTTCGCGCGCCTGTTGTTCGCGGGTAGCGGAGAGGGCGCATGAAGGCCGGTGCCAACGCCGCGGCCCGCAAGCGCACGGGCCAGCCACTATTGCCGGAGGTCACGATTTCTGAAGACAGCGAGGTGCGCTTTTTGCACCTGGGCACCGAATGGATCCAGGGTTCCATGCTGCTGGACGCGCCGTTCGACATTGAGCTGGACTATGTGCAGCGCATGGTGGCCTGGCTGCTGTTTGTGGCGCCCGAGTCGGTGGGCAAGCGCCGCGCCATGCAACTGGGCCTGGGCTCGGCGGCACTGACCAAGTTTCATTTCAAGAAACTGCGCATGGACACCACCGCCGTGGAGATCAACCCCCAGGTGCTGGCGGTGTGCCGCACCTGGTTCAAGCTGCCCGACGATGGCCCGCGCCTGCGCGTGCTGCTCGCCGACGCGGGCCAGGAAATACGCAATCCCGCACACACCGGCCGCATTGACGCTTTGCAGGTGGACCTGTACGACCACGAGGCGGCCGCCCCGGTGCTGGACAGCCCCGACTTTTACGTGGACTGCCGTTCGGTGCTGAGCGACGACGGCGTGATGACGGTGAACCTGTTTGGCCGGGACACCAGTTACGAGCGCTCGCTGCAAAGCATTTGTGCGGCTTTTGGCGAAGACGCGGTGTGGGCTTTCAAGCCCACGCGCGAGGGCAACACCATTGTGCTGGCCCAGCGCACCGCCAGCCGGCCCACCCGCATGGCGCTGCTGGCGCGCGCCGAGGTGGTGCAAGAGCGCTGGGGCTTGCCCGCGGTGAAGTGGCTGAAAATTTTCAAACCCGTGAGTTGACGTGGCCCCCCGCGCCGCTTCGCATCACCCCCCCCTGGGGCGGCACCAGCCGTCCGGCGGTGCCTCTGGGTGGCGTTGTGGCGCGCGGCACGGGTGACCTGAACACTGAACCGCCGAGTCCTGTCGAAACGAACCCATGAAAACCACCAGCAAAACCCATGCACCCGAAGTCCCCCAGGGCCCGCTCGACTGGCGCACGCTGGTGGACTGGCTGCGCGATGATGGGGTGATTGCTGCGCCGGAGGCCGAGCGCACCATTGCCCGCTGCGCTTCGGCGCACAGCGCGCAGCACCCGCTGCAGCGCCTGGCGGTGGTGGGCATGGCGCGGGCGACGGACGGCCATCTGCTCGATGCCGAGTTGCTCACCGAGTGGCTGGCCAAACGCACTGGCCTGACCTACATGCGCATCGACCCGCTGAAGGTGGACGTGGGCAAGGTGGCCGACGTGATGAGCGCGGCTTACGCCGAGCGCCACAAGGTGCTGCCGGTGCAGGTGAGCCCGACCGAGGTGGTGGTGGCCACGGCCGAGCCGTTCATACGCGACTGGGTGCCCGAGGTGGAGCGCCAGACCCGCAAAACGGTGCGCCTGGTGCTGGCCAGCCCCATGGCCATCACGCGGTACACGGCCGAGTTTTTTGCCCTGGCCAAGTCGGTGCGGGCGGCCAACAAGGGCGGCGGCTCGGGCGGCTTTGGCAGCTTTGAACAACTGGTGGAACTAGGCAAGACCAACAAGCAGCTCGACGCCAACGACCAGGGCGTGGTGCAGGTGGTGGACTGGCTGTGGCAATACGCTTTTGACCAGCGCGCCAGCGACATCCACCTGGAGCCGCGGCGCGAGCAGGGCGTGATCCGCTTCCGTATCGACGGCGTGCTGCACCCGGTCTACCAGATGCCCATGGGTGTGATGAACGCGATGATTGCGCGCATCAAGCTGCTGGGCCGCATGGACGTGGTGGAAAAGCGCCGCCCGCAAGACGGACGCATCAAGACGCTGCGTCCTGGGTCAGGTGCGGTCAAGGGCGACGAGGTGGAAATGCGCCTCTCGACCCTGCCCACCGCCTTTGGCGAAAAGATGGTCATGCGCATTTTTGACCCCGAGGCCACGGTGAAAGACCTGAGTGCGCTGGGCTTTGCGCCGCACGACGCTCAGCGCTGGGAAGGCCTGACCCAGCGACCGCACGGCATCGTGCTGGTGACCGGCCCCACCGGCTCGGGCAAAACCACCACGCTCTACGCCACGCTCAAGCGCCTGGCCACCGAAGAGGTGAACGTGAGCACGGTGGAAGACCCGATCGAAATGATTGAGCCCGCCTTCAACCAGACGCAGGTGCAGACCCACCTGGATCTGGACTTTGCCCAGGGCCTGCGCGCCCTGATGCGCCAAGACCCGGACATCATCATGGTGGGCGAGATACGCGACCTGCCCACGGCCGAGATGGCGGTGCAGGCCGCGCTCACCGGCCACTTGGTTTTCACCACGCTGCACACCAACGACGCACCCGCGGCCATCATGCGGCTGATGGAGCTGGGCATACCGCCGTATCTGATCAACGCCACAGTGCTCGGTGTGCTGGCGCAGCGCCTGGTGCGCACCCTGTGCCCGGCCTGCCGCACGCGCGAAGACGAGGCCACCACCGCCACGTCGAGCCAGGCGCTGGCCGAGCTGGTGAAACCCTGGAAAGTGAGCGGAAGCTACCGGCCCTACCAGCCGGTGGGCTGTGTGGACTGCCGCATGACCGGGTTTCGCGGGCGCATGGGGCTTTACGAGCTGCTGGTGGTCACCGACGCGTTCAAAGACAAGGTGAGCCGCGAACCGCAGCTGGAGAGCCTGCGCAAACAGGCCGTGACCGATGGCATGCGCCCGTTGCGCCTGGCCGGCGCCGCGCGCGTGGCCGAAGGCCTCACCACGCTCGAAGAGGTGCTGGCCACCACGCCACCGGTGTGCTGATGCCGCTACGCTCCGCCGCTGCGCGGGTCGCTGCCCCCCCGAGGGGGCTGACCCGCCTTGGGGCGGCCCGGCGGCGGATCGCTCTCACGGCCGTACCTTGACCGCTGAGCCAACCAAACCCAGCGTCACCCGCATGATCCCCATCAAAACCGAGTTCGCCTGGGCGGCACCACCGAATGCCGCCACTGCGGCATTCGCGACATGGTGCTGTTTGCCGACCTGCGCGAAGAAGACTTTGAGCTGATCCATGCACCCATTGACGACCTGGCGTTTGCCGCCGGCCAGCCGCGGGTGCGCATGGGCGACGCCGCCACCTCGCTCTACACGCTGCGCGCCGGCATGATCAAACTGGTGCGCCACACGGTGGACGGGTGCCAGCGCATCGTGCGCGTGCTGCGCCCGGGCGACGTGGTGGGCCTGGAAGCGCTCTGAAAATGCGCGTCGAAGACAACCCGATCATGTCCCGCCTGTTTTTGCGCGACGACATGGGCGCCATGCTCGACCTGAAGCTGGAAACGGTGAGCCGCACGCTCTCGGCCTTCGAGCGCGAAGGGCTCATTGAGCCGCTGGACAAGCAAAGCCGCGTCTACCGCGTGGTGGACGCCGAGCGGCTGTCCGTGCCCAAGTCCTGAGCGACAGGTGGGCCGGCTGCATGTGCCGATAATCGGGGCGATGCCCTCCATTCCCGCACGCGCCGTGCCCCACCTCGCCACCGGCCTGCTGCTCGCCGGCGCGGGCTCCATTGCTTTTTCGGGCAAGGCCATCATCGTCAAGCTGGCCTACCGCCATGGGGTGGACGCGGTCACGCTCATCATGTACCGCATGCTGTTTGCGCTGCCACTGTTTCTGGCGCTGGCCTGGTGGGCCACGTACCGGCAAGGGGGTGGAGGCAAAGCGGCGCTCACCCGCCAAGACTGGCTGGGCATTTTGGGCCTGGGGTTCACCGGCTATTACCTGGCGAGTTTTCTGGACTTCTGGGGTTTGCAATACATCAGCGCCAGCCTGGAGCGGCTGATTCTTTACCTCAACCCCACGCTGGTGCTGGTGCTGGGCTGGGTGGTCTACAAACGGCGCATCACACGCTTGCAGGCGCTGGCCATGGCCGTGAGCTACGCCGGCGTGCTGCTGGTGTTTGGCCACGAAGCCGACTTTGCCGGGCCCAATGCCGTGCTGGGCGCCGCGCTGGTGTTTGGCAGCGCTATCAGCTACGCCATTTATCTCGTGTACAGCGGCGAACTCGTCAAGCGCCTCGGCTCCATGCGGCTGGTGGGCCTGGCCACCAGCGTGGCCTGCGTGCTGTGCCTGCTGCAATTTGCGCTGCTGCGTCCGCTGAGCGCTGCCGTGGTGGCGCCCGAGGTGATTTGGCTGTCGGTGCTCAACGCCACGCTGTGCACGTTTGCGCCCGTCATCATGGTGATGATGGCCATTGAACGCCTGGGCGCCGGCCTGGCCGCGCAGACCGGCATGATCGGCCCCATGTCCACCATCGCCATGGGCGTGCTGATTCTGGACGAGCCCTTCAACGGCTGGATCGTGGCGGGCACCGTGCTGGTGGTGTCCGGCGTGTTTTTGGTGACGCGCTTTGGCTCGGCCAGCGCGGCGAAATAGTTTTAATCAGGAGATCAACACATGGACTTGGGACTTGCAGGCAAATGGGCGCTGGTGTGCGGCGCCAGCAAAGGGCTGGGCCTGGGCTGCGCGCAGGCGCTGGCGGCCGAGGGCGTGCATGTGGTCATGGTGGCTCGCCGGGCCGATGTGCTGGACGCTTCAGCGGCTGCCCTGCGCGCCGTGTCGCCCGGTGTGCAGGTGGTCGCGGTGGCCGCTGACATCACCACGCCCGAGGGCCGCGCTGCGGCGTTCGCTGTCGCCGGTGGCCCCGGCATGGCGTTTGACATTGTGGTCACCAACGCGGGCGGCCCGCCGCCCGGCGACTTTCGCAGCTGGGACCGGAACGCCTGGATCCAGGCGATCGACGCCAACATGCTCACCCCCATCGAACTCATCAAGGCCACGGTGGATGGCATGGCGCAGCGCGGTTTCGGCCGCATCGTCAACATCACCAGCAGTGCGGTGAAGGCGCCCATCGACATCCTGGGCCTGAGCAACGGCGCGCGCAGCGGCCTCACCGGCTTTGTGGCCGGCGTGGCGCGCAGCGGCATTGCCGCGCAGGGCGTAACGATCAACAACCTGCTGCCGGGGAAGTTTGACACCGACCGCATCGCCGCCGTCATCCAGGGTGCTGCCGATAAAACCGGCCAAAGCGTGGACGACATTCGCCTGGCCCAGCAGGCCCTGATTCCGGCCCGCCGCTTTGGCAACCCGCGAGAGTTTGGCGCCATCTGCGCGTTCCTGTGCAGCCAGCACGCGGCCTACATGACGGGGCAGAACGTGCTGGCCGATGGCGGGGCTTACGCGGGAACGTTTTGAATGATCTCCCCGCAACGCCGCAGGCGGGGCGGGGGCTACCGCCTCGAGCTCACCACAATCCCGCCCACAATGAGCGCAAACCCCGCCGCGTGGTACAGCTGGGGCATGTCACCCAGCAGCATGGCCGACATGAGTGCGGCAAACAGCGGGGTGAGGTTGGTGAAGAAGCTGGCGATGGAGGGCCCGACGCGGCCCACACCGGCGCCCCAGCAGCGGTAGGCCAGCAGCGACGGGCCGATGGCCACGAACAGCAGGGCGCCCGCCAGCGGCCAACCCCACTGGATGTGGCTTTGCCCCGCCGGCAGGGTGGGTAACAGGCTCCATTCGGTCGCCACCATGGCGCTGGACCACACCACTCCCATGACCATTTGTGCGAGCAAAAAGGCGGCCCAGTCGGCCTTGATGGCGGCGGGTTCGGCGCCGGGTTCGGGCTTGGCGAGCAGCCAGCTGTACCAGGCCCAGACCAGTGATGCCAGCAGCATCCAGCCGTCGCCGGGCACCAGTTTCACCGCTTGCAGTTGGGCCAGGTCGCCGCGCGAGAGCACCGTGGCCACACCCGCGAGCGACAGCGCAGCACCCAGCGCCGCACGGCGGGAAACGGGCACGCCGTAACACAGGCGACCCAGCAGCAGCATCCACACCGGTGTGCTGGAAGCCACCAGCGTCACATTGAGCGGTGTGGACGTTTTCAGCGCCATGTATTGCAGCGCGTTGTACAGGCCCACACCCAGCAGGCCCAGCAGCGCAAAGCGCCGCCAGTGCGGCCACAGGGGGCTGCCGGGGCGCAGCACCCAGCCCGCCACGGGCAGCAAAATGAGCAGCGCCAGCGTCCAGCGCAGCAGGTTGAAGGTGATGGGCGGCAGGACGCCCTGCATCATCCGGCCCACCACGGCGTTGCCCGCCCACATGAGCGGTGGAATCACCAGCAGAGCGATGGTGGCGGGTGTGAGGCGTGCAGAGGCGGTGTGCGGCATGGCCTGCACTGTAACAACCGCGCCAAGCCCGACCCCGGCATGGGGCTGCGCGGCTGTCGCGCAGGCGCGGGTGGTGTTTCGTGGCAGCATGGCAGGCCTGTTTCGTTCAGACTTTGCCTTTTCAGCCCCACAACAACGAGGAGATACCCATGACCCAGACCAGCCGCGCCGTGCGCATTCACGCCCATGGCGGGCCCGAACAGCTTGTGATCGACACCGTGGAGGTGGGCGAACCCGGGCCCGGCCAGGTGCGCATTCGCCACCACGCCATTGGCCTGAACTTCATCGACGTGTACCAGCGCACCGGCCTGTACCCCAACGCCATGCCCCTGGCACTGGGCATGGAAGGCGCCGGCGTGGTGGAGGCTGTGGGTGAGGGCGTGACGCACCTGGCCCCTGGCGACCGCGCGGCTTACGCCGCCAACCCGCCTGGCAGCTATTGCGACGTGCGTGTGATGCCGGCCATGAACGTGTGCCAGTTGCCCGACGCGATCAGTTTCGAAACTGGTGCGGCCATGATGCTCAAAGGCCTGACCGCTCAGTATTTGCTCAAACGCTGCAAGCCGGTGGAAGGCCTGACGGCCGACGACTTTGTGCTGTTTCATGCCGCTGCCGGCGGCGTGGGCCTGATTGCCTGCCAGTGGGCCAAGGCGCTGGGCCTGCGGTTGATCGGCACGGCGGGTTCGGACGAAAAATGTGCGCTGGCCCGCGAGCACGGTGCCGAGTTCAGCATCAACTACCGCACCGAAGACTTTGCGGCCCGGGTGAAAGAGATCACCGGTGGCAAGGGCGTGAAAGTGGTCTACGACTCGGTGGGCAAAGACACGTTTGACAAGTCGCTCGACTGCCTGATGCCGTTTGGCCTGATGGTGAGCTTTGGCAACGCCAGCGGCCCGGTGGCGCCGTTTGCGCCCGGCATCCTCGGTCCCAAGGGTTCGATTTACGTGACGCGCCAGACGCTGTTCAGCCACATCACCAGCCGCGAGCGCACCCAGGCCATGGCCGACGATTTGTTTGCCGTGGTGCAAAGCGGTGCGGTGAAGATCCGTATTGACCAGCGCTTTGCGCTGACCGATGTGCGCCAGGCCCATGAGAGCCTGGAAGCGCGGGCCACGACGGGCTGCACCGTGCTGCTGCCCTGACCGCTGGCGCCATGTTGGAAAAAAAAAGCCACCCGAGGGTGGCTTTCTTCGTGGTGGGCAGGCTCAGAAACGGTAGCCCACGCCCACAGTGAAGCCGTCGAGCTTTTGGTCTTTGCGGTCGTAGTAGCTGGTGTAGTCGGCGTTGAGGTACACCGCCTTGTTGAGGTCGTAGCTCACGCCCGCACCGTAGGCCAGGCCCGAGTCGCTGTCTGACACGCCGTTGGCCTTCAGGCTGGTGCGCACCACGCCCAGGCGGCCATACACCTTCAGGGCGTCGGTCACGGGCGCCTGCACCTTGCCAAACACGCCCACCATGTTGCCGACGCTGAGCTTGGTGCCCGATTCGGTGTCTGAACGGGCGCCCGCACCCACCAGGCCCTCAACGGCAAAGTTGGGCGAAATTTCGTAACCCACAATGCCGCGAACCATGCCCGGACTGGCCTTGAGGCCGGGTTCTTTGAAGTCGAGCGCGGTGTAGCCCAGCTCACCGTAAACGGATTGCGCCTGAGCGCCGACGGCCAACACGGCGAAGCCCAAAACAGCCGAAATTTTTGCGAAGCGGGTCATGAGACCTCCATTTGAGATTGAGGAAATGCGCTGGATGTCAGCACGTTTCTATCTTGGAGGCCTATGTTGGCTGGGGTGTATCGCTATCAATTCTGAAGTGTGAAGACTGTATGCGCATGTTGCCTGCACCGCCGGCAGGCAACAAACGCTTACCTGAGCGCTCAGGCGGGCAGGGCGGCAGGCGCTACCTCGGCCAGTGCGCGCTCCAGGTGCTGCAGGGTGGCGGGCACGTCGTGCCACTTGTCCAGCCCAAACAGGCCAATGCGGAAGGTGCGGAAGTCGGCCGGTTCGTCGCACTGCAGCGGCACGCCGGCAGCGGTTTGCAAGCCGGCGGCCAGAAACTTCTTGCTGCTCTGGATGTCCGGGTCGGTGGTGTAGCTCACCACCACGCCGGGCGCCTGGTAGCCGGGCGCCGACACGCTGGGGAAACCATGGCGCGCCAGCAGGCTGCGCACGTCGCGGCCCAGAGCCATTTGTTCCTGGCGCACGCGCTCATAGCCATAGGTTTCGGTTTCCTTCATGGTTTCGTGCAGACGCACCAAAGCGTCGGTGGGCAGTGTGGTGTGGTACGCGTGGCCACCGCCTTCGTAGGTTTCCATGATCTGCAGCCACTTTTTCAGGTCCATGGCAAAGGTGGTGCTCTGGGTCGCATCAATGGCTTTCCGTGCGCGCTCGCTCAGCATCACCATGGCGCAGCAGGGCGAGCTGCTCCAGCCTTTTTGCGGCGCTGAAATCAGGATGTCCACACCAGTGGCTTGCATGTCGACCCACATGGCGCCTGAGGCGATGCAGTCCAGCACAAACAGGCCGCCCACGGCGTGCACCGCGTCGGCCACGGCGATCAGGTAATCGTCGGGCAAGATCATGCCGGAAGAGGTTTCGACGTGTGGGGCAAACACCAGCGCTGGTTTCTCCGCAGCAATGGCGGCTTTCACTGCTTCGATGGGCGCGGGCGCCCAGGCGGCTTGCGAGCCCTCGCTGGTGCGGTGGGCTTTCAGCACGGTGTGGCTGGCGGGGATGGAGCCCATGTCAAAAATCTGCGTCCAGCGGTAGCTGAACCAGCCATTGCGGAGCACCATGACGTGCTTGCCGTGGGCAAACTGGCGTGCCACCGACTCCATGCCAAACGTGCCACTGCCGGGCACCAGCACCGCCGAGTGGGCGCCATACACGCGCTTGAGCATGGCCGATACGTCGGTCATCACGCCCTGAAAGCGCTTGGACATGTGGTTGAGTGCGCGGTCGGTGTACACCACCGAAAATTCAAGCAGACCGTCGGGGTCGATGTGGGGCAGCAGTCCGGGCATGTTTGTCTCCGTCAACAAGTTCGCCGGTCAGATTAGCACAGCGCCATGAAAACCGGCGTCTCGAACCGCGCGGCCTTGGATCGCCGGTCCGCGCCAACGAAGGTGCCAGCCGCAGGATGGGCCTTTATTTGCTCCTGCGCATGCGCAAAATTTCGTCGAGTATCAGCGAGACGGCGCCGATGCTGATGCCCGCGTCTGCCACGTTGAAGGAGGGGAAATGCCCGCCATGAAAAATGCCCGACAGGAACGACCAGTGAAAGTCGAGGAAGTCCACCACATGGCCATACAACACGCGGTCGATCACGTTGCCAATGGCGCCACCTAGAATGCAGGCCAGCGCAAAGGCAAACAGTTTTTGCCCGGAGTGTGAGCGCAGCATCCAGACGATGAACACCGAGGCCGCAAGGCCGATGCCGGTGAAGAACCAGCGCTGCCAGCCGCCGGCCGAGGCCAGGAACGAGAAGGCAGCGCCCGGGTTGTGCGCACGCACGATGTTGAAGTAGCTCGTCACATAGGTGCTGTCGCCCAACTGGTAGTTGGCGACGATCAGCTGCTTGGTGATTTGGTCCACCAGCACGATGACAGCGGCCAGTCCCAGCCAGGGCCACATGGAATTTTTGCTGTTCAGCATTACGCCACCCCGCGTTTTTCGCCGGCGCCGGCGCCAGCCGCTTCGGCCAGGTTGCTCACGCAGCGCCCGCACACCGTCGGATGCTCGGCGTGGTGCCCCACATCATCACTGTAGTGCCAGCAGCGCTCGCACTTGGCGGCGGTGCTGGGCAACACGCTCACCTGCAGCTCGTCGCCGTCCACCACGGTGGCGGTGGAGGTGATGGTGACGAACTTCAGGTCGTCGCCCAGCGAGCGCAACAAAGCCGCGTCGTCGGCGCCTGCGGTGATGGCCAGCGTGGCTTGCAGCGATGCGCCCACCTGCCCGGCCGTGCGCACGGCCTCGATTTCTTTGTTCGCCACATCGCGGATGGCGCGGATGCGTGACCACTTGACCAGCAGCGCCTCGTTGGGGGCGGGCAGCGGCAGAAAGGTTTCAAAGAAAATCGAGCCTTTGTTGTCGGCCCCAGCCACCACGGGCCAGGCTTCTTCGGCGGTGAAGCTCAGGAACGGGGCCATCCAGCGCAGCATGGCCTGGGTGATCTGGTGCAGCGCGGTCTGGGCGCTGCGGCGCGCCAGGCTCTTGGGCGCGGTGGTGTAGAGCCGGTCTTTCAGCACATCGAGGTAGAACGCGCCCAGGTCTTCCGAGCAGTACACCTGCAGCTTGCTCACCACGGGGTGGAACTCGTACACATCGAAGTGGGCCAAGATTTCAGCCTGCAGCTCGCTGGCACGGGCCAGCGCGTAGCGGTCGATCTCCAGCATCTGGTCCAGCGGCACGGCGTCGGTGGCGGGGTTGAAGTCGGCCGTGTTGGCCATCAGGAAGCGCAGCGTGTTGCGGATGCGGCGGTAGGCGTCCACCACCCGGGCCAGGATTTTTTCGTCGATGTTGAGGTCGCCCGAGTAGTCGGTGCTGGCCACCCACAGGCGCACGATTTCGGCACCCAGCTTGCTCGTCACGCTTTGCGGCTCTACCGTGTTGCCCAGGCTCTTGCTCATCTTGCGGCCTTGGCCGTCGGTGGCGAAACCGTGGGTCAGCAGGCCTTTGTAGGGCGCGCGGTCAAACAGGGCGCAACCCAGCAGCAGTGAGCTGTGGAACCAGCCGCGGTGTTGGTCGTGGCCTTCCAGGTAGAGGTCGGCCTCGGGGCCGTCGGCATGGAAGGCGCCGTTGGGGTAGGCCTTGGCGTGGCTGCCGCGCAGCACGTGCCAGAAGGTGGAACCCGAGTCAAACCACACCTCCAGAATGTCGGTGCTCTTGGTGTAGCTCGGCGCGTCGTCGGCACCCAGGATGTCTTCGGCCGTGACGCGGCTCCAGGCCTCGATGCCGCCTTGCTCCACAATATCGGCCGCCTGGTCCAGGATGTCCATGGTGCGCGGGTGCAACTCGCCCGAATCTTTGTGCAAAAAGAAGGGCACCGGCACGCCCCAGCTGCGCTGGCGGCTGATGCACCAGTCGGGCCGGTTGGCGATCATGTCGCGCAGGCGAGTCTTGCCGTTCTCCGGGTAAAAGTGGGTGTGGTCGATGGCACCCAGCGCCAGCTGGCGCAGCGTCTTGGGCGCTTTGTCTTTGGTGAACACACCCTCGCCCTCGTCCATGCGCACGAACCATTGCGCAGCGGCGCGGTAGATCACCGGCGTCTTGTGGCGCCAGCAGTGCGGGTAGCTGTGGGTGATACCCACCGTGGCCATGAGGCGGCCGTGCTCGCGCAGCGTGTCGATGATGAGCGCGCAGGCCTTCCAGATGTGCTGTCCGCCAAACAGTGGCAGTTCTTCGGTGTAGACGCCGTTGCCCTGCACCGGATTCAGGATGTCGTCGTAGGCCATGCCGTGGGCCACGCAGCTGTTGAAGTCGTCTACGCCGTAGGCTGGGGCCGAGTGCACGATGCCGGTGCCGTCACCGTCGCTGACGTAGTCGGCCAGGTACAGCGGCGACAAGCGCCGGTAGCTGTACTTGCCGTTGCCGCTGTCCACATCGTGCAGCGGGTGGCGGAACACCTGGCCGCGCAGGGCTTCGCCCTGGGCCGTGGCCAGCACGCTGCCTTCCAGTCCGAAGCGCTCCAGGCACTTGTCAACCAGGCGGGCACCCAGCAGCAGCACGCCCCTGGGCGTGTCCACCAGCGCGTATTCCAACTCGGGGTGGGCGTTGAGCGCCTGGTTGGCCGGGATGGTCCAGGCGGTGGTGGTCCAGATGACCGCGAAGGCCGATTTTCCAGCGGGCAGGGCTGCGAGTCCGAACGCTTGGGCCAGACCGGCCGGGTCGTTGGACTCAAACGCCACGTCCAGTGTGTCGCTCTGCTTGTCGGCGTATTCGATCTCGAACTCGGCGAGTGAGGAGCCGCAATCGAAGCACCAGTACACCGGCTTGAGGCCGCGGTAGACGAAGCCGCGCTCGATCACGCGCTTGAAGGCACGGATCTGGCCCGCCTCATTGGCCGGGTCCATGGTGCGGTAAGGGCGCTCCCAGTCGCCCAGCACGCCCAGGCGCTTGAAGTCTTCGCGCTGCTGGTCAATCTGCTCGGTGGCGTAGGCACGGCTCTTGGCCTGCATGTCGTCACGGCCCAGGTTGCGGCCGTGGAGTTTTTCGATCGCGTTCTCGATCGGCAGGCCGTGACAGTCCCAGCCGGGGATGTACTGGGCGTCGAAACCCGCGAGCTGTTTCGACTTCACGATCATGTCTTTCAGCACCTTGTTCAGCGCATGGCCGATGTGCAGCTTGCCGTTGGCATAGGGCGGTCCGTCGTGCAACACGAACAGCGGCGCGCCCTGGCGGGCCTCGCGCAGGCGCTTGTACAGGCCGCCGCCGTTCCAATTCCCGACCCAGGCCGGCTCGCGCTTGGGCAGGTCGCCGCGCATGGGAAACGGCGTGTCGGGCATGTTCAGCGTGGCGCGGTAGGCGCTGGCTTCCGGTTTGCTGGCAGCGGCTGCGTGGGGTTTGGTTTCAGACATGGGGCGGCTCGGTGGGGGCTTCGACAGGCTCAGCCCGAACGGGGTGGAACGGATGCTGGGAAGGATCACCGTTCGCCCTGAGCCTGTCGAAGGGCGGCGACCGGATGCGCGTGAGCGCTAAATTCGGTCGCGCGTGGTCTGGCGGTGGGTTTGCCCGTAGGCCTGAGAGGGGAGGGTGGCAAAAAACGCACGAGCATCGTTGCAGTCCCTGGCGATGCCCTCGGTCAGGGCGCCCAGACTGTCGTACTTCAGTTCGTCATGCAGTTTGTGCAGCAGGTCCACGCGAATGATTTTACCGTAGGCCTCCCCGCCGGGCAGGCTGCGGGCCAGCGCCTCGGGCCAGTCGAGGCAATGGGTTTCCAGCAGCACACGGCCGCCGTTCACATCGCTGGGGTCGATGGAAGGGCGCACGCCCAGGTTGGCCACGCCGGTCAGCGGTATGCCGTTGGGTGTCAGCCCGTGCACATGCACCGCAAAAATGCCGCTGGCGGCGGGCTTCCAGTGAGAAAAACGCAGGTTCAGTGTGCGAAAGCCGTCCCCTCTGCCCTCGGCGCTGGCGCCGAGCTCACGTCCCAGTTTTCGGCCGTGCACCACATGACCGCTGATGCTGTAAGGGCGCCCCAGCAATGCGGCCACCCGCTCCAGGTTGCCGGAGCTCAGTGCGTCGCGCACCGCCGAGCTGGACACGCGGATGCCATGCACTTCGTAGCTCTGCATGCGCGCCACGTCAAAGCCCAGCCGCTCCCCGGCGGCATCGAGCATGGCGTAGTCGCCCGCGCGCTGGGCGCCAAAGCGAAAGTCGTCACCGACCAGCACGTATTTCACGCCCAGGGCGCCCACCAGCGTTTCTTCAATAAAGGCTTGTGGCCGTTGTGATGCGAGGCGCGCGTTGAACGGGAGCACCAGGCAGCGGTTCACGCCGCAGCGGGACAGCTCTTCGAGCTTGTCGCGCAGGGTGGCAATGCGGGCCGGGGCCAGGGCGGGCTTTTGGTGCAGGGCCGCAAAGTAGTCTCGCGGGTGCGGTTCGAAGGTCATCACGCAACTCGGCACCCCCCGGTGGCGGGCTTCATTGTTCAGCAAAGCCAGCATGGCCTGGTGACCCCGGTGCACGCCGTCAAAGTTGCCAATGGTGAGGGCGCAGCCCGTCTGGGTCTCGTGGCGCAGGGCGTGTTGAAGGTTCCACAGACCTCGGATGATTTTCATGGGCGATATCCGTCCAAGCCGGGGTGTTGGATGCGGTTCAAGGTGTTTGTCACAGAAGCACGGTATATTGACACACAAGCCGATGCGGCCTCTCGGGTGGGAGGCCCGTCTTGAAGACAGATTGTCCGGTTGGTCGTCAACGTGGAGGTGGGTCTTGAAGGTCTTGAAGCTGTCTGCACAGGGGCTGCCGCAGTCGTGGATCAGCCTTGAAGAGGCCGTGTTGCACTATGCGGCGGATGAAGTGCGCTGGGAAATGGGCGCCGAAGTGGCCGTGTTTCGTGGCGGGCACAACGCGCTCACCGGGCGCCAGTCCAGCATCACCATCAATTCCATCATCGGTACCCAGGGCGTGCCACGCATCAACCCGTTTGACCTGCGGCCGTCCATCACCAACAGCAAGTTGTTCGCACGGGACCGCTGCCTCTGCGGATACTGCGGAGAGCAGTTTCACGAAGACCTGCTGACGCGGGAGCACATCGTGCCGTTGGGGCAGCGCGGGGTGGACAGCTGGATGAATGTGGTGACGGCCTGCCGCTCCTGCAACCATCGCAAGGGCAACCGGACGCCCGAGCAGGCCCATATGCCGCTGCTTTATGCGCCTTATGTGCCCAGCCTGTGGGAAGACTTCATCTTGCGCAACCGCCGCATCCTGGCCGATCAGATGGAGTTCTTGATGGCTCATTTACCTAAAACGTCGCGATTGCACCTTTAGGGTTTGCGCAACCCTGGGGCATAGACATGCTCCGCAACGCGAAGCATTTCCTCAAGTCAAAGAGGCCGTCGCTCAGGCTCAGGCAAACACACCCGCCGTGTCCTGCATCCGGGCAGACACTTCGCCCAAGTGATGCAGCGTGTCGCCAAATGTCATCTCCAGTTGGGTCAGCTTTTTAAAGTAGTGGCTCACGATGTACTCGTCGGTCACGCCAATGCCGCCGTGCAGTTGCACCGCTTGCTGGCCCACGAAACGCATGGCGTTCCCGAGTTGCACCTTGGCGCGGGCCATGGCGGCCCGTCGTTCGGCGGCAGGGGCGTTGAGCTTCAGGCTGGCGTAATAGCTCATGGATCGGGCCAGTTCCAGCTGCATCTTCATGTCGGCGACGCGGTGGCGCAGTGCCTGAAAGCTGGCAATGGCGACGCCAAACTGCTTGCGGGTGTTCATGTAATCCACAGTGATCGCGAGGGTCTGGTCCATCACGCCCACGGCTTCGGCACAGGTGGCCGCGATGCCAATGTCCACCGCGTGTTCCAGGGCCGTGAGGCCGTCGGTGGAGATGAGCAGCCCCGGGGCGTTCTCCAGCACCAGGTCGGCCGCCCGGCTGCCGTCTTGGGTGCGGTAGCCTTGGGTGGTCACGCCTGTTGCCGAGCGCTCCACCAAAAAGAGCCTCAACTGGTTGCCCGCCATGGCGGGAACCATGAAAGCGTCTGCCTGGTCACCCACCGGCACCACGCTCTTGGTTCCGCGCAGTGTCCAGCCTGCGGAGCCTTCGTGGGCCTGGGTTTTGCACACGTCAAGCCGGTAGCGCGCTGCGCGCTCCTGGTGAGCCAGCACCACCAAGGCTTCGCCCGAGGCCACGCGGGGGAGCCAGGCGGCTTTCAGGTCGGCGTTTGCGTAGGCGCCGAGCACGCCACCGCACATCAGGGTCTGGGCCAGCGGCTCCAGCACGATACCCCGCCCGAGCGCTTCCATCACCAGCATGCCTTCGGTAGGGCCCATGTCCATGCCACCGTCGGCCTCGCTGATGTAGAGGCCCGCCAGGCCGAGTTCGGCCAGTTCGTTGTAGGCGGCCCGGTCAAAGCCGCCGGCGCTCACGATGCTGCGGCGGCGCTCGAAGTCGTAGCCTTTGTCCACCCATTTGCGCACCGCGTCGCGCAGTTGTTCCTGGTCATCACTGAAATCGAAATCCATGTGTGTCTCCGTTTTTGAGCTGGTCGAAGGGGCTTAGCCGAGTACGGTTTGGGCCACGATGTTGCGCTGCACTTCGTTGGAGCCGCCATAGATGGTGGTCTTGCGCATGTTGAAGTAGGTGGACGCCAACGGCGCGTTGGCCACCTCGCCACCCGGGAAGTTGCCTTGCCAGCCGGCTTCCATGGCTTCTTCGATGAACGGCAGGGCAAACGGCCCAGCCGCCAGCATCATGAGTTCGGCGTAGCGCTGCTGGATCTCGCTGCCTTTGATCTTGAGCAGGCCGGCAATGTCCAGCGAGTTCTTGCCCGATTTTTCAGCGCTGAGCACGCGCAGCACCAGCATTTCCAGTGCCACCACATCCACTTCCAGCAAGGCAATCTGGTCGCGAAAACGCAGGTCGTCCCACACGCTTTCGGCCTTGGCGATGCGCTTGAGGCGCTCCAGTTCGCGTTTGGCGCGGTTCACGTCGGCGATGTTGGTGCGCTCGTGGCTGAGCAGGTGCTTGGCGTAGGTCCAGCCCTTGTTTTCTTCGCCAACCAGGTTTTCCGCTGGCACTTCCACGTTGTCAAACCAGACTTCGTTGACCTCGCATTCGCCGTCCAGCAGTTTGATGGGGCGCACGCTGACGCCGGGCGAGTTCATGTCGATCAGCAGGAAGCTGATACCGGTCTGCGGCTTGCCTTCGGTGGACGTGCGGACGAGGCAAAAAATCCATTCACCGTACTGGCCCAGCGTGGTCCAGGTTTTCTGACCGTTGACGATGTATTTTTCACCCTGACGCTCGGCGCGGCACTTCACCGAAGCCAGGTCAGAGCCCGAGCCGGGTTCGCTGTAGCCCTGGCTCCACCACACCTCGCCACTGGCGATGCCGGGCAAAAAACGTTCTTGCTGCGCCTTGTTGCCAAAGGCCATGATGACCGGGGCCACCATCACCGGGCCAAAAGGCACCACGCGCGGCGCACCGGCCAGGGCGCACTCTTCTTCAAACAGGTGTTTTTGCACCGCGTTCCAACCGGGACCGCCGAATTCTTTGGGCCAGCCATGGCCCAGCCAGCCCTTTTTGCCCAGTATCCTGGCCCAGCGCTGCATGTCGTCGCGCGTCAGGCGCAGCGCGTTGTGCACCTTGTGGGCAATGTCGGCGGGCAGGTTGGCCTTGACCCAGGCGCGAATGTCTTCACGAAACGCCTGCTCTTCGGACGTGAATGCCAGATCCATGGGGTTGTCTCCTTAGTGAGCGCAGTGTGAAAGAGGCTCTGCGCAAATCAGCCGTCAAGTTTGGCACGACCGTTCGTTTCAGTCCTGTCCGGGCTGCGACAAGCCGAGCGCTTTGTGCAGGCTTTGCAACTGGTCTTGCAGCAAGGCCACGGTGTCTTCCAGGGTGGCCACGCGGCGGGTGAGCGCGATCACGTCGTCCTCTGTGGCGCCAGTGGCGCCGGGAGCGGCGGTGTTTTGCAGCGCAGACAGATCGACTGGGCCACAGAGCAGGTGCGCCCAGCGCTGCTCGCGTGCCCCGGGTGCGCGCGGCAGTTTCACCACCAGAGCGCCGCCTTTTTCAGGGGACCGGTCTTGCAGCTCTTCCAGAAAGGCATCGACGGATGCAATGTCCAGAAACTTGTACCAGCGCTCGGTGTTCAGGCGCAGTTCACCGGCGGTTTGCGGCCCGCGCAGCATCAGCATGCCCAGCAGCACGGCCGACTGCTCGGGCACGCCCACCGCCCGCATGAAGTTGTGTTCGTAGCGGGTGGCCCGCCCGCCGCTGGACTCGAACACCAGATTCAGGTGGCGCAAACCTTCCAGAGCTTCCACCACCAGCGCGTCGGGCAGTTGCAGCACCGGGTCGCGGCTGGACTTCTGGTTGCAGCCGGTGATCAGCGTGTTGAGCGTGAGTGGGTAGCTGTCGGGCACCGTGCGGGCCTTCTCCATCAGGGTGCCCAGCACGCGGGCTTCGGCAACCGAGAGCGGACGCTGTTGAAAATCGTGTGAGCGCGGGGTGATCGCTTGGTCTGGGGTCATTACACTTCTCGGCCATGTCAGGCGTGAACAAAAACATCGTTATTCTGATCTCCGGCAGCGGCTCCAACATGGCCGCCATCGTGAAGACCGCTCAAAAACACCACTGGAGAGAGCAATTCGGCGCCCGAGTGGCGGCCGTCATCAGCAACAAGGCCGAGGCCAAAGGTCTGGAGTTTGCCCGTGAACAGGGCCTCGCCACCGCCGTGGTCGACCACAAGGCGTTCGCCAACCGCGAAGCTTTTGACGCCGAGCTGATGGCCACGATCGACCGCCATGCCCCCGCGCTGGTGGTGCTGGCCGGCTTCATGCGCATCCTCACGCCCGGCTTTGTGCAGCATTACGCGGGCCGGCTCATCAACATCCACCCCAGCTTGCTGCCCGCTTTCACGGGCTTGAACACCCACCAGCGCGCCATCGACATGGGTTGCAAGTTTGGCGGCTGTACCGTGCACCGTGTGACGACCGAGTTGGACCATGGCGACATTCTGGAGCAGGCGGTGGTGCCGGTGCTGCCCGGCGACACGGCACAGGCACTGGCCGAGCGCGTGCTGACCCAAGAGCACCTGATTTACCCGCGGGCGGTGGAGGGCTTGCTGGAACAAATCGTATAAATCCACCAAGCTGGCAGAGCGACGAAGGACCGTCAACCGAGAAGGCGGCGGAACCCGCTTCGCCGGGCCCGGAGCGAAGTTCCTCGAGGGGGTGACGCGCCGGCGGCGCGGGGATGGGTCAAGCCGTTTACATGCTCTTGTGAAACACCAGGCCCGCATGCTCGCGCATGGCGTGAAACTTGATCTTCGGCCAGTTCGCCTCCACCGCCCGCAGCGTGGCTTGGTGGTCTACCAGCAAGGTGGGCGCGTCCACGGCGTCCAGCGCTACGCGGTGGCTGTTGGCATCAATGAACTTTTTCAGCTCTACCTCGCCGCCGTCTTCGGGTGCGCAGGTCACCCAGCGTGCCACCTGGTAAGGGCTGTTCATGATGCGGGCTTTCACGCCGTATTCATGCTCCAGCCGGTGCGCCACCACTTCAAACTGCAGTTGTCCCACAGCGCCCAGCAGCAGCACGCTGCCCGCCACCGGGCGAAACACCTGAATGGCACCTTCTTCACCCAGTTGGGTCAGGCCCGCGCGCAGTTGCTTGCTGCGCAGGGGGTCGGCCACTTCCACGCTGCGGATGATTTCTGGCGCAAAAAACGGCAGGCCGGTGAATTGCAGCGTTTCGCCTTCCGTAAGCGTGTCGCCCAGTTGCAGCACGCCGTGGTTGGGAATACCAATGATGTCGCCCGCAAAAGCTTCGTCGAGCAACTCGCGCCGCTGGCTCAAAAAGCTCACCACGGTGTTGGGGCGCAGGTCTTTGCCGCTGCGCACCACCCTGAGCTTCATGCCGCGCTCAAAGTGGCCGCTGGCCACGCGCACGAAGGCGATGCGGTCGCGGTGCGCCGGGTCCATGTTGGCCTGGATCTTGAACACCACGCCGGTGAATTTCGGCTCGTCCGGGTGCACCACGCGCTGAATGGCCGGGCGATCGCCGGGCGGCGGTGCCAGGTCCACCAGCGCGTCCAGCACCTCGCGCACGCCAAAGTTGTTCACCGCCGAGCCAAACAGCATCGGCGTCTGGCGCCCGGCCAAAAATTCGGCCTCGTCAAACGCGGGGGAAGCACCTTCAACCAACTCCAGTTCCTCCTTGGCCTGTTCAAATTCAGCGCCAAAGCGTTTCACGCTTTCGGGGTTGTTCAGCCCGCTCAGCACGTCTTCGTCGCCACCGCGGCGGTCTTCGCCGGCGGCAAACACACGCATCTGGTCGGTGCGGCGGTCAAAAACGCCCCGAAACGTCTTGCCCATGCCCACGGGCCAGGTGAATGGCACCACCGTCATACCCAACTCGCGCTCAATCTCGTCCATCAGGTCCAGCGGGGCTTGCACTTCGCGGTCCATCTTGTTGACGAAGGTGAGGATGGGTGTGTTGCGCGCCCGGCACACCTGCAGCAGGCGCCGCGTCTGCGGCTCCACGCCGTTCCCGGCGTCGATCACCATCAGCGCAGCATCCACCGCAGTCAAAACGCGGTAGGTGTCTTCGCTGAAGTCCTGGTGGCCCGGCGTGTCGAGCAGGTTGATCACGCAGTCGCGATATTCCATCTGCATCACCGACGAAGCGACCGAAATGCCGCGCTGCTTTTCGATCTCCATCCAGTCGCTGGTGGCGTGGCGTGCCGCCTTGCGCGCCTTCACCGACCCGGCGATGTTGATCGCGCCAGAGAACAGCAACAGCTTCTCGGTCAGCGTGGTCTTGCCCGCGTCGGGGTGGGAAATGATGGCGAATGTGCGCCGGCGGCGCACCTGGTTGGAGAGTTCGGACATAACCTTTGATTATCCCGCACCCCAGCCGGCCTGCCTGCAGCGCATGCACAACTCGCCGGCGGCTGTGCCAGCAGCCGAATGAAGGCAATGGGACAATAGACCCATGCACCCAAAAGCCCTTCTGGACGAATCCGCCAACCTGATCGAACTCGTTTACAAATTTGAGCACCCCGCCGATGCGGTGGTGTCCCGTTACTTCCGGGAGCACCGCTCGCTCGGTCCGCGCGAGCGGGCCACCCTGTCCGACACGGTTTACGCCACTCTGCGTGAGCGCCTGAAATTTGAATGGCTCGCGCGCTCCGGCAGCGGTTCCAAATGGCGCCGCTTGGCCGTGTTGGGTTTTCCGGGTGACCGTGACTTTCTCAAAAGCGCGCTCACCGATGTCGAAAAGAACTGGCTCGACCGCTGCGATGCAGTGATCGATGCCGACCTGATGGCGCCCCACCGCCACAACCTGCCCGAGTGGCTGGCCACCGCACTGCGCGAGCAGGTGGGGCCTGAGTTTGACGCGCTCGTGGCCAGCCTGAACCAGCCCGCGCCGCTGGACCTGCGTGTCAACGTGCTGAAAAAAAAGCGCGAAGCGGTGCTGGCCGAACTGCGTCAAGCGGGTCTGAGTTGCGAGCCCACACCGTATTCGCCCATGGGCATCCGCTTGCAGGGCAAGCCCTCGCTGGCCAAACTGCCTGCTTTTGTGCAAGGCGACGTGGAAGTGCAAGACGAGGGTTCCCAACTGCTGGCCCTGCTGCTGGATGCCAAACGCGGCGAGATGGTGGTGGATTTTTGCGCCGGCGCCGGCGGCAAGACGCTGGCCATTGGCGCGGCCATGCGCAACAGCGGACGCTTGTATGCGTTTGATACGTCCGGTCATCGGCTCGATGCACTCAAGCCTCGGTTGGCACGCAGCGGCCTGTCCAATGTGCATCCGGTGGCCATCGCGCACGAGCGCGACGATCGCATCAAGCGCCTCGCGGGCAAGATCGACCGCGTGCTGGTGGACGCGCCTTGCTCAGGCCTGGGTACGCTGCGTCGCAGCCCCGACCTGAAGTGGCGCCAAAACCCCCAGACCGTGGCGGCCCAAGCCGAGTTGCAACAGGCGATTTTGCGCAGTGCGGCGCGCCTGCTGAAGCCGGGTGGGCGCTTGGTTTATGCCACCTGTAGCCTGCTACCTGCAGAAAATGAGTCGGTTGCACAAGCCTTCAGCGAGACCCATCCGGACTTCGATCTGGTGCCTGTCGCTGGTTTGTTGGCAGTTGCCCAGGTGCCCGACGCTGCGTCGCTCTGTATCTTGGAGGGAGGGCAAATGCTGCGTTTGTGGCCGCATCGGCACGCAACAGACGGCTTTTTTGCTGCCGTCTGGCAGAAGAAGACTTGAAGAATGAAATAGAGGCCTGATGTTTGCCATGCTTGATGCCCGCAAGTCTGTCGAGTATTTGGTGATTTGCACCCTCGGCCTTAAAATTTCAGGTTTTTTGGCTGCACCTTTCTTTCAGAGGGGTCAAGCTTCATGCACCCGCCGCCGTTGGGCGGTCATATAGGAAATCAATGTTTTCTACCGATTCCGGATTTTTTTCCACCCTGTGGGCTGCTGTGATTCAGCAATTGGCTCACGGACTGACGGAGGCCAGTTGGTGGCAGATCGTCGTGGTCACCTTGGTGTTTACGCACATCACCATCGCCAGCGTCACCATTTTTCTGCACCGCCACCAAGCGCACCGTGCGCTGGATCTGCACCCCATTGCCTCGCACTTTTTCCGTTTCTGGCTCTGGCTGACGACGGGTCAGGTGACCAAGGAATGGGCAGCTATTCACCGAAAGCACCACGCCAAGTGCGAGCAAGCGGAAGATCCGCACAGCCCGCATGTGTACGGCATCAAGAAAGTGCTGTTTGAGGGTGCTGAGTTGTACCGTGCCGAGTCCAAAAACAAGGAAACCATGGCACGCTATGGTCACGGTACGCCGGACGACTGGATTGAGCGCAACCTTTACACCAAGTATTCCTGGCAAGGGGTGGGGCTGATGATGATCATCGACATCGCCCTGTTTGGCGCTGCGGGTCTGGCGGTCTGGGCGGTTCAAATGGCCTGGATTCCCATCACGGCGGCCGGCATCATCAATGGCGCGGCCCACTACTGGGGCTACCGCAACTTCGAGGCAACCGACGCCAGCACCAACATTTCGCCCTGGGGCATCCTCATTGGCGGCGAAGAGTTGCACAACAACCACCACACCTACCCCACCTCGGCCAAGCTGTCGGTGAAGCCCTACGAGTTTGACATTGGCTGGATGTACATCCGCATCATGCAGATGATGGGCTTGGCGACCGTGAAAAAGACGCCGCCAAAAATGGCTTACGGCGACGTCAAACCCGTGGCTGACGAGAAAACGTTGGAAGCCATCATTGCCAACCGCTATGAGGTGATGGCCGGCTACGCCCGAAAAATGCGCGATGTATTTCAGCATGAAGCCGCCACGCCCAAGGTGGATGCCAGCGTGCTCAAAACCGCCAGTCGCTGGTTGCATCGCGATGCGGACAAGGTGCCTGCGGCCGCCGTATCGCAGTTGAGCCAGGCACGTGCCGCCTACCCGGTGCTGGACAAGATGGTGGTCATGCGTGAGGAGTTGCGTCAGATCTGGCTGAATACATCGCATTCGCGCGAGCAACTCGCGGCCGACCTCCAGGCCTGGTGCCGTCGTGCCGAAGAAAGTGGTATTGCTGCCTTGCGCGAGTTCTCGATTCAGTTGCGCTCTGCTCGGGCCTGAACTTGGTTCACCGCCGCGGCTGCGGCGCGGCTACCCCTCAGGGGTGACAACGCTGGCGACCCGTCTAAGCCGGTTCTGCGCCGGAAAGATCCAGGCTTTATCTTCTCCAGATGGGCCCCCAACAAAAAAGCCGCTGTTTTCACAGCGGCTTTTTTGTTGGAGACATCCGACTGAATTACTTCAGCTTGATTTCTTTGTAGTCCACATGCTTTCGAGCTTTTGGATCAAACTTTTTGATCAACATTTTCTCGGGCGTGGTCTTCTTGTTTTTGGTGGTGGTGTAGAAATGGCCGGTTCCAGCAGTGGATTCCAGCTTGATTTTCTCGCGTGCGCCTTTGGTTGCCATGGTCGGTTCTCCTTAAGCCTGGCCGCGTGCGCGCAGGTCTGCGAGCACGGCATCGATGCCGTTTTTGTCGATCAGGCGCAGGGCTGCACCTGAGACGCGAAGACGCACCCAGCGGTTTTCGCTCTCGACCCAAAAACGGCGGTATTGCAGGTTCGGCAGGAACCGGCGCTTGGTTTTGTTGTTGGCGTGGGAAACGTTGTTCCCAACCATGGGCTTTTTGCCCGTTACGTCGCAGACGCGTGCCATGAGGACACTCCGATCATTTTCTTACAGCTGTTTGCCGAAGACCTGACGCTGTATCGCAGCAGGCCTTCACTGGCACTTCAGCCTCACCTCGCCAAAATAGGGTGGCGGTAACCCGAATCTTGCTGCAACGAGTGAAGCCAAGGTTAAAAACCCGGAAAATTGCAGCAAAGCCTTGAATTATAGCCTCGGGCTGGAAAACGGTCTACGAGAGAGCGGATTCCTGCTTTTCCGGGGCAGCCCGACTTACAGTTCGTTCTGTTCGAGGAAGCGCTGGGCGTCCAGAGCGGCCATACAGCCGGTGCCTGCGCTGGTGATGGCCTGGCGATAGATGTGATCCTGAACGTCGCCGGCAGCGAACACGCCGGGCACGCTGGTCATGGTGGCCATGCCTTTCAGACCGGACTGGGTGACGATGTAGCCGTCCTGCATTTCCAACTGGCCTTTGAAGATGTCGGTGTTGGGGCTGTGACCAATGGCGATAAAGCAGCCCTTGACCGCCAGGTCTTCGGTTTCGCCAGTTTGCACATTTTTCAAGCGAACGCCAGTCACGCCGGTCTGGTCGCCCAGCACTTCGTCAAGGGTGCTGTGCAGCTTGAGTTCGATCTTGCCCGCGGCCACTTTTTCCATCAGCTTGTCGATCATGATGGCTTCGGCCTTGAACGTGTCGCGGCGGTGAATCAGGTAGACCTTGCTGGCAATGTTGGACAGGTACAGCGCTTCTTCCACGGCAGTGTTGCCACCCCCGACCACACTGCAGACGTCGTTGCGGTAGAAAAAGCCATCGCAAGTGGCGCAACCTGAAACGCCCTTGCCCATGAAGGCCTCTTCGGACGGCAGGCCCAGGTATTTTGCCGAGGCACCGGTGGCGATGATGAGCGCGTCGCAGCTGTATTCGCCGCTGTCGCCTTTGAGGATGAAGGGGCGTTTTGAAAAGTCGACGGTGTGAATGTGGTCGAACACGATGTCGGTATTGAAACGTTCGGCATGTGCCAGAAAGCGCTGCATCAACTCAGGGCCTTGCACGCCGTTGACGTCGGCAGGCCAGTTGTCCACTTCGGTGGTGGTCATGAGCTGGCCGCCCTGGGCAATACCGGTGATCAGCATGGGATTCAGGTTGGCGCGTGCGGCATACACAGCAGCCGTGTAGCCGGCTGGGCCTGATCCAAGGATAAGAACTTTAGTATGCTTCATGATGCAAGCCCCGAAGGTGATTCGGGGTAAGTGGTTTAGAGTGATGAGACAAATGGCCGCAGCCAGCGCCATTCAAACCATCCTGTAGCGGGATGGGGGCCTGTATCTCTTCGGCATTGTATGAAACAGCGCTGCTTATGCAGCCTGACGAGAGGAATAACACATGTCCCTACTGTCCAATCTGGATCTGATTCGCCGGGTTCCGCTGTTTTCAACCCTGACCCAGACTCAGGCCGAGTCAGTGGCCGATGCTGTGATCAAGCGACGTTTCAAGCGTGGAGATTGCATCGTCGAGCAGGGCAAAAAGTCCAATTTCCTGGCCATCATGCTGACCGGCCGGGCGCGCGTCGTGACCACCGACGCACGGGGTCGCGAGGTGATTCTGGCGACCATGAATCCGGGCGATTACGTGGGTGAGATGAGTCTGATCGACAACCAGCCGCACTCGGCAACGGTGCGGGCTGAGGTACAGACCGACGTCCTTGTTTTGGGTCTGGCGGAGTTCTCGCGCTGTTTGCCCGATAGCACGTCCATGGCCTACGCTGTCATGAGGGGTTTGGTGCAGCGTCTGCGCCATGCCGACAGCAAAATCGAGTCGCTGGCGTTGATGGATGTGTATGGTCGGGTCGCCCGTGCGCTGCTGGAGTTTGCCAAGCCGGACAAAGATGGCCAATTGGTGATCCGCGACCGCGTGTCTCGCCAGGATGTGGCCAAAATGATCGGCGCGTCGCGTGAAATGGTCAGCCGGGTAATGAAGGACCTGGAGGACCGCGGCTTTATTGAGGTTACCGAAGACGGCTGCACGCTCCTCAGGGAACGTCTCAATGCGTTAGGCTGAGCGTTCCCGCAGGGGGTTCGGCGGGTTCCCCGTGACAGGGGGCGCTTTCCCGGGCGAGCCTGCCCTGCACGCCAGAGCGAAAGCACAAAACCTTGGGTTAAGCTCGCTTCAGGGAAATTCCGAAGCCTATGACCTATTCACTGAACACACTCAACGCCGATCGTGCCAGCGCTGCACCGGTGGGAGTGGCACGTTTCGCCCAAGAAATCGGGCTTGTTCTCGGCGCAGCGGCGCTGGCTTTCTGGCTGCTGGCACTGCTCAGCCATGGGCTGGCCGATCCAGCCTGGAGCACCACCGGCACACTGCTGGAAGCGGGCAATTGGGGCGGTCGTTTGGGGGCGCTGTTGGCCGATGGGAGCTACTACCTGTTGGGTTTCTCTGTATGGTGGTGTTTCTTTGCCGGTTTGCGCGCCTGGCTGTCGACTCTTGCCCGCTGGATTCGCGGGCAACAAGGTGGTGGTGCAGGCGATGAGGGTGCCGTAGCAGCCGTTGCCACCCGTTGGGGCCGTTTCTGGGGTCTCCGCAGTGCTTTTTGGGTGAGCTTGGTGTTGCTGCTGATCGCCAGTACCGTGCTGGAATGGACCCGCATGTACCGGCTGGAGAGTTTGCTGCCCGGCCATGCAGGCGGTGTGCTGGGCCACACGCTGGGGCCGCTGGCCATGCGCTGGCTCGGTTTCACCGGCTCGGCGCTGGCCATGTTGGCATTGCTGGTGCTCTGTCTGCCGCGTGTGTTCCGGTTTTCGTGGGGCCATTGGGCCGAGCGGGTGGGCTTCTTGCTGGACGGCTGGTTTGAGGCGCGGCGTGAAAAGCGCGAGGCGGTGGAAGACCATCGCATTGGCGAGCAGGCCGCACGTGAGCGTGAAGAGGTGGTGAAGGTGGAGCGGGTCGATGCTGTCGAGCATCAGCTCATGCCGGTCGTCATCGAGCCGACGCTGGCGGAGGTTCCCAAGAGCGAGCGCGTGGCCAAAGAACGGCAAAAACCGCTGTTCAGCGAAATGCCCGACAGCAAGCTGCCTCAGGTGGACCTGCTCGACAGTGCGCCATTGAACCAGCCGGGCGTGGACAGCCAGACTCTGGAGATGACCAGTCGGCTGATCGAGAAGAAACTCAGGGACTTTGGCGTGGAAGTGCGGGTGGTCGCAGCCGCACCCGGCCCGGTGATCACGCGGTATGAGATTGAGCCCGCCACGGGCGTGAAGGGTTCCCAGATCGTGAACCTGGGGCGCGACTTGGCGCGCTCCTTGTCGCTGGTGTCTATTCGCGTGATTGAGACCATTCCCGGCAAAAATCTGATGGCCCTTGAGCTCCCCAATGCCAAGCGTCAGACCATCAAACTCAGCGAAATTCTGGGGTCGACGGTCTACAACGACGCCAAGTCGATGCTGACCATGGGGCTGGGCAAAGACATTGGGGGGCAGCCGATCGTGGCCGACCTGGCCAAGATGCCGCACTGCCTGGTGGCCGGCACCACAGGCTCGGGCAAGTCGGTGGGTATCAACGCCATGATTTTGTCGCTGTTGTACAAGGCGGATGCCAGAGACGTGCGCTTGCTGCTGATCGACCCCAAGATGCTGGAGATGAGCGTCTACGAGGGCATTCCGCACCTGCTGGCGCCGGTGGTGACCGACATGAAACATGCAGCCAACGGCCTGAACTGGTGTGTGGCTGAAATGGAGAAGCGCTACAAACTCATGAGCAAGATGGGCGTGCGCAACCTCGCGGGCTACAACGTCAAGATCGACGAAGCCAAGGCACGGGGCGAGATCATCGGCAACCCGTTCAGCCTCACGCCCGAGCAGCCCGAACCACTGGAGCGTCTGCCTTACATTGTGGTCGTGATTGACGAACTCGCCGACCTGATGATGGTGGTGGGCAAGAAGATTGAAGAACTGATTGCGCGCCTGGCGCAAAAAGCGCGTGCGGCCGGCATTCACCTGATACTGGCCACGCAGCGCCCCAGCGTGGACGTGATCACCGGCCTGATCAAGGCCAACATTCCCACCCGCTTGTCGTTCCAGGTCAGCAGCAAAATTGACAGCCGCACCATTTTGGATCAGATGGGTGCCGAGAGTCTGCTGGGTATGGGCGACATGCTTTACATGCCGTCGGGCACCGGTTTCCCGATCCGGGTCCACGGTGCCTTTGTGAGCGATGACGAGGTGCACCGCGTGGTGGCTTACCTGAAACAGCAGGGCGGCGAGCCCAATTACATTGACGGCGTGCTGGAGGCTGCAGCCGGTGAGGGCGATGGCAGCGACGTGTTTGGCGAGGGCGTTGGCGGTGGTGGCGAGAAAGATGCGCTGTACGACCAGGCCGTTGAAATCGTCTTGAACGACCGCAAGGCCAGTATTTCTTACGTGCAACGCAAGCTGAAAATTGGTTACAACCGGGCTGCGCGCTTGCTGGAAGACATGGAAAACGCCGGTTTGGTGAGCGCGTTGACGTCGAGCGGGCAGCGCGACATTTTGGTGCCTGGGCGCAATGAATGAGGGCGCCATGCAACCTTGTGCGCGCAAACGGCTCTGACTGGACATGATCAAAACACTGATAACCACAGCCGCGCTCGCCTTGACGGCATTCGCAGCGCAGGCCGACGGCCTGAAAGACCTCGAAAAATTCCTGCGCGAAGTCAACAGCGCGCAGGCCAGCTTTATCCAGGTGGTCACCTCGCCCAAACGCACCGGGGAGACGGTGGCGCGCAGCAAGACGTCCAGCGGCCGGTTTGAATTTTTGCGGCCCAACCGGTTTCGGTTTGAATACACCAAGCCTTTTGAACAGACCATCGTGGCCGACGGTCAGACGCTGTGGCTTTACGACGTGGACCTGAACCAGGTGACCGCCCGCAAGCAGCAAGAGGTGTTGGGCAGCACGCCCGCAGCCTTGATTGCCGCGGGCACCGACCTGCGGGCTTTGTCTGAGGTTTTTGACCTGAAGGCAGCGCCTGCCCAGGACGGCATGGAGTGGCTGGAAGCGCGCCCGCGCGCCAAAGATGGGCAGCTGCAAAGCGTGCGCGTGGGTTTTCGGCAAGGCCAGTTGACGGCGCTGGAGATTGCGGACAGTCTCGGTCAGCGCTCGGTCTTGACCTTCAGCCAGTGGCAGGGCAACGCGCCGCTGACCGCCGAGCGGTTTCGCTTTCAGGCGCCTGCAGGTGCCGACGTGATCCGGCCTTGAGCCTCAAGCCGGTCCAAAACCGCTGGTTTCTGTGAGTGCAGCCGCTCCACAACACACGCCCCTGGCGGAGCGCTTGCGCCCGCAAACCCTGGCCAGCGTCATCGGACAGCAGCACCTGCTGGGCGAAGGCCTGGCACTGCGGCTGGCGTTCGAGTCGGGCCAGCCGCACAGCTGCATTCTCTGGGGGCCGCCGGGGGTGGGCAAGACCACCATTGCCCGGCTGATGGCCGATGCCTTTGATGCCCAGTTCATCACCATCAGCGCGGTGCTGGGTGGTGTGAAGGACATCCGCGAAGCGGTGGACAAGGCCGAAGCCGCGCGCGACGGCTTGCACCAGCAACGCACCATTGTGTTTGTGGACGAGGTGCACCGCTTCAACAAAAGCCAGCAAGACGCTTTTTTGCCACACGTGGAGAGCGGCTTGTTCACCTTCATTGGTGCCACCACCGAAAACCCGTCGTTTGAAGTCAATTCGGCTTTGCTCTCGCGGGCAGCGGTGTATGTGCTCCAGCCCTTGGGCGAAGACGACTTGCGCCAGATCATTGGCCGTGCGCAAGCCATCAACGCGGTGCCACCGCTGCAAGCGGCCGCGGCCGACCGCCTGATTGCCTATGCCGATGGTGACGCCAGGCGCCTGCTCAACACGTTGGAAACCCTGGCCGTGGCGGTCGGGCGCGAGAAACTGGCCGAGGTCACCGATGACTGGCTGCTGCGTGTGCTGGGCGAGCGCATGCGCCGCTACGACAAAGGCGGTGAGCAGTTTTACGACACCATCAGTGCGCTGCACAAAAGTGTGCGCGGCTCTGACCCCGATGCCGCGCTGTACTGGTTTGTGCGCATGCTCGACGGCGGAGCAGACCCGCGTTACATGGCGCGCCGCTTCATTCGCATGGCGAGCGAAGACATTGGACTGGCAGACCCCCGTGCCCTGCGCCTCGCGCTGGACGCCGCCGAGGTGTTCGAGCGCCTGGGCACACCCGAGGGCGAGCTGGCTCTGGCCGAGTGCGTGGTGTATCTGGCTGTGGCACCCAAGTCCAACGCGGTCTACAAGGCCTTTGCTGAGGCCAAGGCGTTTGTGAAAACGGACGGCACCCGCCCGGTGCCCAAGCACCTGCGCAATGCACCGACGGCGCTCATGAAGCAACTGGACTATGGAAAAGCCTACCGGTACGCCCACGATGAGGCTGGTGGCTTCGCTGCGGGTGAAAACTACCTGCCAGAGGGCATGGCCGAGCCTGGTTTCTACCGCCCGGTAGAACGGGGGCTGGAGATTCGTATCGCTGAGAGGTTGAGAGAGCTGAAAAAACTGAACAACAAAAACTAATGAAAGACCAATCGCACTGATGCAGCGCGGTTTGAAATCTGGAAATCAGGGTAAACCCGCGCGTGATAAGGGCTTACACGCATGCGGGCCTTCAAATCGCCTCGCTACAATCCGGCACCCACCCGCAGTCTGTCCTGTTCCAAGGTCGAGCCTGGCGGGTTTTTTGCTAAGTTGAAACAGGCCAGTCCGGGCAAGCCGCCCGCGCCTGTCAAAAACACGGAGAAACTTCATGGAAACCTTGCTACAGCAGATCATCAACGGTCTGGTGCTGGGCAGCATGTACGCGCTGGTGGCCCTCGGGTACACCATGGTCTACGGCATCATCGGACTCATCAACTTCGCGCACGGCGACGTGCTCATGATCGGCGCGCTCACCAGTTGGACAATCATCGCTGGTATGCGCGAATCCATGTTGGGGGTACCGGGCTGGCTGATATTGTTGATGGCCACCATCATCGCCATGGTCGTGTGCGCGGCGCTGAACTTCACCATCGAGAAGCTGGCTTACAGGCCTCTGCGCAATTCGCCTCGGCTGGCGCCGCTGATCACCGCCATCGGCATGTCGATCCTGTTGCAGACGATCGCCATGATCATCTGGAAGCCGAACCCCAAGCCCTATCCCTCGATGCTCTCGAGTGAGCCCATCGAAATCGGTGGCGCTGTGATCTCATTGACGCAGATCGTCATTCTGGCCACCACCGTCATCGTGCTTGCGCTGCTGATGTGGATGGTTAACCGCACCAACCTGGGCCGCGCCATGCGTGCCACCGCCGAAAACCCGCGGGTGGCCGCGCTCATGGGCATCAAGCCCGATGTGGTGATTTCCGCCACCTTCATCATTGGCGCCATGCTGGCAGCGATTGCCGGCGTGATGTGGGCGTCCAACTATGGCACGGTGCAGCACGCCATGGGCTTCATGCCCGGCCTCAAGGCCTTTGTTGCGGCGGTCATGGGTGGCATTGGCAACCTTGGAGGTGCCGTGCTGGGTGGTTTGCTGCTGGGGTTGATTGAGGCTCTGGGCGCCGGTTATCTGGGCAAGCTCACGGGCGGTTTCCTGGGCAGCCAGTACACCGACATCTTTGCCTTCATCGTGCTGGCCCTGGTGTTGACCCTGCGTCCTTCCGGGCTGCTGGGCGAGCGTGTGGCCGACCGCGCCTGACCGACAAGGAGCTCCATCATGTTGAAATCCAAAGCTTTCAAGTTGGTCGCCTTCGTGGCGCTGGGCGCGGCCCTGCTGCTGCTGCCCATCGTGCTGCAAGCCACCGGGAGCAACTCCTGGGTGCGCATCATTGATGTTGCCTTGCTGTATGTCCTGCTGGCCCTTGGCCTGAACATTGTGGTCGGCTACGCCGGCCTGCTGGATCTGGGCTTTATCGCTTTTTTTGCTGTGGGAGCCTATCTGTACGGCTTGCTGGCATCGCCGCACCTGAGCGAGAACTTCGCCTTCATCGCAGCCATGTTCCCCGATGGCCTGCACATGAACTTCTGGCTGGTCATGATCTTGGCGGGCTTCGTGGCCGGGGTGGTCGGGCTCATACTGGGTGCACCGGTGCTCAAGTTGCGAGGCGACTACCTGGCCATCGTCACCCTGGGCTTCGGTGAGATTGTGCGCATCTTCATGCTCAACCTGGACCGCCCGATCAACTTGACCAATGGGCCTAAGGGCATCAGCAACATCGATGCGGTTTCGGTGTTCGGACACAGTATGAGCCAGCGCCTGACGGTGTCGATCGGCGACTGGAGTTACACCTTCCAGCCGGTGACGCTGTACTACTACCTGATCCTCTTCTTTGTGTTAATTGCCATCGTCATCGCCTACCGACTGCAGGACTCGCGCATCGGCCGTGCCTGGATGGCCATTCGCGAAGACGAGATTGCGGCCAAGGCCATGGGTCTGAACACCCGCAACCTCAAGCTGGCCGCTTTCGGCATGAGTGCCACTTTTGGTGGCATGGCTGGCGTGCTGTTTGCGTCCTTCATGCGTGGCGTCTACCCGGAATCCTTCGTTCTGATGGAGTCGGTGATGGTGGTGGCCATGGTGGTATTGGGTGGACTGGGACACATTCCTGGCGTGATTCTGGGTGCGCTGGTGCTGGCTGGACTGCCCGAACTGCTGCGCCACGTGGCCCACCCCCTCACCGCCATGACCGATGGGCGCCTGGGGCCAGAGATCCTGCGCCAGTTGCTGATTGCGCTGGCGATGATCGTCATCATGTTGATGCGCCCGAAGGGCCTGTGGCCCTCGCCCTCGCACGGCAAGTCCCTGAGCAAGTGAAGAAGGCGAACCATGTCTGAAACCATTCTGAGAGTCGCCAACGTCTCCAAACGCTTCGGTGGCCTGCAGGCCCTGAGCGATGTGGGCATTGATATCAAGCGCGGGCAGGTTTATGGTCTGATTGGCCCCAACGGTGCCGGCAAGACCACGTTCTTCAACGTGCTGACCGGCCTCTACACGCCGGACAGCGGCTCGTTTGAACTGGCCGGCAAGCCGTACACGCCCTCGGCCGTGCACGAGGTGGCCAAGGCAGGCATTGCGCGCACGTTCCAGAACATCCGGCTGTTCGCGGAAATGACGGCGCTGGAAAACGTGATGGTCGGGCGCCACGTGCGCACGCACTCAGGGTTGATCGGGGCCATACTCCGCACCCCAGGGTTCAAGCGCGAAGAGGCCGAGATCGCACAGCGCGCACAGGAGCTGCTCGACTACGTGGGCATTGGCAAGTTTGCCGACTACAAGTCGCGCACACTCAGCTATGGTGATCAGCGCCGACTGGAAATTGCCCGCGCGCTGGCCACCGATCCCCTGTTGATTGCGCTCGACGAACCGGCCGCCGGCATGAACGCGACTGAGAAAGTCATGTTGCGTGAACTGATCGACCGCATCCGCAAGGACAACCGCACCATCTTGTTGATCGAGCACGACGTGAAGCTGGTCATGGGACTGTGCGACCGCGTGACCGTGCTGGATTACGGCAAACAGCTCTCGTCGGGCACACCAGCTGAAGTGCAGAGCGATCCGAAAGTGATTGAAGCCTATCTGGGCACGGGCGGCGGGTAAGTGCCCCCCGCGCCACGCTGCGCCCGTCACCCCCAGAGGGCAACATCTGTGGCCCGGCAAAGCCGGTTTCGCGATGTTCTGGGTGGAGACCGTTCGCACCGGATGAAGTAACGAACAAGGAATCTGGATATGGCAAACACATTACTTAAAGTCAGCGGCCTGAAAGTGGCGTACGGTGGCATCAAGGCGGTCAAGGGCATTGACCTGGAAGTGCGCGAGGGCGAACTGATTTCGCTGATCGGCTCCAACGGCGCCGGCAAAACCACCACCATGAAGGCGGTCACCGGCTCGCTGGCCTTTGAGGCTGGCGACATCGAATACATGGGCAAAAGCATCAAAGGCAAAGGCGCCTGGGACTTGGTGAAGCAGGGTCTGGCCATGGTGCCGGAGGGTCGTGGTGTGTTCACCCGCATGACCATCACCGAGAACCTGCAGATGGGCGCTTACATTCGCACCGACAAGGTGGGGATTGCCAACGACATTGAGCGTATGTTCGGCATCTTCCCGCGCCTGCGCGAACGCAAAGACCAACTGGCCGGCACCATGAGTGGCGGTGAACAGCAGATGCTGGCCATGGCGCGCGCGCTCATGAGCCAGCCCAAGGTGCTGTTGCTGGATGAGCCTTCCATGGGCCTGTCACCCATCATGGTGGACAAGATTTTTGAGGTGGTGCGCGACGTGTCTGCGCAAGGTGTCACGGTGTTGCTGGTCGAACAAAATGCCCAGCGCGCCCTGCAGATCGCCGACCGCGGCTACGTGATGGACTCCGGTCTCATCACCATGACCGGCCTGGGCAAGGAACTGCTGACGGATCCCAAGGTGCGCGAGGCCTATTTGGGCCATTGACTCGCCCACGCCGGACTCGGCACCAAGAGAAAAGGGACGGCTTGCCGTCCCTTTTCTCTTGCGTGGAGGCGGCTCAAGGCGCGCTGCGGTACTCCGGCACCAGCGAACGAAGCCAGGCCCGCGTGTCGCTGGCTTGCGGAGCCGGGCCTGCGGCGTGAATCCACTGCACCACCTCGGCCGCGTTCACGGCGGTGTCGGCGCCTTTGGCCACGCGCAGCTTGGGGTGCGGTGTGGGTTCGGTGGTTTCGTCGTTGGCCAGCAGTTCTTCGTAGAGTTTCTCGCCCGGACGCAGGCCGGTGAACGCGATCGGCACATCCTGCTCGGTCTGGCCCGAGAGGCGGATCAGCAGCTTGGCCAGGTCGACGATCTTCACTGGCTCGCCCATGTCCATCACGAAGATCTGGCGTGTCTGACCCATCAGCCCCGCCTGCAGCACCAGTTGTGCGGCTTCCGGGATGGTCATGAAGTACCGCACGATGTCCGGGTGTGTCACGGTCACCGGGCCGCCGCGGGCGATCTGCTGTGTGAACAGCGGCACGACCGAGCCGCTGGAGCCCAGCACGTTGCCAAAGCGTACCGCCATGAAGCGCGTGGCAGGGAATTCGCCGGCGACGGCCTGCAGCACCTGCTCGGCCAGCCGCTTGCTCGCGCCCATCACGTTGGTCGGATTAACCGCTTTGTCGGTGGAGATCAGCACGAAACGCTGCATTCCCAACGTTCCCGCGACGCGGGCAGCGTTGAGCGTTCCCAGTACGTTGGTGCGCAGGGCTTCGATCTCGTTGAGCGACTCCATCAGCGGAACGTGTTTGTAAGCTGCAGCGTGGAACATCACCGCGGGCCGGTGTAGCTGCGCAATCGCGAGCAGGCGCTCGGGCTCACGCACGTTGGCCGTGTAGTACAGGCCCTGCATCTGCGGGTGGGCTTCGCGCAGTTCCTGCTCCAGTTGGTAAATGGCGTATTCGGAAACGTCCACGCACACCAGTCGTGCCACGCCAAACCGCGCGATCTGCCGGCAGAGCTCGGAGCCGATGGAGCCGCCCGCACCCGTTACCAAAACGGTCTGGCCGGCGATCAGTTCGGACAGTCCCTTTTCGTCCAGTGCCACCGGGGCGCGCCCGAGCAGGTCTTCGAGTTCGATGCGTCGGGGCTGGCCGGCTGCTACGCGCAGCCATTCGTCCGGGCGCGGCATGGTGAGCAGGGGCAGACCCGCCTCGCTCGCGCAGACCAATGCTTCGCGTCGCGCATGGGAACCGGCAGCCGACACCACGAGGGCCGCGGCCGCGTGAGTGCGCTCGGCGATATGGGGCAACTCGGAGAGCGCACCGAGCACCTGCAGGCCCTGGAGTGTGCGGCCCTTCTCGTTGGCGATGGGGCTCACGATACCGACGGGTGACCACAGGCGGGCGCCGCGCAGCGCGGGTAAGGCGGCCGCTGCGTCCTGCACCGATCCGACCAGCAACAGGGGCTTGCCAAAAGACGCAGGTTGCGTGCGTTTTCCCAGCAACAGCCTGGCGCTCGTGCGTGCGGCACCCAGCAACAGCAGCGCCAACATCGGATGCAGCAACAGCACCGAGCGCGGAAAAAATTCGACCCGCAGCATCAGCACGGCAGCCGTCGTCAGCAGGCCAGCAAATGCCACACCGTAGACCAGACGGGTGAGCTCGGCCACACTGGTGTAGCGCCAGATGTGGCGGTACACGCCCCACGCCAGCAGGCTGAAGCCAAAGCCGAGCAAGGGCCAGGGCAGGGTGCTGAGCATCATGGCCTGAAATTCGTCGGGCGTATCCAGGTTGAAGCGCAGCCAGAAAGCCAGCCACCAGGCGATGGCGACCAGAGTCAAGTCGATCGGAAGCTGCAGCCAGCGGGCCGCTGCGCTCATTGCGGGTCCTCCGCCCTTCGGGCTGCCGTGGGAGCTGGCTTGGAGCAGGCCGTTGCTGTGCTCATTCGGCCGGGCCCTCACCCAGCAGCGACCATGCCATCGGTGTGCCGGCCTTCACCGCCCGACCGATGCGTTGGCCCAGCAGGCTGTCCAGGTGTTTCGGCGCCAGACCGAAGCCGGGGCGCACGCAGCGCAGGTTGGCGCGCGTGAGCACGTCGCCAGGTTGCAGATCCTGCGCGATATAGAGCGAGCGGCGGAAGGCGAGCGACTTCATCTCGGCCGCCGTAGGGCCGTAGCTCACCTGGCCGACGGCCAGCATGGCACGCTCGGTTTCTTCGCGCAGCTGGCGCAACTCGTGCGGCTCCATCGAGAAGCTCGAATCCACCCCACCATCGGCACGCCGCAGGGTGAAGTGTTTTTCGATCACCGTGGCGCCCAGCGCGGTGGCCGCCACCGCGACGCCGCAGCCCATGGTGTGGTCCGACAGGCCGATCTCGCAGTTGAACAGCGCGCGCATGTGCGGGATGGTGCTGACGTGGGTGTTCGCAGCCGTGGCGGGGTAGGTGCTGGTGCACTTGAGCAGCACCAGATCGCGGCAACCGGCCTCGCGCGCGGTTCGCACGGCTTCGTCGATCTCGCCGGCCGTGGCCATGCCGGTGGACATGATCATGGGCTTGCCCGTGCTGGCCACGCGGCGGATCAGCGGCAGGTCGGTGTTCTCGAAAGAGGCGATTTTGTAGGCGGGCACATTCAGCGATTCGAGGAAATCCACCGCACTGAAATCGAACGGCGTGCTGAAGCAGTGCACACCCTGTTGTGCCGCGCGCTCCATGATGGGTGCGTGCCACGCCCAGGGGGTGTGGGCCTCTTGGTACAGCTCGTAGAGCTGGCGCCCGGCCCACAGGCTTTTGGGGTCGTCGATCACGAAACCGGGCATGCGCAGGTTCAGCGTCATGGTGTCGGCGGTGTAGGTCTGCAGCTTGATCGCATCGGCGCCGTGCGCGGCGGCGGCGTCCACGATGGCCAGCGCGCGGTCCAGCGACTGGTTGTGGTTGCCGGACATCTCGGCGATCAGGTAAGGGCGGTGCCCAGGGCCAATCTCGCGGTCAAGGATCTTCATGGTGTGGCGGTTGGTTCGTCGGGCGGGGGCCTGATGGCTTTGCGGTAGAGCAGCGGTCCACCATGGTAGCCGCTGCCCTCGAAGAGTTTGTGTGAAGCGGTGTTGCCTGCAACCACGCTGGCCTGCACCGTGAACGGCGTCTGCAGGATGTGGTGCATCTGCTGCTCGCCAGCCCTCAGCAAGCGCGGGCCGAGACCCAGGCCTTGCAGCTGGGGGTCGGTGTAGAGCGAGACTTCGAGGTCGCTCGTTTCTGTTCGCTCGAATCGGATGCTGCCCACTCGCAGAGCGCCCACTTGTGCCACGAAGAGCCACCGGTCAGGCGTTCGCAGCACGCGCTGCATCCAGGCTTGGTGTTCTTTGAAGGTGATGGGTTCGCTGCTGCCCGAGACTGCGCGCACCGCCGGGTGGTTGCGCCAGGCGTGCAGCAGCGGGGCGTCGGCCAGCGTGGCGGGGCGCAGGCTGAGCGAGTCGCGCAGCAGGTGCAGGGCGACGCGCTGGGCGCCACGGCCGTCCACCAGCGCGGCGGCGCGTTCACCCAGGGCCTGCCGGGTGGCCGGGTCTTCGATCACTTCGTGCAGCACCTGGGTCAGCGTGTTTGCCGTGGCGCCACGCACCGCACCCAGCGCAGCCAGGCCGGGCACCACGGCCAGCTGGTTCGCCGCCACCGCGATGGCGATGGTGGGCGCGCCGATGCAGCAGCGTTCCCAGGTGGCGCCGCCACCGGCGCCAATCTGCAGGTCGTGGCGGGCGAAGAAGGCGGCGAGATCGGGTTGATCGAGCGTGAGTTGTGCATGGGCGTCGGCCGCGCAGGCTTTGCGCAAGCTGCTCAGGTCCGGGTTGGCCGAGGTGGACACCACTTCGATGGCCCCGACAAAACCGGCGGCTCGGCAGGCGACCAGCACCCGGGTCGAAATGCCGTCGGGATCGGTGCCGCCCATGAAGATGCCGATGCTGCGCACTTCTGGCTGGAAGCGGTAGCGCGGTGCGTTGCGGTAGGCGGGCGAGAGCAGGGCATGGCGCGGGCCGGCCAGCCAGTGCGGTTCTTGCGTCAGCCGGTCAGCGTATTTGGCGCGGTGGTCGAGCGCCCAGTTGTGGTCCAGCAAGGCATCGGCACTGAGGGTGCGATCAGCGGTGTCGTCGATCGCCAGCAGGCGGCAACCCAGGGCAGAGCGCACGGCATCGTGCCAGCGCGCGTCGAAAGCGTAGTGGTCCAGCACCAGCCAGCCGGGGCGTTCGGTCTGCAGTGCGTCCGCCGTGTCCTTGGCGTCCTGCACCCACGACACGCAAGCCCAGGCCGCGTGGGGCGTCGTTGTGCTGTCGGTCTGGAAGCTGCCGCCTGGCAACGGCAGCCAGTGCACTGGGCAGGGCGCGTTGCGCAACACCTGCGCCGCCACCCCGTCGAGTGCGCGTGTGACCAGGCTGACCTGCGCGCCCTGCTCGATCAGGGCCTGCACCAGCGACTGGCAGCGTTTGAGGTGCCCGGTGCCGATGATGGCCGAGGCATCGACGCGGATGGCGATGCGGGGCGCTGGACCCATGTTCATCGCGCTCCGACGGGCACCAAGGCCTGGCACACGGCATCGACCGCGCGCTGGTTGTCGACCCTGATCGCCAGCAACCGCATGCCCACGCACACGCCCTGCAGCGGGCGCTTGTAGCCCTGCACCGCGTCGCGCAGCGCGGTGGTCCAGCCACCTTCATGCAGCAGGCGCGCGCAGTCGGCGAAGTTGCCCACACCGGGCAGGCTCAGGCCGTCGGTGGCGAGCATGCCGGCCGCGCGGTTAACCCGCACCGGGGCCACGCTGCAGTCGATGACGCCGACCTTCATGTTCAGACGTTGTCGTGCTTGAGTGTCGTCAGATTGCCGTCGCGGTCCTTCAAGTGGGCGCCGCTGACGTCGCGCTTGACGATTTTCTTGTTGGTGAACCGGGTGCCGATGCGGATGAACGCGTCTTCGGTCAGCTCCCGCGGGCGCAAGCGGTTTTTGAGCGGCTTGCCCAAGCCTGCCCAGGGGAGCAGGCCGTTCAGGCCTTTGACGGCTTCCAGACCGTCTGGGCGCGTGAGCCGGCCACGCCGGATGTGCGGGCAGGCCGGGTCGGTGGCGCGACCAAAGCCGAATTTCTGGCGCTTGAAGTGGTCGTGGATGCCGGTCTGGTGGTGGTCCAGGTTCTCGCAGTTCACCATTGAGCCCTGGACCACCTGGTGGTTGCTGTGGAAGCCATTGGCCTGTGCGATCAGGGTGCTTGGCCTCGATGCCTTCCTGGCCGATCAGATCGGACACGCGCATGCCCAGCAGGCCGCCGAACTCTTCGAGCCAGCGGCGGTTGAGCACGTGCTTGTCGGCCGCGGCGGCAGGGCAGTCGTATTCGTTTTGCGAGTTCTCGCCCCAGACGATCAGCGGCACATTGAACTGCACCGCCGCGCGCACCGGGAGGGTGAAGAGGCCCACCTGCTCGGGCCACGAAATGTCGCCCACTTGGGTGAGGCCCACGCGGTTGAGCTTGGCGGGCACCAGCGGGTGGGGCGAGATCTCGATGGGGTCCACGCCCAGGTGCTTGAGGTTTTCGATGTTGGTGCGGGCCAGCGGCGAGAGATCGCCGGTGGACGAGGTGACGCACAGCGGGTTCAGGCCCAGCTGCAGCATGCGCACCACCTGGTCGGTGCTGTCCTGGTCGCGCGCATCCCCGTCCACCTCGGTGCGTTTTTCGTAGCTGCGGCAGGCGTTGCAGACGCCGTGGTCGTCCAGGTGCAGGTCCGGCTGGGCGTCTGGCATCACGCAGGGTTTGCAGCAGGTCAGCATGCTCGTGTCTCTTGAAAGGTGATCAGCGTTTTTCCATCAGGAACCAGGTGATGTCGTCCTGCGGGAAGTTCGGGTCGCGGTGGTAGGCGAAGCCGTAGTCCGCCAGTTGCAGCTGCGGGTGGCGGTCCATGATCTCACCGGCAAAGTCGCGCTTGAACAGGCGGTCGCTGTGGCCGCGGTAGGGAATGGCGACCGGCGCCGGGTTGTAGTACTCGGCCACCACCAGGTAGCGGCTGGTGCTGGCGACCAGCTGGTCGTACACCTGCGGCAGCACCTCGGGGTTGATGTGGATGAGCACGCCCTTGATCAGGGTCAGGTCCCACTGGCGTGCGGGTGTGAAATCGAGGATGGAGCTGTTGTGGACATTGGCCGGCGGGATCACCGTGCCCAGCTGTTTCGCGGCTTCCGCGTTGATCTCGATGGCGTGCGCGTCAATGCCGGGATGCAGCAGGTTCAGCGCCTTGAGGTTCATGCCGATGTTGGCGCCGAACTCGATGCAGCTCTGGATGCCACGCGCACCGCGCAGCGCTTTGCCAAAGAAGTCCAGGTTGGAAGCGAGCAGGGCATCGCCCTGGTTGCGCTGGATGTAATCGGTGCCGAAATCGCCGGCCCAGAAGGCTTCTTGCTCGGTCTTGAAGGTCATCGGGTGTTTTTCTTTTGGAGCTGTGATTCGGTGGCCGGTTTCTGCCGGATGTGCTGGTTGATCGCGATCCAGTCGGGATGTTGTTCCAGCAGCGCCAGCACGTCGGCCTGGGTGAAGTTCGGCCGGGTCGGCATCAGGCGCTCGAACAGTCGACTCGCCAGCGCGTAGTCTTCCGGCGTGTCCACCGTCCAGCGGTGGTGGCTGAGGTCGACCGGGCTTTCTACGTTGCGCAGACGGTAGCGTTCGGGGTGCCCGTAAATGAAGGGCGTGACGTGCTCGCGTTCGGCTGGCTGCGTGGATTCGGCGTGGGCTTGTTGCAACGCGGCGGCGCTGAACACCTCCACCGCCATGCCGTAAGGCCAGGTGGGCGGCAGCATGTTCGACACGCAGTCGCTACCGCCTTCTTGGTAAACCGCGATCACCTGGTCGATCAGCGCCGGGTCGATCAGCGGGCAGTCGGACGTGATGCGCACCACCACATCGGCACCGTGCGCGCGGGCCGCGTCGGCGTAGCGCGAGAGCACGTCGTGTTCGCTGCCGCGGTGGCAGGGCACGCCCAGCTGCGCGCACAGCGCGGCGATCGGTTCATCGGTGGCGTTGGTGGTGGTCGCGATCACGATGCCGCTGGCCCGCTGCACACGGCGCAGGCGCTCGACCAGCCGTGTGAGCATGGGAACGCCTGCCAGTGGCAGCAGCACTTTGCCCGGCAATCGGGTCGAGGTCATGCGCGCTTGCACGATGAGCAGGGTTTTCATCCCGCCAAGGCCTTCTTCAGTGCGCCCACCACGCAATCCTGCTGTGCCTCGGTCAACGAGGGGTACAGCGGGATCGAGAGCGCTTGCGAGGCGAAGGCCTCAGCCGCCGGAAACTGGCCGGGCTGGAAACCCAGGCCGCGGTAATAGGGTTGCAGCGGGATGGGTTCGTAGTGCACGTTGACGCCGATGCCCGCCTCGCGCAAGCGGGCGAACACGGTGGCGCGGTCGGCCACGCCGGGGCCGGGCACCACCTCCACCACGTACAGGTGCCAGGACGAACGGGCCGTTGAACCCGGCCCTGGCACGCGGGCCGGGCGCTGCAGGGGCAGGCCGGCCAGCAACTGGTCGTAGCGCTCGGCCAGGCGTTCGCGGGCGGCGTGAAAGCCGTCGATGCGCTGCAACTGCGAGCGGCCCAGCGCCGCCTGGATGTCCGTCATCCGGTAGTTGAAGCCCAGGCTGTGTTGTTCGTAATGCCAGGCGCCCGTGTCGGGGTGCTGCATCTCGCTGGTCTCGCGCGTGATGCCGTGCGAACGCAGCAGCTGCAGGCGGCGCGCCAGCGCGGCATCCTGGGTGGTGACCATGCCGCCTTCACCGGTGGTCACGATCTTGACCGGGTGGAAGCTGAACACGCTGGCATCGGCGTAGCGGCTGCCGATGGGCTGGCCGTTGTAGCGGGCGCCCACCGCGTGCGACGCGTCTTCCAGGATCTTGAAACCGTAGCGGTCGGCCAGTGTGCGCATGGGCACGAGGTCGCAGGCCAGGCCGCCGAAATGCACCGGGATCACGATGGCCGGCAGGCGGCCGTTGCGTTCGGCTTGTTCCAGCTTGGCGGTCAGTTCGGTCAAGCTGATGTTGCGCGTGACGGGATCGATGTCCACGAAGTCCACACCGGCGCCGCAATACAGCGCGCAGTTGGCCGAGGCCACGAAACTGTTCGGGCTGGTCCACACGGTCTTGCCAGGGCCGGCGCCCAGCGCGAGGCAGGCGATGTGCAGGCCCGCGGTGGCGTTGGATACCGCCACCGCGTGCGCCACACTGTGCAGCGCAGCAAACGCCTGCTCGAAGCGCGGCACCGCCGGCCCCTGGGTCAGCCAGCCCGAGGTCAGCGCCTCGCGCACGGCGGCCAGGTCGTCTTCGTTGATGGACTGCGTGGCGTAGGGAATGAAGTCCATGGGGCTGCCTGCGGTCAGATGCGACCGATCTTGTCCTGGTGCTGTGCAATCCAGGCCTGCAGCGCAGGCACGTCCATCCACTCGGCGTTGCTGTCGCTGGCGTAGGTGAAGCCTTCGGGCACGCGCTGGCCGTCCTTGATACGCTTGAAATCCTTGTGCCAGCTGTGGATGGCTGGCAGGATCTTGAAGTGCTTTGGGTATTCGTAGGTGTAGTAAGCGTCTTCCGGGCTGATCATCTGCTCGTGCAGTTTCTCGCCCGGGCGGATACCGATGATCTCGTGCCGGGCCTGCGCATCGACCGCACGGGCGATGTCGGTTACTTTCATGGACGGGATTTTTTTGACGTAAATCTCGCCGCCTTCCATATCCTCAAACGCGTGCCAGACCAGTTCTACACCCTGCTCCAGCGTGATCATGAAGCGGGTCATGCGCTCGTCGGTGATGGGCAGCGTGCCCTTGCCCTTTTGCGAGAGAAAGAACGGGATGACCGAGCCGCGCGAGCCCATCACGTTGCCGTAACGCACCACCGAGAACTTGCAGCCGGTGGCGCCGGCGTAGGAGTTGCCGGCCACGAAGAGTTTGTCCGACACCAGCTTGGTGGCGCCATACAGGTTGACCGGGCTGCTGGCTTTGTCGGTGGACAGGGCCACCGCGCCCTTGACCTGGGTGTCGATGCAGGCGTCGATGACGTTCATTGCGCCGTTGATGTTGGTCTTGACGCACTCAAAAGGGTTGTACTCGGCGGTGGGCACGATCTTGGTGGCGGCCGCGTGCACCACATAGTCCACACCGTCGAGCGCGCGGTACATGCGCTCGCGGTCGCGCACGTCGCCAATGAAGAAGCGAACCCGCTCATCGCCCCGGAACAGTTTGGCCATTTCCCACTGCTTCATCTCGTCGCGCGAATAGATGATGAGCTTGCGCGGGTTGTAGCGCGCCAGCGTCATGGGCACGAAGGTGTGGCCAAACGAGCCGGTACCGCCGGTGATGAGGATGGTGGCGTTGTTCAGCATGGAAGGAAGGGCCAGGCAGGCGTGTTGCAGGTAATGGGGTATTTTGACGGACAGCGTGCGGCTTAAACCCGGTTGAGCGGTGCGTTCTTCAGTGCAGTTCGCACGACCTCGGCCACGCGTCGAGCGGCTCGGCCATCGCTCTGGTAGGTGGGGTCAGTGGTCTTTCCGTGGCCACGCAGCACCGCGTCGAGCACCGCTGGCAAGTCGGTTGGGGTGGCGCTGGGCGTGGCCACACCGAGCCGGGCCAGGCTGAACCAGAGATGGGCTGACGGTGAGCTTTCGATCGAGATCACCGCCTTGCCGCCTACGGCCGATTCCAGGCCGACGGTGGATGTCTGCACCACCACCGCCTGCGAGGCCAGGATCAGTGGGTGGATGGGTTCGCGGGACGGCTCGCTGAAGTGGATGCGCGGTTCGTCGGGCAGGCGGGGGTACTGGGTCCAGTCGCTCGGGTGGTAGCGCACGGTTAGCGCCAGGTTGGCCCGAGCGCGCACGCAGTCGCGCAGCACGGCTTCGATTTCGCGCGGCAGGGCCTGGCCCGCCGGCACCGGCGTGGCCGGGTGGGCTTGGGGCTCCCGGTGGCCGGCAAACAGCACGGGTTTGAGGTCCCGCCAGCCACGTTCGGCCAGGAACTGTTGCGCTTTTGAACGGTTTTCAGCGCTGAACAGACCGTCGAAGGCTGGGTTGCCCGTCACCACCACGCCGCCGGCGGGGAAGCCGTGGGCGATCAGGCGCTGGCGCACGCCTTCGGAAATCACGCAAGTCCAGGCCGGGTGGGGTTCGTGCCGCACATAGGTGTCGTTGTCCAGCCCGAACAGGTCCACCATGCCGACCGCAGGCATGCCGAGTTCGCCCGCCACGTCCAGTGCGGTGCGTTCGCTGCGCGGCGAGTTGGTGGCGACCACCGCATCGGGGCGCAGGGCGTCGATCACACGGCGCATGAAGTGCAGGGGACGGAAGCCGTAGCGGCCTTTCTCGCGGTAGAGATCGGCGGCACCCGCTGCGCCGTGCTGGGCGATCAGGTCCAGGTAGTTGATGCCCAGGTAGGCGATGGTTTCTTCCTTCGGCACGTCCGGGCTGGTGTTGCCTTCGCTCAGGCGCTCGCCCCAGGTGCGGGCCGCGCTGGCGTCCACCAGGTGCAGGAAGTCCCGGTAGCCCAGTGTGTCGGGGCGCACGGCCTTGGCCTTGAGGTGCCCGGTGGTCAGCGCCATCAGACGGCAGTCGGCACCGGGCAGCAGCGATTGCAGCTCGCGCATCACCGGCAGCACCATGCCGATATGGCCGCCGCCGTAGCTGACGAACAGGACGCGGGGTGTTCGACTCATGCGAACGCGTCCCGGTGCCACAGCGCCAGCGCGGTCAGCGCGCGCAGTTCGCGCGTGTGGTTGCAGCGGCCGTCGCGGTGCTCATCCAGCAGACGGGTGACTCCGGCCGGCTCGAACAGCCGGGCGATCACTTCGCCGCCGGTCAGGGTCTGGCGCAGCCAGCCGTGCAGCTCGCCTTTGAACCAGTCGCCCACCGGCACGGTGAACATCTGCTTCTTGCGGTGCGCCAGGTCTTCGCCAATCAGCGGCACGACCGCGCGCTTGAACCAGTGCTTCTTGTCGCCCTGGGCCGAGAGCTTGGTGGCGCCGCGCGAACGGAAGGCAAATTCCATCATCCGCCAGTCGAGGAAGGGCGTGCGCGCCTCGATGCTCACCGCCATGCCCATGCGGTCGGGCTTGACCAGGTTGTTGCCGCTCAGCAGCAACTGCATGTCGAGATACAGCGCCTGGTTGATGCGGTCGAAGTGGCGGGCTTCGTTGAACCAGGGCTGGGCGGCGGCGGTGAAGCTGTCCATGCCGCCCAGCTGGGCGCGCACGCCAGGCCGGTAGAGCGTGGCTTTGGCTTCGGGTGAAAACAGGGAAATGCTGTCGAAATAGCTGCGTTCGAAATCGTTTTGGGGCAACGACAACGCGTCGGGCCGCGCAAAGAATTGCGCGTACTTGTCATAGCCTGCAAACAGCTCGTCGCCGCCGTCGCCGGTCAGCACCACCTTCACGTGTTTCGCGGCCAGCTCGCTCACGCGCAGCGTGGGCATGAAGGACGCGTCGCCGTGCGGCTGGTCCAGGTGGTGCAGCACCAGCGGCCAGCGGTCGAGCATGTTGAGTTCGGCGACTTCGCTGGTGTGGGCGCAGCCAAAGCGCTGCGCCGCCTGCAAGGCAAATGCCGACTCGTCGTAGCGTGGATCTGCAAAGCCGATGCAGAAGGTCTTGACCGGTTCCGTCACATGTCGCGCCATCAGGCCGACGATGGTGCTGGAGTCGACACCGCCCGAGAGGAAGGCGCCAAACGGCACGTCGGCACGCAGGCGGATGCGGGTGGCGTCGTCGAGCAGGGCCATGAACGCTTCGGCCCAGGCCCCAAACGTGTGGTCCTGCTCGCGCTGGTCGGCCAGGTTCCACCAGCGTTGCGTCTGCACCCCACCGCTGCGCGTGTATTTTTGCCAGGTGCCGGGCATGACGTGGCGCACGCCCTCGAACGCGGTCCACGGCGCCGGCACGTAGTTGAAGGTCAGGTAGTGGTGGATCGCCTCCAGGTCCATGCCCGGTTTGCGGCGCACGGCGGGCCACAGCGCTTTCATCTCGGAGCCGAACACCATGCGCTGGCCGTCGTCGTGCACGTACAGCGGCTTGACACCGATGCGGTCGCGAGCCAAATACAGGGCATCCGCGCGCGCGTCGTCGATGGCCATGGCGAACATGCCGTTCAGGCGCTGCAGGCAGGCGATACCCTCGCGCTCGTACAGACGCAGGATGACCTCGGTGTCCGACTGCGTGTCCAGCCGCACGCCCTGGGCGCGCAGCTCGGCGGCCAGTTCGATGTGGTTGAAGATTTCGCCGTTCTGCACCACGGCAATCTGGCCATCGTCGCTCACAAAAGGCTGGTGGCCGCCGCCGAGGTCGATGATGGACAGGCGCCGGTTGCCGATGGCCACGCCGCGTGCCGGGCGGCAGTGGATGCCCTCGTCGTCCGGGCCGCGGTGGATCAGCGCCTGCGCCATGCCATGCAGGGCTTCATCGGCCAGTGCTTGTTGCTTTCGGTCCCAGTAGCCAAAGATGCCGCACATGTCAGTTCGCTCCTTTTCCGCTCAGGCGTCGGATGGTCCACCAGCAGATTTTCAAATCGAGCCAGAGCGAGGTTTCGCGCGTGTAGCGCAGGTCGGCTTCGAGCCGCTGCGCTTCGGTGGATTCGGAGCGGTACAGCGCCTGCGCCAGCCCGGTGATGCCAGGACGCACGCTGCAGCGCTGGCTCCAGTCGGCTTCGGTGTACAGACTCTTCTGCGCTGGTACATCAGGCCGCGGGCCAACCAGGCTCATGTCGCCGGTGAGCACGTTGATGAGTTGCGGCAACTCGTCCAGGCTGGTGCGTCGAATGAAGCGCCCCACGCGGGTGACGCGCGGGTCGTTGGCCGAGGTGAAGTACGGGCCGATGCTGGCGGCGTTTTTCACCATGCTGCGAAACTTGAACATGCCGAATTCGCGCCCGTGCAGGCCGACGCGGGTTTGGCGGAACAGCACCGGAAAACCACTCTCCAGGGCCACCGCCAGTGCCGTGCCCAGCAGCAGCGGACTGAGCAGCAGCAGGGCCAGCAACGCAGTTGCGATGTCAAGCAGGCGCTTCATGCCGCAGGCTGGCCCGGCGCGGGCATGGTCGCTGCGATCTGCCCGATGGTTTCGGCGATGCGGCGGCGGCTGGCTTCAACCTGTTGCGCGTCGCGCTGGCCCAGCGCACGCTCGGCCTCGCGCAGCGCGGCCACTTCACGCTCAAACCCGGCGGCCGAAGTGGCGTCGTGAAACGTGCGCGAGAGAATCACCGCCCGCGAGCCCAGCCGCAGGTGCTCGGCCAGCACGTCACGGCCCGGCAGCAAGCCGCCATCGAGTCGTGCAATGCCTCCAAAACCGAAGCGCAGCCCCTGCGCGCGCACCAGCCGCGCCGCGCCATCCAGCATGCCCAGGGCCAGTGGCTCAAACATGAAACGCTGGCGCAGCGAGATGTGCAGGTCGTTCAGGCCCACATAAACTTCATCCAGGCCCGGTGTGCCCAGCCATTCGCGCAGCGTCTCTAATGCGCCCGGCGTTTCCAGCAGTGCCACCACGGGCGCGCGGCCAGCCACGATGGCGCTGAACGCCCGCAATTCCCAGGCCTCGCTGAACATGGGCAGCATCAGCAGGTCGGCGCCCTGCGCCAGCACGGCGTTTACCTCGGTGTGTGTGTCCGGGTTGAGTGGGTTCACCCGCACCATCAGGCGCGAGCGCTGCAGCACCGCCTTGATGCGGCCCACGTCGTCCAGCGTGTGGGTGCTGATGAAGGTATTGCGCCCGACCTGGCGCTCGGCCTTGCCAAATCGCTCCAGATCGACCCACAGGCGCATGCCCTCCAGCGCGTCGCAGCGGCGAGCAAAGTCGGGGTCGTTGGTGATCTGGATCAGGTCGAGCATGGGTGGGGCGGATTATCGCCGCAGCGCCTGGCGCAGACCGGGCGAAAACACCCATGCCAGCGCCGCCACCGAGGCCGCCAGCAGCAGCGCTGTGATCAGTCCGTGCAGGGGCTCCGGCGTTTCAAACGCGTTGGCGCCCAGAGCCAGCGCGATGGCGGCAAGGGCTGCAGGCAGCAGGTCAGCAAACTTCAGTACGCCGCGCAGCACATCACGTTCGCTCACCAGCAAAACCACGGCAGCTGCGCTCAGGGCGCCGTTGATGGCCCACATCACCTGCTTGCCGTTCAGGCCTTTGACTGCACCCATTTCGCCCATGGCCCAGCCCAGCCCGGCCAGCAGCACCAGCGCACCGCCATAGGCCGCCACCGCACTGCGCAGCCGTCCCGTGCTGGCCAGCAGGGTCAGCAGCACCGCCAGCAGCGCTTGCGGCAAGAGCGACCATGCGCCTATGCGCCCCCAGGCACCCACCTGGGCCACCGCTTCTGCGGGCATGCGGCCCCAGCCAAACAGCAACTGGGCCAGGGCGGGCGCCATGCTGGCCAGGGCGGCCGCTGCGGCGCAGGCCAGCACCCAGGCCAGCACAAACGCGTGGCGCAACGCGTCACGCTGCCGGGTGAGCGGGTCTTTTGCCGACAAGTCTGAACGGGGTGCAAAAGCTTTGGCAATGCCCGGAAAGGCCAGCGCGGCCACCAATTGAACCGCCAGCACCAGCGGCAGCTCCACCAGTTTCCAGGCGTAATTGAAGGTGGTCAGCGCCCCTTCACCGGTGGTGGACGCCAGACTGCGCCCCAGCAAGGGCAGCAGCAACGGCAGGCCGGCACTGGCCAGCGCCCACAACCAGATGGGGCTGTGCGGCCATTCCACGGCGGTGCCGGTTGCGGGTGCTTCAGGGGGGCCGGCCCGGCGTGTGCGCCACCCGAGCCACAGCAGCCGCAGCACCATGCCCAGCAGCAGGCCCCAGCCCAGCCAGGTGATGGGTGCCGCCATGTCTGCGCGCATTTGCGTCATGGTCAGCAGCAACGCGCCCACCACCGCACCGTTGACCACCAGATTGGCGCCGTACATGCCCGTGAAATCGCGCAGGTGTTGCAGGCGCACCGTCCACAGCGCGGCCAGCATGGCCAGGGGCATGGCCAGGGCGCTCCACAACAAAGCGCGGTGCGCCGTGGCGCGGGCGGTTTCGCTCAGGCCCGGTGCCAGTGCAGAGGTGATCAGGCCGGGGGCGAGCACCAGGGTCAGTGCCGTTACAAACCCACCCACCAGCAACACCCCGGCCAGGCGTTTGAGGGTGACGGCTTGAGCGCTGGCGCTTTGGCGTGCCCACAGGGGCAGCAGCACATAACCCAGCGCGCCCGATGCCAAAATGCCGGTCAGCATGTCCGGCAGGGTGAGCATGAGGATGGCCACGTCGGCCTGGCCGGTGGCGCCGAGCGTGGCGGCCTGCACCGACTCGCGCAGCAAACCCAGCAGGCGGCTGGCCAGCAACAGGGCGAGGGAGACCAGACCGGCGCGCAGCAACATGGCCTGCATTATCGGGCGGTGCCTGACTGGGTGTCAGAGAACTAAAATGCAAGGTTTCGCGTGACGTCTGCGTGGTCGCCACCCGGCGCCTGGACCCACCCCGATCTGCCCGCTGGGCAACCACCTGTTCCTTTTATGTCCCAAGCCACACCCAACAGCCCAGCCGCCGACACCGCCGTGACCGGTGCCCACCCTGCGTTTGATGACAACCAGCTGATCGTCGAGCGCCGCGAAAAGCTCAAGGCCATGCGCGAGGCGCAGCAGCAAGGCAAGGGTGTGGCGTTTCCCAACGACTTCAAGCCGTCGGACAAAGCCGCCGAGCTGTTCGCCCTGCACAGCGAAGCCACCAAGGAAGGCCTGGAAGCCAACCCGGCGCGCGCCAGTGTGGCCGGGCGCATGATGCTCAAGCGCGTCATGGGCAAGGCCAGCTTTGCCACGCTGCAAGATGCGTCGTTTGGTCCGTCGGGTGGCCGTATCCAGATCTACCTGAACAACGACAGCGTGGGCGAAGCGCTGCACAACGCGTTCAAGCACTGGGATTTGGGCGATATCGTGGCGGCCGAGGGCGTGCTGTTCAAGACCCGCACCGGCGAGCTGACCATCCACGCCGACAAGATCCGCCTGATCACCAAGAGCCTGCGTCCGCTGCCCGACAAGTTCCACGGCATCCACGACCAGGAGATCAAGTACCGCCAGCGCTACGTGGACCTGATGACCGATGAGGCCGCTCGCCGCCGTTTCGTCACCCGCAGCCAGGCGTTGTCCAGCATCCGCGAATACATGGTCAGCCACGGCTTTCTGGAAGTGGAAACGCCCATGCTGCACCCCATTCCCGGCGGCGCCAACGCCAAGCCGTTCAAGACGCACCACAACGCGCTGGACCAGGAAATGTTTCTGCGCATCGCGCCCGAGCTGTACCTGAAGCGCTTGCTGGTGGGCGGGTTTGACCGCGTGTTCGAAATCAACCGCAACTTCCGCAACGAAGGCATCAGCGTCCGGCACAACCCCGAGTTCACCATGATGGAGTTCTACGCGGCGTACTGGAATTACCACGACCTGATGGACTTCAACGAGCAGCTGATCCGTCACGTGGTGCAGCAGGTGCACGGCGACACGCCCCTGACCTACAACGGCAAGCCGGTGGACGTGACTTCGCCATTCGAGCGGCTGACGATCCGTGAAGCGATTTTGAAATACACCGAGGCGGGTGAGGGTGTGGACAGCGCCGAATGGCTGATCCCGGCGTTGCGCAAGCTGGGCATGACCGAAGCCAAGCACCAGCTCAGCACGCGCAGCCTGGCCAGTTTGCAGGTGCTGTACTTTGAAGAGACGGTGGAAGAAAAGCTCTGGAACCCGACCTTCATCATGGAGCACCCGACCGAAATCTCGCCGCTGGCGCGCGCCAACGACGAGCGCCCGGAAGTGACCGAGCGTTTCGAGCTCTACATCACCGGCCGCGAATTCGGCAACGCCTTCTCTGAGCTGAACGACGCCGAAGACCAGGCCGCGCGCTTTCACGCGCAGGTGTCGGCCAAGGACGGTGGCGACGAAGAAGCCATGTACTTTGATGCCGACTTCATCCGCGCGCTGGAATACGGCATGCCTCCGGCCGGCGGCTGCGGCATTGGTATTGACCGTTTGATGATGCTTCTGACCGATAGTCCGAGCATCCGCGACGTGATCCTGTTCCCGGCGCTGCGCCGGGAAGTTTGATCAAGCCCGGCGGCGAATGGCTTGAACCGCCGCCCGCTGGTTCCGTTGTCCCGGCCGGTCAGAAATTCAGCGTCTGGATGCTCTTGCGCGGGTTCTTGCGAAGCTCGTCCAGACCGATGAGCATCCAGTCCAGGTGGGCTTGGGCGTTTTGCTGAAGCTCCAGCCCCTCCTCTGGCAGCAATGCCAGCACCACCTTGAAACGCAGGGTTGCGCCCACGGGCAACTGAGCCGATGGACGCAGGCCACCTGCCACGATGCTGGTGGCCGCAGCCACCGCCTGAGCGGCCCGCACCGGACCTTCCATCAGCAGCGCAAAGGTTTTGTTGTCCACACGGGCAGCCGTGTCCACATCGCGCGCCATCGAGCGCAGCAGCGAGCCGGTGAGCACCAAGGCACGGTCGGCCACCTCCCGACCGTGCTCTTTTTCAAACCAGGCGTGGTTGTCCAGATCGATCAACAGCAGCGCTATGTGGTGGTTGTAGCGCTGGGCACGCACGAGGCTGTCGTGCAGGCGCAGCATGCCGTTGTGGCGGTTGGTGAGGCCGGTGAGCGGCTCGGTCAAGGCCAGTGCCTTGGCGCGGGTTTGGGCCTCGTGCTGCATGGATGAGCGTTGCAGAAGACCATAGATGAGCAATGGCGCTTCAATGGCCGCCGCGATCACCATGCCGTATTGCGACAAGAAGCCCGACGACATCAGGCCGAAGTTGCGCAAGATGGGCAGCGTGCCCGCCATCAGTACCGGCAGAATACCCAGCGCGATCCAGCGCACCCAGCGGTCACCCGTGCACCAGGCGGCCCACAACATGGCGTAGATCAGCACCATGGTCAGTGCGCCGGCGGTGGTGATCGCTTGCAGGGTTTCGCTGCTGGGCCTGAACACATCCCAGGCGGTCAGCACCACCAGCACACCGGCCAGGGTGATGGACAGGCGGTCCAGCCAGAGCCCGACGCGCCGGGGTTGCACCACATGCCTTACAAACAGCAGACCCACCACGGCCACCAAGGGCAAGAGTATGAATTCGGCCAGTCCATTCCAGCGGGCCGACTGGGGCCACAGAAATTGCCCGCCGACCCCGAGTGAGGCGGCCAGCGCGAGGCCCAGCACCGAGATGTAGACCGCGTAGGCCCCAAAGCTGATGTCGCGAAAGACCAGCGCGTTGGCTACCGCCACGGCAGTCAGCAGCAACGCCATGCCGAAATACGCACCCAGCAAGAATTGTTGGGTGATGCGCTGTTCGCGCAGATGGCTGTGGCGGTGCACAAACAGTTCGCTCGAGAATGGCACCCGGGCATGCTGAATGCGCACCCAATAGGTCACCGGCACGTCGGCCCGTGCGTCCAGCGCAAACACCGGGTAGCGGTCGGGCGAGGCCCAGTCGCGCACCGGTATGCTGTCACCCGCGTGTTGCGCCTGCCAGGTGCCGTCGTGGTGCTGGTAATACAAGCTGATGCGATCGGTACCTGAATGCGTCAACTCCAGCTCCCAGTGCGCACGGGTGTCTTGTACCCAAGCGTCAAACCGCACCCAGAGCACCGCTTCTGGGCCCATGAGCAGGCGGTGCTTGGGGCCGCGCACCGCAAAAGGCAAGCTGTCCTGGCGTTGGGCCACTTCTTGAGCCGTCAGCTGGCCGCTAGGGTCGACCCAGAACAGGCTGCGCTGCGCCAGCGGCACACTTTTTTGTGCACTGTCGAGCACCACGGGCGGCAGCGTCAAGAGACTGGGTGTGTCGTTGGCCTGTGCCCGGCCCGTCCCGAAAACCAGCAACAACAGGAAGCCCATGAGGCCCAGCAGTGCGCCCCAGTGCTGGAGCATCGTGCTGATGCGGGTGAGGGGCGTGTGTCGAAAAATGCGCATCACCCATTTTGTCTTGTCCCGCCGCCCGTTCCTCGGTCACAACCGACAGGCCAGCGTTCGGTCAAGGCCAACGCAGCAAAACGGCCACACCGACAGGCAGCAAAAAGCCCCGGCTGATGCAACAGCCGAGGCTTTTGAGGTCACGCCAAGGCAAAGGCCCCAAGCCGTTGCGAGGTTCAGGCGTAAACCGCCAAGGCCTTGCGCATTTTTTTCATGGCCGCGACTTCAATCTGGCGCACCCGCTCGGCGCTCACGCCGTATTCAGCCGCCAGTTCGTGCAGCGTCATGCCACCCGAGCCATCATCGTTCACCTTCAGCCAGCGTTCGCTGACGATGCGGCGCGAGCGGTCGTCCAGCTCGCTCATCGCCTGTGCAATGCCTTCGGTGGCCAGCGCGTCGCGCTCGGCTGACTCCAGCACCGCGGTCGGCTCATGGGTGCCGTCGGCCAGGTAGGCAATCGGTCCAAAACTGTCTTCTCCGTCGTCACCTGGGCCGGGGTCCAGCACCACGTCGCCACCCGATAAGCGGGTTTCCATTTCGCGCACTTCCTCCGGCTTTACCTTCAGTTCGCGCGCCATCACGCTCACTTCGGTGTCAGACAGCACATCGCGGTGCGTGTCGCCGTCCAGCGCATCGGCGCGAAAACCTTGTTTGCGCGAGCGCAGGTTGAAAAACAGCTTGCGCTGTGCCTTGGTGGTGGCCAGCTTCACCATGCGCCAGTTTTTCAGGATGTACTCGTGAATCTCGGCCTTGATCCAGTGCATGGCGTAGCTCACCAAGCGCACACCCTGGTCGGGGTCAAAGCGCTTTACGGCCTTCATCAGGCCCACATTGCCTTCCTGAATCAGGTCGCCGTGCGGCAGGCCATAGCCCAGGTATTGGCGGGAAATCGACACCACCAGACGCAGGTGCGACATCACCAACTGGCCAGCAGCATCCAGATCGTTGTGATCGCGCAGGCGACGTGCAGCGTTCTGCTCTTCGTCCAGCGTCAGCAGCGGCATGCGGTTGACCGCAGAAATATAAGCGTCCAAGTTTCCCAGCGGCGGCATCGTGAGCGAGCGGCTGGCCCAAGGGCTGACCACGGCCAAGTTGGCGGTGGGCAGGGTGGCGGGAGCAAGTGATACGGACATGTGAAGAACCCTCCTCAGGTTGGTTTTCATAAATATTAGCACTCTCTATGAGTGAGTGCTAATTGAATGGTTCCATGGGCTTGATATGGCTGGGCTTTGCGCGGGTGTCGGTGCGGCATGCAGGGCGCCGGGCTTTGCTAGACAGCTTGAACGCTTTCATGTACTGTACGTATAAACAGTCTTTGACGTCAACATGCAACCCGCCACCGTCCCTTTGGCCTCGCCGGCCCACAACGCGCCCCACACGGTGCCGGCCCCGGGTGCGCTCGCCAGCGGCCTGCCTGCTGCCGTGGCGGCGGCGCTGTGGCGCGGTGACCAGTTGGGCGCGCCTGTGGCCGCCACCTTGTCCAGCGGCTTTGCTGCGCTGGACGCGGTGTTGCCCGGCGGTGGCTGGCCCTGCCATACCGTCACCGAAATCCTGGCACCGCAAAGCGGCATGCTGGAATGGCGGCTGCTGGGGCCGCTGCTGCGCCAGGTGTGCGCTGGCGGGCGCAGCGTGGTGCTGGTGGGCCCGCCACGGCCGCCGCACCCGCCCGGTTTGCGCTGGGAAGGCATCAGCGAGCGCCAGCTGGTCTGGGTGCAAACCGAGACGCCGGCCGAGCGCCTGTGGGCCACCGAGCAGCTGGTCAGGGCCAACGCCTGCGGTGCCGTCATTGCCTGGCTGCCGCAGGTGCGGACCGAGCAGGTGCGCCGCTTGCAGGTGCTGGCGGCGGGCTGTGCCGGCCCGGTGTTTCTGTGCCGGCCGGCCTCGGCGGCACAAGAGTCGTCGGCTGCGCCGCTGCGCCTGCTGGCCCGCGTGGGGCCTGACTGGGCCTTGCGGGTCGACGTGTTCAAGCGCAAAGGCCCGCCACTGGGCAGCACGCTGCATTTGCCGTCGGTGCCCGGCGGCCTGCAGGCCATTTTGACGCCCCGCCTGAAACAGCCCAGCGCGTTGCTGCCCAGCGACCAGCCCAGGGACGCTGCGCCTGCCCCCACCCCAAAGGTCGACCATGTTGTGGTCAGCGCTCCTGCTCCCAGCGCCCGACGACTCCGCCTTGCCCACTGACGCGGCGCTGCAGACGCTGGCACTCTGGGCGCTTCAATTCACGCCCCGCGTTGCTGTCGCTGACGAAGCCGTGGTCATGGAGCTGGGGGCGAGCGTGCGCCTGTTTGGGGGCCAGCGCGCGCTGCGCGAGCGCGTGCAAGCCGAAGGCGCCGAACTGGGTGTGGGCCAGCTGGCCTGGGCGCCCAACAGCCTGGCCGCGCTGGCGCTGGCTCGCGCCGGGGTTGAAAACGGTTTGCAGCAACCACTGGACGCGCTGCTGGACGCCCTGCCCATGGACACACTCAGTGCCGTGCGCCTGCACCGCCTCACGCTGTCGCACATCGGCTGCCGCACCCTGGGCGACGTGCGGCGGCTGCCGCGGGGCGGCGTGGCCCGCCGGTTTGACAAACAGCTGCTCGCCGCGCTCGACCGGGCTTATGGACGAGCGCCTGAAGTGCATGCATGGATCGAGCTGCCCGAGCGCTTCGCGCAGCGCCTGGAGCTGATGTTTCGGGTGGACGACGCGCCGGCCCTGCTGTTTGGCGCGCGCCGGCTGCTGCTGGCGCTGTGCGGCTGGCTGGCTGCACGCCACAGCGGCACCACCGCCTTCACCCTGCGCTGGGCGCACGACGCCATGCGCGCGAAGTCCGCAGGCGAGGGCGGCAGCATCACCATCCGCACCGCCGAGCCCACGCGCCAGCTCGATCACCTCTGCCGCCTGCTCGCCGAACACCTGGCCCGGGTGGAGCTGCTGGCCCCGGTGGGCGACCTGGAGCTGGTGGCCGACGCTGTGGTGCCGCTGGAAGAAAAAAGCGCCTCGTGGCTGCCCGACGAAGCCGAAGGTCGCGAGCCGCTGCACCTGGTGCTGGAACGCCTGGCCGCCCGCCTGGGGCCGCAGCGTGTGCTGCGCCCGGTGCTGTGTGAAGACCACCGCCCCGAATGGATGTGCCGCTGGCAACCCGCGCCCGAACCCTTGCCCCGCAAGCCCGTGGCAGGCAACGGGCTGCCGCAGCCCGGCTTCATCTTGGCGGCGCCGATCAAGCTGCTGGTGCGCGCCCACCGGCCTTACTACCAGGGCGAACTGCAATTGCTGGCCGGTCCGCAGCGGGTCGAGGGCGGCTGGTGGGACCGCGACGAGGCAGCTGGGCAGATACGCAACGTGGTGCGCGACTACTGGGTGGCGCAATCGGCACACGCGGGGGTGTTGTGGGTGTTTCAGACGCGGCTGGACGAGGCGCCAGCTTGGTTTTTGCATGGGGTGTTTGCATGATTGACTCCCCCCCGCCGCGCTGCGCGCGACCCCCTCAAGGGGGCGGCACTGGCCGTCCGGCAAAGCCGGCCCGACGGCGCCCTGGGGGGCTTCCCCTCTGCTCGGTACGCCTCTCGCTCCGTGATGCACTTGCCCCCATCCCAACCATCCCCCAGAGGGGGAAGGGGTCAGGCATGCGCTCTGGGCGAGGATGGGCTTCAATGTCTTGCTCCTTCCCCCTTTGGGGGAAGGCAGGGATGGGGGCACGCCTGCGAGGGTGCTCACCATGACGCCACAACCCGCTGGCATTCCCGCTTACGCGGAGCTGCTGTGCCTGTCCAACTTCAGTTTCCTGCGCGGTGCCAGCCGGCCCGAAGAGCTGGTGGAGCGTGCCCAGGCGCTGGGGTACACCGCGCTGGCGCTCACCGACGAGTGCTCGCTCGCTGGCATCGTGCGCGCCCACGTGGCGGCCAAAGCGCATGGCCTGAAGCTGCTGGTGGGCAGCCAGTTTCAGGTGGTGTGTGACGCGCCGTTCACCCTCGTCGTGCTCGCCACCAACCTCAACGGCTACGGCAACCTGTGCGAATTCATCACCCGCCTGCGCCGCACGGCGCCCAAGGGCAGCTACCGCCTCACACTGAACGCCATCAGCGCCGACGCGCTGGTCGACTGCCTGGTGCTGGCCGTGCCGCAGCGCGGCAGCAGCCAGGCGCAGACGGACGCTGTGGCGCGCTGGCTGTTGCAGCATTTCGTGGGCCGCTGCTGGCTCGGCGTGGAGCAGCTGCGCCTGATAGACGACGAAATGCGCCTGCACCGGCTGCGCCAGAGCAGCGAGCTCACCGCCGTGCCGCTGGTGGCCGTGGGCGATGTGCACATGCACCTGCGCTCGCGCAAGGCGCTGCAAGACGTGCTGACCGCCACCCGCCTCGGCCAGCCGCTCACCGCCTGCGGCCAAGCGCTCGCGCCCAATGCCGAGCAACGCCTGCGCTCGCGCCTGGCGCTGGCGCAGTGCTACCCCGAGCCCTTGCTGGCCGAGACACTGAAGGTCGCCGAGCGCTGCCACTTTTCGCTCGACGAACTGGCCTACCAATACCCCAGCGAAGTGGTGCCGCCGGGCGAAACGCCCGCCAGCCACCTGCGCCGCCTGGCCTACGAAGGCATGGGCCGGCGCTGGCCCGCGGGTGCGTCAGACCAGGTGCAGCAGCAGGTCGAGCACGAGCTGACGCTCATTGGTGAACTGGGCTATGAGCACTACTTCCTCACCGTCTACGACATCGTGGCCTTTGCCCGCTCGCAACACATCTTGTGCCAGGGCCGCGGCTCGGCCGCCAACAGCGCCGTGTGTTACTGCCTGGGCATTACCGAAGTGGACCCGGCGCGCACGGCGGTGCTGTTTGAACGCTTCATCTCCAAAGAGCGCAACGAGCCGCCCGACATTGATGTGGACTTTGAACACGAGCGGCGTGAAGAAGTGATCCAGTACCTCTACCGCAAGTACGGCCGCGAACGCGCCGCGCTCACCGCCACCGTCATCAGCTACCGCCCGCGCAGCGCCATACGCGATGTGGGCAAGGCGCTGGGCTTTGCCGAAGCCACACTGGACAAGCTCGCCCGCGAGCTCTACTGGCGCGACGGGCGCCAAGCCATCGAGCCCGAGCGCCTGCACGAAGTGGGCCTGGACCCCGACAGCCTGGCCGTGCGCCAGCTGCTCGTGCTCACCGGTCAGATCATGGGTTTTCCGCGCCACCTGTCGCAGCACACTGGCGGTTTTGTGCTCACGCAGATGCCGCTTTCGCGCATGGTGCCGATTGAAAACGCCAGCATGGTCGACCGCACCGTCATCGAGTGGGATAAAGACGACCTCGACGCCATGGGCCTCTTGAAGGTGGATGTGCTCGCGCTCGGCATGCTCACCGCCATCCGCAAGTCGCTCGACTTCATTGGCCAGCGCAAGGGCCATGTGTTCCAGATGCAGGACATCCCCGCCGAAGACCCGGGCACCTACGACATGATCTGCGCCGCCGACACGGTGGGCGTGTTCCAGATCGAGAGCCGCGCGCAGATGAGTATGCTGCCGCGCCTGCGTCCGCGCTGCTTTTACGACCTGGTGATTGAAGTGGCACTGGTGCGGCCCGGCCCCATTCAGGGCGGCGCGGTGCACCCCTACCTGAACCGCCGCCAGGGCAAAGAACCCATTGACTACCCCAAAGGGCTGGACGCGGCCCTCAAGCGCACGCTGGGCATCCCCGTGTTTCAGGAGCAGTGCATGCAGATCGCCATCATTGCCGCTGGCTTCACGCCCGGCGAGGCCGACGGCCTGCGCCGCGCCATGGCCGCCTGGAAGCGCAAAGGCGGCCTGGGCCAATACCAGGACCGCCTGCTCAGCGGCATGGCCGAGCGCGGCTACGAGCCCGACTTTGCGCAGCGCGTGGTCGAGCAGATCAAAGGCTTCTCCAGTTACGGCTTTCCCGAAAGCCACGCCGCCAGCTTTGCGCTGCTGGTGTACGCCAGCTGCTGGATCAAGCACCACCACCCGGCCGAATTTCTGGCCGCCATGCTCAACAGCCAGCCGCTGGGTTTCTACAGCCCCAGCCAGCTGCTGCAAGACGCACAGCGCCATGGCGTCGAGGTGCGCGCGGTCGACGTGATGGAAAGCGGGTGGGACTGCACGCTGGAAGAAACCGTGTCATTGCGCGACGTGACCAACCCCCTCTCCCGCTTGCGGGAGAGGGCAGGGGAGAGGGCCGCCCCCGGGTCCACCATGCCCGCCGTGCGCCTGGGCTTGTGCATGGTCAGCGGCCTCTCGCGCAGCGAAGCGCAGCGCATCGTCGCCGCGCGCGAAGCCACAGCGTTCACCGACGCAGAAGACTTGGCCCGCCGCGCCCAGCTAGACAAACAGACCCTGCAGCAACTCGCCGCCGCCGACGCCTTGATGAGCCTCAGCGGCCACCGCCGCCAGCAGGTCTGGGACGCCGCCGCCCTCAAGACACCGCCCGCGCTGCTCAGGGAAGCGCCTGTGGAAGAAGACGCGCTGGACCTGCCCGAAGCCCCCGAAGGCGAAGCCATCGTGTGGGACTACGCCAGCCTCGGCCTCACCCTGCGCAACCACCCCCTGGCGCTGCTGCGCGAGCGCCTGCAAGCGCGCCGCTTCATGACCGCTGAAGCCCTGAAGAGCGCCCCCGACGGCCGCCTTGTGCGCGCCTGCGGCATCGTCACCAACCGCCAGCAACCCGGCACCGCCAACGGCGTGGTTTTTGTGTCGCTGGAAGATGAAACCGGTGTGGTGCAAGTCATCGTCTGGAAAGCCCTGCGCGAGCGCCAGCGCAACGCCCTCACCCGCTCCAGGCTCATGGCCGTGCATGGCGTGTGGCAGCGCGAGGGTGAGGTCCGCAACCTCATCGCCGGCCACCTGGAAGACCTGACACCGATGCTGGGCCGACTGGCCACGGAGAGCCGGGACTTTCATTAAAAAGGGCGCATTCAAGCCCCAAGTGCAACGGGGTTGATGATAGTGGACCAGTAGGCCTGAAAGTCAAACGAACCCACCGGGAGAAACTGCTCGGCCGGGGACTTCCAGCCCAGGGACTTTTGGGGCTTGGCGTTGTGGTGAAAGGCAATGGCATCGAGCTGCTCCTGGGTGTAGATGCTCAGGTCTGAGCCCTTGGGCAAAACACGGCGCAGCAGCCCATTGGTGTTCTCGTTGATGCCGCGCTCCCA
>Ga0208242_100103_pt1 | contig 114609 bp, 114 predicted proteins | sample SubbioAug_CSW13A_FD_184825 | JGI IMG/M metagenome (GOLD analysis project Ga0208242, IMG submission 184825) | Serpentinite rock and fluid subsurface biosphere microbial communities from McLaughlin Reserve, California, USA - CR12Aug_CSW13A (SPAdes) | ecosystem: Environmental > Terrestrial > Deep... | reverse complement strand
TGGGAGCGCGGCATCAACGAGAACACCAATGGGCTGCTGCGCCGTGTTTTGCCCAAGGGCTCAGACCTGAGCATCTACACCCAGGAGCAGCTCGATGCCATTGCCTTTCACCACAACGCCAAGCCCCGAAAGTCCCTGGGCTGGAAGTCCCCGGCCGAGCAGTTTCTCCCGGTGGGTTCGTTTGACTTTCAGGCCTACTGGTCCACTATCATCAACCCCGTTGCACTTGGGGCTTGAATGCGCCCTTTTTATGGCGGTGACTCCCGCCGGAAAAATATATGCCTATCTCGCACCACCTCAAAGTACCGCGTCATGCGAAGTATTAAAAAAAATTAACAGTGGCAAACTTGCTATCGCAGGCGATGCAGGTGTTCTCTATTTCATTCCACTAACAGGCATTGCCAACACGACAGGAAGGGATGCACTACTTACACAGCTGCTTGTCATTCACAGCAAGCATTGGATCCCGGGTAATCGGCTACAGGCTGATGGACAAGTTGTTCCCTACAGAGCAAGCAACGGTGGCGGTTACACCCTTGAGGCCGAGCTGGGTATAAGACCTAACGGAAATGCAGCCCCAGACTTCCAGGGATGGGAAGTCAAGGCGTCTGCTGATGCGCGCATAACCCTTATGACCCCTGAGCCAGATAGCGGTCACTACGGCACTCATGGGGTTGAGTCCTTCATTCGGAAATATGGGTATGAAAGACCGGACGGTACTTGGTATTTCACTGGGCTGCATCGTGTCGGAGAAAGACAAAAGAAAACTCGGCAGCTTCTGACGCTGAAGGGATTTGACCCGGTAACAGAAAAAATCACTGATATAAATGGTGGTATTGTCTTGTTCGATCAAGATGGTTCGCCATCGGCAGGCTGGACATATCCCCGGCTTATCGAACATTGGGGACGTAAGCACGCAAACGCGGCTTATGTGCCATATCAGAAGAATGTTGACAACCAATACTGGTTCCACGGTCCGGTCCTGCTTGGGACAGGAACAAGCTTCGACAAATTTCTAAGCGCAATGCACATTGGTGAGGTGTTCTATGACCCTGCGCCAAAGATTAGCCCGGTCATGGGCTCAGGTGGTTCTAGGGTAAAGGCCCGAAGTCAGTTCAGGACAACCAAGAAGTCTTTGCCAAGTCTCTATGACTCGTTCGAGTCTATTGATCTCTAAAGTGATTGTGAGAAGTCAACCAAGTACTTTTGTTGACTCATCGCTGACTTTTCGCCCAAGGCGCAAAGCCCCAAGCCAATGACTTGGCCTGGGGCTCTTGAAGGCGGAGAAAAATCAGGTATCGATGTTGCCCGCCCGCAGTGCGTTAGTTTCAATGAACTCACGGCGTGGCTCCACTTCGTCGCCCATCAGCATGGTGAACACGCGGTCGGCTTCAATGGCGTCGTCGATCTGCACGCGCAGCAGGCGGCGCACGGTGGGGTCCATGGTGGTTTCCCAGAGCTGGGCGGGGTTCATTTCACCCAGACCTTTGTAGCGCTGGCGGCTGGTGGTGCGCTCGGCTTCGCTGATGAGCCAGCGCATGGCGATGCGGAAGTCGCCCACTTTTTCTTCTTTTTGCTTGTCGCCTTCACCGCGCATGACCTTGGCACCCTCGCCCAGCAGGCCGCGGAAGGTTTCGGCGGCCACGGCCAGGGCGGCGTAGTCGGCACCGTGCACAAAGTCTTGCGTGAGCACGCTGCTTTTCACGTTGCCGTGGTGGCGGCGGCTGATGCGCAAAATCGGTTTGTCGGTGCGGGCGTCAAACTCGGCCGCCACTTCGGCGGGCACGCCGGTGGTGGTGAGTTCGCGCAGTTTGGCTTGCAGCGCCACGGCGCTGGCTTCGGCAAGTTCCATGTTGTCGAGGTTGAGCGACACGCCGTCGGCAATGGACCGCAGGGCTTCGGCGTCCATGAAGTTGGACAGGCGTGCGATCACCTGTTCGGCCACCTGGTGCTTGCGCGCCAGTTCGTTCAGGGTGTCGCCTTCGAGCGTGGCGGCGCTGGCGCCGCCGGTGAAAACTTTGGCGTCACGCAAGGCAATGCGCAGCAAGAAGCCGTCGAGCGCGGGCGCGTCTTTCAGGTACAGCTCTTCTTTGCCGGCCTTCACTTTGTACAGCGGGGGCTGGGCAATGTAGATGTGGCCGCGCTCCACCAGCTCGGGCATTTGCCGGTAGAAGAAGGTGAGCAGCAGGGTGCGGATGTGGGCGCCGTCCACATCGGCGTCGGTCATGATGATGATGCGGTGGTAGCGCAGCTTGGCGACGTTGAAGTCGTCTTTGCCGTCACCGTTGGCACTTTCACCACCGGCTTTGCCGATGCCGGTGCCCAGCGCGGTGATGAGCGTCAGGATTTCGTTGCTGGTCAGCAGCTTTTCGTAGCGCGCTTTTTCCACGTTCAAAATCTTGCCGCGCAGCGGCAGGATGGCCTGGAACTTGCGGTCGCGGCCCTGCTTGGCAGAGCCACCGGCGGAGTCGCCCTCGACGATGTAGATCTCGCACAGCGCGGGGTCTTTTTCCTGGCAGTCGGCCAGTTTGCCGGGCAGGCCCATGCCGTCGAGCACGCCTTTGCGGCGCGTCATTTCGCGCGCTTTGCGGGCGGCCTCGCGGGCGCGGGCGGCTTCCACAATCTTGCCGCAGATGATCTTGGCGTCGTTCGGGCGCTCTTGCAGGTAGTCGGTCAACAGGCGCGAAACGATGTCTTCCACCGGTCCCCGCACTTCGCTGCTCACCAGCTTGTCTTTGGTCTGGCTGCTGAACTTGGGCTCGGGCACCTTCACGCTCAGCACGCAGCACAGCCCTTCGCGCATGTCGTCGCCGGTCACTTCAACCTTGGCCTTTTTGGCGAACTCGTGTTCTTCAATGTATTTGTTGATCACGCGCGTCATGCCCGCGCGCAGGCCGGTCAGGTGGGTGCCGCCGTCGCGCTGCGGGATGTTGTTGGTGAAGCACAGCACCTGCTCGTTGTAGCCGCTGTTCCACTGCATGGCCACTTCCACGCCGATGTTGGTGCCCTGGTCGCTGGCGCGGTCGCCGGTGGCGTGGAAGATGTTGGGGTGCAATACCGTCTTGCCCTTGTTGATGAAGCCCACAAAGCCCTGCACGCCACCGGCGCCCGAGAAATCGTCTTCCTTGCCGCTGCGTTCGTCTTTCAAGCGGATGCGCACGCCGTTGTTCAGAAAGCTCAGCTCGCGCAGGCGCTTGGACAGGATCTCGTAGTGGAAGTCGGCGTTCTCTTTGAAGATGTCGTAGTCGGGCAGAAAGTGCACCTCGGTGCCGCGCTTTTCCGTAGCGCCGGCCACCTTCATCGGGGACACTTCCACGCCGTTTTGCGTTTCGACGATGCGGTTTTGCACGAAGCCGCGTGCAAATTCGATTTGGTGCATCTTGCCTTCGCGGCGCACCGTCAGGCGCAGCCACTGGCTCAGCGCGTTCACGCAGCTCACGCCCACGCCGTGCAAACCGCCTGAAACCTTGTAGCTGTTCTGGTTGAACTTGCCGCCGGCGTGCAGTTCGGTCAGCGCAATTTCGGCCGCACTGCGCTTGGGCTCGTGCTTGTCGTCCATCTTCACGCCGGTCGGAATGCCGCGGCCGTTGTCCACCACCGAAATCGAGTTGTCGGTGTGGATGGTGACCATGATGTCGTCGCAGTGGCCGGCCAGTGCTTCGTCAATCGAGTTGTCCACCACCTCGAACACCAGGTGGTGCAGGCCGGTGCCGTCGGACGTGTCACCGATGTACATGCCCGGGCGCTTGCGCACCGCTTCCAGGCCTTCCAGGATCTGGATGGCACCCTCGCCATATCCCTCGCTCGCGCCGGCCTGGTGGGCGTCGATGGTGGGCTGGAAGTTGGAGCTTTCCGTGCTGACCTCGCCAGTGTTGACGGAATCGGCAGGCTTGTTGGCTTCGGACATGGTGAAATTTCTCTAACGCTTGAAATGCCAAACCCGCGGACGTCGCGGGTTTGGGGGGCAGGTGCCTCGCGAGGCTGGCCTCAGATTCTCATCGGCATGACAACGTACTTGAACGCGTTGTCGTCGGGGTTGGTCACCAGCGCAGAACTGTTGCCGTCGGACAGTTCGATGCGAACCATTTCCTGCGACATGTTTTGCAGCGCATCGATCAGGTAGGTCACGTTGAAACCGATTTCGATTTCGTCGCCACCGTAGTCGATGTCGAGTTCGTCAACCGCTTCTTCCTGTTCTGCGTTGCTCGACGCCACACGCAGCACGCCGGGCTCGATGTTCAGGCGCACGCCTTTGAACTTCTCGCTCGTCATGATGGCGGTGCGCTGCAGCGAAGCCAGCAGTGGCACGCGGCCCAGCGTGATGATGTTTTTGTGGTTGCGCGGAATCACGCGGTTGTAGTCGGGGAACTTGCCTTCCACCAGCTTGGTGACGAACTCCATGCCGTCAAAGCTGAACTTGGCCTGGTTGGCCGCAAACTGCATTTCAATCGCGCCTTCCTTGTCGCTCAGCAGGCGCTGCAGTTCCAGCACGGTCTTGCGCGGCAAGATCACTTCTTGTTTGGGCACTTCCACGTCCAGCGTGGCGCTGGCAAACGCCAGGCGGTGGCCGTCGGTGGCCACCAGGCTCAGCTGCTGGCCTTCGGCCACAAACAGAATGCCGTTCAGGTAGTAACGAATGTCGTGCACCGCCATGGCAAACGACACCTGGCCGAGCAGGCTTTTCAGCGTTTTTTGCGGCACGCTGAAAGCCGGGCCGAAACTGGCCGACTCTTGCACCAGCGGAAAGTCTTCCGGCGGCATGCTTTGCAGCGTGAAGCGGCTTTTGCCACCCTTCAAAATGAGTTTGCCCGCGCTCGACTCCAGGCTCACCGTCTGGTCGCCGGGCATGGTGCGCAAAATGTCGATCAGCTTGCGCGCACCCAGGGTGGTGGCAAAGTTGCCGTCGTCACCATCCAGCTGGGCGGTGGTGCGGATCTGGATTTCCAGGTCGCTGGTGGTCAGTTGCACCGCCGAGCCGGTCTTGCGCAGCAGCACGTTGGCCAGAATGGGCAAGGTGTGGCGGCGCTCAACAATGCCGGCCACCGACTGCAGCGCAGCCAAAACCTTGTCCTGGGTCGATTTCAAAACGATCATGTCAGACTCTTTCGTCTCTGGTTAACTCGGTGGCCGGGTTCTGTTGCCCCGCTCGTATGGGCCTCGGCGCAGGCCAAACACCCGCTATTTTCGCCTGTTTGCAGCGCCTGCCCTGAAATCGGACGACGCGCGATGACCGTCGTGTCGCTGAGGTCGCCCAAGGGCGTGCACCGTGTCACGCGGCTCATCCTTTCAGGGTTTGCTCCAGCACGTGCAGTTGCTGGTTGAGTTCGGTGTTTTGCTGGCGCTCGGCGCCAATTTTGCGCACCGCATGCAGCACCGTGGTGTGGTCGCGCCCGCCAAACAGCTCGCCAATCTCGGGCAGGCTCTTCTGGGTCAATTCTTTGGCCAGAAACATGGCGATCTGGCGCGGGCGGGCAATGCTGGCCGGGCGCTTCTTGCTGTACATGTCCGCGACCTTGATCTTGTAATAGTCGGCCACGGTTTTCTGGATGTTTTCGACCGAAATCTGCCGGTTCTGGATCGACAGCAGGTCTTTCAGCGCATCGCGCGCCAGCTGAATCGAGATTTCCTTCTGGTTGAACCGGCTGTAGGCCAATATTTTGCGCAGGGCGCCTTCCAGCTCACGCACGTTCGAGCGCACGTTTTTCGCCACGAAAAACGCCACTTCTTCGGGCATCACGGCGTGCTCCACGGCCGCTTTGTTGATCAGAATCGCCACGCGCATTTCCAGCTCGGGCGGCTCGATGGCCACCGTCAAGCCGGAGTCAAAGCGCGAAACCAGGCGCTCATGGATGTCTGCCAGGCCTTTGGGGTAGGTGTCGCTGGTCAGCACAATGTGGCTCTTGCGGGCCAGCAGAGCCTCAAACGCGTTGAAAAACTCTTCTTGCGTGCGCTCTTTGTTGGCGAAAAACTGCACGTCGTCGATCAGCAGCAAGTCCAGCGAGTGGTAACGCTCCTTGAACTCGTCAAAGGTTTTGCGCTGGTAGGCCTTGACCACGTCCGACACGAATTGCTCGGCGTGGATATAGAGCACTTTGGCCTGTGGACGATCGGCCAGCAAATGGTTGCCGATGGCGTGCACCAAGTGGGTCTTGCCCAGGCCGACGCCGCCGTAAATAAACAGCGGGTTGTACAACTGGCCCAGGCTGCCGGCCACGTGCATGGCGGCGGCACGAGCCATGCGGTTGGCCGAGCCTTCCACCAGGGTGGAAAACGTAAGCGCCGGGTTCAACCGGGTCTTGGGGCCGCTGGGGCTGGCCACTTCCACGGGCGCCAGGTCGGGCAACTCGGCCAGCACCTGTTCTTGCACTGTGCGTGGCGCAGGTGACGTGCGGCTGGGGCCTTCACGCGGAGCGAGCACCAACTCCAGTTGGACCGGTGAGCCGTTCACGGCTTCCATCAGCACCGTGATGCGGGCCGCGTACTGGGCTCGAATCCAGTCGAGTTTGAACCGGTTCGCAACCGACACCACCACCTTGCTGCGGTCGGCCGCCACGGTGGCCGACAGGGGGCGGATCCAGGTGTTGAACTGCTGTTCGGGGATTTCCTGGGCCAGGCGGTCCAGGCAGGTGAGCCATAAGGACGGGGCGTCAGTGGGCGGAATGTCTGGGGTGGTGCCCTCGGTCATGCTGGGAATGGCGGATACGCTGTTATTGTGGACAAATGGCTCGGGGCAGACCGAGGATTGTAGTGCGCAGACAGACTTATCCACAAGCTGGCACCTGGGCGGTGGCCGGTGAAAATGCAGCTTTGCTGATGTGTTGGAACGAGATTTACCTGCATGTGCTTGCCGCGCATCGGGTTTCTTTGCGATAATTGCGGGTTTTCCCGATTTCTACTGAGCACCATGAAACGCACTTACCAGCCTTCCAAGATCAAACGCGCCCGCACCCACGGCTTCCTCGTCCGCATGAAAACCCGTGGTGGCCGTGCTGTGATCAACGCTCGCCGCGCCAAGGGCCGCAAGCGTCTGGCCGTCTGAGCCCGCGCGTGCTGTGCCGCTGTCGGCCAGCCCGGCGCAATCACTGAACGGGCCTGAGGGTTCAGCAGTGGTGCAGCGGCTCAAGTCCAGGCAGCAATTTCAGGCCGTGATGGCGGGTGCCCTTGTGGCCAAAACCCCCCACTTCGCCTTGCACCGTGTGGCGCTCGACGTTGCGCATGAGAGTGCCCACGCAGGTCGTGAGCTGTTTCCTGTGGCCGATGCCTGGCTGGGTGTTCTGCTGCCCAAGCGCTGGGCACGTCGTGCGGTCACGCGCAACGCCATTCGCCGTCAGATTTACGAAGCCGCTCGCGATAAAGCCAACCAGTTGCCGCAGGCGGCTTTGGTGGTTCGTTTGCGCACCGAATTCAGTCGCAAACAGTTCGTCAGTGCCACGTCCGATGCCCTGAAACGTGCGGTGCGGACCGAGCTCGACCAATTGCTGGGCCGGGTGGCTCAGCGGGTGCCGGTTGTGACGGCACCCAGTCCTGCAACGCCCGACCTTCCAGAGGTGTCCCATGCTGTCTGACTGGCCGCGCCAGGGCCTGATGGGTCTGGTCAAGGGATACCGTCTGCTGCTCAGCCCCGCGTTGGGCAGCAGTTGCCGTTTTGAACCCACTTGTTCGGTTTATGCTTTGGGCGCGCTGGAGCGGCATGGTGCACTGGCCGGCAGCTACCTCACGCTCAAGCGGCTGGGCCGCTGCCATCCCTGGTGCGAAGGTGGCTTTGACGCTGTGCCCGAGAATGCGCCTGCCTTGTTTTCCCGTCTGATTTCACCCCCCGCAGAAAAGAAGAACCCGTCATGAATGACATCCGTCGATCCATCCTGTGGGTGGTTTTTGGTCTTTCGATGGTCCTGATCTGGGACAAGTGGCAGATCCACAACGGCCAGAAACCCACCTTTTTCCCGGCTTCTGCGGTGACCGCGCCGGCCCCGGTGGCTGGCCCGACGCCCGCCGCCGACGCCAGCCTGCCGGCCGTGGTGGGTTCGGCTGCTGTCAGCGGTGAAACGCCGGCGGGCGCCCCCGCCGCTGCGGCGGTTCGCCATGAGATCAGCACCGACGTGCTCAAGCTGGTGTTCAGCAGCGAAGGTGGCTCGGTCATCGATGCCCAGCTGTTGCGGCATGCTGAAGCCACCGGCTCCAGCGAAGACCAGGAAGACAAACCGTTCACCCTGTTGACCCAGAGCGCCACCAGCACCTATGTGGCCCAGAGCGGTTTGATTGGCGGCAGTTTTCCGACCCACAAAACCCCCATGACGCTGGTGCCCGGCGCCACCACGCTGGCCGATGGGCAGAACGAGTTGCAGGTGCGCTTTGAGTCGGCTGAAGTGGGCGGCGTGAAGCTTGTCAAGACCTACACCTTGACGCGCGGTCGCTATGACATGACGGTGCAGCACGATGTGGTGAACAACAGTGGCCAGCCCGTGAGCCCGCAGTTGTACCTGCAACTGGTGCGCGACGGCAACAAGCTCAGCAGCGAAACCCCTTTCTATTCCACCTTCACCGGCCCAGCCGTCTACACCGAGGCGCAGAAATACCAGAAGATTGAATTCGCCGACATTGAAAAGAACCGGGCCGATTTTGAGAAGACCGCCACCAACGGCTACGTGGCCATGGTGCAGCATTACTTTGCCACCGCCTGGGTCCTGGGCGACGGTGTGCTGCGCAACAACTTTGCGCGCAAGATCGACAACAACCTCTTCGCCGTGGGCGCCATCACGGCTCTGCCGGTTTTGGCGCCCGGCCAGACCCAAAGCGTGCAGACCCGCTTGTTCGTGGGCCCGCAAGCCGAGAAGGTGCTGGAAACCATCACCCCTGGCCTGGAGCTGGTGAAAGACTACGGTTGGCTCACCATTTTGGCCAAGCCGCTGTACTGGTTGCTGGAAAAAATCCACGGCTACGTGCAGAACTGGGGATGGGCCATCGTGCTGCTGGTGGTGCTGATCAAGGCGGCTTTCTATTGGCTCAACGCCAGCGCCTACAAGAGCATGGCCAAGATGAAGGCGATCAACCCGCGCATCATGGAAATGCGCGAACGCCTCAAAGGCAATCCGCAGCAGATGCAGCAGGAAATGATGAAAATGTACCGGGAAGAAAAGGTCAACCCGCTGGGTGGCTGCTTCCCGATCCTGATCCAGATTCCCGTGTTCATCGCGCTGTACTGGGTGCTGCTGTCCAGCGTGGAAATGCGCAACGCGCCCTGGCTGGGCTGGATCACCGACCTGTCCTCGCCCGATCCCTACTTTATCCTGCCGGTGGTGATGGCCGTCACCACCATGATCCAGACCGCGCTGAACCCGTTGCCACCCGATCCGCTGCAGGCCAAGCTGATGTGGATGATGCCGCTGGTGTTCTCGGTCATGTTCTTCTTCTTCCCGTCGGGCTTGGTGCTGTACTGGATCACGAACAACGTGTTGACCATTGCGCAGCAGTCGTACATCAACAACCGCATGGGCGTGCCGCTGAAATTCACCATGCCGTTTGACTTGTTCAAAGGCAAGCCTGCCGCCAAGTAAGGCCTATGCTCCCACCGAGGGCCGCGCAAGCGGCCCTCGGTCTTTCTGATTCGCAAACCGCCACACTTCCTTCACCATGCTCAGTGCACAAGGCGACCCGATCACTGCCATTGCCACCGCACCCGGTCGGGGTGCCGTGGGCATCGTGCGGGTGTCGGGACGCGGTTTGCAGCCGTTTGTGCAGGCGCTGCTGGCGCGCGAGCTCAAGGCCCGTGAAGCCACCTATTTGCCGTTGCCCGACGCGCAGGGACAGCCGATTGACCATGGCCTGGCGCTGTGGTTTCCCGGCCCGCATTCGTACACCGGCGAAGACGTGCTGGAGCTGCAAGGCCATGGTGGGCCGGTGGTGCTGCAGTTGCTGCTGGCACGTTGCCTCGCGGTGGCGCAGTCCTTGAATGCTGCTGGCCAGCCGCTGCTGCCGGGGCTGCGCCTGGCGCGCCCGGGTGAATTCACAGAGCGCGCGTTCCTGAACGACAAGCTGGATCTGGCCCAAGCCGAGGCCGTGGCCGACTTGATCGACGCCAGCACCGAAGCGGCGGCACGCAGCGCCTCGCGTTCGCTGGCCGGGGTATTTTCCGAGCGCATCCACAGCTTGCGCGACGCGTTGATTCACCTGCGCATGCTGGTGGAAGCAACGCTGGATTTTCCGGAAGAAGACATCGATTTTCTCCAAAAGGCCGACGCCATGGGCCAGTTGCAGCGGCTGCGCAGCGCCCTGACTGATGTGCAGGGGCAGGCCCGCCAGGGGGCCTTGTTGCGCGACGGCTTGAAAGTGGTGATTGCGGGTCAGCCCAATGCCGGGAAAAGTTCGCTGCTCAATGCGCTGGCGGGTGCCGAGCTCGCCATCGTCACGCCCATCGCGGGCACCACGCGCGACGTGGTGCAGCAAACCATCCAGATCGAGGGTGTGCCGCTGCATGTGATCGACACCGCCGGCTTGCGCGACAGCCCGGATGTGGACGAGGTCGAAAAAATGGGCATTCAACGCGCCTGGAGCCAGATCGAGCGGGCCGATGCCGTGTTGTTTTTGCACGATCTGACCCGCTGCGAGAGCCCCGAATACCAGGCAGCCGACGCCGCCATTGCCGCCCACCTGAACGCCGCGCTGCCGCCAGGCGTGACCGTGTTGCAGGTGTGGAACAAGCTGGACCAGTGCCCGGCGGGTGCCGGTGCGGCGTTGGTTGAACGCCTGCAGGCTGGCGAGCTGGCGCTGTCGGCGAAGAATGGCGACGGACTGGAGGCCCTGCGCCAGCGCCTGCTGACCCTGGCGGGCTGGCAGCATGCGGGTGACGGCCTGTTCATGGCGCGCGAGCGCCACCTGCAAGCGCTTCAGCGCGTTGGCGCACACCTGGACAGCGCCCAAGCCTTGCTGGTTGAGGGCGCCGAGCACCTGGACTTGCTGGCCGAAGAACTGCGGCTGGCGCAGCACGCGCTGGGCGAGATCACCGGTGAGTTCACGGCAGACGATTTGCTGGGCGAAATCTTTTCGCGTTTTTGCATCGGAAAGTGAGGCGCCGAGCGCCGCCCGGCGTAGCCGGTGTACCGTTGGGAGTGCAAGTGTAAGGAGCCGTAAAAGCAGCTTGCATCCCCCAGCGGGCCGCGGTTATCTTGCGGGCATGAACGCATCTTCTGCAGCCGCATTGCGCTACGACATCCAGGATCTGGCGCAGGCCATGCGCCACTGCAATGCCCTGGACGCGGTGCCCTTGAACCTGAACGAGGGCCAGTGGAACAGCTTGGCCAATTACCTGCAGCCACTCAGCCTGTTCCAAGGACAGGTGTTGATCGAGCAAGGCGTGAAAGACCGCACCGTCTACTTTGTCGAAAGCGGCAGCCTGACTGTGCATTACGAGGACGATCGGGAGCGCATCCGCATTGCCATGGTGGGCGCAGGTTCGCTGTTGGGGGAGGGCGCATTCTTCAGCCATCTGCCCCGCAGCGCCAGCGTCCATGCCGGGTCTGATTGCCGGCTCTGGTGCATGACGCCGTTGCGCTTTCGCGAGTTGTCCGTGCGTCACGCCGACGTTGCCTTGGATGTGACGATGGCGATGTCCACTGTGCTCGCCCGGCGCATGTACAACAAACTCAAACGTGTGGCCGTGACCTGAGCGCCGGGATTGACGGCTCATCCGCGCCGGCATTTCGCTATTTTTTCACCTCTTGACCGGCGCATTTTTGCGACATTTTTGCCCATGTTCCTGCTCAGCTGGCTGCAAACCAAAAACTCTGGCGCCCTGCGCAATCCGGCTTCAAAACGGGGCCGCCGCTTGTTTGGCCAGACCGCCTTGCCGGTGATCTCGCCACGTCGCAGCCAACGTATCTTGCGCCGTGAACAGCTGTTTTCGGTGGTTCGCGAGTCGCTGATCCGGGGCGGTGTGCTTTCCACCAGCTACGAGTTCAAGGTGCTGACCCTGGACGCCAACGGTGACAGCTTTCTGGTGTTGATCGACCTGGCGCTGCCCGCTGAATCGATGCCCGATGCGTATCTGCTGGATATCGAGCGCTGGATTCAGTCTGCCGCCCAATCGCGCCACAGCATGGCGGTGCGATCGGTCTACTGGCGGCGCAGGGCCGTGCCTGACCAGCGCGGTATGGTGCTCAGGGCCGCGGCCGCAGCGCAGGTTCGACGGGATGTTCCGGTGTCCCTCGACACCCCGATGCCGTCACCCTTGAAGCCACCCGTGCAAGCCAGGCCACAGCCGGTCGCCGCCGATGAACTGGAAGCATTTCGCCGTGCCATGAAGCGCGCCGGGTCTCCGGCCAAGGGGCCGTCGACCGAAGCCGATGCGTTGTTGCGGGTGCCTGAGTCGCACAGCGACTTCACCGCGCTGAGCGAGACCCAGCACGGCAAACTGTAGGCGTGCAGACCCATCCGGAGCTTCAGTGTCCGGCGAAGTCCAGCAGCGTGAACAGCTTCAGGCCTGAAGCGCGCAGCTTGGCCGAGCCACCGAGTTCGGGCAGGTCGACGATGGCGGCGCCCTCCATCACCTCGGCACCCAGTTTTTCAAGCAGCCGGTAGCCAGCCATCATGGTGCCGCCGGTGGCGATCAGGTCGTCGATCAGCACCACGCGGTCGCCCTGTTTCACGGCATCGGTGTGCAGTTCCACGGTGGCGCTACCGTATTCGAGTTCGTAGGTTTCCTGCACGGTGGTGAACGGCAGCTTGCCTTTTTTTCGGATCGGCACAAATCCCACGCCCAGCTCGTAAGCCAGCACCGAGCCTATGATGAAGCCGCGCGCATCCAGCCCCGCCACCACCGTGGGGCGCAGGGCCGGGTCCATGTAGCGGTGCACGAACACGTCGATCAGCACCCGGAAAACCTTGGGGTCTTGCAGCAGGGGCGTGATGTCGCGAAACTGCACGCCCGGCGCTGGCCAGTCGGGCACGGTGCGGATATGGGATTTCAGGTAGGCAGAGGTGTCCATGGGGTCGGGTTCGTGAAGCAGCTTCCATTATCGCCCCGCACATAAAAAAAACCCCGGTTTCAAAACCGGGGTTTTGGGCACACGCAGCGCGCCAGGTCAGGCCATGGGCTTGAACTGGTAACCGCTGCCGGCCGTTTCGATGGTGCCAAACGCCGGGAATGGGAAGTGGAAACCCCCGGCCACGGTCTTGTCTTTCACCAACATGTCAAACACACGGCGGCGGGTCTGCCTGGCCATCTCGGCGTCCATGTCAAAGGCCACGGCCCATTCGGGGCTGCGCGCAAACAGCGACGGCACGTTCACCACGTCGGCCACGTACACGAATGACTGGCCTTCCGATCGGACGGTGAACACGCTCATGCCGGGGGTGTGCCCGAAAGCCGCCGACGAGGTGATGCCGGGTGCGAGTTCTGCACCGGGCTCAAACACCACCAACTGGCTGGCCGGCAGGCCGCCAATCGTGCGTCGCACCGCTTGAAACGCGCCCTTCATGGCGGCTGGCGCGGCTTCCATGCGTGCGTCGTCCATCCAGTAAGCGTGCTCGGGCGCGGACACATGCACCTTGGCGTTGGGGTAGACCAGCGAGCCGTCTTTGGCGCGCAGACCGTTGATGTGGTCACCGTGGTAGTGGCTGATGATGACGTGATTGATGTCTTCCGGCTTGTGGCCGGCTGCGGCGAGGTTGGCGCGCAGCTTGCCGGTGGTCGGTGGGCCGTTGTCGGCAAAGCCGGTGTCGATCAGAAATTTGGTGTTGCCGCTGACCACCAGGAAGGCGGTGAACGGAATGTCCACGTAGTCGGTGGGCAGGTTTTGCGAAGCCAGCAGGGCTTTGACCTGTTCGAGTGGTGCGTTGCGCACGAACTCTTCACCCAGCGGCCGCCGCAGGGCGCCGTCGTTGAGCGCGATGATTTCCATGGCGCCGAGCTTCATGCGCCGAAAACCGATCTCGGGCAACACCGGCGCGCCGAAGTTGGGCGTGCTCTGCGACCACACGGAAGAGAAGGTGAGTGCAGAAGCGCCGGCCATGCCAGCACCCAGGAAAAGTCGGCGGTCCATCATGTTGCAGCTCCAGTGGGGTAAGGGATCGCCAGCATACAGACTGATCGGTCACCATGTAAACCAACCGTTCCTTTTAACCACCTGATCGGCATGGGATTTGGATTTGGCGGCGTACTCAGCCCGACAACAGCTTGTCTTCAGCCAAGGCCAGCGCCGGAGCTTTGCCGCTGAGCACCAGGGTGTCGCCGCCCTGCAGCACCGACGCGTCGCTGAACGCACTGGGCAAACCGTTGGCCCGGCGCAGGCTGACCAGCCGAACCCCCACGGCGTCCAGGGCCAGGGCGCCCAGCGATTTGCCCACGGTGCGGCCCGCTGCCGGCAGGGTCACGGTGTGCAGGCGCTCGTGGTCCTGGTCGCCCAGGCTTTCGTCGCCCGCGCCGTGGAAATAGCCGCGCAGCAGCTTGTAGCGGGCATCGCGCTGTTCTTGCACCATGCGGATCACGCGGCGCATGGGCACACCCACCAGCGCCAGTGCATGGCTGGCCAGCATCAGGCTGGCTTCAATGGCTTCGGGCACCACTTCGGTGGCACCGGCCAGGCGCAGTTTTTCCAGGTCGGAGTCGTCCACCGTGCGCACCACCACCGGCACATTCACCGCCTGTTCGTGGGTGTGGTGCAGCACCTTGAGCGCGCTGGGCGTGTCCAGGTAGGTCACCACCACCGCGCTGGCGCGGTGCAAGCCAGCCGCCATCAGGGCTTGCAGGCGGGCGGCGTCCCCATACACCACCGAATGACCTGCGGCGGCGGCCTGGCGCACGCGGTCGGGGTCGAGGTCGAGCGCCATGTAGGGAATGCCTTCGGCTTCCAGCAAGCGCGCCAGGTTTTGGCCGCAGCGGCCGTAGCCGCAAATGATGACGTGCTTGTCGGCGTTGATGGCTTTGCGAGCAATGCTGGTCATCTGCACCGACTGCATCAGCCAGTCGCTGCCCACCAGGCGGCCCACGATGGCGTTGGTGTACAGGATGATGAACGGCGTGGCGAGCATTGAGATCACCATGGACGCCAGAATCGGGTTGAACAGCGCGGGCGGCACCAGGTTGTTTTGCCCGGCCAGCGTCAGCAGCACCAGGCCGAACTCACCGCCTTGGGCCAAATACAGCCCGACGCGCAGCGACACGCCGGTGCTGGCGCCAAACAGGCGGGTCAGGCCGGTGATGAGCGCGAGCTTGAAGGCGAGCGAGAGTGTGAGCAACAGCAGCACCAGCGGCCAGCGCTCGATCACCAGCCACCAGTCCAGCATCATGCCGATGGTGATGAAAAACAGGCCCAGCAACACGTCGTGAAACGGCCGGATGTCGGTCTCCACCTGGTGCTTGTATTCGGTTTCTGAGATCAGCATGCCCGCCACAAACGCGCCCAGCGCCAGCGACAGACCGGCGTGCTCGGTCAGCCAGGCCAGGCCCAGCGTGATCAGCAGCAGGTTGAGCATGAAGAGCTCGTCGCTCTTTTGCCGAGCCACCAGCGTGAGCCACCAGCGCATCACCCGCTGGCCGCCGGTGAGCAGCACACCCAGCAGCACCACGGCTTTCACCAGCGCCAGCCCCAAGGCCGGCAGCAGGTCTTCGGGCGCCGCGGCCAAGGCCGGAATCAGCACCAGCAAGGGCACCACGGCCAAGTCTTGAAACAGCAAAATGCCCACCACGCGCTTGCCGTGTTCAGACTCCAGTTCCAGCCGCTCGGCCAGCAGCTTGATGACGATGGCGGTGCTGCTCATGGCCATCACACCGCCCAGCGCCAGCGCGATCTGCCACGACACGTTCCACCAGGTGGGCAGCAGCAGCGCCAGGCCCAGCGAAGCGCCGGTGGTGAGCAACACCGTCAGCAGCACCTGCGACATGCCCAGCCCAAACACGTGGCGCTTCATGCTGCGCAGCTTGGGCAGGCTGAATTCCAGCCCGATCACAAACATGAGAAACACCACGCCAAATTCGGCCAGGTAGCGCACGCCGCTGGAGTTTTGCGCCAGTGCCAAGGCGTTGGGCCCAATGATCACACCCACCACGAGGTAACCCAGCATCGGCGGGAGCTTGAACTGGCGGCAGACCACCACACCCAGCACAGCGGCCAGCAGGTACAAGAGCGTGATGTCAAGCGAATTCATACCGCTGAATGTTAACGGTCGCGAGGCTTCGAACCACAGTGGTCTTGACCCGCCGGCATGGCATGCCCCCTCGTGACGGCGATAATCAACCGATGCGATCACCCACCCCGTTTGACCCCCTGCGCGCTCAGGCGTTGGCCATCGAGACCCTGACTATCGAGGCCATGGCCATCACCGCCATGGCCGAGCGCCTGGGCGATGCGTTTGCCCAGGCGACCCAGCTGGTGCTCAACAGCCAGGGCCGGGTGGTGGTGATGGGCATGGGCAAGAGCGGCCACATTGGCCGCAAGGTCGCGGCCACGCTGGCGTCCACCGGCACCCCGGCGATGTTTGTGCACCCGGCCGAGGCCAGCCATGGCGACCTGGGCATGATCACCGCCGCCGACGTGGTGCTGGGCATCAGCAACAGCGGTGAAAGCGAAGAGATCACCGTGCTGCTGCCGCTCATCAAGCGCATGGGCGTTCCCCTGGTGGCGCTCACCGGGCGACCGCAGTCCACCCTGGGCCGTCACGCTGACGTGGTGCTGGACGCTTCGGTGGAAAAGGAGGCCTGCCCGCACAACCTGGCCCCCACAGCCAGCACCACCGCACAACTCGCCATGGGCGATGCGCTGGCCGTGGCGCTGCTGGATGCGCGCGGTTTCAAGGCCGACGATTTCGCCCGATCGCACCCGGGTGGCGCCCTTGGACGCAAGCTGCTCACGCATGTGAGCGACGTCATGCGCGCCAGCGCCGACGTGCCGCGCGTGCCGCTGGATGCCGACCTGATGACACTGATGCGCGAGATCAGCGCCAAAGGCTTGGGCATGAGCGCCGTGGTGGATGCGGACGACCGCGTGCTGGGCATCTTCACCGACGGCGACTTGCGCCGCCTGATCGAAAAAACCGGCAGCAGTGCCGACTTGCGCAGCCTCACCGCGCGCGACGTGATGCACGCCAACCCCCGCACCGTTCGCTCCGACGCCCTGGCCGTAGAAGCCGCCGGCCTGATGGAGGCCAGCCGCATCACCAGTGTGCTGGTGGTGGATGAAGCGGGCCGGCTCTGCGGTGCGCTCAACAGCAACGATTTGATGCGTGCGAAGGTGATTTGACCCCCCGCGCCGCGCTGCGCGCGTCACCCCCCAGGGGGCGGCGCTGGCGGCCTGGCAAAGCCAGTTCCGCGGCGCCCTGGGTGGAAGGCATCTCGCTCAACCGCTGTTTCTCCCGTTAGCATTGCTCCATGTCCCTTGATCTGCCACCGCTACGCCCTGTTCTGAACCTCGACCCCGAGTTGCTGCTGCGTGCGCAGCCAGTGCGGGTGGTGTTTTTTGACGTGGACGGTGTGCTCACCGATGGGGGGCTGTATTTCACCGAAGCGGGTGAGGCGATCAAGCGCTTTCACACGCTGGACGGCCATGGCCTGAAGCTGTTGCAGCGCGCCGGCATCACGCCGGCGGTGGTGACCGGGCGCGACTCGGCCCCGCTGCGCAAGCGCCTGGAGGCGCTGGGGGTGGTGCACGCGCGCTACGGCACGGAAGACAAGCGCCCGGCGGCCGAATCCATCTTGGCCGAACTCGGGCTGGACTGGTCGGCCGCGGCGGCCATGGGCGACGACTGGCCCGACCTGCCCATGCTGCGCCGTGCCGCGCTGGCCTGCGCACCGCCCACCGCTCACGCCGAGGTGCTGGCGCTGGCCCATGTGGTTACCCGGCGCCTCCCTGGCGCCGGTGCGGTGCGCGAGCTCTGCGATCTGTTGCTGGTGGCCAGCGGCGCCTACGCGCGCGAACTCGAGGCAGCGGCCCGGTGACCAGCCCCGCACCCCTGCAACCACTCGGTCCTGCGCCTGCCGTTCGGTCTGCAGTCCGGCGGCCTTGGCGCGTCTGGGATCAGGTGTCCATTTACCTGCCCGTGTTGCTCATGGGCCTGATGGCACTGGCCTCGTATTGGCTGCTGCGCGCCGCGCCCGAAGCCGCTTTGCCTGCGGTGGCACGTCCGGTCACAAACGAGCCCGACTATTTCATGCGCCGCTTTTCCGTCAAGGTGTTTGATGCGAACGGCGTGCTGAAGACCGAAGTTTTTGGTGCCGAGGCACGTCACCACCCCGACACCGACACGGTGGAAATTGACCAGGCCCGCATCCGCTCGCTGCAGGCCGGAGGCCTGCTCACCACCGCCACCGCCCAGCGCGTGACCAGCAACGCCGCGCAGACCGAATTCGTGCTGGAAGGTGACGCGGTGGTCGTGCGCGAGGCGGGACGCACGGCCGACGGATCGGTGTTGCCGCGGCTGGAATTTCGTGGCGACCTGTTGCAGGTGTTCACGGAGCCGCAGCGCTTACTGTCTGACCGTCCGGTGACCGTGGTGCGCGGCAACGACCGCATCAACGCCGACTCGCTCGACTACCAGGGCGATGACCAGGTGGTTCTGTTCAAGGGTCGTGTCAAGGCCCAACTCTCCCCGCGCTGAGCCAGCGCCTGCCCGATCGGAAGCCCGTTCAATGCCCGCTACGCCTGCGCTTACCCCTGCGCCTCTGGTCTTCATCACCGGCGCCTCCAGTGGCATTGGCCAGGCGCTGGCTGCCCGCTATGCCCGCGCCGGCTACCGGCTGGCGCTGGTGGCCCGGCGCACCGCCGACATGCAGGCCTGGGCCGACGCCCAAGGCCTGGGCCCCGAGTGCTGCCGCATTTACGGGGCCGACGTGGCCGATGTGGACAGCATCGTGGCCGTGGGCCACGCCTGTCTGGCCATGCAAGGTGTGCCCGACGTGGTCATTGCCAACGCCGGCGTGAGCATCGGCATGGACACGGCCGAGCCGGACGACATCCACGTCAAGGCCCGGACCTTCGCCATCAACAACACCGGCCTGGCCGCCACCTTCCACCCTTTTGTGACCCCCATGACCGCGCGGGGCAGCGGCGCGCTGGTGGGTATTGCCAGCGTGGCCGCCATTCGCGGGCTGCCCGGACACGGCGCCTATTGCGCCAGCAAGGCGGCGGTGGTGGCGTATTGCGAAAGCCTGCGTGGCGAATTGCGCGGCAGTGGCGTGGCGGTGGTCACCCTGCTGCCGGGCTATGTGGACACGCCGCTGACCCAAAAAAACCGCTACAGCATGCCGTTTTTGATGAGCGCCGAAGCCTTCGCCGACCGCGCGTTTGATGCCATACAGGCGCGCACCAGTTACCGCGTGATTCCCTGGCAAATGGGCGTCGTGGCCAAGCTGCTGCGTCTGCTGCCCAACCCACTGTTCGACCGTCTGTTGTCGGGGCGCCCGCGCAAGCACCGGCAAGGCACCAAAGCCGTGCCATGAGCAGCCCTGGTGCAGCCCATCGCGCACAATAGCGGCCCATGACCACTGACACCCACTTGGATCACAGCGACCCGATGGCGCCGGCCACGCAGCACGCCCCCTTTTCGTTCATGGAGTCCGTTCCATGATCGATGTGGTGGTGCTTTTCTTCCTGCTCGGTATCTTTGCCCGTCTGGTCAAGAGCGATCTGCGCCTACCGGAAGCCCTGTACGAGACGCTGTCCATTTACCTGCTCCTGGCCATTGGCCTGAAGGGCGGTATAGAGCTGAGCAAGCAACCCCTGCTCGACCTGTTGCCACAGATGCTGGCCTGCATGGCGCTGGGGTTTGCCATTCCGTTTGTGCTCACGCCGGTGTTGCGCGCGCTGGGCCTGAGCCGGGTTGATGCGGCGGCCATGGCCGCGCATTACGGCTCGGTCAGCGTGGTTACCTTCGCTGTGGCCAGCGCCTACCTGGCTGCGCAGGGCGTCGAAACCGAAGCCCATGCCGCTTTGTGGGTGGCCATCATGGAAGCACCCGGCATCGTGGCCGGCATTTTGCTGGCCCGGCTGGGCGCACCAGAGGCACCGGGTGGCGCCAAGGCCCGCATCAACTGGGCCGAGCTGGGCCACGACGTGTTCTTTGGCAAATCGGTGCTGCTGCTGGCGGGTGGCCTGATCATCGGCGCGGTCATGGGCGAAGCCGGCACCGCGCCCATTGCCCCCGTGTTCATGGCGCCCTTCAAAGGGGTGCTTGCGCTGTTTCTGCTGGAGCTGGGCCTGGTGGCCGGCGGGCGCCTGGGCGCTTTGCGCCAGTACGGCTTGCGCATCATTGGTTTTGCACTCATCGCACCGCCGCTGCTGGCGGTGGCCGGCGCGCTCACCGGCGTCATGCTCGGCCTGAGCACCGGCGGTGTGGCCATCATGGCCACGTTGGCCGCCAGCGCCAGCTACATCGCCGCGCCCACGGCCATGCGCATGGCCGTGCCCGAAGCCAACGCGGCACTGTCCATCACCGCCGCGCTGGGTCTCACCTTTCCGTTCAACATCGTGCTGGGCGTGCCGCTGTACCTTGAGTTGGCGCGCTGGCTCCAAAACCTGTTCGCCTGATGTCTGCACCCGCCATGGAAAAACACACCCGAACCCTGCTGGTCATCATCACCGAAGCGGCCATTGAAAAGCGGCTGGTGGCCGACAGCCAACGGTTGGGGGCGCATGGCTACACCGTGCACGATGTGCGCGGCGGCAGCCGACTGAGCACGCGCGAAGCCCTGTGGGAGGCAGACCGCAGCATTGAGATGAAGCTGATTTGCACTCCCGAGGTGGCCGATGCCATTGCCCTTCACGTAATGGTCACGTACGCCCCGCACTACAGCCTGACGCTGTTTTTCTCCAGTGTTGACGTGGTGCGACCCGAAAAATTCTGAGTTTCCTGTGCGTGCATCTCGTGCGCTGGCGAGTATCTGAACCGCCTGGTTGGTCGGGCTCCGGGGCGGCTTGCAGCCCTGGCAGCGCGTCTTTGACCCAAGACGCATTCGGGCGCATGTTGACCCGGTTCCTGCACCCGGTTTGAGCCCCGCTGAAGGGGCGTTTTGAAGGCAGGCAAGCCTGCGGTCGGGTGAAGCCGAACCGATGTGTGCCGTTCAGCCGTGCGATTCATCATGAAAAAAGCCCCAGGACAGGCCTTGGGGCTTTTTTCATGCGTTGACCGACTGCGCGAGCCGGTTCAAGGGGTCGGGGCTGACGCTGAGCGATCAGTAGCCGCCGCGGCCACCGCCGCCGCCGTCACGACGGCCACCGCCGCCGTAGGGGCTGCGGAAACCGCCGTCGTTGCCGCCGCCGCCATAACCGCCACCACCGGAGCGATCACCGCCGCCACCAAAACCGCCGCCACCGCCACCGCCACGGGGGCCGCCGAAACCGCCAGTGCGGGGAGGACGAGCTTCCATGGGGCGAGCTTCATTCACCACCAGGCTGCGACCACCCAGAGATTGGCCGTTCATGCCTTCAACAGCAGCTTGCGCTTCTGAATCGTTGCCCATTTCGACAAAGCCGAAACCTTTGGAGCGGCCGGTGTCACGTTCCATCATGACTTTGGCGCTGTTGACAGAGCCATAAGCGCTGAATGCTTGCTGCAGGTCTTCATCGCGAACGGTGTAGGGCAGGTTGCCCACGTACAGTTTGTTGCCCATGGTTGGGACTCCTAATAACACTGAGAAAAATAGCGATGGAGCCCCGTTAGCAAACAAAACCTGTAGCACGCGAAACCAACCGATCACTTGTCAAGCGGGTATTTCAAATACCCGCGGAAATATTATCTGCGGAATGCCGCAAGGCCAGTGACAAATTTTTGGTCGTTTCCATTGGCCTGGGTGGGCGATGCGCAATAACAACACCCCGGCGGGGAGGCCGATCCCAGTTCGGCGGCTGGCGCCCGCAGATCATGTGGTGCGTGACACCCACTGGCACGCTGCCGCCCTTCAGGTCGCGCGCCTGCACCTTCATGGTGAGCGGAAAGAGGTGCCTCGCTTGGCGAGCGCCACCTTCATCACTTGCCGCCCCTCCGCGCCGCCGCTCATGCTGGTGTGCCTGCGCAGGTACACCAGCAACGCCAAGCGCGTTTCACCCGCAAATGGGCTGCGCACGCCAGAACCCAGTGACGCAGCACCTCGGTGGTGCTGTTGTGCCGATCGGTCCGGGCCATGGCCAGCCGGTTGTTGCCCGTGCACAGCTTGGCCCCAATCACCACCAGGAGCAGCCCAGCAGGTGGCTGGCAGCGAACCCGAGCGCGGCATCGGCCTTGACGATGACAAAAAACACCGGTCGCTGGCCAATGAAAGCGCCGGTCAGCCCGCCGGGCATCCAGAGCGGCAGCGGGGCCATGCGTCGGTTGGGCCAGTGCGCGCGGGGCTTGGGCAGCAAGGCCGAAGTGTTCTGACGGGGTGTGTTCTGGGTGCTTGGGCAGGGGCTGCACGCGATAGCGCTTCAATTTATACTCGTGCGAGCGCCGATTTGATCCAGATTGCGGGCGCTTTAGAAATGCCGCTAAAGGGGGGATTCCCGGCCTCGCCTTTGAAACACTCGTGTTGGGCGGCGCCGGGTTTTTGTTTTTTGGACCCTGCCCAGCAGGGAATGCCCAGTGATCGTCACGCCCCAAACGTTCCGGTTCGACCAGCCGCTGCCGCTGCGCAGCGGCGCCGTGCTGCCCGCCTACGAGCTGGTGGTGGAAACCTACGGCACGCTCAACGCCGACCGCTCTAACGCGGTGCTGGTGTGCCACGCGCTCAACGCCTCGCACCACGTGGCCGGCCTGCACGCCGATGCGCAGGGCCAGCCGCTGGCGCGCAGCGAAGGCTGGTGGCACAACATGATCGGCCCTGGCAAGCCGCTGGACACCGACAGCTACTTCGTTATCGGCATCAACAACCTCGGTTCCTGTTTTGGCTCCACCGGCCCCACCCACACCAACCCCGCCACCGGTCAGCCCTGGGGGGCCGACTTTCCGGTCGTCACGGTGGAAGACTGGGTAGACGCGCAAGCCCGCCTGCTCGATGTGATGGGCATCCCGACCCTGGCCGCCGTGATGGGTGGCAGCCTGGGCGGCATGCAGACGCTGAGCTGGACCCTGCAATACCCCGAGCGCGTGCGCCACGCCGTGGTGGTGGCCAGCGCGCCCAACCTCACGGCCGAAAATATCGCCTTCAACGAGGTGGCGCGCCGCGCCATCGTGACCGACCCCGACTTCTGCGGCGGCCACTACCTGCGCGAAGGCACCCTGCCCAGGCGCGGCCTGCGCATCGCCCGCATGATCGGGCACATCACGTATCTGAGCGATGACGTGATGAACGAAAAATTTGGTCGCTCCCTGCGCACGGTGGATGGCGAAGACCCCACGGCCACCGCCGAGCTGGCCTACCGCTACAGCACCCAGGACGTCGAGTTCCAGATCGAGAGCTACCTGCGGTACCAGGGCGACAAGTTCAGCGAATACTTCGACGCCAACACCTACCTGCTGATCACCCGCGCGCTGGATTACTTTGACCCCGCACGCGCGCACGGTGGCTCGCTCAGCACCGCGCTGGCCCGTGCCCGTGCGAAATTCCTGCTGATCAGCTTCACCACCGACTGGCGTTTTTCACCCGCGCGCAGCCGTGAAATCGTGAAGGCGCTGCTGGAAAACGGCCGCGATGTGAGCTACGCCGAAATCGACGCGCCGCATGGGCACGACGCCTTTTTGCTCGACGACCCGCGCTACCACCAGGCCGTGCGCGCTTACTTTCAGCACACCGTGCGCGCCAGCGTGGGAGGAAACTGACCATGGCCGAACACAGTGTGATGGAGTCCATTGCCCGCCTGGTGCCGCCCGGCTCCCGCGTGCTCGATCTCGGTTGTGGCGACGGCGCTCTGCTGGCCCACCTGCAGGCCACCCGCGCCTGCACCGGCTACGGCGTGGAAATTGACGACGCCAAAGTGCTCGCCTGCGTGAAGCGCGGTGTGAACGTGTTGCAGCTCAACCTGGAAGGCGGCCTCACCATGTTTGGTGACGACGCGTTTGATGTGGTGCTGCAGATCGACACCCTGCAACACCTGCGCAACGCCCAGACCATGCTGCTGGAAACCGCCCGGGTGGGGCGCCTGGGCATCGTGGCGTTCCCCAACTTTGCCCACTGGCCCAACCGCCTGGCCGTGCTGCAGGGCCACATGCCGGTGACCAAGCGCCTGCCCTACCAGTGGTACGACACGCCCAACATCCGCGTGGGCACCTACCGCGACTTCGAGGTGCTGGCCCGGCGCAACGGCCTCACCATTGAAGATGGCTTTGGCCTGCACGAAGGCCGCGAAGTGCGCAGCCTGCCCAATCTGATGGCCAGCACGGCGGTGTTCCGTTTCAGGAGATAAGAACCCAGCGCCGCCTTCGGCGTGTCCCCCGAGGGGGCAGCACATGCCCTGGCGGAGCGCGCCGACAACGTGCTGGGTCAGGGCACTGCTACGCAAGCCGTGTTTCGCGAGCGGCATCGGCAGCGAAGTCGCCGGTCACGGCGGAGCCGACCAGCAAGCCCTGGATAAATTTCGGCAAAGGTGGCCGCAATCCGTGCCAGCGGCAGATCGTCAAAAGGCCCGCGCTCGGCCACGTATTCCATGTGTCGCTGGCCCGCGCGGTCAAACGGGTGGTACAGCGAGTAGTGCACGCCGTCAAATTCCAGCGGCAGCAGCCCGAACTTGTCACACAGCTCCACGTTGAACGCCGGTGTGGCCTTGCGCCAGGCGCCGTCCAGCCAGAGTTCGGTGTAGCCGTGCCAGGCAAACACGTCGGTTTTCATGGTGTCGCGCAGCCGCTGGGTGGACAAATGGTTGCGCACATCGGCAAACCCCAGGCGCGCCGGGATGCCCGCCGCGCGCGCCACGGCGGCCAGCACCACCGCCTTGGGCACGCACCAGCCGTGGCCTTGTTGCAAGGCTGTGCTGGCCCGCATGCCGTGGGCCGTCAGGTCGATCCGGTAAGGGTCGTAGCGCAACGGGTCGCGCACCGCCCGGTAGAGCGACACGGCCTGCTCGCGCGCCTTAGCGCCCCGGGCGTGGAACCGGGCAAACGCCACCACAGTCGGGTGGTCGCTGTCGATGGCATCGGTGCTGGCCAAGGAGTCCGGGGACGTTAACGGATTCATGGCCGCAAGCTACCAGAGGCGGCCGATCGGGACCGACACCTGTGCGACGCTGCGCCGGTCGCCATCGATGGGGCAGCTCCTGTGAGCGAAGCCGAGGACGCCATCTTCTCTTCGGCTTTCCTGCTTTTTGACGGGCAGCTCGGCGCACCCAGTGGCGCTCAGAGGGGCATCCTGCCTATACTGTTTGCAGCCTTTGTAATCCGGCCAGAATCCCGACCCATCTGGCCCCTTGTGTGCCCGGCGTGCACCGCTTTGCCGCAGGGGTCGAACCCCTTGGAGACCCGCCATGAACGCCCGCCTGCCCCATCCGTTGCCGCTGGAGCCCCATGCGTTGCAAAGCCATGTGAACGCAGCCTGGTCGGGCACCATCGTTCCCGAACTGCAGCGCTACATCGAAGTACCGGCCAAGTCACCCGCGTTTGATGCCGACTGGGCTGCGCATGGGCTGCTGGACCGGGTGTTGCAGAGCACAGCCGACTGGGTGCTGGCCCAGAGCGTGCCGGGTCTGGCGCTCGAAGTGATCCGCCTCAACGATGCCCAGGGTGTGCCACGCACGCCGGTGCTGTTTTTCGAGGTGCCTGCGAATGCGGGCCGAGACGGCACACCCGCACCTGCCTCGGGCCAGACCGTTCTGATGTACGGCCATCTCGACAAGCAACCCGAATTCACCGGCTGGCGCAGTGATCTGGGCCCCTGGACGCCCAAGATCGTGGACGGCAAGCTCTATGGCCGCGGCGGCGCCGACGACGGTTATGCGGTGTACGCCAGCATCGCCGCCATCCAGGCGCTCAAGGCCCAGGGCGTGGCGCACCCGCGCATCGTCGGCCTGGTGGAAACCTGCGAAGAAAGCGGCTCGGGCGACTTGCTGCCCTACGTGGACGCGCTGCGCACCCGGCTGGGCGACGTCGGTCTGGTCATCTGCCTCGACAGCGGCGCCGGCAACTACGACCAGCTGTGGCTGACCACCAGCCTGCGCGGCATGGCCAGCGGCGTGCTGAAGGTGGAGGTGCTGACCGAAGGCATCCACTCGGGCGACGCGTCGGGCCTGGTGCCCTCGAGCTTTCGCATCATGCGCCAGGTGCTGGACCGCCTGGAAGACAGCGCCACCGGCCGTCTGCTGCCGGCCAGCTTCCATTGCGAGGTTCCCGCCGAACGCGTGGCGCAGGCCAAGGCCACGGCGGCCATTCTGGGTGACGAGTTGTTCAAGCGCTTCCCTTGGGCGCAGCACGATTGCGGCGGCTCCACCGTGTTTGCCCTGCCCACCACCACCGACCCGGTGGACGCCCTGCTCAACCGCACCTGGCGGCCCACGCTCAGCGTCACCGGGGCCGACGGTTTTCCTGAGCTGCGCAACGCCGGCAATGTGTTGCGGCCTTACACCGCGTTCAAGCTCAGCCTGCGCTTGCCGCCGCTGGTGGACGCGCCCAGCGCGGTGCAGGAACTCAAAGCCTTGCTGGAAGACAACGCGCCGTACCAGGCCCGGGTGACTTTTGAGGGTGAAGGCGCGGCCAGCGGCTGGAACGCGCCTGCCACCACACCCTGGTTTGAAGCCGCGCTGCAAGACGCCTCGCAGGCCCATTTCGGCGCGGGTTGCGGCACCATTGGCCAGGGCGGCACCATTCCGCTCATGAACATGCTCAGCCAAGGCTTTCCCAAAGCCCAGATGATGGTGTGCGGCGTGCTGGGACCCAAAAGCAACGCCCACGGGCCGAACGAATTCCTGCATCTGGATTACGCGCAGCGCCTCACCGCTTCGGTGGCCCAGGTGATCGCCCGCATGCCCTGAGACGGGGTGGCTGCCCCTTGTCCGTCCCGTTGCACGTGCCATGTCCGACACCACGCAGGCCCCTTTCACGCTGGCAGACGGCCTGAATCTGGCCGTGTACGACTGGCCCCTGCCCCTGCGCTGGCGTCCACGTGCGGTGTTGCTGGTGGTGCACGGGCTTGGCGAACACGCTTGGCGCTACGACCCGCTGGCCCAGCGGCTGAACGAATGGGGTTTCTGTGTGCGCGCCTACGACCAGCGCGGTCACGGCGAGTCGGGGGGTGCCCGCGGTGTGATTCCGTCGGACACCGTCCTGCTGGACGATCTGGCTGAGGTGGTGGACGACACACGACGCCACATTGCTCAGCCTTGGGCATGTCCGCTGATTGTCCTGGGCCACAGCATGGGCGGCCTGGTGGCCTCCACGTTTGTCCAGCGCAACATGGCGCCGCTGGACGGGCTGATCCTGTCATCGCCAGCGCTGGATACGGGCCTCGGACCGTTCAAGAAAAAGCTCGTGCGCTGGCTCTGCCGCTGGGCGCCGAATCTGACGCTGGGGAACGGACTGGACCCCAGCAAGATTTCACACAGCCCTGCCGTGGTGGCAGCCTACATGAGCGACCGGCTGGTGCACGACCGCATTTCAGCACGGCTGGCCTGTTTCATCGACAGCAACGGCCCTCGGGTGGTGGCGGCGGCGCGGCGCTGGCCTGTGCCGACCCTGCTCATGTACGCCGGTGCGGACCGCCTGGTGAGCACCCGCGGCAGTCGCGCGTTTGCCGCAGCGGCACCGCGCGACAAGGTCACCAGCCGGTGCTTTGACGGGTGCTATCACGAGATCTTCAACGAGCCGGACCCATCAGCCGTTTACGGCATGCTCCGGGCCTGGCTGGATCAGCGTGTGCCCGCCTGAATACGGCGGTTTGTCGCTGCCAAGCGCCCACGTCTCACCCGGCTTTCGCGTGGCCGGCAAGACTGCCACCGGGCCGCTGAGGGAGCGCACCCGGCCGCATCCGGTTTGTGATCTTCGGTCGTTGCGCCGTGCAGGCGCTTGTGGCACAGGTCCAGGGACGCGCCAGGCCGCCCCCGGCTCAGCCCGCCGGCCGGGCTTGACGCCGCAGCCACGCCAGCCACGCCAAGGCCACGCCCGTGAGGGCCACGGGCACCAGAGAACCCACGTTGAGCCACTGCCAGCCCTGGGTGGTGACGAGGGCGCCGGAGGCGAAAGACGTGACCGCCATGGTGGCGAAAACGAAAAAGTTGATGGCGGCCTGTGCGCGGTCTTTTTCCTCAGGCCGGTAGGCCTCAAGCGACAGCGTGGTGCTGCCCGTGAACAGGAAGTTCCAGCCCACGCCCAGCAAAAACAGCGCAATCAGGAACTGGTGCAGGTCCAGACCCGACAGCGCAATCGCAATGCAGGTGATGTTGAGCACCACCCCCACGCCCATGATGGTCAGCACCCCGAACCGCTTGATCAGGTGCCCGGTGAAAAAGCCTGGCGCAAACATGCCGATCACATGCCATTCGAGCACCAGCGCGGCGTCGTCAAATTCAAAGCCACACATCTGCATGGCCAGCGGCGTCGCCGCCATCAGCAGGTTCATCACACCGTAGCCCAGCGCCGCCCCGGCGGTGGCCACGATGAACACCGGCTGGCGCATGATGACCGACAGCGGGCGTCCCGGGTCGGCGTTGGCCTTTTTGGGTGGCAGCGGCGGAAATTTGAGAAACGACATGATCGCCATCGACAGCAGCGCCACCAAGGCCAACGCCAGGTAAGCACCGGCAAACGGCACCTCAAACAGGCTGCGTGTGCGGCTGGCCAGGTTGGGGCCCAGCACCGCACCCACCAAGCCGCCGGCCAACACCAGAGACACCGCTTTTTCGCGGAAATCGGGCGCGCTCAGTTCGGCGGCGGCGAAGCGGTAGAGCTGGCCGTTGGCGCTGTAATAACCCGCAACCACCGTGGCGCTCACCAGCAGCCAGAAGTTTTTGTCGATCGCGGCCCAGAAACACAGCAGGGCCGACGCAACCGCAACCAGCAGGCCGATCTGGAACGAGCACTTGCGGCCATAGGCGCTCTGGGTGCGCGCCACCAGGGGCGTGGACAAGGCACCGCCCACCACATAGCCCATCACCGGCAAGGTGGCCATCCAGCCCAGCGGCGCCAGCGACAAGCCCACCAGCCCGTTGATGGCGATGAACACCACGTTGTTGGTGAGAAACAGGCCTTGCGCCCCGGCCAGCAGCCAGAGGTTTTTATTCATAAGCGGGTGTGTGTACAGCGACCCGCTCAGGCACTGTGTCCGGTGAGTGTGTGCCGTCTTTGGGGCCGCTTCATTGGGCGGCGAGCATCAAAGCCGCCAGTGCGGCGGTTTCGGCGCGCAGCACGCGTGGCCCCAGCGTGACCGGCACAAACCCTGCCGCCCGCGCCGCAGCATCTTCACTGGGACTCAGGCCGCCTTCAGGCCCGCTGAGGAAGAGCACCGGGGTGTGGGCCGGCTGGCTGGCCAGCACCGCTGCCAGCGGCTGAGCGCCGTCAGCCAGCGACAGCACGCAACGCAGCAGGGGCGTTGCGGCGTCAGCGGGGTCAGCGAGGTTGGCGGTCTTGAGCCAGGCGGCCAGCTCGGCCACCGGCATCACGGTGGGCACCCGGTTGCCGCCGCACTGCTCGCAAGCGGCGGTGGCCACACCTTGCCAATGGGCCTGCTTTTTCGTGGCGCGCTCGCCGCTCAGGCGCAGCACGCTGTGGGCGGTGTGCAGCGGCTGCACGCTGGCAACGCCGAGTTCCGTGGCTTTTTCCACCAGCCAGTCCATGCGATCGTTGGCGGGCATGCCCACAGCCAGGTGCACGCGGCGGGGGGGCTCGCACTCCCTGCGCTGGTGGCTGTCCACGCGCACCGCCACGTCCGAGCGGCCCATGCGCAGAATGGTGGCGCTGTATTCGCCGCCGTCGCCGTTGAACAGCGTGATGACGCCACCGGGCTGCAGGCGAAGCACCTGCACATGGCGGGCCGCTGCGGCGGGCAGATCCAGTTCGGCTCCCGCAGCGAGCGGGACGGGGCAGTGAAAGCGGGGCATGGCGGACGCTGGCTCAGACGCGACCGAAGGCGTAACCCGAGGCGGCTTCGAAGCCCTCCACCTGGTCGATCACTTTCAGGAACGGGCCCAGCTCGCGGTAGCGGTGCGTGGTGTTGCGGATGTAGTGGATGAAGCGCGGCGCGTCGGCCAAGTACCTGGGTTTGCCGTCGCGCAGGGTCAGGCGGGCAAATATGCCGGCCACCTTCAGGTGCCGCTGCAGGCCCATCCACTCCACCGCGCGGTAGAAGGCACCGAAGTCGCTGTGCCAGTCCTCAAAGTCCATCAGCCCGGCCTTGCGTGCCTTTTCCCAGTAGCGGATGGTGATGTCGATGACAAAGTCTTCTTCCCAGGTCAGGAAGGCATCGCGCATGAGGCTCGCGATGTCGTAGGTGATGGGGCCGTACACCGCGTCCTGGAAATCGAGCACGCCGAGTTGCTGGGCAGGCGTGCTGCCGGGCTGGGCGGGGATCATCAAGTTGCGGGGCATGAAGTCGCGGTGCACATAGACGCTGGGTGCGGCCAGGCAACGCTTGACGATGCTGTCAAACGCCTTGCTCAGCGTTTCGGCGTCCTTGCCTTGCAGCGTGGTCTGGCGGTGCTGGGCCAGGTACCAGTCGGGGAACAGTTGCAGCTCGCGGCGCAGCAGCGGCTCGTCGTAGGCTGGCAACACGCCGGGCCTGGAGGCGAGCTGCCAGGCCAGCAGCGTATCCACCGCCTGCAGGTAGCGGGCGTGGCTGGCAGCGGGGTTGTCGGGCTGGATCTGCTCCATCATGGTCTGCGTGCCCAGGTCGGGCAGCAGCATGAAGCCCAGCGGCTCGTCCCAGGCCAGAATCTGCGGCACCAGCAGGCCGGCATCCTGCATCAGGCCGGCCACGTGCACGAAGGGCTGGCAGTTTTCCTTGTCGGGCGGTGCGTCCATGACGATGCGGCTGGCACCGGCCACCGTGTCCACCCGAAGGTAGCGGCGAAAGCTGGCGTCGGCCGAGGCCGGGCGCAGCGTGCCGGGCAGCAGGCCCTGGGCGCTGGCCAGGCCTTGCAGCCAGGCGTTGAAGGCGGTTTCGCGCTGGGGGTCGGCCCACGTAACAAGGGGTTGGATGGGGGTCATGGGAGTGGGCTGGTGCACAGCGACAGCCGCTGTGTGGGCATAGGATAATCGCCGCAGATTCTACAAACCTGCTTCTCGTGGCCCCAGGGCGCCACAATGAGCCTCACAACCCACCGTTGTCCCGCCAGTCTGCCGCTGACCTTTGAACTTTTCAGGCGCTGCTGCCGCGGGTCCGTCCCCTCACTTTCTGATTCCTACGCCTTGAACCGCCGCACCGCAACGCCGGTCCCCGCCCTAGCCGCCGGGAACCCCCTTGAACCCCGCTTCGCGCAGGCGCCGGTGGTGCGTGCCGTGCACGGCTTGCTCGCTTGGCTGGCGCTGGGTGCCCTGGCTGCGCCTGGCCTGGTGTGGGCCCAGTCGGGTGAAGGCGACGACAGCTTGACTCCGGCCGCTCAACTGCAGTCCAGCCCGCTGTTGCAGGAAAACCTGCCCAAGGCGGTGGAAGGCCAGTTGCCCACCTTTGTCTCGGGTGATCGCCTGTCGGGCCAGACTGACGGGTTGGTGCTCATGGAAGGCGGTGCCGAGTTGCGCCGCCACGACACCGTGATTCGCGCCGACCGGCTGGAGTTTGACCAGGCCACCAACGATGCGCTTGCCACAGGCAATGTGCTCATCAACCGCAGCGGCAACCGTTTTGAGGGTCCCGAACTGCAGATCAACGTGGAAACGAGCCAGGGCACCTTTGTGCAACCGGCGTTTTCCCTGCTGAAGAACGGCGGGCAGGGTGATGCCAGCCGCATCGACTTCCTGGATGAAGACCGCATGGTGGCGCATGACGCCCGCTATTCCACCTGCCCTCGAACACCGGGCCAGAAATGGATGCCCGACTGGCTGGTGCGCGCCACACGGATTGATATCGACAACGTCGAAGAAACCGGACTGGCCAAGGGAGGCGTGCTGGAGTTCAAAGGCGTTCCGCTGCTGGGCTTGCCGCTGCTGAGCTTTCCGCTCACCGACAAGCGCAAGTCCGGCGTGTTGCCGCCCACCATCAACATCGACAACATCAGCGGCCTGGAACTCACGCTGCCGTATTACCTGAACCTGGCGCCCAACTTCGACGCCACGCTCTACCCCACCCTCATGAGCAAGCGCGGCGTGGACCTGGGCGGTGAGTTTCGCTACCTGGAGCCGAGCTACAGCGGCGAGGTGCGCGCCGCGTTCATGCCGTCCGACCGCTTGCGCGACAGCAACCGCTGGGGCTATTCGGTGCAGCACAACCACCGCCTGCAAGAACAGGCCGGTGTGCGCCTGCTGGGGCTGGACAGCCCGGTGGGCTTGCGGCTGAACCTCAACCGGGTGAGCGACGACGATTACTGGCGCGATTTCCCGCGTTCCAGCACCTCGCTCACCTCGCGCCTGCTGGCCAGCGAAGCGGTGTTGAACTGGGGGCGCGGCCCCTGGTCGGTGGAGGCGGGCGTTCACCAGTGGCAGACCTTGCAAGACGTGGAGGCGCCCATCACGCCACCTTACGACCGCCTGCCCTCGCTGGCCGTGCGTTACGCGCGCAGCGACGCCCGCATCGGCGGGCTCGGCGGCTGGGACTGGTCGGTGCGCACCGAGGCCACCCGCTTCCGGGCCGACGCGGTGGCCGCTGAACCGGACCGGCAAAACGGCACCCGCAGCCTGGCCGTGGGCGAGATCAGCCGCAACTGGCAAACGCCGGGCAGCTACGTGAAACCGCGCCTGCAGTTGCACGCCGCGCACTACCGGCTGGACACTGGGCTGATGGCCGGCAGCCAAAGCGCGTCGCGCGTGGTGCCCACCATCAGTGTGGACAGCGGACTGGTGTTTGAGCGCAACGCCAGCTACTTTGGCCGCAACCTGACCCAGACGCTGGAGCCGCGCGCCTTCTTCACCTGGACGCCCCAGCGCGATCAGTCGCTGCTGCCCAATTACGACTCGGCCGCCAACGACTTCAACTTTGCGTCCATCTACACAGAAAACGCCTTTGGGGGCAACGACCGCATTTCGGACACGCGCGCCCTCACCGTGGGCGCCAGTTCGCGCCTGCTGGATCCCAGCACCGGCGCCGAAGTGGTGCGCGTGGGCATTGCGCAGCGCTATCTGCTGCGCGACCAGACGGTGGTGCTGCCCAACGCTGCGGGCCTGCCGGGTGGCGACCCCCTGCGGGAGCGCCTGAGCGACGTGCTGGTGGGCGCACGCATCCAGTGGGACCCGCGCTGGTCCATGGACGCCAACGTGCAGTTCAACCCCAAAGTACGCGAATCGGTCCGCACCACCCTGAGTGCACGCTACACCCCCAGCAAATACCGCGTGCTCAGCGCCGCCTACCGCCTGCAGCGCGGCAGCAGCGAGCAGTACGACGTCGGCTGGCAATGGCCGTTGAACGATCTCTGGGGCGCCCCCGTGCGCACCGGCATACCCGGCCAGGCCCTGGGCGCCGGGCAGTGGTACAGCGTGGGCCGCATCAACTACAGCGTGCCCGACCGCAAGGTCGTCGATCTGGTGGCCGGCTTTGAGTACGATGCGGGTTGCTGGCTTGGCCGTGTGGTGCTTGAGCGGCTGCAGCGCAGCAGCGCCAGTGCGAACCAACGCATCCTGTTTCAACTCGAATTCTCAGGCTTCACACGCATCGGGTCCAATCCGCTGAAGACGCTCAAGGAAAACGTGCCCCGCTACCAGTACCTGCGAGAAGAAATCAACCCGCCGAGCCGGTTCCAACAATATGACTGATCACTTTTTTTCACCCGTCCGCCCGTCCCGTCTGGCTGTCTTGTTGCTGTGCGTGCCCCTGTGGTGGAGCGGTGTGGCCACGGCCCAGGCCCTGCGCCCCTCGACCCAGCTCGGTTCGTTGCGCAGCGCCCTGCCCACCGGGCCACAGACCGCCGACTTCATCGTCGCACTGGTCAATTCGGAGCCGGTGACCAACAACGACGTGCGCCAGCGCATGCAGCGCGTGGAGCAGCAACTGACCCAGCAGGGCGCGGCCAGGCCGCCGCGCGAAGAACTGGCTCACCAGGTGCTGGAGCAACTGGTGAGTGAGCGCGCCCAGCTGCAACAGGCGGCCGAACTGGGGCTGCGGGTGGACGAGGGCACGCTGCTGCAGGCCGAGCAGTCCATAGCCGAGCAAAACCAGTTGAGCCTGGAAGAATTCCGCCGCCGCGTGGCGGCCCAGGGCACGGACATCAACCGCCTGCGCAATGACTTGCGCAACCAGATACTGTTGCAACGGGTTCGCGAACGCGAGGTCGAATCGCGTGTGCGGGTCACGGAGTCCGACATCGACGACTTTATCCGGGAGCGGCAAACCAACGTCGACCCCAGCCAACTGGCGCTGAACCTGGCCCACGTGCTGGTGCTGGTGCCTGAAGGGGCTACTGAAGAGCGTGTGCGTGAACTGCAGGCGCGCGCCCAGGCCGTGGCCGACCGCGCTCGTAGCGGTCAGGACTTTGCTGCCCTGGCACGTGAATACTCCGACGCGCCCGAGCGCGTGAATGGCGGGGTGTTCGGCATGCGTCCGGCGGACCGCTTGCCGGCGCTGTTTGTCCAGGCGGCCCAGCCCGTGCCCGCCGGTGGCATTGCCGGTCCGTTGCGCAGCCCCGCCGGATTTCATGTGCTCAAAGTGCTGGAGAAGAGCCAGGTCGGCCTTCCCGATGCGGTGCTCACCCAGACCCGCGCGCGCCACATCCTGCTGCGCATCAGCCCGCAGCTGAGCCAGGACGCCGCAGTGACCAGACTCAGCCAGTACCGTGAGCAGGTCATCAGTGGGCAGGCCAGCTTTCCGGCGCTGGCCCGCGAACACAGCGAGGATGGTTCAGCGCGCGAGGGTGGCGATCTGGGCTGGGCCAATCCTGGTCAGTTTGTGCCCGAATTCGAAGAAGCGATGAATGCCTTGCGCCCAGGAGAAATCTCGCAGCCCCTGGTGTCGCGTTTTGGCGTGCACCTGATTCGGGTCGACGAGCGGCGCGACAACACCCTGAGCCAGCGTGAGCAGCGCGAGGTGGTGCGTGGTCTGGTGCGTGAGAAGAAGGCTGGTGAGGCCCTGCAAAGCTGGGCCCAGGACGTGCGCAGCCGGGCATTTGTGGAATACCGCGAAACACCCCAACTGTGACCCGAGCCGCCGCCGGTCTCGGGCGCACCGCATGAAACACATTGCCCGCAAACGCTTCGGACAGCACTTCCTGACCGATCGCGCCATCATCGACGCCATCGTGGACGCCATTGGTCCGCAGCCCGGCGATGCCATGGTAGAAATTGGCCCCGGTCTGGCCGCCATGACGCAGCCGCTGGTGGAGCGCCTGGGCCGCCTCACCGTGATCGAGCTTGATCGCGACCTCGCCGCCCGCCTGCGCAGCCACGGGCAGCTGGAAGTGATCGAGTCCGACGTGCTCAAGGTCGACTTCACCGAGTTGGCTACCCGACTGCACCCTCTGGGTGGTCAAAAGCTCCGGGTTGTGGGCAACCTGCCGTACAACATTTCCACGCCCATTCTGTTTCATCTGCTGGACCACGTGGCGGTGGTGCAGGACCAGCACTTCATGCTGCAAAAGGAAGTGATCGACCGCATGGTGGCCCGTCCGGCTTCCTCCGATTACAGCCGCCTCTCGGTCATGCTGCAGTGGCGCTACGCCATGGACAACGTGCTGTTTGTGCCGCCGGAGAGTTTTGATCCGCCGCCGCGTGTTGACAGCGCCATCGTGCGCATGGTGCCGCTGGCCGAGCCGCCCGCGATCGACATCCGGCTGTTCGGCGAACTGGTGCAAACGGCCTTCAGCCAGCGCCGCAAGATCCTGCGCAACACCCTGGGCAAATGGCTTGAAGCACGCGGTTTTTCCGGTACTTTTGACGTGCAACGCCGCGCCGAAGAAGTGCCGGTGCACGAATACGTGGCCCTGTGCCAGGCCGTGCAGCCAGCCGCCCCCAACACGCAGACGTGAAAAAGCCGCTGCAAGCAGCGGCTCATCTCAAACCCAAGGCGCAGCGGAACTGGCTTTGCCAGGCCGCCTGTGCCGCCCCCCTGTGGGGGGTGACGCGCCGCAGGCGCGGCGCGGGGGGAGGCAGCCTCAGGCTGCCGCGAGCCAGTAACCGGCGTTGAACGGGCTGCTCATGCGCAGCGCCATGGGACTCACGTCGAGCAGTTTGTCGGTGGGCATCGGATCTTCGCTTTCCAACTCGATCTGCTCTTCGCCCTTGGGTGTGCGGGCCACCGAGAACGAATAGAAGCAGCGGAACGGGATCTTGCGATCGCTCCAGTAGTCAGCGGCATCGCGGAAGATGTCGAGCAACTGTTCCCGCGCCTCTTTGTCGAACTTGGCGTGGGCCGGAATGTGCTCAAGCACGACGATGAAGCCCGTCTGCGGTCCCGACTTGTGGACCATGTCGGTCATACAGTCGTAGAGTGCATCAAAGTTCTTGCCGAAGTGCGCCGGCAAGGTGTATTGAGCTGCGATCAATTCCAGCACGTCCTGTTTGCTCTGGGCTTTCGCCAGATTGGCATACAGGAAGTGGTGGCCCAATTGCTCGGCCGAAGCCTGCAGGTCTTTCACGCCATGGGCGCGAATCGACTGAACGATATTGGGGCGTACGTTACGAAGTGGCGTGTCCATCTCCGCGTCTCTTTCAAAGGTCAAAGTTAAAAATCCATTGGTCACCGGAGGTTCACTGCACGATCAGCCGAAAGCTGCTGTAGTGGTCTTCGGTGTAATAACACGCATCAGGATCCCGGGGCTTCATGCCACCGCACACGATCCGCCTGGCACCCCGGTGACTCAAGCCCGGGGTGGGTACGGTGTATTCACGGTAGAACCCCCGTTTCTGGCCGGGCAGCAAACGCTCGCGGTTGCCAAACACGGTACCGTCTTTCTCGTACCGGAACGGTCCACCTTCGCGAATCTGTTCCATCACCTGCCGTCCTTGCGGAGGCAAACCGGACCATGTCACTGAAGCGATTGCTGCGTCGGACGGCGGCACTGGAGCCCGAACTTGCACCAATAAGGTGCTTAGCGTTCCCGTCAGCGCCACGGCCATCACAAGTCCCAAGACCCATTTGACACGCCGGCTGTTCGCCCGGATCCGATTCAGATCCATGAAAATCCCTGCTCCTGATGCAATCAACCCGCCACCTACACCCGCTAAATGCCGCTAAAAGCAGCCTTTGGCTTCGTGTCGGATGGGCGGGTTAACCCTGAAATTCAAGTGCGCTAGTGTGCCTGAAGCGTTACAAAAATGCAAGCAGATGCTGAATAAACAGGCAGGGTTGGCCGGGAAATATGTAAAAAAAGTTAGCGCTTGCTTTTTCTCAAGCGATCAGCGGGCCACGTTGGCTTCGGCCACCGTCAGGGCCGTCATGTTCACGATGCGGCGTACCGTGGCACTGGCCGTGAGGATGTGCACGGGTTTGGCCACGCCGAGCAGCATGGGGCCGATGGCGATATTGCCGCCAGCTGCTGTTTTGAGCAGGTTGTAGGCAATGTTGGCGGCGTCGATGTTGGGGCAAACCAGCAGGTTGGCGTCGCCTTCGAGGGACGAGCGGGGCATCATGGCCAGACGGGCCTCGGCATCCAGTGCCACGTCGCCATGCATCTCACCGTCCACTTCCAGCCAGGGCGCCTCTTTCTGGAGAATGGCCAGGGTCTGGCGCATCTTGATCGCGCTGGGCTGGTTGCTGGAGCCGAAGTTGGAATGCGAGAGCAGGGCCGCCTTGGGTGTGATGCCAAAGCGCATCATCTTGCGTGCCGCCATCTGGGTGATTTCGGCCAGCTGTTCGGCGGTGGGGTCGTAATTGATGTGGGTGTCCACCAGGAATACCTGGCGTCCGGGCAGCATCAGCGCGTTCATGGCGGCGTAGCAATGTGCGCTGTCTCGCTTGCCGATCACCTGATCAATGTAGTCCAGGTGCAGCGCGGTGTTGCCCCAGGTGCCGCAGATCACGCCGTCCACGTCACCCCGGCGCAGCAGCATGGCGCTGATCAGCGTCAGGCGCCGGCGCATCTCGATCTTGGCCAGTTGCGCGGTCACACCGCGGCGTTCCATGAGCTGGTGATAGGTTTGCCACAGTTCGCGGTAGCGGTGGTCTTGCTCGACGTTGACCACGTCGTAGTCCAGATCTTCCTTCAGGCGCAGACCAAATTTCTCGATGCGCTCGGCGATCACCCTCGGGCGGCCAATCAGGGTCGGGCGGGCGAGGTTTTCGTCCACCACGATCTGGCAGGCGCGCAGCACGCGCTCCTCTTCACCTTCAGCGTAGGCCACGCGCTTGCGGGTGGCGGTTTTCGCGGCTGCATAAATCGGCTTCATGATGGTGCCCGAGGCAAACACGAAGCTCTGCAAGCGCTGCTTGTAGGCATCCATGTCGGTCACGGGTCGCAGCGCCACGCCGCTGTCGGCTGCAGCCTGGGCCACGGCGGGGGCAATTTTCATCATCAGGCGCGGGTCAAACGGCTTGGGGATGAGGTATTCGGGGCCAAAAGCCAGCTTTTCACCCGCGTAGGCAGCGGCCACCACTTCGCTTTGCTCGGCCTGCGCCAGTTCGGCAATGGCGTGCACCGCTGCAATTTCCATCTCGTCGGTGATGGTGGATGCGCCCGCGTCCAGCGCGCCGCGGAAGATGTAGGGAAAGCACAAGACGTTGTTGACCTGGTTCGGGTAGTCCGATCGTCCCGTGGCCATGATGGCGTCGTCGCGCACGGCCTTCACGTCTTCGGGCTGGATTTCCGGGTTGGGGTTGGCCAACGCAAAGATCAGCGGGCGGGCGGCCATTTTGGCCACCATGTCTTTCTTCAGCACACCGCCGGCCGACAGGCCGAGAAACACGTCTGCACCTTCAATGGCTTCGCTCAGCGTGCGCTGGTCGGTTTTTTGCACATACTGGATCTTGTCCTCGTCCATCAGTTCGGTGCGGCCCTCATAAACCACGCCCGCCAGGTCGGTGACCCAGATATTTTCACGCGGAATACCCAGCTTGACCAGCAGGCCCAGGCAGGCCAGGGCGGCAGCGCCCGCGCCTGAAGTGACGAGCTTGATCTGCTTAGGGTCTTTCCCGGCCACTTTCAGGCCGTTGAAGATGGCCGCACCCACCACGATGGCGGTGCCGTGCTGGTCGTCGTGAAAGACCGGGATCTTCATGCGTTCGCGCAGCTTGCGCTCCACGTAGAAGCAGTCGGGCGCCTTGATGTCTTCGAGGTTGATGCCGCCGAAGGTGGGCTCCAGCGAGGCAATGATGTCAACCAGCTTGTCCGGGTCTTTTTCATTGATCTCGATGTCGAACACGTCGATGCCCGAGAACTTTTTGAACAGCACCGCCTTGCCTTCCATCACCGGCTTGGCCGCCAGCGGGCCGATGTCGCCCAGGCCGAGCACGGCGGTGCCGTTGGTGATCACGGCGACCAGGTTGCCACGGCTGGTGTACTTGAAGGCGTTGTTTGGGTCCGCGACGATTTCTTCGCAAGGTGCGGCCACGCCGGGCGAGTAGGCCAGCGCCAAGTCACGCTGGTTGGTGAGCTGCTTGGTGGCCGCAATCGCCAGTTTGCCGGGGGTGGGGAACTCGTGGTACTCGAGCGCTGCGCGCTTGAGTTCGGTGCGTTTGTTTTCTTGATTTTCCGGGGTCATCGGCGATCTCCTGGCGAATTGATTTATTGCAATATGAAAACGTATTGCGCATTCTAAATCTTCGGGTGGAACAAACCTAGCCTGCAACTGCGTGCAACGGTTGAGGCGGTCATGACATTTTCAGCTGGAATCGACGGTCTGGCAGGTCAGTCCATGATTGAAACAGGTCGATTCAAAGGGCTGTTGTCTGAACTTGTGGAAACAGCTGCTGCGCATCGTCCTTGCAGCACAAACCGGTGCCGATACTCAGCAGCGCCGCCGAGCCCGCCGCCACGCCCCACGCAAAGGCCTGAGTGAGCGGCTGGTGCTGTTGGAGCGCCCAGACCATTCCGCCGACGAAGCTGTCGCCCGCGCCCACCGCGCTGGCTACCTTGATGGGCAGCGGCGGCGCGCTCCAAGCGCCGTCGCGTGTGACCAGCAGGGCACCCAGGTGTCCCAGCGTGAGTGCGACCACCTCCGCCTGGCCGCTCTCCACCAAGGCGCGTGCAGCGGCCTGCCATTGCGCCGAGGTGTCGAGCTTCTGTCCGCTGAGTTCGGACAGTTCGCGCAAGTTGGGTTTGACCAAGTACACGCTCTCTTTCAGCGCGGCCGCCAGCGCCGGCCCGGCCGTGTCGAGCACCAGACGCGCACCACGCTCGCGGCACAGGCGCGCCAACCGTGCGTAGAAGTCCGTCGGCACGCCGGGGGGCAGGCTGCCGCTGGCCACGAGCAGGTCGGGAAAATCGGGCATGCGCCGCAGGTGGTCCAGGGCGCTCTGCCACTCGGCCTCGCTGAGCGTCGGACCCGGCATGACGAAGCGGTATTCAGCGCCTGTGGCCTTTTCGTGGGCTGTGAAGCTGACACGGGTTTGACCGGCAATCGGCAGGAACACGGCGTCCATGTTTTCTTGGGCCATGCGAGCTTCAAGCCACTGGCCCGAGGGGCCGCCTGTGGGGCACAGGGAGGTGCATTGGCCGCCCATTCGGATCAGGACGCGCGCCACGTTGATGCCACCGCCACCCGCGTCATTCGTGGTCTCGCTGCAGCGCAGCTTGTGGGTGGCCACCACGCTTTCGGTCTCCGTCGCGAGGTCGACGGATGGATTCAGGGTCAGGCACAGGACGCGCAGAGGAGCTTGGTGGGAAGGCATTCGATGTTTCTACCGCAAAACGGCCGACCGCAGGGGGATTAACGCAGGTGTTTGATGCGTTTGGCGGGAAAGGCGTCCAACACGCTCAGTCCTCGCAGGCCGGGTACACAGGTGAAGCGCTGGCCGGCCTCGATACGGCCGGGTTTCACCACCGACAGGTAAAAGCCGGGGCAGGCGTGTTCCATCATCAGCCTGCCCGCCTGCGACAGGCCCATCACCGCGTTGAACTTGTAACAGGGTTCGCGGGGCGCCGTCACGCGCAGCACGCAGTTCGGAAAATGCAGTTCGTCTCCGATCCAGAGTTGCTGCTCCAGCAGGCCGTGCAGGCTCAGGTTCTCACCCATGAAGCCGGGCGCCAGGGTGTCGTCGAAGAGGCTGGCACCGTGTAGGCGCCGCTGCGTCCGCCAGAAATCCAGGTGTTCGCAGGGGTAGGCGTACACCGCCTTGTCCAGCCCGCCGTGCACGCTGGGGTCGGCCTGTTCGTCGCCGTGCAGACCCAGCCGGCCCACAGTGACGGGTCCTGCCACCGGGGTCTTGCCGATGGCCGACAGGACGTTGCGGGCGCCGACCCGCAGGGGCCGGGCGGTGCCGGTGTTGACGCTGAGAACGCGCACGGTCGCAGGACGCTGGATGTGGATGTCAGTTGCGCATCAGGGCTTCAATCTCGTCGGCCTGCACCGGCACGCCGCGGCTGATGAGTTCGCAACCGTTTTCGGTGACGATGGCATCGTCTTCGATGCGGATACCGATGTTCCAGAACTCGCGCGGTATGCGGTCGCTGGGGCGCACATACAGGCCAGGCTCGATCGTCAGCACCATGCCGGGGCGCAAGATGCGGCTCGGCCGGTCTTTGATGGTTTCACCGCTCAGCGGGTCTTTTCGCTCGCTCACCGTGCCCCGTTCCGTGGGCTCCACATAGCTGCCGCAGTCGTGCACGTCCATGCCCAACCAGTGGCCCGTGCGGTGCATGTAGTGGGCGAAATAGTGGCGGTGCTGTATCGCATCCTCCAGCGTGCCGACCTGGTTCTTGTCCAGCAGACCCAGGTCGAGCATGCCCTGGGTGAGCACCTTCACAGTGGCCTCGTGCGGATCCACGAATCGGGCGCCCGGGCGGGTGGCCGCCACCGCTGCATCCTGGCTGGCCAGTACCAGCTCGTACAGCGCACGCTGCGCTCCGGTGAAGCGGCCATTGGCCGGGAAGGTGCGGGTGATATCCGACGCATAGCCGTCGAGTTCACAGCCCGCGTCGATCAGCACCAGTTCGCCGTCACGGATGGGTGCGTTGTCGGCGCGGTAGTGCAGCACACAGGCGTTGGCGCCTGCGGCCACGATGCTGCCGTAGGCCGGGTATTGCGAGCCGTGCTGGCGAAATTCATGCAGCAGCTCGGCGTCGAGGTGGTATTCGCGCACGTCCTGACCGGCGCGCAGCATGGCGGCGCTGCGCTGCATGGCGCGAATGTGGGCCCGCGCGCTGATCTGCGCGGCGCGGCGCATGATGCCCTGTTCGTGCGCGTCCTTGATCAGCCGCATCTCATCGAGCACACCGCACAGATCGCGTTGCACCTCCGGGCACAGGGCGCCGTAGCGCACGCGCGAACGCACGCCCTGGAGCCAGCCATCCACCCGGCTTTCCAGCCCTTGGTGGGTGGCAAACGGGTACCAGACGGTGTGGCGGTTTTCCAGCAGCCGGGGCAAACGCTGATCCAGTTCGGTGACGGAAAACGCCTCACTCACGCCCAGGTGGCTCGGCGCGGCCTCGGGACCCAGGCGGATGCCGTCCCAAATCTCGCGTTCCAGGTCTTTGGGCTGACAAAACAGCGTGGATTCGCCCTCGGCGGTGATCACCAGCCAGGCATTGGGCTCGGTGAACCCGGTCAGGTAATAGAAATAGCTGTCGTGGCGAAACAGAAATTCGCTGTCGCGGTTGCGCGAGCGTTCGGGCGCGGTGGGCACGATGGCCATGCCGCCAGCGCCCAGTTGGGCGGCCACGCGGGCGCGGCGTTCGGTGTACAGATGGAAGTGGTCGGTGGTGTCCATGGCCGTCATTGTGCGACTTTTGGATCGCCCTTGCCCTGCCCGGGCCGTGCCACCGGGCCGCGCGCGGGGCGCGGCGCCCCGGCCGGGTCAGCGTGCCGGCCGGTTCAACTCGTTCAATCTTTCGGGGGTGCCCACGTCGGTCCAGGCGCCGGTGTACAGCTCGGCGCTCACCCGGCTTGCATCCATGGCGCGGCGCAGCAGCGGCGCCAGCGGCGCGGCTGTGCCTTGCGGATTGCCCGGAACGGTGTCGCACCACGGTTGTTCGAACAGGGCGCGCCGGTAAAGGCCAATCGTGCTGAAGGTGAATTTTTCGTCCGCCTGGTTCAGTGCCAGACCACTGGCGCTGAGTCCAAAGTCGCCATTTGGGTGGTGCGCTGGATTGGGCACCAGCCAGATGTGGGCCAGATGGTCGCTGGCGGCGAAGCGCGCCACGCTGTCCGGCGTGAAGGCAAAGTCGGGTGCAAACACGTCACCGGCCAGCACCCAGAACACCTCATCCAGCAGCGGCAGTGCGCGTGAAATGCCGCCCGCCGTCTCCAGCGCGTAGCCAAAGTCCTGGCCCTCGTGTGAAAACGCGATCTCGGCGCCCGGCTGTTGTTGCGGCCAGTCGGCATAACGCTGCTCAATCTGTTCACCGAGCCATTCGGTGTTCACCACCACACGCGAAAAACCGCCGCGCAGCAGCGCCTCCATGGGCCACTGCATCAGCGGTTTGCCGCGCACGCTCAGCAAGGGTTTGGGGGTGTGGTCGGTCAGCGGGCGCATGCGCATGCCGCGCCCGGCAGCCAGCAGCATGGCGGGAACAGAAAGGGGTGAGGGGCTCAACATGGAGGGTCTGGCGGTGAGGCGCTCCAGTCGGGCTGAAGCGTTTGAATTATGAGCGAGTGCCGCCCATTGTGGGCCGGTCCGACATCGGTCCGGGTGACGGCGCGCAACGGGCCGATAAAATCAACGTTTTGGCGCTTTCGCGCCGTCAGCACCCACCCATTGGTCCTTCCCATGTCCGACGCAGCCAGCACCCCCTCCAGCACCGTCCCTGTTGACGCCCCGATTGCCGCTCCCGTGGCTGTGCCTGCGGCCACTCCCGCAACGCCCCCCCGCGTGTCGGCCCAGACCCAGGCCAACGCCATCCGCGCGCTTGCCATGGACGCGGTGCAGGCCGCCAACTCCGGCCACCCCGGCGCGCCCATGGGCATGGCCGACATGGCCGTGGCCCTGTGGGGTCGCCACCTGCGCCACAACCCGGCCAACCCGGCCTGGGCCAACCGCGACCGCTTCGTGCTGTCCAACGGCCATGGCTCGATGCTGATCTATGCGCTGCTGCACCTGACCGGCTACAAGCTGCCGATGCAGGAGCTGAAAGACTTTCGTCAGCTCGGCAGCAAGACCGCCGGTCACCCTGAGGTGGGCCACACGCCCGGCGTGGAAACCACCACCGGCCCGCTGGGCCAGGGCCTCACCAACGCGGTGGGCATGGCGCTGGCCGAGAAGCTGCTGGCTTCGGAATTCAACCGTGAAGGTCACACGGTTGTCGACCACCACACCTACGTGTTCATGGGCGACGGCTGCCTGATGGAAGGCATCAGCCACGAGGCCGTGGCCCTGGCTGGCGCCTGGAAGCTCAACAAGCTGATCACCCTGTACGACGACAACGGCATTTCCATCGACGGCCAGGTCGCCCCCTGGTTCATCGACGACACGCCCAAGCGCTTTGAAGCCTGCGGCTGGAACGTCATTCGCGCCGTTGACGGCCACGACGCCGACGCCGTGGACGCCGCCATCGCCGCCGCCAAGAACAGTGCCGACAAGCCCACCCTGATCTGCTGCAAGACCGCCATCGGCAAGGGCAGCCCGAACCGTGCCAACACCGCCAAGGCCCACGGCGAGCCATTGGGCGCTGAGGAGATCAAACTCACCCGCGAAGCGCTCGACTGGCCCCACGCGCCGTTCGTGATCCCGAAAAACGTGGCTGCCGCCTGGGACGCCAAGGCCGCCGGCAAAGCCTTTGAGGCCACCTGGAACACCCAGTTCGCCGCCTACAAGGCCGCCTTCCCCGCGCTGGCCAAAGAGTTCGTGCGCCGCATGAAGGGCGACCTGCCCAAGCAGTTCCACCAGGTGGCTGTGGACGCCGTGCTCGCGGCCCACACCAAAGGCGAGACCGTGGCCAGCCGCAAGGCCAGCCAGATCGCGCTGGAAGCCTTCACCGCGGCCCTGCCCGAGTTGCTGGGCGGCTCCGCCGACCTGACCGGCTCCAACCTGACCAACACCCAGTCCACGCCCAACCTGCGCTTTGATCTGGCCGGCAATGTGGTGAAAAACGCAGCTGGCGTGGGCGGCCGCCACATCAATTACGGCGTGCGCGAATTCGGCATGGCCGCCATCATGAACGGCGTGGCGCTGCACGGTGGTTTCATTCCTTACGGCGGTACTTTCCTCACGTTCAGCGACTACAGCCGCAACGCCATCCGCATGGCCGCGCTGATGAAGCAGCGCGTGATCCACGTGTTCACGCACGACTCCATCGGCCTCGGTGAAGACGGCCCGACCCACCAGTCGGTCGAGCACGCCGCCAGCCTGCGGCTGATTCCCAACCTGGACGTCTGGCGTCCGGGCGACACGGCCGAAACCGCCGTGGCCTGGGCCGTGGCCCTGCAAAACGCCAACAAGCCCACCGCGCTGCTGCTGAGCCGCCAGAACCTGCCCTACGCGCCCAAACACGATCTCGGCGAGATCAGCCGTGGCGCTTATGTGCTGGCCGAACCCACCGAAGTGGGTCTGAAGAAAAAGGCCCAGGCCGTCATCATCGCCACCGGCTCCGAAGTGCAGCTGGCCCTGAAAGCGCAAGAGCTGCTGGCCAGGGAGCACAAGATCGCCGTGCGCGTGGTGTCCATGCCCAGCACCACCACCTTTGACCGCCAGGAAGCGTCTTACAAAGCCGACGTGCTGCCCAAGGGCCTGCCCCGCATCGCGGTGGAAATGGGCTCCACCGACGGCTGGTGGAAATACGGCGTGGCCGCCGTGGTGGGCCTCGATACCTACGGTGAATCGGCCCCGGCGCCGGTGCTGTTCAAGCACTTTGGTTTCACGCCTGAAAACGTGGCCGACACGGTGCGCACCGTGCTGGCGAAGTGAGTTGCTTTCTTTAATTTTTTGACACCTCAGGAGTACAGGACATGACCATCAAGATCGGCATCAACGGCTTCGGCCGCATCGGGCGCAACGTGCTGCGCAGCGCGATCCAGAACTTTGCTGACATCGAAGTCGTCGCCATCAACGACCTGCTGGAGCCCGACTACCTGGCCTACATGCTGCAATACGACAGCGTGCACGGCCGCTTCAAGGGCACCGTCAAGGTCGAGGGCCGCAACATTGTGGTCAACGGCAAGACCATCCGCCTGACGCAAGAGCGCGACCCGGCCAACCTGAAGTGGAACGACGTGGGTGCCGACATCGTGATCGAGTCCACCGGCCTGTTCCTGGACAAAGTCACGGCCCAGAAGCACCTGGACGCCGGCGCCAAAAAGGTCATCCTGTCCGCTCCTTCCAAGGACGATACCCCCATGTTTGTGTTTGGTGTGAACGACAAGACCTACGCCGGCCAGGCCATCATCAGCAACGCCAGCTGCACCACCAACTGCCTGGCCCCCGTGGCCAAGGTGCTGAACGACAAGTGGGGCATCAAGCGCGGCCTGATGACCACCGTGCACGCCGCCACCGCCACCCAGAAAACCGTGGACGGCCCGTCCAACAAAGACTGGCGCGGCGGCCGCGGCATCCTGGAAAACATCATCCCCAGCTCCACCGGCGCGGCCAAGGCCGTGGGCGTGGTGATCCCCGAGCTGAACAAGAAGCTGACCGGCATGTCTTTCCGCGTGCCGACCTCCGACGTCTCGGTGGTGGACCTGACCGTGGAGCTCAACAGCGAAGCCACCTATGAAGAAATCAAGGCCGAGATGAAGGCGCAGAGCCAGGGCGCGCTCAAGGGCGTGCTGGGCTACACCGAAGACAAGGTGGTGGCGACCGATTTCCGTGGCGAAGTCTGCACCAGCGTGTTCGACGCCGACGCCGGCATCGCGCTGGACAGCACCTTCGTGAAGGTCGTGGCCTGGTACGACAACGAGTGGGGCTATTCCAACAAGTGCCTGGAAATGGTGCGCGTGGTAGCCCGTTAAGCCAGTCCCTGCCCGTGGCCAGCAAAAAAGCGCCTGCGGGCGCTTTTTTGCTGGGTGCGCCCGCAGGGGCTCAGCGCTGCGGGTCTGGCGGCGCGCCCCGTGGTTTCAGCTGCAGGGCCGCAGCGACTTGCCCGCCAGCGCAGCGCCCAGACCCGTCACCGCGTTGCGCTGGTCGGGTGTGGCACCGGGCAGGCGCAGGGTGAAGCTGGTGGACTCGGCCCTTTCCTGGGCCACACGCGCGGTACGCACCCCTGCTCGCACCACATTCTGTAGCGCCTGCTGGGCTGCGCCCTCGGTCGAGTAGGTGCCCAGCGCCAGACCGGGCCCCAGACCCGGTGTCGAGACGCTCCGATAAGCGACCTTCAGTTCACGCAACTCGGCTTTCTTGCTTTCCAGTTGCGCGGCATTGTCGAAACGGCCCATGTAAACGATCCAGCGGCCACCGCTGCGGTTTTCAGTGAGCTGCCAGCTGCCGCGCGGCAGGTCCAGCAGCGTCAGCGCGGCACGCAGGGTATCGGCCTGCGGCTCGGTGAAGCCACCCGCCAGCCAGCAGGCGCGGGCGTCTGCCACGACCGGCGCGGCGGTCGGAGGCGGGGTCGGTGCGACCGCCGCGGCGCTGGTCGGTGGCAGGGCGGGTGTCTTGGGTGGAGCCGCTTCCACCAGCCGTTCGACGGCTGGTGCAGGGGGTGGGCTTGGAATTGCAGGGGCTGCGGCGGCGGGCGGGTCCGTGATCGCTTCTGTGCGGGGCGGCTGGGTGGGGCTGTTCACTGGCGGCGGGTTCACCGGGCGCGGGGCGTTCAGCAGCCGCAGGGTGTCGGGTTTGATCTGGGCCTCTAGCCGCTCCGGCTCGCGTTCTTCGTGAGGCGCCAGGCCCAGCGGGGCCAGATAACCCTGCGTCCACGCGAAATAGCCCGCATTCCCCAGCACCAGCAGCCAGATGACCCACCTCAACATGGCCGCACGCTCACTTCGGCGCTGTTGATGGCCCGCATGCCTTGGGGGGTCAACACCTGCAGGGCGCCGGTGCTGTCCACGCCGCAGGCGGTGCCCCGGGTGCCATCGGTCAGCTGCACCGTCAGCCCCTGCAGCGCATCGAGCTGGGCAAAGCGTTGGGAAAACGCTGCGAAGCCTTGTGATTCAAAGGCCAGCAGGTCGCGCACCAGCGCCGGAGCCACCCGGGCCAGCGCCTCGCCCACCGTCACGCCCACCAGCACCTCCGAAAGCCCGGCCGGCGCCATGGCGGCCACTGGGGCGGCTGTCGGCGCCTGCGCGGCCACTGCGGCGGCATCTGGCCGGGCAATGTTGAGGCCCACCCCCACCACCACCAGCCGCTGGCGCACCGCCGGGTCGCCCGTGCCCGCCGTTTCCACCAGAATGCCGCCGAGCTTGCGCTGGTGCAGCCAGAGGTCGTTGGGCCATTTCAGACGCACGTCGGGATGCAGGCTGTGCGCCAGGCTCACGCCCACCGCCAGCGACAGGCCCGACCAGTCGGCCGGCGCCATCGGCAGGGCGATCGAAAACGTGAGCGACTGCCCGGACCGGCTGTGCCAGCCCTTGCCCAGGCGCCCGCGCCCGGCGGTCTGTTCGTCGGCAGCCAGCAGCACCGGGTCCATGAGGCCGTTGCGCGCCCGGCGCATGAGTTCGGTGTTGGTCGAGTCGATGCTGGGCAGCACCTCGACCGTGAAACCCGGCAGATCGGGCACGACCGCCTGCCAGACGGCTTCAACGTGGGTCAGCAAATCAGACATGCGACCACAAGGCTCTCACCCCGGAACGAGGCGCAACGGGCTGTGCCAGACCGAACGCGTCGCCCATCAGGGGGTGGCGCCGCAGGTGATGCGGGAGGGGCATCATCTAGCCGAGCCTGGACGCTTTGCCAGCCCGTTTGGGGGCTAGCAGGGTGCCGCGGCACTGGGGTGCGCCGCACCAGCACGGGTACTGGGCCTTGAGCTTGGGCGTGTAGGGCTCGTCAATCACCAGGCCGTAGTCGTAAAACAGCTCTTCACCGGCGGCAATGTTGCGCAGCGTCCGGACGAACACCCGCCCGTCATCGATCTCGGCTTCGCAATTGGGGGCGCAGCTGTGGTTGATCCAGCGCGACGAGTTGCCGCCGACCTTGGCGTCGATCACATGCGCTTCGTCGATGTGGAAATAGAAGGTGTGGTTCGGGTCGGTGGGGTCGTGCGGGTGGCGCTTGAGCGCTTCGTCCCAGGTGATGACTTCACCCACGTACTCAATCAGTGTTTCGCCTTCGGCCAGATCCACCACGGCGTAGACACCCTTGCCGTGTACACCCGAGCGGCGGGTCTGGATGCGCCGGGCCGCCGATGGCATTTTTTTGGCGGGCGAGAGCGGCGGGCGGGGGCTTTGCGTCACGGCCAAAATTTTTGGTAAGGTTGATTCATGCAGGTGCGCGCGAGTGTGCGCGTGCCCATGTGTGCGCGTGTGTACGCGCGAAACCCGATTGTAGAGATGAAAACCCTGGTCATTGCCGAGAAGCCATCCGTGGCCCAAGACATCGTGCGCGCACTTACCCCGACCGTGGGCAAGTTCGACAAACACGATGACCATTTTGAAAATGAGCAGTACGTGGTCACGTCCGCCGTGGGCCACCTGGTGGAAATTGCCGCGCCCGAGCAATTTGACGTGAAACGTGGCAAGTGGAGCTTTGCCCACCTGCCGGTGCTGCCGCCTTACTTTGACCTGAAGCCGATCGACAAGACCAAGTCGCGGCTGAGCGCCGTGGTGAAGCTGGCCAAGCGCAAGGACGTGGGCAAGCTCATCAACGCCTGTGACGCGGGTCGCGAGGGCGAGCTGATTTTCCGCCTGATCGAGCAGTACGCCGGTGGCCAGAAAAACGGCCAATACCAGAGCCTGGGCAAGCCGGTGCAGCGCCTGTGGTTGCAGTCCATGACGCCAGCGGCCATCCGCGACGGTTTTGCGCACCTGCGCAGCGACGAGCAGATGCAGGGCCTGGCCGACGCCGCCCGCAGCCGCTCCGAGGCCGACTGGATGGTCGGCATCAACGGCACGCGCGCCATGACCGCGTTCAACTCGCGCGACGGCGGCTTCTTCCTCACCACCGTGGGCCGGGTGCAGACGCCCACGCTGTCCATCGTGGTCGAGCGCGAGGAAAAAATCCGTGCCCACCGCAGCCGCGATTACTGGGAAATCCACGCGTCCTTCCAGGCCGAGGCCGGCGCTTACCCCGGTAAGTGGTTCGACCCCGCTTTCAAGAAACCCAGCGGTGACGACGTCGACGCCGAGCTCAAGGCCGACCGCGTTTGGAACGCCCGCGAAGCCACCGCCATTGCCGACGCCGTGCGCGGCCAGCCCGCCACAGTAAAAGAAGAGAGCAAGCCCACCACGCAAGCCAGCGGCTTGCTGTACGACCTGACCAGCCTGCAGCGCGAAGCCAACGGCCGCTTCGGCTTTTCGGCCAAGACCACGCTGCAGCTGGCGCAAAGCCTGTACGAGCGCCACAAGGCCCTGACCTACCCGCGGACCGATTCCCGCGCCCTGCCCGAGGACTACCTGCCCACCGTCAAGCAGACCTTCGAGATGCTGGCCGACAGCGGCATGAAACACCTGGCGCCGCACGCGCTCACCGCGCTCAACAACGGCTACATCCGCCCGAGCAAGCGCATTTTTGACAACAGCAAGGTGTCGGATCACTTCGCCATCATCCCCACGCTGCAAGCGCCCAGCGGCCTGAGCGACGCCGAGCAGAAGCTTTACGACCTGGTGGTGCGCCGCTTCCTGGCGGTGTTTTTCCCCAGCGCCGAATTCACGGTCACCACCCGCATCAGTTCCGTGACGGCCCCCACGCTCCCCGCTGCGCGTGGTTCGCTGCCCCCCGAGGGGGCTGCCGGGGTCTTGGGGCGGCCCGGCGACCCGGCGGTGGCCGTTGTTACCCACCACTTCAAGACCGAAGGCAAGGTGCTGGTCAAGCCGGGCTGGATGGCCGTGTACGGCAAGGAAGCGGCCGAAGACGTGACCGACGCCAAGGAAGGTGACAAGGGCCAGAACCTGGTGCCCGTGCGGCCGGGTGAAACCGTGCGCACCGACAGCGTGGAGCCCAAAGGCCTGAAAACCAAGCCGCCTGCGCGCTATTCGGAAGCCACGCTGCTGGGCGCCATGGAAGGCGCTGGCAAAACCATCGACGACGACGAATTGCGCGAAGCCATGCAGGAAAAGGGCCTGGGCACGCCCGCCACACGCGCGGCCACCATTGAAGGTTTGCTGACCGAGAAATACATCATCCGCGAAGGCCGCGAGATCATCCCCACCGCCAAGGCGTTTCAGCTCATGACGCTGCTGCGCGGCCTGGGTGTGGAAGAACTGTCCAAAGCCGAACTCACCGGCGAGTGGGAATACAAGCTGGCACAAATGGAAAAGGGGCAGCTCAGCCGCAGCGCATTCATGGCCGAGATTGCGCAGATGACCGAGCACATGGTCAAAAAGGCCAAGGAATACGACCGCGACACCATTCCCGGCAACTACGCCACGCTGCAGACACCTTGCCCCAACTGCGGCGGCGTGGTGAAGGAGAATTACCGCCGCTACGGCTGCACCGGCGCCGACGGCAACAGCGACGGCTGCGGCTTTTCGTTCGGCAAATCACCGGCCGGCCGCACCTTCGAGACCGAAGAAGCCGAGCAGCTGCTGGCGACCAAGAAGATCGGCCCGCTGGAGGGCTTCCGCTCCAAGGCGGGTTGGCCCTTCGTGGCCGAGATCGTGATCAAGTTCAACGAAGAAGACCAGAACTGGAAGCTGGAGTTCGACTTCGGCGACGACAAGAAAAACGAAGAGACCGGCGAGCTGGTGGATTTCACCGCCAGCGAGTCGCTGGGCGCCTGCCCCAAGTGCGGCAGCCCGGTGCACGAGCACGGCGCCAACTACGTGTGCAGCAAAGCCGTGCCCACCGAAGCCCAGCCCACGCCCAGCTGCGACTTCAAGAGCGGCAAGATCATCTTGCAGCAGCCGGTGGCGCGCGAGCAAATGCACAAGCTGCTGGAAACGGGCAAGACCGACCTGCTCGACAAGTTCGTCTCCATGCGCACGCGCCGCGCGTTCAAGGCTTTCCTGGCCTGGGACAAGGAAGCCGGGAAGGTGAACTTCGAGTTCGCGCCATCCAAGTTCCCGCCGCGCAAGACCGCTGCCGGCGCGCCCGCCAAAGCCGCGCCCGCCAAAAAAGCGGCACCGGCGAAAAAGGCAGCCGCGAAGAAAACCGCGGCCACCACAACCGCCGCCGTGAAAGTGCCCAAAGCGCCCAAGGCGCCGCGCAAAACCACACCTGGTGCCGGCCTCAAACCCAGCGAGGCGCTGGCCGCCGTGATCGGCGCCGAGCCGGTGGCGCGCACCGAAGTCATCAAGAAGCTGTGGGACTACATCAAGGCCAACGGCTTGCAAGACGCCACCAACAAACGCAGCATCAACGCCGACGCCAAGCTCACCCCGGTGTTTGGCAAGCCGCAGGTCACCATGTTTGAGCTGGCCGGCATCGTCGGCAAGCACCTGAGCTGAGCCACTTTTCATTTCACCCCCAAAAGGAGACTGTTCCATGAGCCTCAAGCTTTTCTTCGCCCCCGGTGCCTGCTCGTTTGTGCCGCACGCCATGCTCGAACTCGCCGGTGTCGCGTTCGAGCCCGTCAGCGTCAAGCTGCACAAAGGCGAGCAGCGCTCGGCCGAGTACCTGGCCATGAACCCGCGCGGCCAGGTGCCGGTGCTGGTGGACGATGGCGAGGTCATCACCCAGATCGTGACCATCTTGCTGCACCTGGACGCCAAGCTGCCCGACGCCGGCATACTGCCCGCCAGCGGCATGGCCCGCACCCGTGCGCTGGAAACGCTGACCTGGATGAACAACACCGTGCATCCCACGTTCACACACGTGTTCATGCCGCAGAAATTCACCGACGACGAAGCAGCGCAAAACGCGATCCGTGGTTTCGCCGTCGCACGCTACCGCGAGTTGCTGGGCGAAATCGAAGCCCTTGCCGCGCAAGCCGCACCGTGGATGACCGGTGAGAAGCCCGGTGCGCTGGACGCTTACGCCCTCACACTGCTGCGCTGGGGCGGCTACGCTGGTATTGACCCAACCGACTTCCCCAAGACCTGGGACCTGGCGCAGCGCTTTGCGGCCCTGCCAGCGGTGGCGCGTGCGGTGGAGCGCGAGAAGCTGCAGCTGAACGTTTACAAGGCATAACACGCCGCCCCCCACGCTCCGCCGCTGCGCGGGGCGCTGGCCCCCAAGGGGCTCTGCCTGCCCTGGGGTGGCCCGGCGTCTGGCCTTGTGACCCCCACGCGCCGGCCCTTGAAATCATGTTATTCCTGTGGCGGCTGCTTGGCGGGTGCAAAGCGCACCGAGACCAGCAATCCCCGGTTGGCGTGGTCGGGGTGGGCGTCGTCCATGTGGACACTGGCGCCGTGCTGCTGCGCAATTTCATGCACGATGGCCAGCCCCAGGCCCGAGCCGTCCACATTGGTACCCAGCGCACGGTAAAACGGCTGCAGCACCAGCTCGCGCTCGTTTTCGGGAATGCCGGGGCCGTTGTCTTCCACCTGCAAAATCTGCACGCCACTGAAACGGTCCAGCAGCACCCGCGCCGTCACCACGCCGCTGCGGCCCGAGTAGTTGATGGCGTTGTCTACCAGGTTGCGCACCATTTCCTGCAACAGGGTGGGGTTGCCATCCATCATGCAGTCGGCGGGCACGCTGTCCGGGCCTTCGTAGCCGAGGTCAATGCCGTGTTCCAGCGCGCGTGGCACCGAGTCCTGCACCACGCCGGTGACCAGCTTGGCCAGGTCAATGCGAGCGCTGGGCAGGGTACGGCCGGTGGTTTCGGCGCGCGCCAGGGCCAGCAACTGGTTCACCGTGTGGGTGGCGCGGGCGCTGGAGCGGGCGATTTGCTGCAGCGAGCCACGGATTTCAACTGGGTCGGTTTCGCGCTGCGCCAGTTCGGCCTGCATGCGCAGCCCGGCCAGCGGGGTTTTGAGCTGGTGGGCCGCGTCGGCCAGAAAGCGCTTTTGCGTGCTCAGCGAAGTTTTCAGGCGCGTCAGCAGATCGTTGATGGATGACACCAGCGGTGCCACCTCCTGCGGAATGAACGACTCTTCAATCGGGCTCAGGTCGTCGGGCTTGCGCGCGCGAATGCGCTGCTCCAGCTCGTTCAGCGGCCGAATGCCGCGCACCAGCGCCAGCCACACCAGCAGCACCGCCAGCGGCAAGATGATGAACTGCGGCACCATCACGCCCTTGATGATTTCGGTCGCCAGGGTCGAACGCTTGCCCTTGGTTTCGGCCATTTGCATCAGCACCAGCCGCTGCGTTCCGTTGCCCCGTGACAGCCAGGTGTAGGCCACCCGCACCTCGTCTCCGCGCACCAGGTCGTCGCGCATCAGCACCCGGCCAGGCACCGGCGTTTCGTTGTCCCTCGGTAGCGGAAAGTCGCTTTCCCCGCTGATCAGCTCGCCGCGCGGGTCCACCACCTGGTAATACACCAGGTCGCTGTCGTCGGCCCGCAGCAGGTCGCGCGCCTGTGGCGTGAGCAGGAAGCTCACCTTGTCGTCCTGGCTCACCACAAACTGCGTCAGTGCCTGCAGGTTGAACTCCAGCGCCCGGTCAAACGGCTTGCTGGCAATGCCCTGCGCCACAAACCAGGTCAGCGCCAGCGACAGCGGCCACAGCAGCAGCAGCGGTGTGAGCATCCAGTCCAGAATTTCGCCAAACAGGCTGCGCTGCTCGCGCTGGAAAAGCCCGAACGACACCTGGCCGTTGTCGTGTGGTTGCGGGTCGGCCATGAGGACTAGATACGCAAGGGCTCAGCGTGGGCGCGTGCAGCGCGCAAGCCGTCTCGACCCGGAACGCGGCGGGTCAAATTTTTTCAAGGCAGTAACCCAGGCCCCGCACCGTGGCAATGCGGATCGGGCCCTTTTCAATCTTCTTGCGCAGGCGGTGGATGTAGACCTCGATCGCGTTGTTGCTCACCTCTTCGCCCCATTCGCACAGGCGCTCCACCAGCTGGTCTTTGCTCACCAGGCGCCCGGCGCGTTGCAGCAGCACCTCCAGCAGGCCCAGCTCGCGGGCCGACAGCTCCACCATGCGGCCATCGATGGTGGCCACGCGTCCGGCCTGGTCGTATTCCAGCGGGCCGTGCTTGATGGTGTTGGTGCTGCCCCCCATGCCCCGGCGCGAGAGGGCGCGCACCCGGGCTTCGAGTTCCTGCAGCGAAAATGGCTTCGCCATGTAATCGTCGGCGCCGTAGTCCAGGCCCTTCACGCGCTCCTCCACGCTGTCGGCCGCCGTCAGGATCAGCACCGGCAGCGACGATCCCCGCGCCCGCAGCCGCTTGAGCACCTCCAGCCCGTGCAGCTTGGGCAGGCCCAGATCCAGAATCAGCAGGTCGAACTCGTTGTTCGTCATCAGCGCGGCATCGGCCTCGCTGCCACTGGCCACATGATCCACGGCGGCTCCCGCCGCGCGCAGGCTGCGCAACAGGCCATCGGCCAGAACCTGGTCGTCTTCGGCAATCAAGATGCGCATGGAGGTCTCCTCTGGGCTGGCGGAACAGCTTTATTGTTGAACCGGTCAGGACCCGCCGTGCTGGGGCACGCAAACACCGCACAGCCGAGACCCTTACCGAGGTTTTCATTTTAGGCTGCAGGCCCGCCCCTGGGTGCCTGCGGCCCCCCGGGTTTCACCGGGTTGCGGCGAGTCGGCGCGGGTCGGCTGCCTCCGAGCCATAGGCCTCCAGCCCCAGCGCCACCACCGTGGCCACGTCGGTGCCCACCTGGGCCCGGAATTCGCTTTCGGTCCGGGCCACCGCCTGACGAAAGGCCTCCAGCCACAAAAGGCCGGTGTCGGTGAACACAATGCGACGCGCCCGGGCATCCAGCGGGTCGGGGTCGCGGCGCACCAGGCCCCAGGCCTCGCACTGCGTCACCAGATCGCCCATGGCCTGCTTGCTCATGCCCGCCTGCTGGGCCAGGTCGGTCAGGCGCGAACCGTGTTGCCCCAGGTGGCGCGTGATGTGGATGTGGGCCGCACCAATTTGCGCCCGTGCGGCCAGGTTCGACAGGGCCAGCGGCACGTTCGCGTCGTGCGCCATCAGGTGCAGCACGCGCTCGTCAAAGCGGCGCAGGGCCAGGCCCATCAAGCGGCCCAGGTGCGTGCTGCGCCAGCGGTCGTCGGGCAGGTCTGTGGCTGACAGCGGCGGTGACGAGTCGTGATCGGGCATGGAAAAATGATAAGGCAAACTGACCAATAAACGTGTAATCGACCATGTATTCAGCGATAAACTGCTGTTTAAGCATCCAGCCTTTGCACGCAAACAAAAGCTGAAAGCGAGCACCCACTGACACAAAATGGAGCATTCAACATGGACACCGCCGTCAAACCCAATCCCCTCAACAGTGAAAAAGCCAAGGCCTTGCAGGTCGCGCTGGCGCAGATCGAAAAGCAGTTCGGCAAAGGCACCATCATGCGGTTGGGCGAGGGCGAGGTCATTGAAGACATCCAGGTCGTGTCCACCGGCTCGCTGGGGCTGGACATTGCCCTGGGCGTGGGCGGCCTGCCGCGCGGCCGTGTGATTGAAATCTACGGCCCGGAATCCTCGGGCAAGACCACGCTCACGCTGCAAGTCATTGCCGAGATGCAAAAGCTGGCCGGCACCTGCGCCTTTGTGGACGCCGAACATGCCCTCGACATCCAGTATGCCCAGAAGCTGGGCGTGAACCTGCAAGACCTGCTGATCTCCCAGCCCGACACCGGCGAGCAGGCCCTGGAAATCGTGGACAGCCTGGTGCGTTCCGGCGCGGTCGATCTGATCGTCGTCGACTCGGTGGCCGCGCTCACGCCCAAGGCCGAACTCGAAGGTGAAATGGGCGACAGCCTGCCCGGCCTGCAGGCCCGCCTGATGAGCCAGGCGCTGCGCAAGCTCACCGCCCACATCAAGAAGACCAACTGCATGGTCATCTTCATCAACCAGATCCGCATGAAGATCGGCGTCATGTTCGGCAGCCCCGAGACCACCACCGGTGGCAACGCGCTCAAGTTCTACGCCTCCGTCCGCCTGGATATCCGCCGCACCGGCACCATCAAGAAGGGCGACGACGCCATCGGCAACGAAACCAAGGTCAAAGTGGTCAAAAACAAGGTGGCGCCGCCGTTCAAAACCGCCGAATTCGACATCCTCTTTGGCGAGGGCATCAGCCGCGAAGGCGAGATCCTGGATCTGGGCGCCAACAACAAGGTGATCGAAAAATCGGGTGCCTGGTACGCGTACAACGGCGAAAAAATTGGTCAGGGCCGCGACAACTCGCGCGAATTCCTGCGCGAAAACCCCGACCTGCGCGTCGAGATCGAAAACAAGGTGCGCGCCGCACTGGGCGTCCCCCTGTTGCCGGTGGACGAAAAGGCGAAGGCCGGCAAAGTGGCGAAAGCCGACAAGGCCGATAAGGCTGAGCGGGCCGCCCCGGCACCAGCGGCCGAGTAACTGCGCCTGAGGGAGCACGCCGCCCGCACCCGGTCTCCGAGGCGAAAGCGTCCCGCGACATGGCCTTCGACCAGATTTCCCTCAAGGGGCGGGCGCTGCGCTTGCTGAGCGGCCGTGAGCATTCGCGCGCCGAGCTGGAGCGCAAGCTGCGTGCTCACGAAACCGAACCCGGCGAACTGGCCCGCGCACTCGATGACCTGGAAGCCAAAGGCTTCATCAACGAGCAGCGCGTGCTCGAATCGGTGGTGCACCGCCGCAGCGCGAAACTGGGAGCGGCCCGGGTGCGCCAGGAACTGCAGGCCAAAGGCCTGAACCCGGCCGCCGTTGCGCAGGCCGTGGCCGATCTGCAAGGCACCGAGGTGGAGCGGGCCCGAGAGGTGTGGCGCAAGAAGTTCGGTGTCCCGCCGGCCGATGCGGCCGAGCGCGGCAGGCAGATGCGTTTTCTCGCGGCCCGGGGTTTTGGCGGTGAGGTCATCCGTCGGGTCGTCGGCGGGCGGGACGACGACTGAAACTCAGATGCTTAGCGGAAGCGCCCCATTTCACCGCTACGATGTGAGGTAAGTGAAAGCGCGCCCACAGGCGCGACTGAGGAGACATACCGTGGGATTTTTCAAGCGGTTCTTCGGTACCAAGGCGGGTGTGCGTGACAGCCGACTTCAGGCCGAGGCCGTGGATGCTGCACAGGGGCTGGATATCGACGCAGCGGTGGCCGCCCACCTGCAATGGAAGCGGCAACTGCAGGCGCGGCTGAACGAGGGGGGTGACCCGTTGCTGGACGGGGGGCCGGATTGCCGCGACGACCGCTGCGACCTGGGTCGCTGGATTCATGGCCGGGGCCGTGCGCGTCTGGGCACCTTCCCCGGGTTCACCGAGTTGATGGCACACCACCGCCTCTTTCACCATGTGGCCTGCAACGTGGTGGCTCTGAACCGGGCGGGCAAACACGCTGATGCCCGCCGCATGATGGCGGACCAGTTCGAGTCCTATTCTGATCGGGTCACGCAAGACCTGCGCTTGCTGCAGCAGGTGGTGATGCAGTCCCGCGACACGCCGCCGCCCCAGCCCTGAGCGGGGGCGGGTGCTTCAAAGGCCCAGCATCAGCTGCAGGTTTTGCACCGCGGCGCCACTGGCGCCTTTGCCCAGGTTGTCCAGGCGTGCCACCAGCACGGCGTGGTGGTGGCTGTCGTTGCCAAACACGCGCAGTTCCAGTTTGTTGGTGTCGTTGAGCGCGGTGGCGTCGAGTTTGCCGCTCTCGGTGGCGGGCTCCACGCTGACCCAGCCGCCGGCCGCCGCGCTCGGCGCGTAGTGCGCCACCAGCGCGTCGTGCAGGTCGGTCGCCTTGGGCTGGCCCGGCAACAGGTCCAGGTGCAGCGGCAACTGCACCAGCATGCCCTGGCGGAAATTGCCCACGGAAGGCACAAACACCGGGCGGCGTGACAGCCCGGTGTAGCGCAGGATTTCGGGCAGGTGCTTGTGGTTCAGGCCCAGCGCATAGGTTTCAAACAGCGGGGCCTCGCCCTTTTCGTAGGCTTCGATCATGGTGCGACCGCCGCCCGAATAGCCGCTCACCGACGGCAGTGCCAGCGGGTGCTCGGGTGGAATCAGGCCCGCGTCCACCAGGGGGCGAATCAATGCAATGGCACCGGTGGCGTAGCAGCCGGGGTTGGCCACCCGCGCCGCGTTCACCACCGCTTCGCGCTGGCCGGCGCAGAGTTCGGGGAAACCAAACACCCAGTCGGGCGCGCAGCGGTGCGCGGTCGACGCGTCGATGATCCGGGGCTTGGGGCCGGGCAGGCTGTCGATCATGGCCACCGACTCGATGGCCGCGTCGTCGTGCAGGCACAGAATGACCAGATCCACCTGCGCCATCAGGTCGCGCTTGGCGGCCGGGTCTTTGCGGCGCTCGGGCGCAATGCTGACCACCTCGACGCCCGGCAGATCGTGCAGCCGTTCGCGAATCTGCAGGCCGGTGGTGCCGGCTTCACCATCAATGAAGACTTTCGCCATGACGCTGTTTGCCTTGTCAGTTTGGGTTCAGAGATGCAGCAATATAATTATGCATTACGTCATGCGCCGTGCTGCATACAGTTGGTGCATTGCAGCATGATACATTCCCGGGTTGCTGTCCCCAGCACCCCATTTTCGGCCGCCTCTGGTTGGTCGTTGACCCTTTTACCCATTCCTGAGAGAGACCTCATGAAGATTCACGAGTACCAAGGCAAGGAAATCTTGCGCCAGTTTGGTGTGCCAGTGCCCCGTGGCATTGCGGCGTTTACGGTGCAAGAAGCGGTGGAAGCCGCTCAAAAGCTGGGCGGCCCGGTGTGGGTGGTCAAGGCGCAGATCCACGCCGGTGGCCGTGGCAAGGGTGGCGGCGTGAAAGTGGCCAAATCCATTGAAGACGTCAAGCGCATCGCGGGCGAGATTCTGGGCATGCAGCTCAAGACCCACCAGACCGGCCCCGAAGGCCAGAAGGTGCGTCGCCTCTACATCGAAGACGGCGCCGACATCAAGAACGAACTGTATGTGTCGCTGGTGACCGACCGCGCCACGCAGAAAGTGGCGCTGATCGCTTCGAGCGAAGGCGGCATGGACATCGAGGAAGTGGCCCACGCCACCCCTGAAAAGATCATCACCGAGATGATCGACCCCCTGACCGGCATCACCGCTGAGCAGGGCAAGAAGGTGGCTGCAGCCATCGGCCTGACCGGCGCTTCCGTGGACCAGGCCGTCGACATCTTCGCCAAGATCTACAAGTGCTACATGGACACCGATGCGTCGCTGGTGGAAATCAACCCGCTGAACTGCGACTCCAAGGGCAACCTGATGGCCCTGGACGCCAAGTTCAACTTCGACGCCAACGCGCTGTTCCGCCACCCCGAGATCGTGGCCTACCGCGATCTGGATGAAGAAGATCCGGCCGAAATCGAAGCCTCGAAGTTTGACCTGGCCTACATCAGCCTGGACGGCAACATCGGCTGCCTGGTCAACGGCGCGGGTCTGGCCATGGCCACCATGGACACCATCAAGCTGTTCGGTGCCGAGCCGGCCAACTTCCTGGACGTGGGCGGCGGCGCCACCCCCGAGAAGGTCACCGAAGCCTTCAAGATCATGCTGAAGAACCCGGAAGTGAAGGCCATTCTGGTCAACATCTTCGGCGGCATCATGAAGTGCGACACCATCGCCACCGGCGTCATCACCGCCTGCAAGGCCACCAATCTGAATGTTCCGTTGGTGGTGCGCATGAAGGGCACCAACGAAGAACTGGGCAAGAAGATGCTGGCCGAGTCCGGTCTGCCCATCATCAGCGCCGACACCATGGCCGAAGCCGCTCAAAAAGTGGTTGCTGCTGTCAACGCCTAAGCCCAGAAAAGCGAGAACAAGCCATGTCGATCTACATCAACAAAGACACCAAGGTCATCACCCAGGGCATCACCGGCAAGACCGGTCAGTTCCACACCGAAAAGTGCCAGGAATACGCGAACGGCAAAAACTGCTTCGTGGCCGGCGTGAACCCGAAGAAGGCCGGCGAGTCGATCTTCAACATTCCAATTTACGCCTCGGTGAAGGAAGCCGCGTCCGAAACCGGCGCCACCGTGTCGGTGATCTACGTGCCGCCCGCCGGCGCAGCCGCCGCCATCTGGGAAGCGGTCGAGGCCGACCTCGATCTGGCCATTTGCATCACCGAAGGCATCCCGGTCAAGGACATGCTGGAAGTGCGCAACCGCATGAGGGCCAAGGAAGCCGCCGGCGGCAAGAAAACCCTGCTGCTGGGCCCCAACTGCCCCGGCCTGATCACGCCCGAGGAGATCAAGATCGGCATCATGCCCGGGCACATCCACCGCAAAGGCCGCATCGGCGTCGTGTCCCGTTCGGGCACGCTGACCTATGAAGCCGTGGCACAGCTGACCGAAATCGGTCTGGGCCAATCCAGCGCTGTGGGCATTGGTGGCGACCCGATCAACGGCCTCAAGCACATCGACGTGATGCGCGCCTTCAACGACGATCCCGACACCGACGCCGTGATCATGATCGGCGAGATCGGCGGCCCCGACGAAGCCGAAGCCGCCCTGTGGTGCAAGGCCAACATGAAGAAGCCCATCGTCGGCTTCATCGCCGGTGTGACCGCGCCCGCCGGCAAGCGCATGGGCCACGCCGGTGCGCTGATCTCTGGCGGTGCCGACACCGCCGACGCCAAGCTCGCCATCATGGAAGAGTGCGGCTTCACGATCACGCGCAACCCGTCTGAAATGGCCAAGCTGCTGAAAGCGATGCTGTAAACGCAGCGCTGGGGTGGGAAAAAGGGCAGCGGCAACGTTGCCCTTTTTTGTTGGCCGCGCCCGGGGGGTGCGGCCTTCGCGGGTGCCGCCCGCGCACCCGCCCAGGGCCACGCAGAGCCCGCGGACAGCGCACGCCAACGCCGTTTGCGCCACACTTGTCACACAAGTGGGAACAAAAGCATGCACCGGGGTGCCGCATGGGGCGGGTCAGCGGCTATAACCAGCAACCATGATCTTTGAGTATTTCAGCCTGAGCGACATCGGCAGCGTGCGCGACAACAACGAGGACGCGGTGGCGCTGGACACCGAGCACGACATCGCCGTGCTCGCCGACGGCATGGGCGGCTACAACGCGGGCGAAGTCGCCAGCGCCATGGCCACCACCTTCATCAAGACCGAGCTGGCCCGCTGGATGGCCGACGGCGGCATGGAAGCCAATGTGCGCGAGCTCAAGCGCGCCATGGAAGTCTGCACCGACAACGCCAACCGCTCCATCTTCAACGCCGCCAACGCCAACCCGCAGTACGCCGGCATGGGGACCACCCTGGTCATGGGCGTGTTCCAGGACGCGCGCGCGCTGATCGGACACGTCGGCGATTCGCGCTGCTACCGCTTGCGCGCCGGTTCGTTCGCGCAGCTCACCCGCGACCATTCGCTGCTCCAGGAACAGATCGACGCCGGCCTGATTGCGCCGGAAATGGCCCGCTTCGCCACCCACAAAAACCTGGTCACCCGGGCGCTTGGCGTGGAAGACACCGTGGTGCTGGAACTCAACGAATACCGTGTCGAAGAGGGCGACCTCTACCTGCTGTGCTCCGATGGCCTGAGCGACATGATGACCGACGAGCGCATCGCCGCCATCCTGGTCACCGCCGGCACGCTGGCTGAAAAAGCGCAAGCCCTGGTCGATGGCGCCAACGACAGCGGCGGGCGCGACAACATTTCTGTAATACTGGCGCATGCACGCGCCCAACCGCTCCGCAAGGGCTTGCTGGGGCGCCTGCTGGGACGCTAGCGCGGTCTTCAGCCGCCATTTGATCCAGATCCACAGGAGTCGGCCATGCCGAAAATGATCGTTTCCATCGACGGGATTGTCATGCGCGAGGTGCCGCTCACCAAAGACCGCACCACCATCGGCCGCCGTCCCTACAACGACGTCGTGATCGACAACCTCGCCGTCAGCGGCGAGCACGCCGTCATGCAGATGGCGGGTACCGACGTCTTCCTGGAAGACCTCAACAGCACCAACGGCACCTTCATCAACGGCAAGTCCATCAAGAAGCAGCAACTGCAAAACGGCGACACGATCGACATCGGCAAGTACAAGATCAAGTTTGTGCACGACGGCGTCTTCGGCAACCACGAGAAGATCACCGTCATCAACGCCGGTGCCGTGGTGCACCCGGTTTCCTCCGACGACACGGCCGGCGGCCCGGCCAGCATCAAGGTGTTGTCGGGCGTGGCGGCCGGGCGTGAAGTGGCGCTGATCAAGGTCGTCACCACCCTGGGCAAGCCCGGTGTGGCCGTGGCCGCCATCAGCCGCCGCCCCCACGGCTACGTGCTGGCGCTGGTCGAAGGCAGCAGCCAGCCCCGCGTCAACGGCCAGCCCATCGGCAATGAGTCGGTCAACCTGCAGCACGGCGACATGATCGAACTGGCCGGCACGCAAATGCAGTTTCTGCAGCCCTGAGCGGCTGCGCGGCCGCCACCCCGCCCGCCCCCTGGCCTGGCTGCGCCCGCTTTCTGCCCTGCTCCTGTCATTTTTCCCGCCAAAGTGCGGAATAAGTCCTAGGCCACCCGGGCGCCGGGCGCTAATCTTCGGGGCATGCCTGTCACCCTAGCCGCCCCGGAAGCCTCCCCAGCTTCTTTCGCCAGCGCGCGCAGCGCCACCACCCCGCGGCCAGCCCACCCGGCCGGTGCCCCCGGCCAGCCCCACCGGGCCTTCGCGCCCATGCGCGTGCGCGTGCTGGGCTGTTCCGGCGCCATTGCACGGGGCTGCCGCACCACCGCCTTTTTGCTTGACGACGACGTCCTCATCGACGCCGGCACCGGCGTGGGCGACCTCAGCCTTGACGAGATGCTGCGCATCAACCACGTGCTGCTCACCCATGCCCACCTCGACCACGTGGCCAGCCTGCCCCTCATGCTCGACACCGTGGCCGCCCACCGCCTGGCCGCCGGGGCGCCGCCGCTGCAGGTGCACGCCCTGCCGGCCACCATCCACGCGCTGCAGGCCCACATCTTCAACAACCTCATCTGGCCCGACTTCACCCGCCTCCCCAGCGCCACCGCGCCACTCATGCGTTTCGTGCCCATGGCTGTGGGCCAGGTGCTGCAGGTGGGCGGCAAAGCCATTGAAGTGCTGCCCGCCGTGCACACCGTGCCCGCCGTCGGCTTTGCCGCTGCCTCGGCCACGGGTTACTGGGTTTTCAGTGGCGACACCGAGCGCAACCCCGCCTTCTGGCAGCGCCTGAACCAGCTGCCCGTGGCCCTGCTCGTCATTGAAACCGCCTTCAGCGACCGCGAACAGGTGCTGGCCCAGCGCTGCCTGCACCTGGCGCCCGCCACGCTGGCCGAAGAGCTGAACCACATCGCCCCCGTGCCCCCGCACCCGCGCTACCCCATCTACATCACCCACACCAAGCCCGCCGAAACCCGCTTGATCATGGACGAGATTCAGCGGCTGGAGGCGCTGCCCGGCCAGCCCCAGGCGCTGCGCCACGACATCCGCTGGCTCAGCGCCGGCATGCGCTTCGACCTGTAACAGCCTTCCTGCTCCACAGCCTCCCGGCCCTGAACGACCGGGGTGCTTCCTGCGACACGCTGACGTCCACCGCAACCTTCACCCGGACGGGTGACGGGCACGGCCGTGGCGCCGAAGAACCTGTCACCGCACGGCCGGGCAACGCGCCTTCCAGGAATGGGCGTCTGACCTCGATTTCTGTCCGCCGCAAGGCGGCCGGAGCGTGTGCCCATCAGAAGCCCGCTTCTTTCTGATGCCGCACCGCAAGGACCGTGACGACATCCAGACCGATGCGTAAGCGAACCACATGGCCGCTGTTGCCAAAGTCGATGATCCACTCGCGGAACTCGTCGGGCCTGTCCGCAATGGGGCGGCCGAGCTTGGGCTGCAAGCCCGGCACCTGCACAGCCTTGACGATCACCTCACCTGCCCGCTGGGCCGCGATGGGACTCTTTGGACGGAGGCATTCGCGCAAACGCTCCAAGTCACGAATGGCGGGCGGCGAGAACCTTACTTTTGGCACGCGGGCGCGGGCAACTCGTTGTCCGTGCCCCAGCTCGAAAGCCAGGCTTCCACCTCTTCGGCGGTCGCGTGCAGTCCGGTGGTGCGGACCGTTTACCAAGTCTTGAACGTGTCTTGCCGGAAGGCCTCGCGCTTTTCCTCACGATCAACGTACTGGGCAATCGCTTCGCGCATCAGTCAGTGCGGCGTGCGATGACGTGCGTCAGCCAGGCGCTTCGTGCGAGCCTTGGTGTCCTCGTCGATCTTGATCGACACGGGGCGAACGGCAGCAGCCGTCATGGCAGCCTCCCATGAAGTATCTGAAAGTATTGCTTTGCCCTACTTGCACAGCGCTGGGCAAGCCGCTCAGTCCCATCGGCCCCTGTGCCTGCCTGCCCGTGATTCGGCCGCACCGTCACCGCAGCGCGCACCGGGGTGACAAATCCTGTCCGCCACCGCCGGGGTGACAAAAATTGTCGGTCACAAACCGGCACCGCGGACACAAACTGTCACAAGCCCCGGTGAAAACGGGCCCCAAGGCCCCCAAAACACCATTTTTCGGGTTGGCACGCTCCCTGCTGAGTAAAACCCGTCTCTGTCCCACAACCCCTCAAGGAGTTTTCACATGAAGCGTTCCATGCAAAAAGGTTTCACCCTCATCGAACTGATGATCGTGGTGGCCATCATCGGTATTCTGGCTGCTGTCGCTCTGCCGGCTTACCAGGATTACACCGTCCGTGCACGTGTGACCGAAGGTCTGTCCCTCGCCTCTTCTGCAAAGCTTGCGGTGGCCGAAAACGCCGCCAACGGCAAGAACTTCGCTAGCGGCTGGATCGCACCGGCCGCAACCACGGGCGTTTCCAGTGTGGCAATTGCGGACGCCACCGGCGTCATCACCATCAGCTACACCACCGCAGTGGCTCCTGCAGCTACAAATTCCATCTTCATGGTGCCCACCTCTGCAGGTGTTGCCTTGGCCGGTGACGCTACCAGCTCCACGGTGCCTGCTGGTGGCTCGATTGAATGGGCTTGCACGACAGGTACGCTGCTGGCCAAGTACCGCCCTGCGCAGTGCCGCCCCTAATGCGACCCTTTAGGATGGTTTGACCATCCTAAAGAAGCTTGCCCTTACTCCGCTTTGACCGCGTGTGGGGGCGCTAGGCTGATCTCTTGAAAAAGGGATCGGCCTTTTTCGTTGATTGACGCCTTTGGGCATGGCTACATTTGGCAGAGTTTGTTTGGGGGCGAGCCAGCTGAGCGGGGTGGATCCATTGTTCTGGGCAGATACCGGCCTGGGTTGTTGTTGAAATGTCGAGTCGCCATGTTGAAAACGTCGAATCGGTTGAAGTTTGCGCTGCGTTGGTCTTTCGGCCACCTGCTGGTCAGTGGACTCGTGGCGCTGCTATCGGCCATGGTTGTGTTTGGGCTGTGGTATCCCAGCCCATGGCGCTCCATGTTGGGCATTGCCGGTATTTTTGCCGTGGTGGTGGCAGCTGATGTGATTTGTGGGCCTTTGCTTACTTTGGTACTCGCAAGTCCTAAAAAGTCGAATGCTGAGCGCTGGTTGGACATGTTCTTGGTCGCGATGATTCAGTTGATCGCCCTTGCTTTCGGCATCTGGTCTGTATTCAGCGCCCGGCCGGTCATCTTAGGCTTTGAGGTAGACCGTTTTGTTGTTGTGACAGCCAATGAGATTGAGGTTGAAAAATTAAAAATGGCCCCCGAGGGGCTACGTCAATTGCCATTCGCAGGCGTAAACCAGATTGGGGTGCGTGCCGCAAGATCGAACGACGAACTGCTTCAAAGTCTCGATGCGTCGTTGCAGGGCGCAGCCCCATCCATGTGGCCAGACTGGTGGCGTACTTACGAAGATATTCGGCCTGCAGTAGTCGCGAAAGCGAAAGCCTTAAGCACTCTCATCGAGAGTCGCCCGAAGTATCGCGAAACGCTACTCAGCGCGGCAGCCGCAACCGGGCTGTCCGTGACAGACTTGCGATTTTTACCGCTCACGTCCAGCAAGCGTACCGACTGGGTGGCGTTGCTCAACGCGTCCGGCGCGATCGTGGGTTATGCCCCGGTCGATGGATTCGACTGAATCCTCTCTTTCACGCTGGCACCGAAAATCGGGGTCAGATGCTAATTAACCCGGCGATGGGTCTGCCGATCCAAGCACCCCAGACCGAAACCAGGCCACCACCCATGTCGGACTTCCCCCAAAAAAGCAGCCCCCGGTATGTTGAAAAACCCGGTTTCCGCTGGGGCACGGGTGTGGCGGGGGCCGTTTTGCTGGGCTTGGGCGCTGCCCTGCTGGTGCTTCCGTCAGACGTCGGCTGGGCCAAGGTGGCGGTTTGCGCCCTGCTGGGTGTGCTCGGAGCCAACGCCATCCACTGCGCGCTTAACGCCACCGAACCCTGGATAGCGAAAGTCGGCCCGTTGCCCTGATCAATCGGGGTCGGAAATTCGGGGTCACAGAAATTAGGGGAGAAATCGGGGTCAGATTCCAATTATTTCAGGTGCGCCAAGTAGTCGTCCCAAAGGCGCTGGACGATCTGGGCCTGCAGCGCGTCTTTGGGGCGCTTGAGCGGGTCGCGCTGGGGTGATGCGGCGATGGCGGTTTTGACCCGCACAAAGTCCAGCGGGTGCACGGTGCGCATCCAGGCCATGTCGCCCCTGGGCGATACCACCATCTGCTCAAACTTCCGGCCCGACACCCGCTGGTTGCCCGATGGAACATGCTCGGATGGAAGAAATCGGGGTCAGACCCCGATTTTTCCTCAAGTGTCAAAGAATCCGCTGGCTTCAAGTTGCGGCGGCATGCACGGGCTGGGCAACCAGGCGCACGCCGAGGGCAGCACAGACACGGCTGATCGTCTCAAAGCGCGGCTCGCTGCCAGGTCGAAGCGCTTTGTAAAGGGCTTCGCGTGTGATGCCTGAGTCCTTTGCAACCTGCGACATGCCTCGCGCACGGGCAATGTCGCCAAGAGCGGTCGCCAGCAGCGCCGGATCGTTCTCTTCAAGAACGGTTGTGAGGTACGCCGCCACCTCTTCTTCGCTGTTCAAGTACTCGGCTGCATCGAACTCGGGGAGTTCGGAAACCTTGATTTTCGTGCTCATGGTCAATCCTCCAAAGACTTCGCCAGTTCAATGGCCCTGTTGATGTCGGCCTGCTGCGTTGACTTGTCGCCGCCGCCGAGCATCACGATCAGTGCTTCGCCTCGCTGGACGCAGTACAAGCGCCAGCCAGGCCCGAAGTGTTCGCGCATCTCGAGCACGCCCTCGCCCACCGGCTGCACGTCGCCCAAGTTGCCGAGCTGGGCCTTGCGCAAACGCTTGATGAGACGTTGCCGGGTCAGCCCGTCCTTCAGGCTGTTGAGCCAGTCAGAGAATTCATCGAGTCGTCTCACCGTGTAGATCATGAACCAAGCGTAATCGAATGATTACAAGGCGTCAACTGCGACGGGAGCAGGGTGCATGCCCCCACGACATCCGCTGGCGCAGCGTCGACAGGGCGCTTGGGTCAGAACAATCGGGGTCAGATTCCAATAGTCCATGGGTGCAGTGCACTCATCTCCATGCTGGGCATGTGTCCGGTGATGACGATCGTGCCGCGCACGAGGGCGGGAATGTAACGAAGCCATCGTGCTTCCGTGACTGGATCGGTGTGCGACGATGTACTCATCGTGTAACACACAGAGGTTCAAGCCATGAACGAAAACCACCTTGACTTTCCGGGTTGATGAGGCGCTGAAAGAGCAATTCACCACAGCGGCGAAGCGACGCGACCGCACGTCCGCGCAGCTGCAGCGGGATTTCATGCGCGATTTTGTGCAACGGCAGGAAGAAGCGGTAGAGCATGACGCCTGGTTCGCTCGGCAAGTGCAAGTCGGCCTGGACTCGGCCAATGCCGGTCACTTGGTTCCGGCTGATCAGGTCGAGGCCAGGTTTGCAGCCCGGAGAACCGCCACGCGCCGCCGTCTTGAAGACGCTGCATGAAAAATCGGGGTCAGATTCCAATGGCTTCAGGTGCACCAAGCAGCCATCCCAGCAAGGGCTCGCCCCAGCACAACGAAAGGCCTGTTCAACCAACTGAGCCACCCGTTTCACTCCCCGCTTCCACCGGCCAGGATAGTTGTCGCCGGGCGGCAGCGCCACGCTGCAGGCGGTGAGGGCTTCCATTTCCACGCCGGTCTGGCCGGTGCATGCGGCGGTGGCGCGTGCGGCACCGGCTTCACACGGCTCCATGGGCGTGCAACTGTACTTTTGACAGCCAATTTGCTGCTTACCGGTAATCGGTATAAACTGGCGAGCCATGATCCAGTCTTTCAAATGCAGTGAAACACGGGCGCTTTTTGAAACAGGGAAGTCCCGGCGTTTTGCCAACATCAAGGATGTGGCTGAGCGCAAGCTGACTCAGTTGGCTGCTGCGGCCACACTGGATTTTTTGAGATCTCCGCCTGGGAACCATCTTGAAGCTTTGTCGGGTGACCGCGTCGGACAGCACAGTGTGCGTATCAACAAGCAGTGGCGGGTGTGTTTTCTGTGGACTGCCGAAGGTCCGGCCGAGGTGGAGATTGTCGATTACCACTGACTTTTTGCCTTGGAGGGCAGCATGATCAAGAACGGAATGCGGCCGGTGCATCCCGGCGAGGTTCTACGCGAAGATTTTTTGAAACCACTTGGCATGAGCGCCCACGCACTATCCAAAGCGTTGCATGTGCCAGCTGGGCGTGTCAATGACATCGTGTTGGAGAGGCGTGGTGTGACACCAGACACCGCCCTGCGTCTGGCCCGTTACTTTGGTGGCGATGCACGGTCGTGGCTGAATCTTCAGCAGATGTACGACCTGAAGCTGGCTGAGCGTGAGATGGCTGCCCGGATCGAATCAGAGATCGAGCCATTGGCGTTGCATTGACCCTAAAAACGGCCGTTGACCGCGCTCTTTCCGCTGAAAAGGCCCATGAACATGGACGATGTTGACCACCGCGGCGCTCACCTTCCGGGTGACGACGCTACAGACCCGATGGAGCCGCCAGGCGGTGCGCTGGCCGCGTTGCGCCTGCTTGCGGGCAGCAGCCAGCGGCGGCGTCGCGCCTTGCCAGCACAACCCCCTGACAGCCCACTCGGGCCTGTCCAGCTGCCGTTTCCAGGTTGAATAGGGGCATTCGGCGCCTGTAGGTCGGCCTTGCGCGCGGCGCGTTGCGGCAGTGGTCAGCTCAATGGCGCCACAAAATGCCCGCTCTTGCCACCGCGCTTCTCCATCAGCCGCACGCCGCCGATGGTCATGCCCCGGTCCACCGCTTTGCACATGTTGTAAAGAAATTGGGGTTAGATTCCCATTCTCAACAATTGTTGCTTCGGCCCGAAGAAGTATCAACCGCTCGCCCTGAGCCTGCCCTTTGAGAAGCTCAGGGCGATCGGAATGCAGGGCTTCGACAGGCTCAGCCCGAACGGAAATTCAGACTTCACAGGGCCGGATTTGGATTAATCGGGGTCACAGAAATCGGGCTCAGAGTCCCTCTCTCAAGTAAATGGGGGTCGGATTCCAATTTTTCGCGCGCGTGGGCGGGTTCACTGGGCCTGCCATGGGTTGACCACGGTCACCCCGGCCGCCAGAAACGGGCTGGTGTCTCGCGTTGCCACGGCAAAGCCGCGGGCGGCGGCGGTCGCAGCGATGTAGCCGTCTGCCGCCGCGATGGCCAGCCCGGTCGCGCGGGCCGTTGCGATCAGTGCGGCATAGCTTGGCGTGCTCGAAAGATCGAAACCGATCACCCGTCCGTTGAACAGGGGCAGTACCCGCCGTTCAAGGCTCTCGTGCAAAGCGTCACGCCGTTTGCCGGCGGGAAGCAAGGCCACACCAGCGCGCAATTCACCGACCGTGATGGCGGACAGGTACAGCGTTTCAAGTGGCTGAGCGTCGATCCACTGGATGACGCGCGCATCAGGGGCACGGCGAAGCGGTTCTGAAACCACGTTGGTGTCCAGCAGGATCATTCGAAGGTCACCGGTTTGGCCGGTGTTTTATCGCGCACCTGGTCAAAAACGGCGAATGCTTCGGACGTGAGTTGGGCGTGTTGACCGATTTCCGCCAGCAAAGACCCCAGCTTGATACGGCCCTCGGGTCGCACAGCCTGTTCCAGGATGTCTCGAATCTCCGCTTCGGTGCTGCGGTCGTGGGTGGCCGCACGAACGCGCAAAGCGCGATGCACGGCCTCAGGTATGTTGCGCACGGTAATGGCAGGCATGAGATCACTCCTTTAAGTTGACATCAATGATGGCATTTTAAGTTTTTGAAACAGCTGGGGCAAGCGCTGGCCGGTTCCCCATCGCTCAAGAAATTCGGGGTCAGATTCCAATTCTGGGTTTTGGTTATTTGCGGCGTCAGTTACGGACTCCCCGCTTCTCCATCGAGCGCACGCCGCTACAGGTCCAGCCCAGGATATCAGCGCTGGTTTTGGGTGCGGATCACAGCTTTGCGGGGCACGACCCCCTTCAGGCAGGCTGAAAAATCCGGATACGCGGTGCGATTTTGGTTTGGAACTCGCGGGCGGTGATGCGCATGTCGTATTCTGATTGGAGGTTGATCCAAAAACGGGGCTCCATACCGAAGTAGAGACCTAGCCGCATCGCCGTGTCGGCGGTGATGGGGCGCTGGCCATGCACGATTTCACTGATGCGGCTCGGTGACACGTCGATATCGGCAGACAGCTTGCGCGCGCTGATGCCCATGGGTTTCATAAAGTCTTCCAGCAAGATTTCGCCGGGATGAATTTCGTCTAGCAATTTCGCCATGTTCTGCTCCTAGTGGTAGTCCACAATTTCTACTTGATGGGCCCCGTCTTCGCTCCATACAAAGCACAGCCGCCACTGGTCGTTGATGCGCACCCTGTGTTGGCCTTTGCGGTCATGCTTCAGCGCTTCGAGCTGGTTGCCGGGAGGCACCCGCAAGCTGGCCAGTTCGGTTGAGGCATGTAACTGCAGCAACTTTCGCCGTGCCACCCGTTCGATGTTCTTGAACCTCGGCACCTGGCGGCTGTGGAAAAGCGCCTCGGTGTCGGTACAAACAAAAGAGTGGATCATGCGTCATGATATTCTGTTTCGCGGAACCTGCTAAACAGACCTGGCAATATTCTTGCAAAGTCACCAAAAATCGGGGCCCAAGAAATTCGGGGTCAGATCCCAGCCTCTCAAGTCTTTGCCGCGCAGGCGCCTAGCCCGTGGGCCATAGTTGCCGCAATCGGCGAATTTTCTGCCACAGCAAGGCCTTGGGCACCGCGTTGATGGCCATGGCTTGCATGCACCGTTCCAGCCAGTCTGGGCGGTTCTGCAGTCGGTGAATGGCTTTGCCCAGGTCGCGCGTCACGGCCACACCGCAGGCCTGTTCGGGCTTGGTCAGGGCTTTGCGCAGCAAGGGCAGCGGCAGGTTCATCATGGCCAGGTCGATCACGTCGCGGCTGAATACGCCGTCATCGGCTGGCCGGTCCGAATGGGCCAGCAGTTGGGATGCAGCCCAATCCAAAGGCGTCAAGGTGGCGACGCCACAGATCACATCCTTCGGTCCTGGTGTGTCCAGTGCCATCCGCGCCTCCCGCACAATTTCGAATTTGATCGCGTGTCCGTCCATGTGCACCTGAGTTCGGATGCCGTACTGGTCGGCTCTGATGTCGTGCGACGTTGCCAAGGGCGGAGCGTTGGGCTGAACAATGGCATTCAGTCCATCCGGACCCGTTATCAGGTTTCGCAGTTCGCGGTAGCCTGTTGCATCGGACACCAGAAAATCGATATCGACCGACTCCCGGTATTCGCCGTATCGAAGCGCAATGCACGTGCCGCCGCCAAACCATACGCTGTGTTGTTGCAGCAATTGGCCGTTGATTGAGGCCAAAACATGGGCAATGCGCTGGTGGTGTGGGCGTTCAAACATGGCTGTTTCGCCCCAATGCGGTTCGCAGTGCGCTCAGCAAGGCTTGTTCTTTTTCGGACATGGCCTGCACATCCAGATGCCTGGCGTTGCGCTCGTAAATATCGAGCGCTTCAACCAAGGTGAGTGTCGGTGTGCCGTGCACCTGCCATGAAAGCGCTTTGAGTTGAGGGTAGTCGCTCAGCCACACACGCACGGGTAGCCAGTTCGCCGGGTCGTTGGTGGATGGGTCGGGTGTCTGCGGGGTGTCGCCGGGCAACCGGGTCTGCCATTCCAGTCCCAAGGCCGCCAGTGCGTTGGCCCATGCGCCGATGGTGACGGAGGGTGCCCCTTTTTCGATGCCAGCCGGCGCGTTGAACAGCCGTTGGACAAGCATCCGTGGCCGCTTCAAAAACCCATGGGCACGTTAGCGCTCACAAAGCGGCCACAAAATGCCCGCTCTTGCCACCGCGCTTCTCCATCAGCCGCACGCCGCTGATGGTCATGCCGCGATCCACGGCTTTGCACATGTCGTAAATGGTGAGCAGCGCCACGCTGCAGGCGGTGAGGGCTTCCATTTCCACGCCGGTCTGGCCGGTGCATTCGGCGGTGGCGCGGCACAGCACGCTGTTGGCCGCAGCGTCCACCTCGAATTCGAGCGCCACGCGGGTGAGGGCGATGGGGTGGCACAGGGGAATGAGGTCGCTGGTTTTTTTGGCGCCCTGAATGCCGGCAATGCGGGCAATGCCGAGCACGTCGCCTTTTTTGGCGTGGCCGCCCTGAATGAGCGCCAGGGTGGCGGGTTCCATGCCGATGCGGCCTTCGGCCACGGCCACGCGGTGGGTGCTGGCTTTGGCCGCCACGTCGACCATGTGGGCCTGGCCCTGGGCGTCGAAGTGGGTGAGCGGGCTGCTGGGGCTGGTGGGGGTGGCGGTGCTGGGGTTCGTTTCGGTCATAGAGGTGGCTTTGCGCTGGCTTTACAGAAACCTTATGGGCTTGGCGGCATCATACGGGCATGAATTTTCCCCTGACCCGGTCTGACTGGTCCGCACGCCGCCCCCGGTGGGCGGCTTCGTGGTTCACCGCGGCGCTGGTGGGTGCGCTGGGTTTGGCGCCGCTGTCGCTCACGGTGGCCCAGAACCTGCCACCGCCCGCCGGGGCGGACCCCGCCCTGGTGTCGGGTGGCCTGCCGGGGCTGGGCGATGTGCAGGGCATGTCGATTGCGGCCGAGCGCCGGCTGGGCGACCGCATTGCGCGCAGCATTTACCGCGACCCCGATTACCTGGACGACCCGGTGCTGGGGGACTATTTGCAGGCCATCTGGCAACCGCTGCTGGCGGCGGCGCGGGCGCGGGGCGATGTGCCGCCCGAGCTTTCAGAGCGGCTGGCCTGGGAGCTGATGATTTCACGCGACCGCCGGGTGAACGCTTTTGCGCTGCCCGGCGGCTACCTGGGGGTGCACCTGGGGCTGATAGGCGTCACCGACACCGTGGCCGAGCTGGGCTCGGTGATGGCGCACGAGCTGAGCCATGTGTCGCAACGGCACATTGCGCGGCTGGTGGCACGGCAAGACCGCATGGCGCCCTGGATGATGGGCGCCATGATCTTGAGCGCGCTGGCGGCCCGCGCCAACACCGAGGTGGCCAGCGCGGCCATGATGGGCAGCCAGGCGGTGGCCGCCCAGACGCAGCTGAATTTTTCGCGCGACATGGAGCGCGAGGCCGACCGGGTGGGCTTTGGTGTGCTCACCAGTGCCGGCTTTGACGGCCAGGGTTTTGTGGACATGTTTGACAAGCTGCAGCAGGCTTCACGCCTGAGCGACGATGGCTCGTTCCCCTACCTGCGCAGCCACCCGCTGAGCAGCGAGCGCATGGCCGACATGCGGGCCCGGCTGCCGCTGGCGTCAGACCCCGTGCGCGCGCCGGTGGGGCCGCTGCGCGAGGCGCCGGCCCAGCCCGGCGCGGGGCTGGTGCTGAGCTTGCCCGCTGCGGGCGGCACGGCCCCGAGCGCATCCGCCACGCGGGGGCGCGCGGCGCCGGTGGTGCCCGAGCTGCACCCGCTGATGGCGGCGCGCGCGCGCGTGCTGGCTGAAAACGGGCCCGACCGGTTGCGCAGCTGGCTGCAAAACGGCCAGGGGCCGCAGGCCGGGCCGGGCGAGCGCTATGCCGCGGCCTGGGCGGCCATGCGTCTGGGCCAGCCCGAGCGGGCGCTCGACCTGGCGCAGCGCCTGCGGGCCGAGGTGGTGCCGGCGGTGCGCTGGGTGGTGGACGCCTTGCTGCTGGAGGTGCTGCTGACGGCGCCGCCAGTCACCGGCACCGCGGCGGCCAGCCGGGCCGAAAGCCTGACCGCGCTGCGCGACCAGGCTCTGGCGGGCGGTGGGCGCGCACTCACGCTGTTGGGCGCACAGGCGGCCCTGGCCACCGGCGAGCCGCAGCGTGCCGCGACGCACCTGCAAACCTGGGTGGTGCAGCACCCGCGCGATGCGCTGGCCTGGCAAACACTGGCGCGGGCGAACCAGGCACAGGGCCAGACGCTGCGGGCCATTCGGGCCGAGGCCGAGTCGCGGGTGGCGCAGCTGGACTACGCGGGGGCGGTGGACCGCTTCAAGGCGGCGCAGGCCCTGCCGGCGGCGCAGCGGGCCGCAGACCCGATGGAGCTGGCCATTGTGGACAGCCGCTTGCGCGTGGTGGAAGCCTTGCTGCGGGCGTCCGAGGAAGAGGAATAAGCCGGGGGCGGTGCGGCAGCCCCGGGCGCGTCACGAGCGGGGAAAAATCGCCTTCATCGCCGCGTCCACCACCAGCATCAGCACCGAATAGATCAGCGAGCCCAGCAGCGCGGCCCAGAAGCCGTTGACGTTGAAGCCGTCGAGCAGGCTGGCCGCGGCCCAGAACATCAGTGCGTTGATGACGAACAGAAACAGGCCCAGCGTGATCACCGTCACGGGCAGTGTGAGCACCACCAGCAGGGGCCGCAGCAGCGTGTTGAACAGGCCAATGAAAGCCGCAGCGATGAGCGCCGAGCCGAAGCTCTGGATGTGCACGCCGGGGTAGAGGTAGGCCACCAGCAGCAGGGCGCAGGCGGCAAACAGCCATTTGACGAGGAGTTTCATAAAGCCAGCATAGCAGCGCCGGGGCCATGGCCCAAGCAAAAAAAGCGAGGGCGGTCACCGGACGCTGCCGCCCCGGGCAGGTGCTGGCCTGGCGGCCAGCCGGTGGCGGGGTCAGGCCTGTTGCAGTGGGTTGCGCGCAGCCAGCCTTTTGCCCACGATCAACACCAGCAGCGCGCCGGCCACGGCCGCACCGTAGTGAATGGCGTTGGTCTGCTCCAGCTTGATCATCCAGGTCCATTTGTCGGGGCTGGCAAAGGCCGGGTCGGACACCAGCATGCCGCCGGCAATCCAGCCCAGCAGCATGGCGCCGGCGGTGATGATGGCGGGGAAGCGCGCCATGAGTTTGATGACCAGCTGGCTGCCCCAGACGATGATGGGAATGGAGATGAGCAGACCCAGCACCACCAGCAACATGGAATGTTCGCCCGCATTTTGAGCGGCGCCGGCGATGGCGATCACGTTGTCCACGCTCATCACCAGGTCGGCCAGGATGATGGTCTTGACCGCGGCAAACAGCTTGTCGCTGCCCACCACGTCGCCGTGGCCATCGTCGTCCGGGGCGAGCAGTTTCACGCCGATCCACACCAGCAGCAGCGCGCCCACAAATTTGAGGAACGGCAGGTTGAGCAGCGTCATGGCAAATGCGATCAGGACCACGCGCAGCACGATGGCCCCCACCGTGCCCCAGATGATGCCCTTGGTGCGCTGTGCCGGCGGCAGTTTGCGGCAGGCCAGGGCAATCACCACCGCGTTGTCGCCACCCAGCAGGATGTCGATGATGACGATCTGGCCCAGCGCAACCCAGAACTCGGGTGAAGTCAGGACATCCATGGCGTTTGGTGGGTCGTGTTGTTGGGGGCGGGCGGCTTGGGTTCGTGCTGTTTGGGTGGCCTGTGTCAGGCACCGCTGCGTGCGGCACAAGGCACGGGATGTTGTGCAGCACCCCGCACCGCCCTGGCCGCGCTGTGCCCCTTGGGAAATAAAGTGTATCGACGGGCACATGCCAGCCCGGTACGCACTTCCCACACCTGTAAAGGCCCGGCGGCGCGCGGGGCGGGGTGGTGCTGGTTATCATGCGCCCCCATGGCTGGCATTCACATCACCGACATTGAAGCCGCGATCAACTTCTGGCGTGAGCGCTCACCCTCGCCCGATGGCCTGTCGCTGGCGGCTCCGGTGCGGGCGCTGGCCCAGGTGTATGCGCTGATGGTGTATTTTCACGAGACCGAGGCGGACGAAGTCACCCTGCCCGCCGAGGCCCGCGAGGCCTGGCTGGCCTGGTTTGACAGCACGCCCGACACGCCCTGCATTGCCATTTGCTCCACCAGCCAGGGCGACGCGGTGTGCAAAGGCTGCGGCCGCACCTTTGACGAAGTGCAGCGCTGGACCGAAATGTCGCCCGGCGAAAAACGCGTGAGCTGGCGGCGCATCACGCTGGAAGGCGATTCCTGGCGGTTCAACCGCTACGCCGAGCGGGCGCTGGAGCAGGGTTCCCCTCGCTGGTCGGTCAACGTTCCGGCGCGCGTGCCTTAACCCAGGATGCGGTGGAACCGGCTCTGCCGGGCCACTCGCATCGCCCCCTGGGGGGTGACGCCGCAGGCGGCGCGGGGGGTTACCGAGGAATGGTGTAGTTGGCCTGCGTGAGGTGGTCCACGCCGCAGTCCACGGTGCCAATCCAGTCGATGAATTCTTTCACCGCCGGGCCGGCCAGCGGTGCGCCGTGCTGCGGCACGATCATGTGGATGGGCAGGGTGCGCGCCATGTTGGCCCACAGGCGCAGCACCTTGTTGGACACCATGTAGCGTCGGTGGAAGGCTTCCATTTTCGGAATGTGGGGCGCCAGCGCGGTGATGGGCCGGGACGCGTCGGCCGAGGTGCCGATGGACACGCCGAGGTCGCCCGAAAACAGGATGCGGCTGACCGGGTCCCAGAACTGGAAGTTGCCTTCGGAGTGCATGAAGTGCGCCGGCAGCGCCACGATTTCGCTGCGGCCCAGGGGAATGCGCATGCCGGGGTCGGGGATGCCGACGATGCGGCCCTGCGTCTTGCCGGGCTTGCAGAAGTGCGGGGCAAAGCGTTCCCACAGGCACGAGATGTAGAGCGTGGCCTGGGTGCTGGTCATCCAGCGGTCGAGCGAGGCAATGATGTCTGGGTCGGCATGCGAGGCCAGGATCTCGGTCAGCTTGCTGGGCGGGAAGTAGCGGCCAATGGTGAGCAGCAGCTCGTTGTAGGCCATGTTGCCACCCGGATCGATGATGGCGCCCTGGTCTTGGTCGATGACGAGAAACTGGTTCGCCTGCACCGCTTCGCCGCCCTCGTCGCTGAGGTGGGCAAACATGAGGCACACATGGCCGTTGTGGTTGAACAGTTCGATGGCCATGAACAGGCTTCTCCGGTCGGGTAAGGGGTGACGGGTGGTGGGTGCACGTTGGCGCGGTGGGGCCGGCGCCGCGGGTCTCGGGCAAGGGTCCGCGCCGGGGCGACTGTAGGGGGCGGTGTTCCGCGCCGGTTTGCGCTAGGTCAAACCGCGGTGGCGCGGGGCGGGCCCGGGCGATGGACTTGTGGCTGTGGCCGACCAGTGGTCGGCCATGTGCCGTTGCCGTGCCCGGGGCGCCGGCGTCAGACGCGCTGCGCCAGCTCGGTGGCCTTGCCGATGTAGCTGCCTGGCGTCATGGCCAGCAGGCGGTCTTTCTCGGCTTGCGGAATCTCCAGGCTGCGAATCAGCGCGTGCAGCGCCTCGGCCGTCACGGTTTTGCCGCGGGTCACTTCCTTGAGCTTTTCGTAGGCGCCTTGCACGCCGAAACGGCGCATCACGGTCTGGATCGGCTCGGCCAGCACTTCCCACGAGGCGTCCAGATCGTCGGCCAGCGCTTCTTCGTTGAGTTCGAGCTTGTTCAGGCCCACGCGCAGCGAGTGGTAGGCCAGCACCGCGTAGCCCAGGGCCACGCCCATGTTGCGCAGCACGGTGGAGTCGGTCAGGTCACGCTGCCAGCGGGAAATGGGCAGCTTTTCAGACAGGTGGCGCAGCACCGCGTTGGCCAGGCCCAGGTTGCCTTCGGCGTTTTCAAAGTCGATCGGGTTGACCTTGTGCGGCATGGTGGACGAGCCAATTTCACCGGCCTTCAGGCGCTGCTTGAAATAGCCCAGGCTCACGTAACCCCAGATGTCGCGCGAGAGGTCGACCAGGATGGTGTTGGCGCGCGCCACGGCGTCGAACAGTTCGGCCATGTAGTCGTGCGGCTCGATCTGGATGCTGTAGGGCTGGAAGGTGAGGCCCAGGCCCAGCGGCTCGGGCGTCTCCACCACGCCGCGGCTGAAGGCTTCCCAGTCAAAGTCGGGCCAGGCGCTCAGGTGGGCGTTGTAGTTGCCCACGGCACCGTTCATCTTGGCCATCAGCTTGACGCCGGCAATGCGGTCGCGGGCGGTGCTCAGGCGCACCACCACGTTGGCCAGCTCTTTGCCCACGGTGGTGGGGCTCGCGGTTTGGCCGTGGGTGCGGCTGAGCATGGGCACGGCGGCAAAGGCGTGGGCCATCTCGCGCAGCTTGGCGATCACGCCGTCCAGTGCGGGCAGCAGCACCACGTCGCGCCCGCCCTTGAGCTGCAGGGCGTGGCTGGTGTTGTTGATGTCTTCGCTGGTGCAGGCGAAGTGCACGAACTCGGCGGCTTTTTCCAGCTCGGGCCGGGCCTCGAACTTCGATTTGATCCAGTACTCCACGGCCTTCACGTCGTGGTTGGTGACCTTTTCAATGTCCTTGATGGCCACCGCGTCGGCTTCGCTGAAGTTTTTCACCAGACCCATGAGGTAGGTGCGGGCGCCGGGCGAGAGCGGCTTGAACTCGTCGAAGCCGGCGTCGGACAGGGCGATGAACCAGGCCACTTCCACCTGCACGCGGCGGTGCATGTAGCCCTGCTCGCTCATGAAGGGGCGCAGACTGGCCAGGCGCCCGGCGTAGCGGCCGTCCAGCGGGGACAGGGCGGAAACGGGGGACAGGGCGGCCGAGGCCGGGGCGGAGGAAGCGGTGGGGTTGGGTGTGGTCGGGCGCATCCTGCGATTGTAGGAGGGGCGGCCGGGGCCCTGGGGTGCCGCCGGGCGGCGCCCCGTTTCAGGGGCGCTGTCAGCCGGGGTGCATCGGGGCGTCGTTAAAATGGTCAGCCCCAGGGCATCCTGAAACCAGAAACACCACGTCCATGAAACTCATCGGTGCCATCACCAGCCCTTACGTGCGCAAGGTCCGCGTCGTCATGGCCGAGAAAAAGCTCGACTACCAGTTCGTGCCCGAAGACGTGTGGGCGGCCGACACGAAAATTGCCGCCTCGAACCCGCTGGGCAAGGTGCCCTGCCTGGTGATGGAGGGTGGCGAGGCGGTGTTTGACTCGCGCGTGATCGTGGAGTACCTCGACACACTGTCGCCCGTGGGCAAGCTCATTCCGGTGCAGGGCCGCGAGCGCGCCGAGGTGAAAACCTGGGAGGCGCTGGCCGATGGTGTGCTGGACGCCGCCATTCTGGCCCGTCTGGAGGCCACCTGGCCCGGACGCCCTGATGCGCAGCGCTGCGACGCCTGGATTGACCGGCAGATGGGCAAGATTCACGCCTCGCTGGCATCCATGAGCCATGGCCTGGGCGACAAGCCGTTTTGCTCGGGCATTCACCTGAGCCTGTCCGATGTGGCGGTGGGCTGCGCCCTGGGTTACCTCGACTTCCGCTTTCCCGACATCGACTGGCGCACGGCGCACCCCAACCTCGCCAAACTCAGCGACAAGCTGGCGTTGCGCCAGAGTTTTGCGGACAGCGCGCCGCGGTAGTCCCGCCCCCGCGCGGCCTGCGACGTCACCCCGACGGGAGCGGCACGGCTCGGCCCGGCAAGCCGGTTGCGCGACGCCCTGGGACGAGCTTCCCCGGTGCGTGAACGTTCAGCTGTTGGCTTTGCGCTTGAGCCAGCGCATCAACCCACCCACCACGGGCAGCTTTTCATACAGCTCTTCGGCTGCGTCCCAGTAATCGCGGTGGTCGCTGATGCGGCCGTCGGGTGCCAGCACCAGGTGCGAGCCGCCCCGGATCACCTGCTCGGTGGCGGTGTCGAAGCGTTTGAAGCGGAAGCGGAATTCCCACACCAGAAAGGCCTGCGCGCCGTCCACGATCTGCTGCGTGACGACAAAGCGCGGCTGGTGCAGGCTGTGGAACATGTGTTCAAAAAGGCCCGTGATGGCGGGGACGCCCTGCACGGCGTTGAACGGGTCTTTGAAGCGCGCGTCGGGCGTGTAGAGCGTGTCCATGTGCGCCAGCGACGGCGGCGACAAGGCTTCAAAGTAGGCGCTGATGCGGGCCACGGCGGCGCGGGCGTCGGTGGGTTTCATGGGGGTCGAGCTTACAGCCCGGTGAAGCGGCGCACGGCCGGGAAATACAGGCGGTAGGGCAGCAGGCGCAGCAGTTTCATCCAGCGGGTGAAGCGCTTGGGGTAGTGGATGTCGAAGGCGCCGCCGGCCCAGCCGTCGATCATGGCCTGCGCCGCCTGCTCGGGCGTGATCAGGGCGGGCATGGTGAAGTCGTTCTGCGCGGTGAGGGGCGTTTGCACAAAGCCGGGGTGCACCACGCTCACGCCCAGGCCCAGCGGCTCCAGGTCGAGGTACAGGGTTTCGGCCAGGTGGGTGAGCGCGGCCTTGGTGGGGCCGTAGGCCAGGCTCTTGGGCAGGCCGCGAAAACCGGCCACGCTGCTGATCAGGCTCACATGGCCCCGGCCCCGGGCAATGAGGCTGGGCAGCACGGCCTCGATCACGTGCAGGGCGCCGGTGTAGTTGATGTCCAGGTGGCGTTTCAGGTCGGCCATGTCCAGGGCGGTGGCGCGCATTTCGCGGTAGTGCCCGGCGCAGTAGAGCACCAGGTCCAGCGGCCCTTGTTGCAAGATGGCCTGGGCCGTGCGGGTCACCGCCTGCGCGTCGGTCACGTCCAGGGGCCAGGCCTGGGGCTTGAGGCGGCTGTCGTCGGCCTCGGTGTGTTGGGCCACAAACGCATCGAGCGCGCTGGCGCTGCGGGCCGACAGCAGCACCTGGGCACCCCGCGCCTGCAGCGCCGCGGCGGTGGCCGCGCCAATGCCGCTGGACGCACCGATCAGCCAGACGCGCAGGGCTTGCCAGTCGGTGATGGGCGGGTTGAAGGGGCGCAGCAGGTGCCCGCCGCGGCGCTGTTGCGCAGGGTGGTCCTTGCGCGCGGGGCTGGGTTCAACAAAACGGCTTTGGGCTGTCATGGGTGGTGCCGGTAGGTCGAGAAAGTCGTGTTAGTTGCACATGGCGCCGAAGCGCGATCCGCATCGCAAGAAGCGGTGGCAACCCCAGGGCACCGCCGGGCTGGCTTCGCCAGACGGCCAGTGCCGCCCCCCTGGGGGGTGACGCGTAGCGGCGCGGGGGGGGTCATCTCTTCACAAAAGACAAGGTGACCTCGCCCAGGCGCACACCGAACTTGCTCATCACGGCCTTGTTGAGCATCACGCGCTCGTCCATGAGGTACATCCAGTCGTCAAACGTGACGTTCCAGACGCGGCCGTCCACCGGCAGCGCCAGGGTGTAGCCCCAGCGAAAGGCGTTGCCGCGGGTTTCGCCCAGGGCCTCGCCCACCACGTCGTCGGCGGTGCCGCTGTAGCGGCCGTCGCCCAGGTATTTCATGCGCCAGATGCGCTTGCCGGTGGTGCCGTCCGAGTACACAAAGTCTTCATCGAGCACGCCGTTGTCACCGTCCCAGGTGCAGCGCATGACCACCGTGAAGCGCTTGACCACCTGGCCCGAGCGGTCGGTGAACACGCCGTAGGCGTCCAGCGTGCCGTTGAAATAGGTGCGCAGGTCGAGCACGGGCTTTTCGCCCGCGTAGTCGCTGATTTTCGGGCCAGCGCAGCCGGCCAGGGTGGCGGCGCCAGCCAGGCCGGCGGTCAGCAAAAGGCGTCGTTGCATGGTGGGGCTTTCAGGAAACAGGGGTGTGGACAAGGCGGCTGGCGGCGGCCCGGCGTTCGGGCCGGATCACCAGCCCGTACAGGGCGCCGCCGGCCAGCAGCTTGAGGGCGCAGGGCAGCAGGCAGTAGGCGATGGTGAGGGTTTGCAGGGCTTCGGGGGTGCGGGCGCCGGGGGTGTAGCCAAACCAGGCCAGCAGCGGCAGCGCCAGGCCGGCGGCGAGCGCCAGGTTGAGCTTGGCGGCAAAGCTCCACCAGCCAAAATAAGCGCCTTCGCGCTGGCCGCGCTCGCCCAGTCGGCCAATCAGGCCCGCCAGCAGGGCGCCGGGCAGGGCCAGGTCGGTGCCCAGTGCAATGCCGGAGAGCGCACACACAATGAGAAACGCAGTGGTGTCACCCGCGCCCAGTGTGGCCGCCCAGATGAACACCGCCACCGACAAGCCCATGCCCGTCAGCCAGGTGCGCGCCAGGCCCAGCCGGCCCACCAGCTTCACCCACAGCGGCATGGACAGCGCGGCGAACAGAAAGTAGGTGGCCAAAAAAGCGGGTTCCAGGGCGGGCGACGCTTGCAAGCGGTCTTGCACGAAAAACAGCACCAGCGTGGCGGGCACGGCGCTGGCGGTGCCGTTGAGCACAAACACCGCGAGCAGCCGCAAGAAGGCCGGCTGGCGCAGCGGCGAAAGGGCGGGCGCCGCACCCGGCAGCGGCGCAGCGGCCAAGGCACTGGCTGCGGGCACCAGCGAGCGGCTCCAGGCCCAGCCGCCCAGCGCCAGCAGCACGGCAAAGGCCGACACCGTGGCGCCCAGGCCCAGCGTGCCGGGCAACACCGCGGCCAGCAGCACGCCCACCAGGGCCAGCCCTTCGCGCCAGGCCACCACGCGGCTGCGCTGGGCTTCGCTGCCGCCCAGGCGTGCGCCCCAGGCCTGGTGCGCCACGCTCACCACGCTGTAGGCGGTGTAGGTGATGGCCATCACCGCACCCGCCCAGCCCAGCAAGGCGGCCATGCCCGCGCTGCGCACCGCAGGCGGTGGAAACAGCAGGCCCCACAGGCCCAGCGCCAGCACCACGGCGGCCACGGCCGCAGCGCTCAGCACGGCGCGGGTGGAGCGGGCAAACAGGCGGTCGCACCAGCGGCCAATCCAGGGGTCGAGCACGGCGTCGATCAGGCGCGCGCCCAGCAGCACCGCGCCGAGTGCGGCCAGCGGCGCGCCAAATTCGCGAGCGTAGTGGTTGGGCAAAATCACGTACAGCGGCAGCGCCACAAAGGCGAGCGGCAGGCCCAGCAGGCCGTAGCCCAGGCCACGGCGCCAGGCGCCCGGGCCCATGAAGCGCGCCGCCGGGTCTGTGGCCACTGCGGCGGTGGGGTTCATGGCGTGCGCGCCGGTGCGCCGGCGGCCTGGATCAGCGTGGCGCGCATGGCGGGTTGCGAGGTTTTGGGCGAGAGCCAGATGCCAAAGAACAGGCGCGAGAAGGCGTCGTCGGCCAGCTCGCCGCGCAGCCGGCCGTTGAAGTAAAAGCGGGCGCCGCTGCCGGGCACATGCACGCCGGTGATGCGGTCACCGCGCTGCACGTCGGGAAACAGCGTGCCCATGGCCGCCAGCCAGCGCGCGGCCTGCTCGGGCGTGATGGCGGCGATGCCGCGCATTTCGTCGATCGAGCGCTCGGCGATGGCGCTCCCTTTGAAGCTGCGCAGGTAGTTCAGCTCCAGCGCAAAGCGGTGCTGCTCGTAGCGCTGGGCGTCAAAGTTGGCGCCGGCCCACAGCTTGGCGTCGTACACCTCGAAGCCCCACACGCGCAGCCGCGCGTTGCCCTGCACCTGCTTGTCTTGCAGCGCAGCGCTCACGGTGGGCTCGGGCGTGGTGGCTTGCACCTGCGCTGGCCACCACGCGGCTGCCGTGACGGCCAGCAAAAACGCGGCTGCGGGGTGGGTGCGGCGCAGGCGCAAGGAGCGGGTGGTGAGCGGCATGGCAGGCTTTCGGTGGGCAGGCTTTTAGCCGGGTTTGCGCAGGGTGATCTGCACCACGTCGATGTTGGCGCCGGTGAAAGCGGCTTCGCAGTAGGCCAGGTAAAACTCCCAGATGCGCAGGAAGCGCTGGTCAAAACCGAGCTGCAGCACGCGCGCCTGTTCGTGCACAAACCGCTCGCGCCACAGCTGCAGGGTGCGGGCGTAGTCGGGACCAAACGCGAATTCGTCCACCACTTCCAGCCCGGCCTGCGCCGCCTGGGCGCGCAGCTCGCGCGGGCAGGGCAGGCAGCCGCCCGGGAAGATGTACTGCTGGATGAAGTCGGTGCCGGCGATGTAGCGTTCAAACAGGGCGTCGTCGATCACGATGCTCTGGATGCAGGCGCGTCCACCCGGTTTGAGCAGCTTGGCGAGCGACTGGAAGTAGGTGGGCCAGTATTCGCGGCCCACGGCTTCGAGCATTTCGATGGAGCAGATGGCGTCGAACGGTGCGTCCTTGATGTCGCGGTAGTCCTGCAAACGCAGGTCGGCACGGTCTTGCACGCCGAGCTTGTCCATGCGCTGCTGCGCAAACGCCAGCTGTTCGGTGGACAGGGTCACGCCGGTCACGGACGCACCGAATTCGGTGGTGGCTTTTTCGGCCAGGGCGCCCCAGCCACAGCCAATTTCCAGCACGCGGTCGCCCGGCTGCACGCCGGCCATGCGCAGGGCGCGGCGCACCTTGGCGTGTTGCGCGTCCACCATCGGCTGGTCGGGCGTCTCGAACAGCGCCGACGAGTAGTTCATCGTGCCGTCGAGCCAGAGTTCGTAAAAGGCGTTGCCCAGGTCGTAGTGGGCGTGGATGTTCTTGCGGCTGTTGGCTTTGGAATTGCGGTTGAGCAGGTGGCGCAGGCGGTACGCCAGGCGGCCCAGCCAGGAGCCGTAAATGGCGTCTTCCACCTCGCGCCGGTTGGCCACCATCAGGCCGAGCAGCGCGGTGAGGTTCGGCGTGGTCCAGTCGCCGGCAATGAAGCTCTCGGCAAAGCCAATGTCGCCCGACCTGAGCACCGCACGGCACATGTTCCAGTTCACCATGCGCAAGCTGGCGTGCGGGCCTTCGATGCTGCCAAAACGCTGCACCGAGCCGTCGGGCAGTTGCAGCGTGAGGCTACCGTGGCGCAGGCGCTGCAGCAGCTGCATGAGCGTGCGGGCCGCGGCCGGGGCGTGGCGGGGCAGGGCAAAGCCGGCGGGCGTGTCGGTGGCGGTGGTGCTGTTCATGGACGGGCTGGGCAGCTGGGCAAAGTGGGCAAGGGTGGGTTCAGCTCGGGCGCGCGGGCGGCGGCGCGTCGCCCGCGGTCACGAAGTCGCGCGGGGCGGCGGGCTGGCGAAAAAACGGGGTCTGCTTGAGCCACAGGCGCACGGCCTGCCAGTGGATGCGGGCGATCACGCCCAGCGTCATGGCCGGGTGCGCCCACAGCGCGCGGCGTTGCGTTTGCACTGTCAGCGGCTGCAGCACACCGCTGACGCTGGTGTTGATGAGCACCGGCTCGCCCGCGGCGTCAAAGTAGTCGATGCGGGCCACGGTGCGGTCGGTGCCACCCTGCTGGGTGCGCATGAACACAAAACGGTAGTGACCGCGCACCGGGCAAAACGGCGACACATGGAACACCTTGTCGGCCGTGCAGGGCACGCCCAGACGCGGTGTGTCCAGCAGGTAACAGTGGCGCTCGCCAAATGTGTTGTTCACCTCTGCCAGCACCGCGCGCAGCGAACCGTCAGCCCGGTGGCAATACCAGAAGCTCACCGGCTTGAAGCTGTAGCCCAGCACGCGCGGGTAGGTGTGCAGCCACACCTCGCCCTGCGCATCGGTGATGCCGTGCTGCAGCAGCAGTTGGTCCAGCCAGGCCAGGCTGTCCGTGCCGCCGTCGCCGTGGTCGCGATCGTGAAATGCCAGCGCGGCGCGGCGGTTGCGGGCCAGCGCGCCGGGGCCGTGGGCGCGCAGGCTGCGCATGGGCAGCATCAAGAAATAGGTGGGGTAGGTGAAGGCGTTGCGTTGTGGTCGGTGGCGCACATGGCGCACTTGGCCGAAGCCGATGAGGGCTTGGTTGGCCCCCACGCTCGTCACTGCGTGTACTGCGCTGCCCCCCGAGGGGGCTGACCCGGCTTGGGGCGGCCCGGCGCTCGGGTCTGTGGCCCCCACGCGGGCGCCCTTCCCGTTCATGCAAGCACCTCGGGCAAGGCGGCGCGGTGGGTGGCGACGGGGTTGGCGGTGGCCGTGAGGCCATGGGCGTCCATCAGGGCGCGGGCCGCTTGCAGGCCGGCTTTCAAGCCGTCTTCGTGAAAGCCATATCCCATCCACGCGCCGGCAAAAAAGCTGTGTTGCTGGCCTTGCAGGGCGGGCACGCGGGCCTGCGCCTGGATGGCCGCGAGGTCGAACACCGGGTGAGCGTAGGCGTATTCGCCCACCACCTTGGCGGGGTCGATCGGGCTTTGCGGGTTCAGCGACACCACCACCGGCTGCTGCACCGGCAGCGGCTGCAGCTGGTTCAGAAGGTAGTGCAGGCACACCTGGGCCGACTCCTGGCTGGCGTTGGGTGAGCGCTCGTAATTCCACGCCGCCCAGGCTTTCGTGCGCTGGGGCAGTACGGCGGTGTCGGTGTGCAGCACGGCGTGGTTGGGCTGGTAGCGGATGGCGCCCAGCACCGCGGTCTCTTCGAGTGTGGCCTGGTCGCCCAGCAGCGCCAGCGTCTGGTCGCTGTGGCAGGCGAACACCACGGCATCAAAATGTTCGACCTGGTTCTGGGTGAGCACACGCACGCCCTGCTCGTCGCGCAGCACCTGGCGCACCGGGGTGTTCAGGCGGCGGTCGGGAATGCGGGCGGTGATCTTGTCCACATACTGGCGTGCGCCGCCGGCCACGGTGTACCACTGCGGCCGGTTGGTGATCTGGATCAGGCCGTGGTTGTGGCAAAACCGCACCATGGTGGCCACGGGGAAAGCCAGCATCTGGTCGGTCGGGCAGCTCCAGATGCAGCCCATCATGGGCAGGAAATACCAGTCGCGAAACTCGTTGGAAAAGCGCTGTTCGCGCAAAAAGTCGCCCAGCGGTTGCAGCAATGGGCTGTTGGCTTGCAGGTCTTCGCCGCGCTCGGCCAGCTTGGTGGTGATGCGGTTGAACCGCACGATGTCGGCCAGCATGCGCCAGAAACGCGGGTTGGTCAGGTTGCCGCGTTGTGCAAACACGGTGGACAGGCTGGAGCCGCTCCATTCCAGCGCGCCGCCGTCGGGCGCGGCACCGGGCGCCTGCACGGAAAACGACATGTCGGACTTGGCAATCGGCACGTCCAGGGCGGCCAGCAGCGCCAGCAGGTTGGGGTAGGTGCGCTCATTGAGCACCAGAAAGCCGGTGTCCACCCCAAACGTGGTGGGCACGCCCTGCGCGTTGGGCAGGGTCATGTCCACCGTGTGGGTGTGGCCGCCAAAGTAGTCGCCGGCTTCAAACAGGGTGATGTGGGCCAAGCCCTGCAACGTGTGGGCCGCGGCGAGTCCCGCAATGCCCGAGCCGATGATGGCTACCCGGGGCTGGCGTGTGGCTTGGAATGAGGGCGCGGGGGCGGCCGGTGCGAGCGGGTCTGAGTACATGGATCAGACCCCTCGACCGGTGGCGTAAGAAAAGCCTGCGAAGCGCCCCGCGACGAACGAGGGAGGGAGGGAGGAGGAGGAGAACCGCCTCGGGATTGCATCCAGACATCTGCCTGGAAGGCTTCGCAGTGCAAAAAAGGCTCGCAGAGGGGTGGCAGATGCTGCCACCGTCACATGCCCCACTGGGAGCGTGCGGCTCTGGAAAAAGTTCCGTGGTTTTTGTGCCTTGCGCTGAATGGTGGTCATGGTGTCCTCCCGGCCGGTTGTTGGAGCCCGCATGTGGTGTGTGTTCGGTGTGGCGGACTCAAAATATACTAACTGGTTTTATTGTGACCGATTGGTAACAATTTAGTCGACAGAAACCGTTCAATAGCCCTGCCGAGATCAGGGTTTTCAGGTTCCACGGCGCTGCCAAAGCTGCGCACGGTCTGGCCGTCACGCGCGATCAGGTACTTGTGGAAGTTCCACTGCGGCGTCTGGCCGGTGCGCGTGGCGAGTTGCCGGTACAGCGGGTTGGCGTCGCGGCCCACCACCGTGGTTTTGCTGAACATGGGAAATTTCACGCCAAAGGTGTTCTCGCAAAAATCGGCAATGGCCTGGTTGTTGCCGGGCTCCTGGCGGCCAAAGTCGTTCGACGGGAAGCCCAGCACCACCAGCCCGCGCCCTTGGTAGCGGGCGTAGAGGGCTTCAAGGCCTTCGTACTGGCGGGTGAAGCCGCAGAAGCTGGCGGTGTTGACCACCAGCACCACCTGGCCTGCGTACTGGCAGAGGGACTGGGGTTTTTCGTCCTGCAGGCGCTCAAAGCGGTGCTGCAGCAGGCTGGGGCAGGCGGTTGTGGCGGGGGCTGTGGTCTGCGGGGGCGGCACGGCGGGTCGCGGTTGGGCCTGGACGGGTGTGGTGACACCCAGGGCGAAGCCGAGCAGCCCGGCCCAGACTGCGAAACCCGGGCGGAGTCGCCATCCGCGCAGTGCGGGCTTGCCATAGACAACGTGCTCGTTCATACACAAATCTCCATAATGTGGGAAATAATTGAATCATTTGTCCATGACAATTTCAAGCCCCAATGCCCCGATGCGCTACACCATTGCCGATGTCGAGCGCGACACCGGTCTCTCCAAGGACACGCTTCGGGTGTGGGAGCGGCGCTATGGCTTTCCCTCCCCCGAGCGCGACGCGCTGGGCGAGCGCCAGTACGACGACACCCAGCTGCTGAGGCTGCGGCACATTCGGCGCTTGCTCGACGCCGGTCACCGCCCGGGCGGCGTGGTGGCCTTGCCTCTGGAACAACTGCTGCAACTGGGTACGCAGGCGAGCGACGAATGGATTCACCCCCCCGCCGACGAGCCCCCTGCGGCACGCCGGGGACAACCCCGGACCCGACCGGTCGCCCAGCCCCCCGATGCTGCGCGCGGCGTGCCCGTGGAGCACTGGATGCAGTTGCTGCGCCAGCACAAGACCCACGACCTGCGCCAGGCGATGAACCAGTACCTGCTGGCCCATGGCCTGGCGTCGCTGATCCGTGACGGCGTGACCGCCATGAATGTGCGGGTGGGCCAGTCCTGGCTGGACGGGCAGCTCGCCGTGTTTGAAGAGCACCTGTACACTGAGGTGGTGCAAGCCCTGCTGCGCCACGCCATGGCCCAGGTGTCCGCGAACCAGACGCGTCAGCCACCCCGTGTGCTGCTGACCACCGTGCCGGGCGAGTCCCATGCCCTGGGCTTGCTCATGGCCGAGAGCTTCTTGGTGCTGGAAGGCTGTGACACCGTGGGGCTGGGCGTGCAGACGCCCTTGCCCGACATCGTGGCCGCCGCCAGCGCGTACGGCGTGGACGTGGTGGCGCTGAGTTTCACCGCGGTGCAAAACCCGCGCGATGTGCTGGCGGCGTTGGCCGGCTTGCGCGAGCGCCTGCCAGGTGCGGTGGAGATCTGGGCCGGGGGCCAGTCGCCCGCGCTTTACCGCCACCGCCACGGCCGCGGCCCGGGCGCTGGGCAAGGGCCTGCTTTTTGGCCCATGGGCCAGCTCGACGACATCACCGCCGGTGTGGCGCGTTGGCGCGCTGGCGCCACCCTGGCCACCGCGCCCGCATGAGTGCAGCGACCCCGATGAGCGCCTTTCGCGGCAACAAGGTCAGCCTGCCCCAGAAACCCTGCGCCGCCTGCGGCCGCCCCATGAGCTGGCGCAAGAAATGGGCGCGCACCTGGGAGCAGGTGAAGTTTTGCAGCGACCGCTGCCGCGCCGCCAAAGACCGCCCGGCATGACCCACCGCGCTCAAGACCCGCTGCGCCGCCTGGTGCTGGTGCTGGGCGACCAGCTTTGGCTGGGCAACCCGGCGCTGGCGGGGTTCGACCCGGCGCAAGACGCCGTGCTCATGATCGAAGCGCCCGGCGAAGCCACCCAGGTGTGGAGCCACAAGGCCCGCATCGCCCTGTTTTTGTCGGCCATGCGGCATTTTCGCGAAGCCCTGGCGGCGGCCGGACTGCCCTGCCACTACCTGGCGCTGGACGACCCCGGGCTGGAGCCGCTGGACAGCCTGCCCGCCCGGCTGGCCCGGATGCTTCAGACCCTCACACCGCAAACGCTGTGGGTGTGCGAGCCCGGCGAATGGCGGCTGCAGCAAGACCTTGAAGCCGTGGCGCAAGCCGCCGGCGTGCCCTTGCAGTGGTTGGAAGACACGCATTTCTTGTGCAGCCGCCCGCGCTTTGCGCGCTGGGCCAGCGGGCGCAAAGAATGGCGCATGGAATACTTTTACCGCGAGATGCGCCGCGAACACGGTGTGCTCATGGCCGGCAAAGAGCCCGTGGGCGGCCAATGGAACTTTGACGTCGACAACCGCAAAAGCTACCCCAAGGCCGGGCCCGGCTGGATTCCCGAGCCCGCCCGCTTTGAGCCCGACGCCACCACCCGCGAGGTGATCGCGCTGGTGCAGGCGCGCTTTCCCGAGCACCCCGGCGAACTGGCGCACTTTGGCTGGCCGGTCACATCCGCGCAGGCCCAACAGGCGCTGCAGCGCTTTGTGGACGAGCGGCTCGAATGCTTCGGCGCCTTTCAGGACGCGATGTGGACCGACACCCCCTTTGGCTGGCATTCGCTGTTGTCGGTGGCGCTCAACCTGCACCTGATCGACCCGCGCGACGTGATCCGTGCGGCCGAAGCCGCCCACCACGAACGCGGCCTGCCGCTGGCCAGCGTGGAGGGGTTCATCCGCCAGATTCTCGGCTGGCGCGAATTCATCCGTGGCGTGTACTGGCTGGACATGCCGAGCATGAAAACCGCCAACCATTTTGACCACCAGCGCGCGCTGCCACGCTGGTACTGGAGCGGCCAGACGCACATGGCCTGCATGAAAGACGCCATCGGTCAGACGCTCAAGCACGGCTACGCGCACCACATCCAGCGCCTCATGGTCACCGGCCAGTTTGCGTTGCTGGCCGAGGTGCAGCCGCAGCAGGTGGCCGACTGGTACCTGGCGGCGTATGTGGACGCGGTGGAATGGGTGGAGCTGCCCAATGTGGCCGGCATGGCGCTGTTTGCCAACGGCGGGCGCTTCACCAGCAAGCCCTATGTGGCCAGCGGGCAATACATATCGCGCATGAGCGACCACTGCCGCGGCTGCCGCTACCAGCCCGACCTGCGCACCGGCGAGCGCGCCTGCCCCATGACGACCCTTTACTGGAACTTTCTGGACCGCCACGAGACCGAACTGGCAGCCAGTCCCCGCACGGCGCTGATGGTGCGCAACCTGACCCGCCTGGCACCCGCCGAACGCGAAGCCCTGCGCACGCAGGCCGCACTTACCCTCGCCAACCTCGGTGGTTTGTAAGCACCGTTTCACACCCGCCGCCTAAAATCAAACGCCATCCGCTAGCCGACCGAAAGCCCGACATGCTGTACCCCGAACTCTTCAAGCAACTCGAATCCGTCCGCTGGGACATGGACAAGGACATTCCCTGGGACAAGTTCGACGCCAGCGCGCTGACCGACGAGCAGGCCCAGACGATCAAGATGAACGCCATCACCGAGTGGGCGGCGCTGCCGGCCACCGAGATGTTTTTGCGCGACAACCGCGACGACTCCGATTTTTCGGCCTTCATGTCGATCTGGTTTTTTGAAGAGCAAAAACACTCGCTGGTGTTGATGGAATACCTGCGCCGCTTCCGGCCCGAACTCGTGCCGACCGAGCAGGAGCTGCACGACATCCGCTTTGAATTCGACCCCGCCCCGCCGCTGGAAACGCTGATGCTGCACTTCTGCGGCGAGATCCGGCTCAACCACTGGTACCGCCGCGCCAGCGAATGGCACACCGAGCCGGTGATCAAACAGATTTACGCCACCCTGAGCCACGACGAGGCCCGCCACGGCGGCGCCTACCTGCGCTACATGAAGCGCGCCATCGGCAAGTTTGGCAATGAGGCCAAAGTGGCCTTTGCCAAAGTGGGCGTGCTCATGGCGAGCGCCCGGCGCACCGCACAGGCCTTGCACCCGACCAACCTGCACGTGAACAAGGCGATGTTTCCGAACGACACCATCCAGAGCAAGCTGCCCAACCCCGAGTGGCTGGAGCACTGGCTGGACAAGCAGATCGACTTTGACGCCGTGTGGGAAACCCGGGTGGTGGACCGCATCCTGCACAACCTGGGCCTGCTGATGGAGCAGCCCTTCAAGACCGTGCAGGAACTCAACCGCTTCCGCAAGTCGCTGGCCGTGCCCGCTGCGGCCGAACCGCTGCCGACCTGAGCGCTTTCAGATTCCCATGAAAAATGCCCGCTGTTGCGGGCATTTTTCATGGCTGCGCCGAACCGCTTCAGCGCAACGGCGCCAGGGTGCTGTCCACCGGCGCGCCCGCGGGCTGGCTGCGCGTTCGCCGGCCCAGCGCCAGCCCAAGCAACGTGCCCCAGAAGGCGCCGGCCAGGTGGGCCGCCTGGACCACCGACATGTTGCTGCCCGCGTCCCACACCACGGGGTACGACCAGCCACCCTCCAGCACCAGCTTGGCCAGCAGGGCCAGTGCGAGCAGGGCACCCCAGCGGCGCGCCTTGGGCACGGCGATGCGTTTGAGGACCAGTTGCACCGCGAGCACCATGGCGCCGGCATGAAGCAGGCCCGACAGACCCACGGCATAACCAATTTGCGGCCAGAGCAGCAGCGAGAGCTGCATCAGCGGCCAGGCCAGCAGCCAGGCCAGGGCGCAGGCCAGGGTGGGCCGAATGGTCCAGGCAAATGCGGCCAGCGCCCCCAGTGCGACCTGATTGCCGATCAGTTGTGGCGTGTTCATGTGCACCCACGGGCTGGTCCACAGGGTCCAGGGTTGTTGCAGCCAGTTGTCGGCGCGCCAGGTCAGGGCGTCCACCACCGGGTCGTCGGCCCACCACATCAGCATGCTCGCCACGCCGTGCAAGGCACACAGCGTCAGCCAGGTGCGTGAGGCCTGGTTCACGCGTTCGCCGCGGGAATCACGGCCCCGCCCAGGACGTGTTGCCACAGCGCGCGCACGGCCGCGGCCTCCTCTTGCACCTGTGCCGCCTCCACCCGGGGGGGCGCCTCGTCGAGCCGGGCGCGGTGCTGAATCTGGCGCAGTGTGCGGTAGGCGCGGGCCGCTGCGGTGCCCATGCCGGGCAACAGCAGGCCGGCGCGTTCGGCGCGTTCCAGCAGGTTGATGTTGCCGCTGTTGGCGCACAGTTCGGGGTGTGCCCGGGACTGCGAAAGCACCAGGAACTGCACCACAAACTCGGCGTCCACCATGCCGCCCACGCTGTGCTTGACGTCAAACTGCGAGCCGTGCACCGGGTGCGCCGCGCGCACCTTCTCGCGCATGGCGACGATCTCGGCGGCCAGGGCCACCGGGTCGCGCTCGGCCGTGATCACGGCCTCCCGGATGGCATCGAAACGGGTGGAAAGGTTCAGGCTGCCCATGACCAGGCGGGCCCGCGTCATGGCCTGGTGCTCCCAGGTCCAGGCCGTGTTGCTGCCACGCTGTTGCTGGTAGTTGGCGTAGGCGGTGAAGCTGGTGACGAGCAGGCCCGAGTTGCCGTTGGGCCGCAGGGCGGTGTCGATCTCGAACAGATCGCCCTCACCGGTTTTCACGGTCAGCCAGTTGATCATCTTGCGCACGAAGGCGGCGTACACCTCCGGCGCGTTGTCGTGCTCGTCCTCATAGACAAAAACGATGTCCAGATCGCTGCCATAGCCCAGCTCTTTGCCGCCCAGCTTGCCGTAGCCGATGATGGCAACGGCGGGTTCTTCGCGGTGGCGGTTTTTCAGCCGGGCCCAGCACCAGCGTGCGGTGGTGCGCAACACCGCGTCGGCCAGGGCCGACAAATCGTCGGCCACCTGTTCCACGCTGAGCACCCGCTCCAGGTCGCGCGCCAGGGTTCGGAACACCTCGGCGTGGTGGGCGCGGCGCAGCAGGTTCAGCAGTTCCTCCTCGTCGTCCTCGCCGGTGGACTGCAGGGCCGCGCGCCGGGCTTGCAGCTCGGCTTCAAACTGCACCGGGTCGAAGCGGTCGGTCAGCAGTTGCTGGCTCGCCAGTTCGTCGACCACGCCGGGGTGTTTGAGGAGGTAGTGCGCTGGCCATTTGGCCGCGCCCAGCAGGCGCAGCAGACGCTCGTGCACCGAGGGCCGTTCCTGCAGCAGCGCCAGGTAACTTTCGCGGCGCAGCAGGTGCTCGATCCACGCGGCCATGCGCAAGGCCGCGAGCTCGCTCACACGGCCTTCGTCCAGCCAGGCCCCGGTGCGCTGCACCAGCCGCACCAGGCGCACGCGTGCGTCCTCGCGCAAGGCCAGCACCCGCGGGTGGTGGATCCATTCGCCCACCTTGGCGGCAAAAGCCTCGGGCAGTTGCGCCAAGACGCTTTGCAGGTCATCGACCGGTGCCCCGCCATTGCCGTTCTTGCCGTTGCAGCCCTTGCCGTTGCAGCCACCGTTGCCGGGGCCGCCCAGCAGGGTGTCAAATTCCTGGGCCACCACCTCGCGGTGCGCGTCCAGCGTGTGCAGGAACTCGCACACATGGGCACAGCCCATGCTGGCGGCGATCCAGTTCAGATCGTCGTCGCGCGTGGGCAGGACGTGGGTTTGCTGGTCGTCCAGGTACTGGATGCGGTGCTCCACCCGGCGCAGAAAATCGTAGGCCTGGGCCAGTGCATCGGCCATGGCTGGGGGCATGAGATTGGCGCGGCACAGCCGGGTCAATGCGTCCAGGGTGGGACGGGTGCGCAACTCGGGGAACTGGCCACCGCGCACCACCTGCAAGAGCTGCACGGTGAACTCGATTTCGCGGATGCCGCCACGCGAGAGCTTGACGTCGTTGGCGCGGCCCGGGTTGCCGGCCGCGCGCTTGGACGCGTGTTCGCGGATCTGGCGGTGCAGCGTGCGCAAGGCTTCGAACACGCTGTAGTCCAGGTATTTGCGAAACACAAAAGGCAGCACCGCACCGCGCAGCATGATGGCGCTTTTGTCCTGCACGCAGGCGGCGGGTGCGACGACCCGGCTCTTGAGCCAGGCAAAGCGCTCCCACTCGCGACCCTGCACCAGAAAATACACTTCCAGCGCGCCCAGCGAGACCGCACTCGGCCCGGAGTTGCCATTGGGCCTCAGCGCCAGGTCAACCCGGAACACATTGCCGTGCTCGGTGGTTTCTCCCACGGTGTTGTAGATGTGCTTGACGGCTTTGCCGAAGTACTCGTGGTTGCTGATCTTGTTGCGCCCCTGGGCGTTGCCCGCGGTCTCGCCGTCGGCGTCGTACACGTAGATCAGGTCAATGTCGCTGGACACGTTGAGTTCGCGTGCGCCGAGCTTGCCCATGCCGACCACCCACATCTGCGCGCGTTGCGGTGGGACTGTGGCCCCCACGCTTCCCAGGTCGTGTGGTTCGCTGCCCCCCGAGGGGGCTGGCCTTGCTTGGGGCGCCCCGGCGCTGTGGCCGTTGGCCCCCGCGCTTCCCGCTTCGCTGGCTGGCACGGTGCCTGCCAGCGGGGTTTCTGCAGGGCCGAGCCGGGGCCGAACCGGCAACGGTTCCGGGGCTTCGGCCAGGGGGGCGCCATAGAGTTCGTCGAGTTCGGCGAAGGCCCATGTGCAGGCGGCGTCCAGCGCCAGTTCGGCCAGTTCGGTCACGGCCCGGGTGATGGTGGCCAGGGGCGCGCCCTGTTCGCAGTCGAGCACCACCAGGCGCTCCAGCACCAGCTGGCGCAGCACGCGCAGCGCGGCCGGCATGGGCAGCCCGCGCTCGCACAGCCGCGCCAGGCCCACCTGCATGCTGGCATGCACGGGCTCACCGGGGGGCAGGCAATCCAGTTCCCCTGCGTAACGCCGGCGCACGCGCTGCACGAAGCGCGAATAGCCGGCCTGGCGGTCAGCGTCGCTCAGCGGCGGGCAGGGGGGGGTGGGGACGTTCACATGTGGTGACAAAGCGGCATCGTTCGCTGCGGAACCTGTGGTGTGGCTGGCCGTCATAATTTGCTAGGACATGAATCAAACCCCGGCGCCTGTCGCATCAGCCACGCGAACCCTCAAAACACTCGCCACCGTGACGCGGCTGCTGCTGTGGGTGGTTTTGGCCGCCTGGGGGCTGTTTGCACTGACCTGGGGCACGGTGCATTTATTGATTGTGCCCCGAATCGGCGAGTGGCGCCCCGAGCTGGAACGCTGGGCCAGCGCCTCGGTCGGGGTTCCGGTGCGGGTGGGTGAGATCCGGGCCGAGTCCCGTGGCGACGTCCACGGTGCGCTGCCGGCCTTGATGCCCAGCTTCGAGCTGCGCGATGTGCAGCTGTTTGACCCGCAGGGACGACCGGCGCTGCAACTGCCGCTGGTGCGGGCATCGCTGTCGGTGGGCTCACTCTGGCGACTGGGCTTTGAGCAGGTGGTGATCGATCAGCCGGTGCTCGACGTGCGGCGCACCGCGCAGGGGCGCATCGAGGTGGCCGGCCTGGACCTTTCGGGTCCGAGCGACGCCAGCGGGGCCGACTGGTTTTTCTCGCAAGACGAATTCGTCATCCAGGGTGGCACCGTGCGCTGGACCGACGACCTGCGCAGCCAGCCGCCGCTGGTGCTCGAAGCGCTGGACCTGGTGGTGCGCAACACCGTGCGCACACACAACATTCGTCTGGACGCCACGCCACCGCCCGAGTGGGGCGATCGCTTCAGCCTGCGCGCCCGCCTGAAGGAGCCGTTGCTGCACCTGGGGCGCCAGCGCGAACCGGGCCAGGCGCCCTGGCATGACTGGGACGGCGAGCTCTATGCCGATTTCCAGCGCGTTGACGTGGCCCAGTTGCGTGCCTACGTGGATCTGTCGGACTGGGGCGTGGAGGTGCGGACCGGGCACGGTGCTTTGCGTGCCTGGGCCGATGTGGCCCGTGGGCAGGTGGCGGGCGTCACCGCCAACCTCGCCTTGCAAAACGTCGCCGTGCAGTTGGGCCCGCAATTGCCGGCCCTGCTGCTGGACGACCTGGGCGGCCAGTTGGCCGCGCAATGGGACGATCGGGGCTTTGGCCTGAGCACGACCGACCTGCGCTTTCGCACCCGCGAGGGCGCGGTGTGGCCCGGTGGCCGGGTGCACCTGCAGCACAGCACGGCCCGGGCTGGACGCGCTGCCAGCCTGGCGCTGACGGCCGACCAGCTCGATCTGGCCGCGCTGACGGCCATCGCCACCCGTCTGCCTTTGCCCGACACCACCCACCAGCTGCTGGCCACCCTGCAACCGGCGGGGCGGGTCGAGGGCTTGTCCGCCAGTTGGCAGGGCCTCCAGCGCTCATCCGGGCAGACCGGCGAGCGCCAGTCCGAGTTGGCCGCACCCGACTGGCGCGCTGACCAGTACCAGGCCAAGGGCCGCATCGTCGGGCTGACGCTCATCAGTGAAGCCAGTGACCGGGTTGCGGCCGTGGGCCGCCAACCCTTGCCGGGGCGTCCCGGCATTGCGGGCGCCACGGTGGACTTCGACCTGACGCAGGACGGTGGCCGTGCCAGGCTGGCCATCGAAAACGGCGCCATCGACCTGCCCGGCATCTTTGAAGAGACGCGCTTGCCACTCGAGAGCCTGGACGCGGACGCCACCTGGCGCATCCAGGGCGAGCAGATCGCGCTGGAGCTGGATGGCGTGCGCCTGGTCAACGCCGACGCCGAGGGCACGGCCCAGCTGCGCTGGCACACCAGCGAGACGGCCCGCGGCGCTTCGGACGCGCGGTTTCCCGGTGTGCTCGACCTGACGGCCACCCTCACCCGCGCCGACGCCACGCGCGTGCACCGTTACCTGCCGCTCACGGTCGGTCCCGAAGCCCGTCGTTACCTGCGCGAGGCGGTGCGTGGCGGAACGGCCAGCCGGGTGGACTTCCGCATGCAGGGCGAGATCGACGATATGCCGTTTGACACCCCGGGCGCACAGGGCGTGTTCCGCATCGGCGCCCAGCTCCAGGGGCTGGACTTTGCCTATGTGCCCGCTTACCTGCAAATGCCGGACGACGTGGCCTGGCCCGGCTTGCGCGGCGTCACCGGCGAGCTGGTGCTGGACCGCATGGCGCTCAAGCTCACCGGGCTGCAAGCCGGGCTGGACGGCTCGCCCAACGTGCGGCTGAGCCAGGCCGTCATCAGCATCGACGATCTGGCCCAGACCCCCGTCCTGGTGGTGAACGCCCGTGCCCAGGGGCCGGCCACCGAGGTGCTGGGCTTTGTGCGCAACAGCCCGCTCAACGCCTTGACCGATGAGGCTCTGGCCCGGACCCGCATCGGCGGTCCGGCCAACGTGCAGTTCGGCCTGACGCTGCCCCTGTACGACGTGCTCGCCACCGGCGTCTCCGGGACGGTGCAGTTTGCCGGCAACGACGTGCAGATCAGCCCGGACGCCCCCCTGCTGGGTCGCGCCACGGGCACGCTGCAGTTCAGCGAAAAGGGCTTTAGCGTGTCGGGCGCTCAGGCGCGGCTCTACGGTGGCGAGGTCCGGTTTGAAGGCGGCATGCGACCCGATGCCAGCGGCGTGCCGCGGATCCAGTTCCGGGGGCAGGGCAGCGCCAGTGCCGAGGGCCTGCGCGACGCCGGGCTGGGCTTCGTTTCGCGCCTGTTTCAAAACGCCCGCGGCAGCGCCGCCTACACCGCCCAGCTGGGGTTTCGTGGGGGCGTGCCCGAGCTGCAGGTGAACAGCACCCTGCAGGGCATGGCGATCAACCTGCCCGCCCCGCTGGAAAAAACGGCCGAAGCCAGCCTGCCGCTGCGCTTTGAGAACACCGTGCTGGCGGTGGTCGGTGACGAGGCACAGACCGACCGGCTGGCGATTCAGCTCGGCGCCCCGCTGACCCCCCTGGCCAGCTTCCAGTACGAGCGGGACATTCGCGGCGAGGCGCCGCGGGTGCTGCGCGGCAGCGTGGCCGTGGGGCTGGGCGGCGGTGAAGTGGCTCCGATGCCGAGCGACGGTGTGCTGGCCAACATCAGCCTGAGCCAGCTCAACCTGGACGCCTGGGAGCGGACATTTGCCTCGACCACGGGCGTCGATGTGCGCAGCGCCGTGCCTGGGCTGCCGCGCGCCGAGGCGGCGACCCCCAGCGCCAGCCTGGGCTACCTGCCCACCACCCTGGCCGTGCGGGCCGACCGCCTCACGGTGACGGGCCGAACCTTCAACGGCGTGGTGTTGGGCGGCGTGCGCGAAGGCACGCAGTGGCGCGCCAACATCGACGCCGACGAACTCAACGGCTACGTGGCCTACCGCCAGCCCGGCACGGGCACGGCGGGCAGTGTCTTCGCCCGCCTGACACGGCTGAGCCTGCCGCCCACGGTGGCCACCGAGGTGGAGCAACTGCTGCAGCAGCCCGCCAGCGTCCCGGCGCTGGACATTGCGGTGGACGAGCTGCTGCTGGGCAACCGCCGCCTGGGCCGGGTCGAAATCGAGGCGGTCAATCGCGGGGGTGCCGCACGCAGCAGCGAATGGCGCCTGACCAAGCTCAGGCTCAGCCTGCCCGAGGCCCGGCTGAACGCCACCGGCAACTGGGCGGCGCAGGGAGCGCCCACCGGCGCGGGTACCGCCGTGCAGCGCCGCACCGCCCTGAGTTTCCGTCTCGACATCGACGACTCCGGGCAGTTGCTGTCGCGCTTCGGGCGCGAGGGTCTGGTGCGCGGCGGCAAAGGCCGCATGGAGGGGCAGATTGGCTGGCTCGGTTCGCCGCTGGCGCTGGACTACCCCAGCCTCTCGGGTCAGGTGCAGGTCGACATCGAGCGTGGCCAGTTCCTGAAGGTGGATCCGGGTGCGGCCAAGCTGCTGGGCGTGCTGAGTCTGCAGGCCCTGCCACGGCGCCTGGTGCTCGATTTCCGCGACGTGTTTTCCGAGGGCTTTGCGTTCGATTTCGTGCGCGGCGATGCCCGCGTCGAGCAAGGCGTGCTGTTCACCAACAACCTGCAGATGAAGGGCATCAACGCGGCCGTGCTGATGGAAGGCAGCGCCGACCTGGCGCGCGAGCAGCAAGACCTGAAGGTGGTGGTGGTGCCCGAGCTCAACGCCGGGACCGCGTCGCTGATCGCCAGCGCCATCAACCCGGCGGTGGGGCTGGGCACCTTTCTGGCGCAGTTTCTGTTGCGCCAGCCGCTGCAAAGCGCGGCCACCAAAGAGTTCCGCATCACCGGCGGCTGGGCCGACCCCCAGGTCGAGAAAATCCAGCGCCCATCTGCGGGCTCCGCTGCAGCGCCTGCCGGAGCGCTGCAGTAAGCTGTCAAGCTGCGGGGTGTTCCAGGGTCTTCGCCCCTAACCAGACAAGGAGTCGTCATGAAAGTCGCCGCCATCCAGATGGTCTCGGGCATCAGCCTGGACGTCAACCTCAGCGAGGCCCTGCGTCTGCTGCGCCAGGCCGCCAGCGCCGGCGCCGAACTGGCCGTTCTGCCCGAATATTTCTGTTTCATGGGCCACAAGGAAGAAGACAAGTTGCTGCTGGCCGAGACACCCGGCCTGGGCACGGTGCAAGACTTTTTGTCCGATGCCGCGCGCGGCCTCAAGCTCTGGATCGTGGGCGGCACGCTGCCCATGGCCACCGACGACCCGCACCATGCCGCCAACGCCTCGCTGGTTTACAGCCCGCGGGGTGAGAACGTCAGCCGCTACGACAAGATCCACCTGTTCCGCTTCGACAACGGTCGCGAAAGCTACGACGAAGCCGCCGTGCTGCAGGCCGGCGAGACGCCCACCGTGTTTGACTGCAAGACCCGCAGCGGCGACAGCTGGCGCGTGGGCCAGAGCGTCTGCTACGACCTGCGCTTTGCCGAGCTCTACCGCGTGCTGGCCGCCGATCTGCTGCTGGTGCCTTCGGCCTTCACCCACACCACCGGCCAGGCCCACTGGGAGGTGCTGTTGCGTGCCCGCGCGATCGAAAACCAGGCCTACGTGATCGCCAGCGCGCAGGGCGGCCTGCATGAAAACGGCCGCCGCACCTGGGGCCACAGCATGGTGATCGATCCCTGGGGCGAGGTCATGGCCATGCAGGCCGAAGGCCCCGGCGTGGTGCTGGCTGACATCAACCGTGAGCGCCTGCGCAGCGTGCGCGAACAACTGCCCGCGCTGCAGCACCGACGGCTGTGAACGGGGATCTCCACGCTGCGCCGCTGCGGCTGGCCGTTGACCGGTAAACGGATGGCGCAATCCGGATCCTCCGGCACGTTTGGCCTTCGCTCGCGCCGCTGGCTGCTGTGGGGCGCGCTGCTGGCGCTGGTCGCGGCGCTGCTCGGTGTGCTGGTGTTTCTGGCAGCCAACTACGAAGAGGGCCGCGACCAGGCGGCGCTGGAACGCGATGTGAGTCTGGTGGCCAGCGACATCCGCAGTGAGCTGTTTCGCAACGTGCAGACCCTGCAGTCGCTGCACAGCGTGGCACCCACGGCCGATTCATGGGCCGCGCCGGCGGCCGAACTGCTGGGGGCACACCGCGAGATGGTCCGGCTGGAATGGCGAAGCAGCAGCCAGACCTTGCTGGCGCACCGCGAAACGCCCTACCTCGCCGACCTCACGGGCTATCTGAACCGCGAGCAGTCGCTGCCCGATGTGCGCCAGGCCTGTGACAACGCACGCCGCCTCTCGGGCCCCGCGTTTTCGCCCAGCTACTTCTGGCCCATGAGCGGTGGCCAGGGCCTGGAGCTGATGGAAATGTGTCTGCCGATGGTGCGCGCCGGTCTGCCCGACGGCTTTCTGGTGGTCACCTATTCGCTGCCTGGCCTGCTCACCGAACTGACCACCAAACCCATGCTGCGCGGGCGGGGTCTGGCCTTCACCGAGCCCGACGGCACGCGCCTGGCGCTGCACAGCACCGTGGCCAGCACCCGGCGCACGCTGCGGGCCAGCGCCCTGCTCGACCTGCCCGGCCACACCCTCATGCTGCGCCTGGAGAGCCCGCGCCGGACCCCTGGCCTGTTCCCCAACGTGCTGACCGCCGTGGTGGGCGCCCTGTCGCTGGCCCTGCTGGCGGTGCTGGCCCTGCTCGGGCGTGACATGCGCCGGCGCCAGCGCGCCGAACTGGAGGTCGCCGACGCCCTGGCCTTTCGCAAGGCGATGGAGAACTCGCTCGTCACCGGTCTGCGCGCACGCGGCATGGACGGCCGGGTCACCTACGTCAACCCGGCGTTTTGTCAGATGGTGGGCTACAGCGCCGAGGAGCTCATCGGCACCGGCCTGCCCGCGCCGTGGTGGCCGTCCGAGCTGGTGGACGAATACCAGCAGCGCCAGGCGGTGCGGCTGGCCGGACAGACGCTGCCGCGCGAGGGCTACGAGTCGGTGTTCCAGCGCCGCGACGGCACGCGCTTTCCGGTGCTCATCATTGAAGCCCCGCTGATTGATGCCCAGGGCGCGCAGACCGGCTACATGAGCGCCATCCTCGACCTCACCGAGCAACGCCGGGTGGAAGACCTCAACCGCGCCTCACAGGACCGCCTGCAGGCCACCGCCCGTCTGGCGACCATGGGGGAAATGGCCTCCATGCTGAGCCACGAACTCAACCAACCCCTGGCCGCCATTTCGAGCTACGCCACCGGGGCCCTCAACCTGCTGGAGGACACCCAGCGCGCCTTGCCCGAGGCCGACCTGCAACTGGCCATGCGGCGCATCAGCGAGCAGGCCGAGCGGGCGGGCCGCGTCATCAAGAGCGTGGCCGACTTCGTGCGCCGGCGCGAGCAGGTGCGCGAAGCCGTGGCGCCGCAGAGCCTGGTGGACGCCATTGCCCCGCTGGTGGCGCTGCAGGCCAAAAAACAGGGCGTTCGCGTGCAGATCGAGGTGCTGCCGGGCGTGCCGCCGGTGCTGTGCGACCGCACCATGATCGAGCAGGTGCTGCTCAATCTGGCGCGCAATGGCATGCAGGCCATGCCCGAGGGCGACCCGCCGTTGCGCTCCGGTCAGCGCGTGCTCACGCTGTCGGTGCGCCAGTGGCGTCTGCAGTCGGGCGTGTCCTTCGGGGGGCAGACCCAGAAGTCCTGGGTTGAATTCGCCGTCACCGATCATGGCCACGGCCTGAGCACCGATGTGCAGGCCAAGCTGTTCACCCCATTTTTCACCACCAAGGCCGAGGGCATGGGTCTGGGCCTGAGCCTGTGCCGCACGGTGATCGAGCAGCACGGCGGTGCGCTCAACCACGAACCGGCCCAGCCGCGCGGCACGGTGTTCCGGTTCACCCTGCCCGCGGCGTGAAGCGGTGCCCTCTGGCGTGGCGCGCCCCGCGTCACCGCGCTGCGCCGCTTCGTTGCACCGTGCCTCCTCTATCATCCGCCCCATGACCGAGCACCCCGATGCCAAAATTTTCCTGGTGGACGACGACGCCAGCGTGCGCGATGCGCTGGCCTGGTTGCTGCGCACCCGCCGCCTCCTGAGCGAGGGCTTTGACAGTGCCGAGGCTTTCCTGGCCGAAATCGACCGCTGGCAGCGCGAGCCCAATGTGCCGTGCTGCGTGTTGCTGGACGTGCGCATGCCGGGCATGAGCGGGCTGGCGCTGTTCGAGCATCTGCTCACCTTGCCCTGGCAAGCGGCCATGCCGGTCATTTTTCTCTCGGGCCACGCCGATGTGCCGACCGCGGTGGCTGCGGTGAAGCGCGGCGCTTTCGACTTTTGCGAAAAACCGTTTTCCGACAACGCGCTGGTCGATCGGGTGGAGCAGGCGCTGACCCAGTCGGCCCAGGTGCTGGCGCTGCGCAGCGTGCAGCAGCGCCTGGACAGTCTGACCGAGCGCGAACGCGCGGTGATGGACCTGGTCGTTGCCGGCCTGCCCAACAAGCTTGTGGCCGATCAGCTCAACATCAGCGTGCGCACGGTGGAAGTCCACCGTGCGCGCGTGTTCGACAAAATGGGGGTGAAGTCGGCCGTCGAACTGGCCAACGCCCTGCGCAGCCCATGAGCCTGGGCGGCTTCAATCCGGGGCGCGGGTGTCGCTCGCCGACGCTTTTGGGCTCTTTTTCTCCGGCTCGGGGCCCGTGGCGCTGTCGGGCAATTCGCCATTCTTGCGACCCGAAAACATGGTCCACCACACGATGAACACCAGCAACACCAATGCGCCCAGCGCTTCAAGCAACAACAAAGTCATGGATCGTGTCAGGGGGTTGGTCAACAGTGAAAAAAAAGCGGAGGTGCCAACCCCGTCGCCCGTGCGCAGGCCAAGGCCAGCCCGCTCAGTCCTGCGTGCCTGGCGTCTGGCGCTGGTTGCCCTGATTGTAGGAAGCCTTGCGGCTTGCGCAGTGGACCCCGGCCCATACCCGACACCGGTCCCGGTCACCACCGCCCCGATAAGCGACGAACCCCTGCCGCCCGCCATCCAGCGCGGCAAAAGCCGCTGGACGCCGGTGCGCTGGGCGGACCTGCCCGGCTGGGGGCAAGACCGCCTGCACGAAGTCTGGAATGCCTGGGTGCGCGGCTGCGAGCGGCCCGCGCCCGGTCAGGCCGCGTTGTGCGCCGAGTTGCGCCAACTCGCCATTGCCACCCCCGACGAACAGCAGGCCTGGGTGGTGCGTCGTTTCCTGCCCTACCGCGTGGTCGAGATCGACGGCAGCGAGCCCCAGGGTTTGCTCACCGGGTATTACGAACCCATCATGGCGGCCAGCCGCGTGCCCACCGCCACCCACCGCACGCCGCTCTACGCGCCGCCAGCGGGGCTGCGCTCGGGCCAGCCGTGGCACAGCCGCCAGGAAATCGATTCGCTGCCCGCCGCCCAGGCCGCGCTGCAGGGGCGTGAGATTGCCTGGCTGGCTGACCCGATCGACGCCCTGATTTTGCAGATCCAGGGCTCGGGCCGGCTGAACCTGACCGAGGCCGACGGCAGCCAGCGCCAGGTGCGCGTGGCCTTTGCCGCACACAACGGCCATCCCTACAAAAGCGTGGGCCGCTGGCTGCTCGACCAGCGCGCCATCCGCGAAGCCTCGTGGGACGCCATCAAGGCCTGGGCCGCACAAAACCCGCTGCGCGTCAACGACATGCTCTGGAGCAACCCGCGCACCGTGTTCTTCCGTGAAGAACCGCTCGGCGACTTCGACGCCCGCTTCGGCCCGCGCGGTGCACAGGGTGTCCCGCTCACGCCCGGGCGCTCCATTGCGGTGGACCCGCAGAGCATTCCCTACGGCACCCCGGTGTGGCTGGCCACCCAGGGCCCCACCCTGAATGTGCAGAGACTGGTGATGGCGCAGGACACCGGCGGTGCCATTTTGGGCGCGGTGCGCGCCGACTTTTTCACCGGCTGGGGCAGCTGGACCGACCCTGCCTACACCGTGGCCGCGGCGCTCAAGCAACCCCTGCAGCTGTGGGTGCTGTGGCCGCGTCCCTGAAAAAGGTGAAGCCCGATGTGAGCGCGTGTCCCGTGAACCCGTCGAAGGGTTCGATTTGGCTCGGCGTTGCACCGGATGTCGATTTCACCCCCGCCATCTCCCTTGCTTATCATTAACCGAGGTTGTTCATTTTTGCTCCGGCCCTGTGACGTATCAAGCGGCAGAGCGAACGCGCCGGTCCTGGAAGTAGCTCATCACGCGTTGCGGGCTTTGTTCCAGCATTGCCCTGTGGTTGTTCGCAGCTTCGTGTAATTTGGCCTGGGTTCGCACCGGCACGCGTTTGCTCATTTCCTGCTTCAAGTCGGCGTTGAGCCTCTCCTCAGGGTTGCGTTGTGGACGGTGGCTTGGCCGGTAAAACAGCTCGATCTGAGCTTCGTGCAAGGCCACCCCCGCCTTGACCAACGTGCTGTGATGCACCCTCAGGTTGTCCAGAATCAGGAACACCTTTTTGCCCGCATCCTGGATCAATGCCTGCAAGAATTCACCCTAAAAACGGCAGTTCACGCCGGCGGCAGATGAAGAAATCCAGCGCTGGCGCGGGGTTGCGCTGATTTGGCAAACGCACCCGATGGGTGAATCCAAACGCAAGCCAAAAGGGGCCCTGGTCCGGGGTGATGTGCATGGTGCTGAGCCGGAAGTGGTGGACACGCTGGGCGGACGAATGCATGTGCGCTGGGACAGCGGTGCGGCGTCCACGCCGCACGGCCAACTGGTCTTCTTCGCCGAGTTCCTGGCGGCCACCGGGGTCTTCGATCGCTGGGTGGCGGACTGCCCGCTGACCTACAGCAGCGGCAACGCCCCCACCCAGCGCGACGTGCTCGGCACACTGATGCGGGGGCTGCTGGCCGGGCACCGGCGCTACGCCCACATCACCGCGCTGCGTGGCGACGTGGTGGCCGCGCAGGCCCTGGGGCTCAACAGAATCGTCAGCGAAGACGCGCTGCGCCGGGCGCTTGAGCGTATCGACGAGCCCGCCAGCACGGCGTGGATGGGCCCAGCCCTGCTGCACTCGGTGCGCGAGGCGCTGGACAAGCCCTGGGTGCTCGATATCGATGCGAGCATCAAGCCGCTGTATGGCCACCAGGTGGGCGCCGCGCTGGGCTACAACCCCGGCAAACCGGGGCGGCCCAGCCACGTGTTGCACACCGTCTGGGTGGGCAACCTGCGTCTGGTGCTGGACGTGCAGGTCAGCTCGGGCAAGCAACACGCCAGCGTGCACGCCAAGGCCGCGCTGGGCCGCCTGCTCGATGAGCTCGGCGATGGGCCTGCAGGCAGACGCCCGGCGCTGGTGCGAGGCGATTCGGGCTACGGCAATGAAGGCATCCTGCTGGAGCTGGAGCTGGAGCTGGAGAGCCGGGGCCAGCCCTACCTGCTGCGCATGAGGCAGACGGCCAACGTGCAGCGCCTGGTGGCGATGCCGTTCGCCCGGCAGGACTGGAGCCGCCCGGATAGCCAGGGCGGCCAGACGACAGCGCGGGCCCGTGCGCTGGTCTACAACTGGTGGAGCTGGTACTGCAGGGCGGCCCATCCAAGGGCACGCATGGAGGCCATCACGAGTCGCCCGCTGCTGCTCGCGGCGGTGGGGCGGGCCGCTCACAGCGGGGGCCAGACGACGCTGTACCTCACGCCGATGCACGGCAAGGCCTACCTGCTCAAACCGTTGATCGCCAACATCCAGGCGGCCTTGCAGCATGTCAAGGCAGTTGCGGAGCAGTTCAAAACCGCCGATCCCTGAGCCGTGTTGCTGCGTTTCGTGAGCGACAAGCTCGCGCCGACTCTTGGCCCGTTCAGACCCCCAAACGGGCTTCCCGTGGCGGGTTAACTGCCGGATTTAGGATGAAGAGTCGCGCGCCATGCCGGTGGCCGGCGGGGGCTTTGAGCAGGCCTGCAACGCACAGGCGGCGGTGGACGCGGCAACGATGCTGGTGGTTGCCACGCACGTGACGCAGGCGCCCGACGACAAGGAGCAGGTCCAGCCGATGCTGCAAGTGCTGGGCGCCCAGAGCGCGGCACTGGGCAGCCCGGCGCACCAACCACCCCGACCTGCCTGTGCGTGGCCACAAGGTGGAGGGCACCACCACCACGCCCTTCGACATGGCGGTGCGCAACGATATGGATCGCTTCCAGCTCGTCTGCGATGTGATCGGCCGCGTGCCCGCGCTCAGCTACCGGGCCGCCCACGTCAAGCAGACCATGCGCGACTGGCTGGTGAGCCACCGGGAGTGCATCCGGCAATGCGGCCAGGACATGCCCGAGATCCTGGAGTGGGCCGGGCCTGGCGCCGACAAACCGGTAGAACGGCTGTAGACTGAACTAAAGGGCGAGCCGCATGGCGCAGGCGCTGCGCGCGGCACCCGGATCGATGCCCACCTGAGGAACCCCATGCAACGTTCTGTCCCGACCCGGTTCATCGGCCTGTGCCTGCTGCTCCTGGGGCTGGTGGCCCACTTCGTCTCGGCCCAGCCGCAGGCACCGCGCCCGCTGGTCTATGTGGTGCCCATCGAAGGCGTGATCGATCTCGGGCTGGCGCCGTTCGTGGCGCGCGTGATCGATGAAGCCACGCAGGCGGGTGCGGCGGCGGTGATCCTGGATATCGACACCCTCGGCGGGCGCGTGGACGCAGCGGTGCAGATCCGCGACACGTTGTTGAACAGCAAGATGCACACGGTGGCGTTCGTGAACAAGCGCGCCATCTCGGCCGGCGCGCTGATCGCGCTGTCGGCCCAGACCCTGGTGATGTCCAGCGGCGGCACCATCGGCGCGGCGGCTCCGGTGCAGGCGGGGCTGCCCGGCGCCGCCGCCGCGCCGGTGCAGGAGAAGACGGTGTCCTACGTGCGCAAGGAATTCCGCGCCACCGCCGAGGCGCGCCAGCGCCCGGCGCTGCTGGCCGAGGCGATGGTCGATGCCGATGTGGAAGTGCCCGGCATCATCGAGAAGGGCAAGCTGCTGACCCTGACCACCGACGAGGCCCTGCAGCACAAGGTGGCCGATTTCCGTGCCGACACCATCGAGGCCGTGCTGGCGCAGCTCGGTCTGGCGGGCGCCGAGCTGCGCCCGGCCACGCCGCACTGGGCCGAACAGGTGGTGCGCTTCCTGACCCATCCGATCGTGAGTTCGCTGCTCATCAGCCTGGGCCTGATCGGCATCATGGTCGAGTTGCGCACGCCCGGTTTCGGCATCGCTGGCGGCGTGGGCGTCGCCAGCCTGGCGCTGTTCTTCTGGGGCCACTGGCTGGTGCAGCTGGCAGGGTGGGAGGAGCTGCTGCTGGTCGGTGCCGGGCTGCTGCTGCTGGCGCTGGAGATCTTTGTCATGCCGGGCTTCGGCGTCGCCGGAGCGCTGGGCATCGCGGCCCTGCTCGGCGCCGTGGCACTGAGCATGGTGGGCGCCGGTGACACGGCGGCGGTGATTCTCGATGCCGTGCAGCGCGTGGTGCTGTCGCTGCTGGTGGCGCTGCTGGTCAGTCTGGTGCTGCTGCGCTTTTTGCCGCGCCTGCCGCTGGCGCGCCGCCTGGTCCTGCAGACCGACCTGGGCGCCGGGCCGGCCCACGGCTCGGCGCCGGACACCGACCAGCGCTGGCTCGGCAAGCAGGGGCGCGCCTGGTCGGTGCTGCGGCCGGCGGGCATTGCCGAGATCGAAGGCTCCCGCGTGGACGTCGTCTCCGACGGCGCATTGATTGAAGCCGACACACCCATCGAGGTGGTGCGTGTGGACGGCAACCGAATCGTGGTGCGGCGACTTCCGCCCGTCAACCTGAAGGATTGATCCATGAACGAGCTTTTGGCCGGACTGGTGGGCAGCGTGGGCCTGCTGGTGGTGGTGCTGGCGGCGCTGGCGCTGGTGCTGTACCTGGTGCCCATCCCGCTGTGGATCGCGGCTTGGGCCTCCGGGGCCTACGTGGGCCTGGTCACCCTGATCGCCATGCGCCTGCGCCGCGTGCCGCCCAGCACCGTCGTCAACGCCCGCATCAGCGCGGTCAAGGCCGGGCTGGACATCTCCATCAACGACCTTGAAGCCCACTTCCTGGCCGGTGGCAACGTGGTGCGGGTGGTCAACGCCATGATCTCGGCCGACAAGGCCAACATCCCGCTGCCCTTCAAGCGCGCCGCGGCCATCGACCTGGCCGGGCGCAATGTGCTGGAAGCGGTGCAAATGTCGGTCTTGCCCAAGGTCATCGAGACCCCGCGCATCGCCGCGGTGGCCAAGGACGGCATCCAGCTCATGGCGGTCTCGCGGGTGACGGTGCGCACCAACATCGACCGCCTGGTCGGCGGCGCCGGTGAAGAAACGATCATTGCCCGCGTCGGCGAGGGCATGGTCAGCACCATCGGCTCGGCCAAGAGCCACAAGGACGTGCTGGAGAACCCCGACCACATCTCCAAGCACATCCTCAGCAAGGGGCTGGACGCCGGCACGGCCTACGAGATCCTGTCGATCGACATCGCCGACGTGGACGTGGGCGAGAACATCGGCGCCAAGCTGCAGATCGACCAGGCCAATGCCGACAAGCAGATCGCCCAGGCCAAGGCCGAGGAGCGCCGCGCGATGGCCGTGGCGCTGGAGCAGGAGATGCGCGCCCGCGTCGTCGAGGCCGAGGCCGAAGTGCCGCGCGCCATGGCCGAGGCCTTCCGCGCCGGCAACCTGGGCATCATGGACTACTACCGCATGAAGAACCTGCAGGCCGACACCGTCATGCGCGAGGAGATCGCGAACACCGGCGATGACCCGGCGACTGGCCAGAAGAATTAGCGGAGCCCAGCATGGACGGACTTCCCCAAGAACTGATCTTCGCCCTCGTCTTCGGCGCGGTCCTGCTGGTGCAGTTCCTGTTCGAGCGCCTGCGGCTGCGCAAGCGCGGGCCATTGAGCGAGACCGAGAGCGCATCCCAGGGCGAACCCGAAACCGAAGAATGGGGCGAACCCGACACCGGGGCCCCGGAGCCGCGGGCTGTCGAAGTCCCGCAACCGGTGCAGGTGGTGCATCCGGTACCGGTCCGCGCGGTGGTGGCGGCGCCATCACGCGCGGTCCCGGCCCCTGCGCGGCGCACCGCGCGCCGCTTTTCGCGCCGCGCGCTCATGGGCAACCGCCGTGCCGTGCAGGACGCCATGGTCATCGCCGCGATCCTGGGCCCGTGCCGGGCCTACCAACCCCACGACATCGACTGACATGGACCCGAACGACGCATTGGCATTTCTCAACCAGTTCTGGCTGACCCTGCTGGTGCTGGTGCCAGTGGTGCTGGTGGCGCGCGCGGTGGTGGCGGGCTCGCGCTACTCGCCGATTCTCATCATCGTGGTGTTTGGCCTCAGCCTGGGCGCCTTGCTGGTGGCGACGCGGGCGGGCGCACCCGGGCTGCCCGACTTCTACCTGCTGGGCATGCTCGGGCGCGCCACCGTCATCGCGCTGACAGCCTCGTTTTTTGTCGGTGGACAGGAACTGCGGCGCCTGTTCGGCGGCGTGCAGGTGGCGGCCGACACCTCTGTGGTGCTGAACAAGAGCGAGGTCATCCTGGGCACCGGCCGCACGCAGCTGTTCTTCATCGTGCGCGCCTTCTTCGTGCTGCTGGGCGTGGATGCGACGGTGCGCGTGCTGCTCGGCACGGGCGGCGAGAAGGCGGCCATCCTGCCGCTGTTGGCCTACCTCGGGCTGGTGTTCGCCGCCATCGTGATCGACCCCGGCGCGCAGGTCGACAACAAGCGGCGCTACCTTGGCAAGGGCGCGGTCGAACTGTTGCTGCTGATCCTGGCCCTGGCCGGCGCCACCCTCATCGCCACCCACGTGCGCGAGACGGCGGCCTTCCCACCGATCTTCTTCGCCATGCTGATGGCCGTGCTGCTGGGCTGGTTCTGCCCGCGCTGGCGGCACGGGCCGGCCCTGCGCGCGCTGCTGTTCGGTGGCATCCCGGTGGTGCTGGCGGCCAACTTCCTGGTCGGTGGCTCGCTGCTGGTGCAATCGCTGGCGCTCGACGGCATGACGCCGGTGCTGCTGTACGGTTTCTCCGGCCAGTTGCTGTGGATGTTCGGCGGCATCTCCCTGTTGATGTGGCTGGGCGGCACGGCGGCGGTGCGCAACCTCGCGCCCGGCATGGCCGGCGCGCTGTCACACGCCGGGCTCACCGGCGCCTGCACCGCCGGCGACATGGGCGAGGTGGCGCAGCATCGGGCGCCGATCATGATCGCCGTGCCGTTTTTCGGCCACGTGTTCCTGTTCACCATCCTCGCCCTCAGCCTCGATGCGGGGCGCCTGCTGCTGTGGCCGACGGTGCTGGTGGCGCTGGCGGGCGTGGTGCTCAGCGGCTTCGCGTTTCGACAATTGCGCCGCTCGGCCGGCGAGGACCGCGCCGAGGTGCGGGCGCTGATGCTGTTTTCCTTTGGCTGGCAGTTGACGGCGCTGTTCGGCGGCCTGTTGCTGCTGTCGAACCTGCCGCTGGCGCACGCGGCGATGGCGGCCAGCGCCGCGTTGTCGCACTTCGGCCTGTTCGCCGCGCTGCAGGGCGGGCTGTTCGGCGCCCAGGCCGCGACCTTGATTGCCTTCGTCTTTGCGATGCCCTTCCTGATCCACCCCTTCGTGTTCTTCATGTTCGGCCGGGGTATGGCGCAGGGCGGCGAGATGCCGCGCCTACCGGCCTACCTGCTGGCCGTGGCGGGGGCGGCGGGGGTGCTGGTGGCGCTGTTCGGCCGCAGCTGGGGCGGCGCGTGAGCAGCCCCGGGTCTGGCCCCGCAGAGGGCGACACGCAAGGAGCAAGCGGGATCGGGTGCGACACGTGCGCAGCCACGCCTTCCCATGCCACCGCCTGAGAGCGGCGCGCCCGCAGCGTGACGCAGCCTGGCGCGCGTCTGCGCCTACCTCAGCGCACGAGCAGCACGGGTGTCTGGGTGGTGGCCAGCACCTTGGTCGCCACCGAGCCCATCACCAGATTGGCCAGGTTGCGGCGGCCGTGCGATCCCATCACGATCGCGAGCGGTTCGGCCGCATGCCGAACCCCCATTGCGCAGGAGCATTGTATGGACGCCGCACCCGATGCCAGCCAGGCCGACCTTGTCTGACCGCACTGCGGTACCACGAACCGCGTTGCCGCAGAGGGTCTGTTGGGGCAGCGCCGGTCGGGCTGTCGGGCGCGATCGACGCGGCCCGCTTCACGGCCCGGGTGCGCGCGCAAGCGTGAGCCAGCGAGGCGGCAGGCGCGCCGCCGACCTGAGCGCTGATCCTGTCGGCAGCCCCTTCGCGAAGGGAGCGCTCTCAGCCTGCGGGCTTGACCATCGGCCAGCCGCGGCGCGCCCATCCGGACATGCCGCCGTGGGCGTACCTCACGTTGGCGAAACCGTGCTTGCGCGGGGTCTTGAGTGCGGCGCTGGAGCGGTTCTGCGTGTTGCAGATCAGCAGCACCGGCTGCGCCGGGTCGTCGGGGATCTCTGCCCGCCGTGCGCCCAACTGGCTCATCGGCAGCAGGCGGGCCCCCGCCGCAACGCCGGTGGCGTGCTCGGCCCGCTCGCGGATGTCGAACAACAACGTGCGGCCGGCCTCATGCGCGCTGCGTGCGTCGTCCAGGCTGACGACGTCGCCCTCGTCAGCGGCGCAAGCCGTCGAGGCGAGGCCAGCCGCCAACAGCGCCAGGAGCATGGCGTGGCGGTTGCGCAGGGGAGGGAGTCGATGGGTCACGCGGTCATCTTGCCGATGGCACAACTCACGTACGACTTGGCCACCGCGGCGGCCGAGCGCAGGCCCTCGACCGAGCCCTTCTCCGGGTAGCCCAGGCGCGCGAGCGCGGCGGCAAGCTCGCCGCGCAGTTCGACCGCGGCCCCGATCTCGACGCTGTCGGCGGCGGGATCCACGACAACCCGCGTCACCCGTGGATCGGCGAGCAGCGTTTTCTCGATCGTGCTGGCGCAACCGCCGCACTTGAGGTTCTCGACCTCGAAACGGATGCTGTTTTCGGTGCTCATGAGTAACTCCTTGAACGGAAGAGGGTGGAGACGATGGTATGTTGCCTATTCGCGTGGTACCGGTCTGCCACCTCGGTTGCAGACTGCGGCCAACTCGGCGCCTACTGTTCTCTTCAAAACAGCCATGCTGGCCGCGCGCGGGGCGCGACCGGCAAAAGGGCATACTGTTTGCGCCGACCGAAAACTGACCCGGCGGGTCAATATTCAAGCGGCGCCATCAGTACGGGCAATATCGCCCAGCAGCGGCGTCCATGACGGAATCGAAAAATGATCGGATGGCTGCGTGTGCGCAAAAAAAGAGATTTTTGGCCTGGACAATGATCCGGAACGGGGCGCATTCAAGCCCCAAGTGCAACGGGGTTGATGATAGTGGACCAGTAGGCCTGAAAGTCAAACGAACCCACCGGGAGAAACTGCTCGGCCGGGGACTTCCAGCCCAGGGACTTTCGGGGCTTGG
>Ga0208242_100102_pt1 | contig 115042 bp, 102 predicted proteins | sample SubbioAug_CSW13A_FD_184825 | JGI IMG/M metagenome (GOLD analysis project Ga0208242, IMG submission 184825) | Serpentinite rock and fluid subsurface biosphere microbial communities from McLaughlin Reserve, California, USA - CR12Aug_CSW13A (SPAdes) | ecosystem: Environmental > Terrestrial > Deep... | reverse complement strand
CCTGGGGTGCCGTAACCGCCGGGAGTACCCATTTGACCTGGGGTGCCGTAACCGCCGGGAGTACCCATTTGACCTGGGGTGCCGTAACCGCCGGGAGTACCCATTTGACCTGGGAAGGGGGCACCATATTTAAAAGGAGCTACTTGCTGTTCGAAATGCCCGTTATCTTCTCTGGCTTCATTGGTATTGTTGTCGTCTGTCACCAGTCTTTCCCTCCTTTTTCATCTGTCTGGTATTATTTGCATTAGCATACCTTAGTATGCGAAAAATTCCATAAAATAAAAGATCTGCACATTTCCAGTGCAGATCTTTTAGATTTCTCTGTTATCTATGCATACCGTATAAGGGCCCAATCTTCAGTAACCAATTCACAATAGTCCTGAACTTTAAAAAGTTGGTTGGTTATTTGTTTTACCAGAATGTTCATGAGTTCAACTTGATATTGTTCCAGCGTGGCTCTTGCAGCTCTTAGATAGCCGGTTATAATTTCTGCTTCCTGTTCTTTTGGACCGATGGCGAGAGTGGAGATAAAATAATCACCGACAGACAGTTTATTGCTTACCTTTGTCATAGCTTTAGGTAAAATATTTTTACTGGCTTTTTTCCAGGCCATATCAATTCCTTTAGCAACAGTGCGGCTAAGCTTAAGTGTTCTTAGCTGCTCTGTTATAGCTAGTTCAAACTGGGGTAGACCTTGATTTATTTGGTCAAAATTTAACGAAAAGTTAGAGATGCAGTTCGCTTTAGCCAATTCTCTAATGATTCTCTTTTGTATCTTTGCAAGAAGAATCTCTAAGTCCTGCGGAGAAACCAGTGATCGGTTCATTTTTTTCTGCAGATCCGCAGGGCTGACCTTATTAAAATTAATACCCCCTGCAAGCATCTCCAGCAGTTTTACTTTATGTGAAAAATAGTATTCCAACTCATCCTCCAAGATATAAATACTCTCCCGGACAACATACGCCTCAATCGTTTCCTTTTCCAGTTCTGTTAAGTCTTCATTCACAACGGTAGCGGGGAAGCTAGTCATTGTATCGCCCCCAAACTATTATGTAAAAATGAAAATCATTCTCACTGGTCTTATTATAACGTGCTCTTATTTGTTACGTCAACTACTATTTACAGAAAAGTAAAGCAATTAAATTATAAAAAAAATGGAAGTTAATACTGCTCTTTAGTCAATTAACTTCCAGTTTTTTTATGCTGTTTAAGTCCTATCAGCAGTCAAATACCCGGATTTCAACCTGCCGGTAGACTTAAATTATGTGATGATAGCTTATTGACAGGAAGAAATAAGTGTAGCGCCATGGCCACCACTGTCCTGTCACAGTATGCAGGTGACGATGCCCCTCTGAATCAACGGGGGAGCAAAAAAAAGTAGCTGTAAGGCTTTACGCCTTACAGCTACTGTGTTTACATGGTGGGCGATGACGGGATCGAACCGCCGACATCCTGCTTGTAAGGCAGGCGCTCTCCCAGCTGAGCTAATCGCCCTAAATGGTGACCCCTGGGGGAATCGAACCCCCGTTAACGGCGTGAAAGGCCGCTGTCTTGACCGCTTGACCAAGGGGCCAGATTTAGAAAGTTTGGTGGGCCCACTAGGATTCGAACCTAGAACCGACCGGTTATGAGCCGGGAGCTCTAACCGTTGAGCTATGGGCCCATGGCTCCCCGAGTAGGACTCGAACCTACAACCTACCGGTTAACAGCCGGTTGCTCTACCGTTGAGCTATCGAGGAAAACCTCAATAAGTAGTGCATTTGTTATTATAACTAAAGTAGAGTAGTAAGTCAATACTTAATGGTCAAGTGTTTTCTGGAAATTATTCCAGATAATCTTTAAGGCGTTTGCTGCGCATGGGATGTCGCAGTTTCCGCAGAGCTTTTGCTTCAATTTGTCGAATCCGTTCTCGGGTAACGCCAAAAACCTGACCGACTTCTTCAAGTGTGCGGGAACGACCGTCATCTAAGCCAAAACGAAGTTTGAGAACTTTCTTCTCGCGGGGAGTCAGCGTTTCCAGTACGTCATCGAGCTGTTCTTTCAACAGTTCGAAGGCTGCTGCTTCAGCCGGTGCCTGAACATCCTGGTCTTCAATAAAGTCACCAAGATGGGAATCATCCTCTTCACCGATAGGTGTCTCCAGAGAAACCGGTTCTTGGGCAATTTTTAAAATTTCACGGACTCGTTCTTCGGTAATACCCATTATTTTTGCGATTTCTTCCGGCATGGGTTCACGACCCAGTTCCTGAACAAGCTGGCGGGAAACACGGATGAGTTTGTTAATCGTCTCGACCATGTGGACAGGAATGCGGATTGTCCTGGCCTGGTCGGCTATGGCGCGGGTAATAGCCTGTCGAATCCACCAGGTGGCATACGTACTAAACTTATAACCCTTACGGTAATCAAACTTCTCAACAGCTTTAATCAAGCCGAGATTGCCTTCCTGAATCAGATCAAGAAAAAGCATGCCCCGACCAACGTATTTTTTGGCAATACTGACAACAAGACGAAGGTTTGCTTCAGCAAGGCGGCGCTTCGCTTCCTCCTCGCCGGCTTCCATCTTTTTTGCAAGTTCTATTTCCTCATTATGGGTAAGGAGAGGAATTTTGCCGATCTCTTTGAGATACATCCTGACAGGATCGTTAACGCTAACACCGTCGGGAACAGTCAAATCGACTTCTTCTTCCTCTTCTTCTTTTATTTCTTCATCATCCAGAACCTCTAATTCCGCAACTTCTTCCACAACATCCACTCCAAGGCGGGAGAGTTGGTCATAGAACTCGTCTATTTCATCAGCAGTTATATCCAACTCCTGAAGCGGTGTAATAATTTCTTTATAGGTGAGTAAACCACGCTTTTTACCGCGCAGTATCAGTTCATCCTGGATTAGTTTTAACTGCTGGTCTTTCTGCATGTCCTTAGCCAACACTTTTCCCTCCTTCCCTGGGCTTGTTTAATATTTCTTCAAGTTCCCTTAATTCATGCCATTTTTTTGACAACTCACTGAATTCCCCTTTCGCCGATGCAGGGTCCAGCACTGCCATTTTCGCTTCTAATTCTTTGCGCTGGCGGATAATGCGGACACACTTCAAACGCCTTACACAATCATCAACGGCCTTTTGGGCCACGTTTTCCTCATATTGTTCGTTTATCAGCAGCGTACTTAGAAGCTGCCGGTGTTTCCCCTCGGGAAGCAAATCATATAGACGGGCGGGCGAGAACGCTTCTCCGCCCTTTAGAATTTCTGCAAACAACGGCCTAAGTCCTTCTATGAAATCATCCTCGCTAAGTTCTGACGCATAGCGCTGCACCAGCGAGGGGAAACGTGACCATAAAGCAAGGATTTGCACTGCCATTTTATCCTGGATAGGATCTGTCTGTATCTCCGTTTTATTTACATTATTCGTCTGCGGACGAAAAGGGGACCGGATACTTTGTTGTGCTTTTTTCTTTAATTCTTCCCGGATTGCCCCGGGGGGAATCCGCAAAATTTCTGCAGCCTTTTCCATGTAACTTTCCCGTTCCATGGTATTCTGTACTGCCGCCAAAACATCAATAACCTGCTCACTGCAGCGAATACGGTCACCATCGTTATCCATATTATATTTTTCGGTAAGGCTTACCAACTGATAGTCTACCAGTAGCAATGCTTTTTCTATCACTTCACTGCGAAAAACGTCCCCACCGCGGGCGCGGATAAAATCATCCGGATCCTGCCCCAACGGCAGGCGGCCCACTTTTACCAGACACCCTGCCTGGCGTAACGTTTGAAGTCCGCGCCACGTAGCAGCTTGTCCTGCCGCATCGGCGTCGTATACAATCACAACTTCCTCAGCCTGGTTACGCAGCAGACGTGCCTGCGCTTCCGTCAGTGATGTACCCAGGGAGGCAACAGCATTTGTCAGGCTGGCCTGATGGGCGGCGATGACATCCATATAACCTTCAAATATAATAGCCCGCTTTTCTTTACGGATTGTCTCCCGGGCTAAATGAAGCGCATACAGGTTTCTACCTTTATCAAAAAGCGCTGTTTCCGGGGAATTTAAATATTTCGGCATCCCGTCACCCATAATTCTTCCGCCGAAAGCAATAACAGTACCACGCTGATCCCAGATAGGAAAAATAATTCGGTTACGGAACCGGTCATAAGCTTTGTCGGTCAACAGGCCGGCCTCAATCAATTCCTGTTCCTTAAACCCTTTCTTTTGGAGAAATAACTTTAACCCGTCCCATTTGTCCGGGGCAAAACCAAGGGCAAATCTCTCTATAACATCCGCTGACAACCCCCGCTTATGTAAATACTCGCGGGCAGCAGCGCCGGCGGGTTGAGGGTGTTGAAGGTGATGCTGGTAGAAACGGGATGCTAATTCTGACGCTTCCCGCAGCCGGTCTTTCTTCCTTATTTTTTGTCGCTCAACTATGGAGTTTTCCACATGGGGAAGCGTCATACCTGCACGGTTGGCCAACTCTCTTACGGCCTCAGGAAACGCTAATCCGTCCATTTTCATGATAAAAGAAAAAACGTTCCCGCCTTCACCGCAGCCAAAACAGTGGAAAATTTGCTTGTCTTGCGCTACACTGAAGGATGGAGTTTTTTCCGAATGGAAAGGGCACAATCCAAAATAGTTTCTGCCCGATTTCTTTAATTGCACGTACTCCGAGACAATGTCAACAATGTCAAACCGTAACCGGACCTCGTCAACAAATTCATTGGGAATTGAACCGTCCATGATTTTCACCTGCTGTTTAATCACACTTTTCGGGTGGCGGCTTTTTCTAATTCGCCGAATTTTGTCAGATTCCTGCTTATAGTCTTGGAACAGCCTATTAAAAAACCCCATCCTCATAAAGAGAGACGAGGTTTGATTACGCTCTGGTGGAGTCTGCTTTGCCTCTCTTCATACAAATAGTACGCCAGTCCCCCCTCTGCCTGACGTCCATCTCCAACCCCACCGGTTATAGAATGAAATTATTTCATGCGGGAAAGTATCCAGTCGTCAAACTTTACCAAGTATTTCTACAATATATGAACCTATTCCTTCTCTTTTATTAAAAATAAGGAAAAACACTTTAGGGCAGAATGTTTTTTGAGTCTGTGTGTACATATTATATACCAATTCCTGCTTATTATACGATATCTCGCCTAATTTCAAGCTATTATGAACTTTTCCAAGGTTTTGGTAAAAAAAACTCCTGGTAGCGAGCCAGTATATATCGGTCGGTCATACCGGCAACATAATCGAAACCGTTCTCTCAAGCCCCGATTCGCTGATGCGCGCACGGGAATCATCGGGAAGAAGCTCGGGATTACTTGTCAGATAGTGTTGCCCCTCCAGTGTATGTGTAAGACGGGTACGGTAATGATCACCCTCAGGGGCGATAAATACCTGTGTTTTGTGCTTTAGCCGCCGAAACGCTTTTGAATGGATAATTCTGTCCCGGTCACGCTGGAAAGCTGTTCGTACGTCACACTCTGCTTCAGGACGGAGTCGGGTTGCATTTTTACTTTTGACAGCCATTGGCAGCAAGAGCTTTTCTTCCCTCGCCTCAGCCTGAATTCTAAGCAGCACGCTGGTCCCCCATTTCCTACCGCTCTTTATTAAATATAATTCGTGCAAAAAATTAAGAACCCTCCATATTTTACGATTCCCATAAAATTTCATCATTTATTCACAATTCTATCAAATATTTCTAGTATAATCATAATTGTCAGATAATTCTTGCAATAATAACTCATGTTTTATGAACTGTTCATTCTTTGTTCACGGACTCGACATATTTATTGTTTATAATAAAAACAAGCCATACAATGTGGGTTGTGTGGCAAGAGGCGCAAGAGCAACGCTGTGGCAAGCGTTGTTCCTTTTTTTTCAGGCTGTTGAAACTTTTTGAACAGCCTGAAAAGGGAAGGCCGTGTTTACTTTTGTAAACACGGCCTTCCCTGTTTAATTTGTTTCGTACTTATTCAGGGAGAAGTGGAATGTTGATCCTGCTCCCAATGTGCTGTACAAACCTACAGTACCGCCATGGGCGTCAACTATTTGCTTTACGATGGATAGTCCTAAACCGGTCCCGCCTAAACTACGGGTTCGCGCTCTGTCAACCTTATGAAAACGATCCCAAATCTTATCTTGCTCTGCCGCAGGAATACCAATCCCTGTATCAGAAACGCTTATTCTAATCATTTCTCCGTCCTCCCTGGCGATTAGCGTAATTTTGCCTCCGGACGGAGTAAATGAAATGGCATTGCCGAGCAGGTTAATTAATACCTGTTGAATTCTGTCTCTGTTGCCCAGGACCGCAGGTAGCTTTTCCGGACAATCTATCACAGCCTGTATCTGCTGTTTTTCAAACTGGTTTTGCAGTTTCGTAACAACCTGATTTAACAACGGATGTAAGCTAACCGGCTCCATAGGCCATTTTAGCTGTCCCGTTTCCAGTCTGGATAAATCCAGCAAGTCGTTTACTAAGCGGTTTAAACGGACAGTTTCGTCAAGAATAACATTCAGGTATCTGTCCTCACTCTCTTTATCCTCTGCCAGGCCGTCAATTAAAGCTTCCACAAATCCCTGAATGGACGTCATGGGAGTTCGTAATTCATGAGATACGTTAGCCACAAAATCCCGGCGCATTCCTTCAAGATAATCCCTTTCTGTTACATCCTGTATAATGCCGACCGCGCCCCAAACATTCTCGTGCTGCCGTAACGGAGCAACTTGCAGGGAAAGGATTCTTCCGTTGGCAATAGTAAATTTACCTGTCTGCAATGTGCCGGTACCGGATGCTGACATTAATAATGATGAAATGTCATCATTTTTTAGCAGTGAGGCAATATCTTTCCCTGTAAGATCTTCTTCGGTAAGCCCAAGGAGCAACCGGGCTTGAGGGTTTGCCAGAATTCCCTGGCCCTGCCTGTCGATGGCTATGACACCCTCATTCATACTGAGCATAATATTCTCCAGCTTCGTTTTTTCCTGGGATAGAGCTTCAACTGTCTGTTGCAGTGTAGATGACATGTAGTTGAACGTTTGTGCCAGTTGTCCCACCTCATCCGAAGAAGAAACTTCCACTTGTTGCTGATAGTTCCCGCCAGCCACCTCCAGTGCCGCCCGGTTCATCTGCTGCAGCGGATGGGAGATGGATTTTGACATATAAAACCCGACCAGCATAGAAAGGAATGTGGCAAGCACAGCGGCATAAACAATTAATACACGAACCTGGGAAACCGTACCTGCAATTCCTGTTAAAGGTGCATGGAGAAAAATCGCGCCAACCACTTGATCCATAATCCACATAGGTACAGCTACGGTGATTAGTTGTTCCCTGGTGTGGTCATGAAAACCCCGCTTAGAGACAATCTCACCCCGCAACACGTCATCGAGCTCAAACGGTGTCAGTCTCAGCCCGATGTGATTAAAACCATCACTGGATGCCAATAGCAATGTATTTCTGTCAACGGGAATCACGTGAGCGTCTAAAAAGCGCTCGAGGGCAAACAATAAATCATCCGTTGTCCGCTGATCCTGGAATCCCAACATAAAGTTAGTGAAAATCCCGGCAATTTCCTGCCCCTTGACTGCCAGTTCCCTTTCCCTGGCATTATAATAGTAATTTTGAATAAGTTGGGGCAATAAAAGGCCGACAACAAGTAAGGTGATCAAAATGATCACCAAATACGTCGTTAGTAATTTTGTGAAGATGTTGGATTTCATTTTTCGTGCACCTCGAATTTATAGCCAACACCCCAGATTGTTTTTACATGGTAGGATGTCTGCCCGTCACGCTCCACTTTTTCCCGGAGCCGTTTAATATGCGTATCCACTGTCCGCAGGTCCCCATAATAATCATATCCCCAGACCGCTGTCAGCAATTGTTCCCGGGTAAATACTTTGCCCGGATTTTTAGACAGAAACCAGAGCAGGTCAAATTCTTTCGGTGTCAGAGTAACTTCCTGGCCATTAACGCGGGCTTCCCTGGATGACAGGTTAACTGTTAGGCCAGGCAGCGAAACCGTGTCACCGTCTGCCTGCGTGGTATCATCCGGCGCCGTACGGCGGAGGATGGCTTTCACCCTCGCCATCAGTTCCCGGGGTGAAAATGGTTTGGTCAGGTAATCATCCGCACCCAGTTCCAAGCCTAGAACTTTATCAAATTCTTCACCTTTAGCTGTCAACATAATAATCGGGGTTTCCGCAACTTTTCGCACTTCGCGGCAGACATCCCATCCATCCAGCTTTGGCAGCATAATATCCAGGATAATCAGCTGCGGATGTAGTGCTTTCACCTTCTGCACAGCTTCCTCGCCGTCAGCGGCCAACACCACGGTGAACCCTTCCTTTTCTAAATACAGACGGACTAGCTCCCTTATATGCTCTTCATCATCTACAACAAGAATAAGGCCTTCACTCATGGTATCCCCTTCTTTCCTACAGACTCATAACGCTATTATACATGAAAATGAAACAGTTCACAATGTCCACCTCTACATCCTGTAATAGTATGGGTTAAGAAAATATTGTTAGTATTCTCTGCTGGATTCCCGGTTAATAATCGTATAATATAGTAATGGTAATGATAACGTATGAGGAGGACTCACCAATGATGATACGTAAAAGAATTCTGCCGCTATTGCTGATTATAGCGCTCCTTATCCCTGCAACTGCTTCTGCCCAGGAGTTTGACTCGTCCGCCGGCGTTGCTGCTCTCATGGAAGCTTCGACCGGACAATTCCTTTACCTAAAAAACGCGGACGAGGCTCTGCCTCCCGCCAGCATAACCAAGGTAATGACGTTGCTACTGGCTTTTGAAGCGCTGGAGTCCGGCCAGGTGGCCTGGGAAGATACGGTCATAGTCTCAGAAGCAGCCTGGCGTATGGGTGGGTCCCAGATGTTTCTTGACGTGAATCAGGAAGTCAGCTATGGTGATTTAGTAACAGGGATATCTGTCGTATCGGCGAATGACGGCAGTGTGGCACTGGCCGAGCACCTCTACGGCAGTGAAGCTGCCTTCGTGCAGAGAATGAACCTGCGTGCGGCCGAACTGGGTTTAACACGGACCCGCTTTCAAAATTCCACAGGCATTCCGGCCCCGGGTCATGAAATGAGCGCCAGGGATATTGCCGTTTTGTCCCGCCATCTCATTCTTACCTTTCCCCGCATACTTGAACTGGAAACCATGCGTGAATTTACCTTCAATAATATCCGGCAATATAATCGCAATCCTCTGTTGGGCAAATTCCCCGGCGCTGACGGACTGAAAACAGGCTGGACAGAAGAAGCCGGTTTCTGCCTGGCAGGCACCGCCGAACAGGATGGTGTCCGGATGATTTCCGTCGTGTTAAACACAGCCAACGAAACGGAGCGTCTCACTGCCAGTTCGGAGTTGCTAACCCACGGCTTCCGTAATTTTAAGCTTACAACTGCAGTAGCTGAGGGGATGGTCGTTGGGGAAGCTGAGGTTAAAAACGGCAAACAGCAGTCCGTATTTCTTTCCACAACAGAAGAAGTAAACGTAGTAGTACCAATAGGACGCGAGGAAGAAATTGAATTAGTGGTTACCTCACCAAAAGATCTTGAGGCTCCAGTCGACGCAGGAACCGAGGCGGCCACACTGGAGATACGGCTGGGAGAAGAAACACTGGCGACCACTCAACTGGTTACAACCGAAGATGTGGCCCGGGCCAATATATTCGTCCGTCTCCTCCGTGCTGTGGGCCAGTTCTTTCGTGGCTTAATTAAACGAGGATAGCAAAAAATATTATCACAAAGAGGGCTACGTGCTAACTAAGCACGTAGCCCTCTTTTGCAATCCGTGCAAACCGGGGACGGTTCTCGAGTTGCAAAACTGCAACTTTAGGAACCGTCCCCGGTTTGCAAACGCATTTTTTATTTGGGGAGGTTGGCGTGGGCGGCGGCGAGACGGGCGATGGGAACCCGGTAGGGGGAGCAGGAGACGTAATGCAGGCCGGCAAAGTGGAAGAATTCTATGGATGACGGGTCGCCGCCGTGCTCTCCGCAAATACCCAGCTTAATATTTTCTTTGGTTGAGCGGCCTTTTGTTACCGCCATTTTTACCAGCTCACCGACGCCTTCTCTGTCCAGGACGGCAAAGGGGTTTTCAGGAATGATCTTCTGTTGCAAATAATGTAACAGGAATTTACCCTCGGCGTCATCCCGGGAATAACCGAAAGTGGTCTGTGTCAGGTCATTGGTACCAAAGGAGAAAAAGTCGGCGTGGGTGGCAATTTTATCGGCAGTGACACAGGCCCGGGGCAATTCAATCATTGTACCCACCAGGTATGCAAAACGAATACCGCTCTCTTGCATCACCTGTTCTGCCGCTTCTTCCACCAGTTCCCGCATCAGACGCAGTTCATTTTCATGGCCAACCAGCGGAATCATAACTTCGGGGATGATAATGATATCGCGGCCTGCCAGTTCTGCGACGGCCCGGAAAATGGCAAGTGCCTGCATTCTGTAGATTTCCGGCGTAACAAGGCCCAGTCTGCAACCGCGGTGGCCCAGCATGGGGTTGGACTCATGGAGGGCCTTCACCTGACGAAGCAATTCTTCTTTTTCTTTAAGCAGCAGAGAGTCTCCCTCCCGCTCCTTTAGCAGGGTGACATCAACCAGTAATTCTTCTATGTTGGGCAAAAACTCATGGAGGGGGGGATCCAGCAGGCGGATCGTGACGGGAAAACCTTCCATGGCCTCAAAAATACCGATAAAATCCTCCTGTTGCATAGGTAGGAGTTTAGCCAATGCCGTCTGGCGCTCTTGATCATTTTTTGCGAGAATCATTTTTTGTACCACTGGCAACCTGTCTTGTGACATAAACATATGCTCCGTACGGCACAATCCGATTCCCTGGGCCCCGAATTCCCTTGCTTTCCGGGCATCTTCGGGGGTGTCAGCGTTGGCGCGGACTCCGAGTCTTTTTGTTTCATCGGCCCAACCCAGAATTTTAGTAAATTCCGCGCTTAGTTGGGGGTCAATCAAAGCCACCGTACCAGCAATGACTTCGCCCGTCGTTCCGTCGATGGAAATGGTGTCTCCTTCTTTAAACGTCCGGCCGTCCACCTTCATTGTCTTGGCGACAATATCAATGGACAGATCTTCACAGCCGGAAACGCACGGCTTGCCCATTCCCCGGGCCACCACTGCAGCGTGGCTGGTCATGCCTCCCCTGGTCGTTAAAACGCCCTGGGCTGCCACAATGCCATGGATATCATCCGGAGTCGTTTCAGGACGGACTAGGATTACCTTTTTCCCGTCTGCCGCCATATCTTCCGCATCGTCGGCATAAAAAACAATGACCCCTGATGCAGCACCGGGTGAGGCGGGAAGCCCCTTGGCAATGACGTCCTTAACGGCATCCGGATCAATCCGGCGGTGGAGAAGTTGATCCAGTTGGGCGGGATTTACCCGCAGCAATGCCTCTGCCTGGGTGAGCACGCCTTCTTCCGCCATATTTACCGCAGCTTTTACGGCCGCAGCCGCAGTCCGTTTACCGTTTCTGGTTTGCAGTAAATAGAGTTTACCCCGCTCTACCGTAAACTCAATATCCTGTATATCGCGGTAGTGATTTTCCAGAAGCGTACAGAGTTCACTGAATTCCCGGTAAGCTTCGGGAAGATAGTCTTGCATGGCAGCAATCGGCAGCGGTGTCCGAGTCCCGGCAACCACATCCTCGCCTTGGGCATTCATGAGAAATTCGCCGTATAATTCTTTGGTACCGTCGGAGGGATTCCGTGTGAAAGCAACTCCTGTACCGCTTCCTTCACCCAGGTTACCAAACACCATAATCTGCACATTAACAGCAGTTCCCAGGTGATCGGGCAGCTTATGTATCTGTCGGTATACAATGGCACGCTGGTTGTTCCAGGAATCAAATACGGCCTGAATGGAGAGTATCAGTTGTTCGACCGGGTCCTGGGGAAAGGGTTTTTTAGTATGGCGTACTACGATTTTTAAATATTCTTCGATAACATCCTGCATAGCCGCCTCATCAAGCTGGGTATCATCTTTAACGCCAAGGCTTTTTTTCTTCTCTTCCAACGCCCTCTCAAAGTGGAAATGCTCCACGTTAAGAACCACATCGGAAAACATCTGAATAAAACGACGATAACAATCATAGGCAAAGCGTCGATTGCCCGACGCTTCAGCGAGGCCGTTTATAGTCTCATTGTTTAACCCAAGATTCAGCACTGTGTCCATCATGCCGGGCATGGAAAAAACGGAACCGGAACGGACGGATACAAGTAAGGGATTTTTCTTGTCACCAAACGTTTTCCCTGTGGCTTCTTCCAGTGTACGTAAGGCAGAAACCACTTCTTTGTGGAGTTCTTCCCAGATTACCTGTTCCCGGCGGAAATATTCGCGGCAGGCTTCGGTAGAAACAGTAAATCCGGGAGGTACAGGCAAACCGATATTTGTCATTTCTGCCAGGTTAGCACCTTTTCCTCCCAAGAGTTCCCGCATTCCGGCGTTGCCCTCGGCAAAGAGGTAAACATTCTTCTTATCCATTCCTTGGATCCTCCCTAATCACTTCTAATATTTTATTGGCCACTTCTTCCACAGCTTTGTTGGACACATCAAATATCGGACAACCTACTCTGCGCATAATCTTCTCCGAGTAATCCAGCTCTTCCAGGATTCTTTCCATGCTGGCATAGTTTGCCTCCGCATGGAGCCCCAGAGCCTTCAGTCTTTCCTGGCGAATCTCATTCAGTTGGCGCGGATTGATTGTCAGGCCGATCACTTTGTTGGGGGGCACCCAGAATAGCTCTTCCGGAGCATCGACTTCCGGGACCAGGGGAAGATTGGCTACCTTCAAACGCTTATGGGCCAGATACATGGATAAAGGTGTTTTTGAAGTACGTGACACCCCAATTAACACCACATCAGCAAGGAGAAGGCCCCGGGGATCTTTGCCATCGTCATATTTCACAGCAAATTCTATGGCAGCCACCCGCCGGAAGTACTCTTCATCCAATCTGCGGACCAGACCCGGTTCCAGACGCGGGTCAATCTGCAGAAGTTTGGCAAACGCATCCATCATTGGTCCCATGACATCTACAGTAATTAGCCCCCTCCGTTCACTTTCTTCCCGGAGGACTGCCCTAAGTTCAGGCAGGACCAGTGTATATGCAATCATTCCTTTAGCCAGCGCTGCTTCCTCGACCACGTCAATAATCGTTTCCGTGTCATTGACAAAAGGAATCCTTTTTATGTCCACATGTCCGGAATTAAATTGACTGGCTACAGCTTTCACGACAAACTCAGCAGTTTCACCGATGGAATCAGATACCAGGTAAACAAACGGCTTACGTTTTAGATCATGCATAATTTCACCCCTTTTACCGGTCTGCACTCAGGTCCACGAGCAGACGCGCCAGATTGGTTTTTGTCACCCGTCCCACAACTTTTAATCCTTCTTTCCCCATGTCCCGGATGACAGGCAAAGAGTCCACTTCGTGCTCCATGATTCTGCACGCCGCCTGTAAAACAGTTTCGTCTTCCCTGACGATATGAACCTGCGGCATACGCGTCATAATCACACCCACAGGCATTTTATGCAGATCGGCTCCGCCCAGTGCCGTTTTAAGAAAGTCTTTGCGGGAAACAACTCCCAACAGAAATCCTTCTTCGTCCACAACAAAAAGAGTCCCCACATCTTCCAGGAAGAGGGTAACGATGGCATCGTAAACGGATACGTTTTCCCGAATAACTTTTGGCCTGCTTTTGATTTCACCCACAGTAATCCCTTTTAACATTTCCCCCACCTCATTATGGGAGTTGCCAGTAAAAAAATATCCGACCCGGGGCCGCGCGTCAATCAGGCCAGATGTGGTTAAAACGGCCAGATGGGGACGAAGCGCCGCCCGGGACAGATGTAGCCGGCCCGCAATTTCCTCTCCGGAAATAGGACCTTCCATCTTAACAATCTCAAGAATTTCCAGTTGCCGTGCACTGAAGTCTATTTGTAACACCTCCGGCCAATAATAACAGGATTCAGGCTAATAGCATATGCTATTTAGTCTAAAATCACTATATAGTATATACTATATCATTTGATTGTTTCCTGCCTGGCCGCTTATTTTTTTTCCTGTACAATTTTTGACAAGTCACCCAGTGTTAAAAATACTTCTTTGACAAGTGCCAGCAATGAAAGGCGATTCGTTTTGATACTTTCATCATCAACCATGACCATCACTTCACTGAAGAAGCTGTCAATGGGACGGGATAACGGCGCCAATGTTTCAAAAACCTCATCGAAACGGGCATGGGCCGCTGCTTTTTCTACCGCTGCAGCAGCCACAGTCACAGCTTCATATAAATCCCGTTCAGCCTGGGTTGTAAAAGATTCCGGCACAATAGTGCCGCCTGCAAACTCACGGGTCAGATTTGCCACCCTGGTAAACGGTGTAAGAATTTGTGTCATCTCAGGTGTATCCACTTTGTTGCGTAGCGCATCCGCCCTGGCCAAAAAGCCGGGAAGATCGCTGACGGCTGCTCCCAGTACGGCTTCAATGACATCATAGCGTAAGCCTTTTTCCTGAAAGTAAAACCGGACACGCTGCACGAAAAAGTCGTAGAGATCCGTTGCCACATCCTGGTCGGGCCTGCTTAAGCTACCCGCCAATGCCGAAAGGCCCAGGGATGCCAGGCGCTCCAATGAAATGGCTAACCCGTGCGCCGACAAAGTGGCGACAATTCCCAGTGCACTGCGCCGCAAAGCGTAGGGATCCTGCGAACCGCTGGGAATCAGGCCCAGTCCGAAGCAGGCGGCCATCGTATCCAGCTTATCCGCCACAGCCACGATAGCACCCGCGATGCTGGCCGGAGGATCATCTCCGGCAAATCGCGGTGCGTAGTGTTCCTCTATCGCACGGGATACAGCTTCTTTCTCGCCGGAAAGTGCCGCATAATGCATGCCCATTGTACCTTGGAGTTCGGGAAACTCATAAACCATGTGTGTCATTAAGTCTGCTTTGGCAAGGAACGCCGCGCGGACAGCAGCTTCTTTTATTTCCCCGCTGATATTTAATTCACCACATAGCGCTTCGGCTAACCGGACAACCCTGTCAGTTTTTTTACGTATTGAACCTAATTGCTCCATAAAAACAATATTATCGAGCTGATCCACATATTCGCTTAACGGTTTTTTACAATCTTCTTCAAAAAAGAAGCGGGCATCGGACAGGCGGGCACGTAATACCCTTTCATTACCGGCTCGTACATTTTTCAGGAATGCATCGTCAGTTCCATTGCTGATGGTAATGAAATGGGGCAGGATGTTACCCTGGCCGTCAAACACGGGGAAATAACGCTGGTGAGCTCGCATGGCCGTGGTCAGCACTTCCTGGGGAATTTCCAGATATTCAGCAGCAAAGCTTCCCACCACTGCTTTGGGGAATTCCACCAGATAGTTGACTTCATCAAGCAGATCCTCATCAAGGGTTGCCTGTCCCCCCAGTTGGGCAGCGGCCGCATTCACCTGATCTGTAATGATAGTGCGCCTCTTGGCCGGGTCGACAATCACGGCCAGTTTCTCCATCACAGTAAGATAATCAGCGGCATCTGCCAATACAAAACGGTCCGGTGACAAAAACCGGTGTCCCGTTGTTTCACGACCTGACGTCAGGCCGGCAAAGGTAAAGTTTATTTCGTCACTGCCGTAAAGAGCTGTTAACCAGCGGATAGGCCGGGCAAAACGGATATCTTTGTGCTCCCAGAACATCGGCTTGGGAAAGTTGAGATGTTTGGCCAGTGTTTGGCAAAGCATGGGCAGGACGGATGTGGTCTCCCTGCCGGGCTCTTCCCTCAAGGCAAAAACATACTCCGTACCGTCCAGTTCTTCAACAAAAAGATTGGCTACCTCAACCCCCTGGGATCTGGCAAAGCCTTTGGCCGCATTTGTTGGGTCGCCGTCGGCATCAAACGCGGCTTTTACCGCAGGCCCTTTTTTCTTTTCACTCAGATCCAGTTGACGCTCTGCTAAGCCGGATACCAGCAGGGCCAAGCGACGGGGTGTACCGTAGACATTAATATCATCGAAAGAAAGACGGTTAGCCGTCAGTTCTTCTGCGGCTCTTTCACGGAGTTGTTTTAGCGCGGGATCCATAAAACGGGCAGGAATTTCTTCTGTACCGATCTCCAGTAAAAATGATTCTTTACGCACGCTCTGACCCTCCCTTTACACGGGCAAGCGGAAAGCCCATCTGTTCCCGCTGCACAAGATAATTTTGCGCACATAGCCTGGCTAAATTTCTTACTCTGCCGATATATGCAGTCCGTTCGGATACGCTGATTGCCCCCCTGGCATCCAGTAAGTTAAATGCGTGGGAGCACTTGAGTACATAGTCATAGCCGGGCAGAATCAGCTCTTTTTCCAGAAGACGGCGCGCTTCCTTTTCATAGGTTGTAAACAGTGAAAAGAGCATGTCCGTATCTGCTTCTTCAAAACAGTAGGTGGAATGCTCCACTTCAGCGCGGTGAAATATTTCTCCGTAGTTTATGCCGTCGACCCACTCGATATGAAACACATTTTCTTTACCCTGGATATACATGGCAATCCGTTCCAAACCGTACGTGATTTCCACGGAGACAGCATCCAGGTCAATACTACCCACTTGCTGAAAATAGGTAAACTGAGTAATCTCCATCCCATCCAGCCAAACTTCCCAGCCTAACCCCCAGGCGCCCAGTGTGGGCGATTCCCAGTTGTCTTCCACGAAACGAATATCATGTTCTTCCGGGATAATACCCAATTCACGGAGGCTCTCCAGGTAAAGGTCCTGAATATCATGGGGTGCAGGCTTGATAATTACCTGAAACTGATGATGTTGGAAAAGACGGTTGGGATTTTCTCCATAACGGCCGTCTGTGGGCCGTCTGGATGGTTCTACGTATGCGACCGACCAGGGCTCTGGCCCCAGGGCACGCAGGAATGTGGCCGGGTTCATCGTACCCGCACCTTTTTCCACATCATAGGGCTGTAAAAGGATACAATTCTTTTTTGCCCAATAGTTTTGCAGCTTTAGGATCATTGTTTGAAAATCCAAGACTCATTCCTCCTCGTATCAACTTTGCGCTTCAAGATAACAAAAAAGGAACCTCCGTCCCTATAGGGACGGGAAGTTCCCGCGGTTCCACCCTACTTGGCATAGCATTACTATGCCCACTCTTTTTAACCGCTCATCTGAAGTGCCATTCCGCCGTTTTACATGGCCGGGCTTCCACCGTTCCCCGGTTCGCTGACAGTTCTGCGGCGTACTCATCTTCCACGGTTCTTGTTCCTTGTTTCATTAAATGTAACAAAAACAGGTTCACTCGTCAAGCATTAGTTCTCCCAAATCGTCTCCTCAGACTCTGCTGGCGTCACTTCCAGGCTGTAATGAGCTATTAACAGCGCGGCAGCACCCAAAGCGGTTGCCTTCGGCGCCAGAATCATTCCGGCAAGCCCCAACGTTGCGGGCAATTCCATTAACGTGCCGTTATGGTTTTTTACACGGATACGTGTGCGGTTACTCTGACGGATTGCGTTTTTAACCGGCGCCAACATATCCCCTTCCAATAAACTTACACCGTGTTCTTCTGCATCGGCTTCCAATTCATCCTCCATCATAACCAACGCATCAATCACATCACCGTTTGCTTCTTCTAAAAGTTCCCGGGCCTCAGCATAACTTAAACCGGTCCGTTCCCGGACAAGATCAATCTTCTGAAGGGAAATATCCATTTTTGTGCCCTCCTTGTACTGGATAACAATAGTGTTACACAAGTAGAGCGAAAATATTAAACAAGGATTTTTTAACTCCACTCTTCAAGGCTTTGCAGAAACTCCACTGATTTAAACCTTGACTTACCAAGGGCTTTTTTGAGAAGTTCCGCATTAATATGGGCTATTTCATAATTAAGAGAAGACGGAACGCCACAAACAGACAAACGGTGAAATCCATTGTTGAGAAAACGTTTCATCACTGCTGCTGCAGCACCGCTAAGCAGGCGGCTTTCGCCGGGTATGGGACAGTTTTTACAAACCAACCCGTCATTTATGAAATCAAAATAAAAAGGCCCCGTGGAGCTTCCGCAGTGTTGGCAGTTTTCCATGGCCGGTCGGTATCCCAATGTTTCAAGCAGATTCAGTTCGAAGCATCGGGCAACACGAGCCGGTTGGCTGTCGGATTCCAGCGCTTCCAATGCTGTCAGAACAAGCAAAAAGACTGGAAGAGAAGGCTCCCGTTCAGGTAAGGCGGCCTCACACAATTCACAAAAATACTGCCCGTATGCAAACAGCAGCAAGTCCTCACGGAGTTTACGGTATGGTTTAACGATCTCCCCCTGAATCAGGGTGTCCAGCGATTTCCCCCGGTGCAACAGAAAGAAGCCTAATGTCAGAGGTTCAACCACGGCGGACAGTTTGCTTTTCGTTTTTCTGACGCCCCGTGCCACCGCTGTGACTTTTCCTTCCTCCCGGGTGAGGAAAGTGACGAGCCTGTCTGCTTCACGGTAGTCGCGGGTCCGTAAAACCAGAGCATGACTTTTTAGTTCCCCCATAGATTACAGCTCCTACTCCAGCTCCAGGCCAAAAGCATGCCATGTACCCTCTTTATTACGCCAATCCGGCTTTACTTTCACAAATAAATCAAGAAATATCTGACTGCCCAGCAACGCTTCAATATCTTGCCGTGCTAACTGTCCCACTTCTTTGAGCATAGCACCTTTTCTACCAATGATAATCCCTTTTTGCGATTCCCGTTCCACATAAATATTTGCTTCAATATCTACCATATCACGATTTTCCCTTGCCTTCATAGATGCGATTTCCACGGCAATGGCGTGGGGGACCTCTTCCCTGGTAAAGCCGAGTATCTTTTCCCGAATCAGCTCGGCCACAATAAAGCGTTCCGGCTGGTCGGTAATCATGTTTTCCGGGTAGTACCGAGGTCCCTCCTGTATTTTATCCACAAGCAAGCTAAGGAGTTCTTCTTTGTGTAAGCCCGTCAGTGCAGAGACCGTCAGTGCACCGGCAAATGGAAAATGATCACTGTAATGGCTAAGTATTTTATCCGCCTCGAGATCCCCGGCCACATCCGCCTTATTCACAACGAGAATAACCGGCGTATTTACGTCCCGAAGCCGCGTTAAGACAAACTCATCGCCGCTCCCCGGTCCTGCCACAGCGTCAACCAGAAAGAGGACAATATCCACTTCCTTTAGCGTTCGGATGGCGGTCTGGTTCATTTTCTCGCCCAACTTGTGCTTCGGCTTATGAATTCCCGGGGTATCGAGAAAAACAATCTGGTATTCATCTGTCGTTAAAATACCGCGTATTTGATTACGTGTTGTTTGTGGTTTATCAGAAATAATAGCCATTTTTTCACCGATCATCGTATTCATCAACGTTGATTTTCCTACATTAGGTCTGCCGATTAAAGCAACAAAACCAGAACGAAACATGAGTAACACCCCCGTCTTTAGGGTTCTCTTAACTGCCTTTATTATCCTGCAGCCAATATAATTATAAATTTTATAATTATATAAGTTTTTTTATAACTCTGCCACAGGCATAATTGCCACAAAGCCCCATAACATTGGGACTTATGTCCCATTGAGCCTGTTTTGCCTGACTTGACCAAATCCTTATTGTCAGTATATAATTTAATTAAAGAATGTGAATATTTTAACATATCCCAACACAAAGGGACGCTTGACACTGTGCTTCGCTTCAGAAATAAGCTAAGATAGATTTTAGGCATGTGAACTCTTTAACTTATGCCTTACACATATCAATAGGTGAGAGGAGGTATATAATCATGGCTAACACAAATAACATGCAAAGCCAGGATTTAGAACACCTACATCACGAGGGTAACAAAGCATTAGTAATTAATATCATCTTTTTTGTCGTGCTATTTGTCGGCATCCTGCTTGTACCTTTGGTGGGGATTGGGTTTGCATCTATTGCAATCTCGCTGTCATTTATCGTCTCTATGCTGTATATATACCTCGCATAATGGATCCGGGGGGAAAAGGGTAAAAGTTTATGGCACACCATCATGGTGTGCCCTTTCTATTTCGATAAGTCTGTATCAAATGAGTACGGCAGAAGCTCCCGCAATGTAAATAGTTTGTGCTGTCCGCGTAAGTTTGCGCTAACTACCCAAAGGTCCGGCGCAAACTCGTGAAGGACCTGACGACAGGCGCCGCATGGAGTAACCGGTTCCGGTGTATCCGTGACCAGTGCCAGACCGGTAAAGTCCCGTTTGCCCGCAGCAACGGCGGAGAATAATGCCACTCTTTCCGCACACACCGTCAAACCGAATGACAGATTCTCCACATTGCTTCCTTGATACACGTCTCCGTCATCGGCCATCAACGCAGCGCCAACGGAAAAGCGGGAATACGGAGCGTAAGCCGATTCTCTTGCTGCGCGGGCGCTTTCAATTAACTTCCTGACTGTCTCTTCAATCATAGCTCCTCCTAACGACTATAAGCCGGTAGCGTAAGATGCTCAAGTTTTTCTACTTCAAAAGTTAAATCCCGGGATATTTCCAGTGTAATTCGAATAATATCCAATCCGCTGGCTAAAACATCGGGGTCACCAATCGCCCGAATCGTTACTGGATTGACTGCAATTCTTTCATCATTAACCAAAATGGACGGCCCGACACAACGAATGGCCGACGTAGCCGTTAATCGCTGATTACCGATAGCCACCCCCTGTGCTCCAGCAGCAAATAATTCATTAACAGTGTCACGGACGTCTGTCTCGTGAATGATTGTCTCGTTGGTAAAGCCGTCTTCCGCGTCGTAAATTCGCACAACAACACCAGCGCCCGTCATTTCAGCAAACCCACTCCTGGTGCGCAACTCATGCACAGTAACCCGTAAAGAATCGATTTCCCGGGTTAAGTTACGAATATGATCAAGTGGGTTATACGGCATAAGCAGTTGACCACGGCCTTCCTCTACTTCCACTTCCACGATAAGATCCTGCGCCAGTTCCCCGATGGTCACTGTTTGAGAAATTTTCAGCAATGTCTCATCATGTAACATGTTTGCCGGTTCCAGCGAAATTCCCTGATCCCGACTAAGTTTTACCATCAGACGTTGTTTGCCGTCCATTTCTTTAAGCAGTGGATCCTGATTCACCAGAGCCAAAACGGTTTCCTTCTGTTTAGCTTCATATTCCTGAAGAATTCTTTCCTGGGTTCGGCTTCCGTTTGCCAGAATCGCTTTATTTAAATCATCCACATTCGCCGCCAAATCTATTTCATAATTAAACCTGGAAAGGGCCTCCCTAACTTGGGTACGGGTATCTACCCCCAGGCTTCTCGCCAGCCGACGGTTGTAGTCTACCAATTCTTTTGCTATTTTCTGTTTCATTACGAAGTCTTCTATTTCATTGTTAAAATGGCTGTTAAACACGTGGATTCCTGCGACCAACAAGACAGTATTCATGATAAACATAAACAATATTAATGCCACAATCCTGCGATCCACGAGAAACGCCGAGCTGGTTTTCCGCATTTTTGCCGAACCTGCCTCCTCTAATCTGAGTTACTCTTTTGCTGTCATTTATTTGCATCTCTTTAAGAATATCTTCGCATAAAAAGAAAAAAAACCTTTTAACAAATTATTAAAAAATGTTAATCCTCTCTGCCAATCGGGGCAACAAGATAAAGCCTGCCACAAGCAAAGCGTAAAGAGATGCCAGTAAAGCAGCTCCCGCCGCGGCGTTTTTAGCTGCACCGGCTAATGGATGGTATTCCCGGGTAAAAAGATCTACAACCCTCTCCAGCGATGTGTTTAACATTTCCATCGTAAACACTAAGAACACAGCGGAAAGGATAAAAAGCCACTCCACTCGCTCCAGACGAAGCCACAAACCTGCTGCCAGCACCAAGAACGTAGCGACGCTGTGAATTTTCATGTTTCGCTCTTTCTGCCATGCATCGGCCAGACCATAAACAGCCCAGCGAAAACTTTCCATTAACCGTGCAGACTTCTTATTCATTTCGCTCCGCTCCCACCATTGCCAGGAGGCCTTCCTCACGGCGGCGCATTTCTAAACGTTCCTCATCTTCACAATGATCGTACCCCAGCAGATGAAGCAGACCGTGTACAAAGAGATATAGAATTTCCCGTTCCAGACTGTGCGCGAACTCCAGAGCCTGCTCCCCGGCGCGTTCCAGGGAGATAATGATGTCGCCCAACAAAAATTCTTCATCTACGATACTTTTACCCTCTTTCAGACTTTCATGAAGGGGAAACGAAAGAACATCTGTTGCATTGTCAAGAGAACGCCATTCCCGATTTAATTTTTTAATCGTTTCGTTGTCACAGAGCATGACGCTCACTTCAGCAGAAACGGGGAGATTGTGCTCCAGCAAAGCTTTCTGTACTATCTGCTCCATCGCGGCAGTAACCCGAGGAGAGACGGAAGTATTTTCGTCTTCATTAAGAATCACTGCTGCCATTTTTGCGGCCCCTTTCAATTTCTGCCTTCAGCTCTTTCTCCGGATACTCGATTCGGTTGTGATAAATTCCAGAAAGAATTTTAACAAAGGCAGACGCAATCATATCCAGTTCTTTAAACGTAATATCACACCGGTCAAACTGACCGTCGTTTAATTTATCTTTAACAATTTTTCGTACGACACTTTCTATTCTACCCCCAATAGGCTTGGGCATTGCACGGGCAGCCGCTTCCACGGAATCTGCCAGTAAAATGATTGCCGCTTCTTTGCTTTCCGGCAGAGGCGCTTCATAGCGAAAATTATCTTCACATGGGCTGTCTTTGCTATCCTGACATTTTTCTGATGCCTGATGGAAGAAATATGATACCAGGCTGTTACCGTGGTGCTGTTCAATAATCTCTTGGATAACCCGGGGAAGTTTCTCCTTTTTTGCCAGTTCCATACCGTCTTTAATATGTGATGTTATAATTAGCGTGCTCAGGTTGGGAGATATTTTCTCGTGAGGGTTTTCTCCCAGCTGATTTTCAATAAAGAAATACGGTCTTTTTACTTTGCCCACATCATGGTAGAAGGAACCAACCCTGGCTAATAGCGGATCGGCACCAACCGCTTCCGCGGCTGCTTCTGCTAAATTAGCGACGACCAAGCTGTGATGATACGTTCCCGGCGCCTCCATTAGCAGCTTTTTTAACAGCGGGTGATTTGGGTTCGCTAATTCCAGCAGCGTAACCGAGGTGGTGAGCCCAAAACCGCTTTCCAGATATGGCAACAGACCAATAGCCATTACGGCTGAGAACAGACCGTTCGTTATCCCCGCCAGAATTCCCACACTAAATTCACGAAGTAATTCATACTCAAAGCGGAGAGTACCGGCAAACAGGAAAAACCCGATAATCGTTACCATGTTCAACGCCGCCACATAGAATCCGGCCCTGGTCAGGTCGGAGCGCCGGCTCACCTGGCTGACACTGTAAATGGCTATTAATGCTCCAAAAAGCGCAACCAGCATAAAACGAAAATCATTTCCCGTGACAAGGGCAACAAAAACAGACATGACAATTGCCATGAGAACGGCTAATTGCGGGTTCAGCAAAACGGCAATCAAAATAGCGCCCATAGCAACAGGCACCAGATACCCGGAAAAATAGGTAGCTGCAATCGTTAACGACAGTGTTATCACAACAATTAAACCCAGAAGAACCAACCGGACTGTGTCGTGGTAAATCTCCTGCTGAAAAATATAAAGATAGATACCGACAATAATAAAAATTACAAGCAAAAGCACCGCTAAGCCAAAGAACATGGCATAGCCGCCGGCACCCCGTAATTGCCCTAATTCCTGTAATTGTGCGAGATGGCGCTCCGTGACTATTTCCCGTTCACTGACAATTTCAGTACCGCGTAGTATACGGATAGGCGGTACTGCCTGGCGTGCCGCTTCCCGGGCCTGATTCGTCGCTACCGGGTTATAAATCATATTCGGCTCCATTACCGTTTGAGCCAGCTTCCCGATGACCCTCTTTTGATCCTGGGAAAAAAGCAGAAAACTGATTTCCTGTACTGCCTGCCGTCTGGCGCTGTCTAATCCCGGGGCTTTAACGCCCTGCTCCAGAATGTTTCCCACAACATCCAGAAGTTGCAGTCGCATTTCTTCAAGATCCGTAGGCCGGGCATCAAGAAATGACATGGCTAAAGGTTCATCCAATTCCACTTCCACTGCAGCAATAAACAAAGCTGTCTGCTCCTGAGGTTCCAGCTCCGGAGTTCGCTGAATATCCCGGGCAACCGAGAAAAAGGTATTGATACGCTCTTCAGCACGGACGAGGACGGCCAAATCAAAATCAAAAGACTCTGCCACTGCCTGAGCTGCTTCTTCACGCAACTGATTTGTTGTGTAATAATCAATGGCATCCCACTCCGCCACAATTTTACGGGGACTGGGTCTGCCTAACTCTAATTCCACCCGGGCAGCCGCCAGCGTCAGATATAGGATCATTAAAATTAGCGTAAAAAACCCGGCAGCCAGCAGCCAACGCAACCAGAGCTTATTTAGTACTAGCCCGGGTTGCTTTTTTAGCAGGTTCTTAAATACACTATTACTTCCCACGATAGGCTCACTCCTGCCTTTGCCCCTCTTCAAATTGCACATAAGCGCGAATAATCTTTTGCACCAGAGGGTGTCTGACCACATCTAAATCTGTTAAGTGAATGAAGGAGATACCTTCAACATTATTTAAAATATCCCTTACTTGCGCCAATCCGGAAAATCGTCCCCGGGGCAGGTCAATCTGCGTAATATCTCCGGTAATGACAGCTCTTGAACCAAAGCCCAACCGTGTAAGGAACATCTTCATTTGTTCTGCGGTTGTGTTTTGCGCTTCATCAAGAATAATATAGGAATCATCCAGCGTTCTGCCGCGCATATACGCCAGAGGTGCAATTTCAATAATCCCCTTCTCCATATATGCTTTGTAAACATCTACACCCAGCAGGTCATAGAGGGCGTCATAGAGCGGACGCAGATACGGATCTACCTTTTCCTGCAAATCCCCCGGCAGATAACCAAGGTTCTCACCGGCTTCAACGGCTGGCCGGGTTAGAATTAACCTTTGCACCGACCTCTCTTTGAGCGCTTTAACTGCCATGGTCATCGCCAAATAGGTTTTTCCCGTTCCTGCCGGGCCAATACCAAAGACAATATCATTCTTACGAATGGCTTCTATATATTCTTTCTGACCCAAAGTCTTTGGCTTAATTCTTTTTCCTCTGGGAGTAACAAAGATCATATCACCAAACAAAGTACGTAGTCGTTCTGCTTGTCCCGCCCGGATCAATTCGATGGCGTATTCCACCTCAGGCACGTTTGGTGCCTGACCCTGCCGCAAAAGCCATAAAAGCTCTTCAAATAAAAGAGCCACCTTTTCTACATCGTCCCGGTCTCCCTCGACAATAATCGCATCACCCTCGGGAATTACTCTGACTTGGAAATACCGGTCTAATAAGGTGACATGCTGGTCAAACTTTCCCAGCAACTGACGAATCTCTTCATTACTATCCACAGGGACCGTTTTACGTGAATGTTCCGTCGTCAAGACGTTTCATCGCCTCCTGTAATGTCCTCTTCTTCTGCAATATTCTCTAAGGTTTCAATAATATACTGAACCCCCACCAGATTACCTGTTCCTGTTTCCACTTCGTTCAATGACACTGACTCTACTGCTACACCCACAGGCAACTGAAACTCGGCCAGAATTCTGGCCCGTTCTGCCGCTTGGTCAAGAGTCTGCTCACGGGTAAGCTGAATCTGCTCCAATTCAATTTCATACGCATATTCTGTTATTATTTCGACAGGAATTCTAAAAATCCTTTCCGGCAGGCTTCTCTTTATCGATGCCAGTTCATAATTAGCATAGGGAATCTCACTGCGTCCAACCCGCAGTACAGACTGACCGTCCACAATGACGGACCAGGCGATAGATCTCTTACCGGTTCGGTTTCGCTTCACAGAAACCGTATTTGCTTCCCCATATCCTTCATACCAGACCCTGGCTAATACTTCCCCGCGGGCATGGACCGGAACAGGTGAGGGAGCATCTTTATCTTCCGGATCAGTAAAGGGAGATTGGGGGACTAACAAGCCTTCAATCAAAATCTGCCCCCGGGAGACGGTGTCCCCTGCCTGTACACGGGCTTCTCCCATAACAATCAAAACGTCCACAACCAACCCGTCTTTGGCTGCCACAACATTGCCAGGCATATCGTTCTCCACAGGGGGTTTAATTTTCTCAACCACTTCGATAATTAGCCTTGTACCACGGACGTGGAACCCTACCCATGTAAGTTTAGGCTCCAGGAGAATCATTTCATTTGCCAAATCCTCTTTATCGAGACTTGCTTTCCAGACTCCCGGCCGCGCGCCCAGTTCCCCCGCAAGGCTGCGGATGTACTTCTCATCCAACTTATCTGTCCCTTCAACACTGACAAACAGGATCAAAGAGGAAAGTAGATAAAGGGAAACAATAAACAGGCTAATGCCGATAATCAAACCTCTCCGCCTTAAACTCCGGCTGATAAGAAAAGGGAGTCCGGCCTTTTGTAATATTTTTAGCCTGCAACCTGTTTTTTTTGCAAGATGACGAAGTTCGAAAAAGCTATCCATGTCCACTTTAAGTACGGCTTTTTCTGAACCTCTTGCCAGGTCCCAAAGCGGGATACCCTGGCGCATAGCCAGGTTAATAAATTTTTCCGTAGCGGTACCCTGTACAGAAATAACCAGGTATCCCGTAAAAAAATACCGTAATTTTAGTATAAACACGCCTGTACCCCCTATTCCAGCCGTTAAAACTCATAGTGGACTTTACTGATATTACCGTCTACTGCTATTTCATCGTTCGCCATATAACGAATGACCAAATTTTCCCCATGGATAATGATCTCGCCGCCATTTACTGCAAGACGGACTTTTTCCGTGGTATACTGAATCACGCCCCGGTGATTCTCAAGATAACACTGCAGGTTTCCGATTACAGTTAACCGTGGCAGGTTTAACACAATCTCCCGCGGTAACTCAAACAGATCTGCCAGATTTTGCCGCCATTTTTTATCCCCTTTGCCGACCACAAGCCTCCCCCCATTCTGCTAATTACTATGCATTTTCAACGTCTCTTATGTTTTTCGACCAGAAAAGCTTGCGCTTTCAATTCCCTGATGAAAGCTTGAACTGTATACATTAGCCATTACAAAGCGTAAAGTGATATAATTTCGCTACAGTAATATAAAACCCCGGCCCAGGCGATATATATCGCCTGGGCCGGGGTATCTAAATTAGAGCACTCGTTTTTAAACAGCCTGGACTAGTAGCGCGGGCTCCAGGGTCTTTTTGCCCGGGGCGGCCCTAAAATTTCAGCAAATATAACACCTGCGACAACCGAATTTTGGTTCCAGTTCAACGTTTGCACTTGACCGGCTTCGGTGCATATCAACCCTTCCGGCAATATCGCCTCAGCTTTCTTAGGCAAACGTTCCTTTTTTGCCGGCCTTAGCTCCAACGGCAATTCATTTTTTGACCGGTAAATCGGGTTATCATACGGCACGTAAGCTTGCTCAACGTACCGAGGTGGAGCCTCTTCTCTTTGTTTCGGTATTTGCTGCTGCGGCGGCCTTACAGGCGCTCTTACCGGCTGCATGACCGGGGGCATGGGTCTCCCCGGAGGACGCTGACCCTGGCCGCCCAGAGAGCGGATTACGGAGAAAATGATGAATATAGCGAAGATTACTAAGGTTTCCACAGTACCACCACCTTACTTTCTGGGGTTGTCCTCGCCTTTATCCTCTTTGGATGCACCCATCTTACCTATGGAATCACGCATCTGCGTATCGGCCTTAATGTTTTGCAGATTATAATAATCAACCACACCCAGCTTGCCTTCGCGAAGAGCCTGGGCAAACGCCCGCGGTACTTCTGCCTCCGCTTCCACCACTTTAGCACGCATCTCCTGAACCCGGGCCACCATTTCCTGTTCAGTAGCCACAGCCATGGCGCGCCTTTCTTCCGCCTTGGCCTGAGCGATGCGTTTATCAGCTTCTGCCTGATCCGTCTGCAACTGGGCACCGATGTTCTTACCCACATCCACGTCGGCTATATCAATGGAGAGAATTTCAAAGGCAGTCCCCGCATCCAACCCTTTATTGAGCACAGTACGGGAAATCATATCCGGATTTTCCAACACTTCTTTATGCGTCGCGGCGGAACCGATGGTCGTTACAATACCCTCACCGACCCGGGCAATGATTGTCTCTTCGCCGGCACCGCCGACCAGCCGTTCAATATTTGCCCGTACGGTAACACGGGCCTTTGCCTTCACTTCAATACCGTTTTTAGCAACGGCTGCCACCGTTGGTGTTTCAATTACACGAGGGTTTACACTGACCTGCACGGCCTGGAGTACATCCCGGCCAGCCAAGTCAATGGCCGCTGCCCGCTCAAAGCCCAAATCAATCCCAGCCCGTTGTGCAGCAATCAGCGCATTCACAACCCGGTCTACGTTACCGCCCGCCAGAAAGTGACCTTCCAGCTTATTCACATTTAAATCCAATCCAGCCTTGGTAGACTTAATCATTGGGTTTACAATCTTTGCCGGCGGCACGCGCCGCAAGCGCATACCAATCAGTGTCACAATACTTACCTTTACACCGGCAGCTAATGCCGAAATCCATAAACCAATAGGTACAACGCTCAGCAATACAGACAGTGCGACAATAATCAGACCAATCAAAACCAATAATTCAATCATAATTTAACCTCCTTCTTTTATACCTGCCGTACAACAATCCGGCTTCCTTCCGTGCCAACAACCTTAATCTCAGTGGCCTGGGGAACAAAGCCTCCTTCGCTTACCACATCCACCCGTTTGCCGTCAATTTCTGCCGTGCCCGCCGGACGTAACGGAGTCAGTGTTAAACCGGTCATACCCACCAGGTGAGATGCATCACCAGGGCCGACATAACCCAAATCCTTTGTTTCAGCATACTGGAGCACAATTTGAGACCATAGCCCCGTTCGCTTTAAAAAGCGGAAAGAGGCCAAGATAATAAGCAAAGCCAGGAAAATCGCCACAGAAATCATACGCACACCCTGCCCGGTTGTGGCTGCGGAGAGAACCACAGAAGCCACCACCGCCGTTAATCCGGAAAGGCCGACGATGCCGAAGTTAGGGATAAACGCTTCTACCATTAGCAGAATAACTCCCAGGGCAAAGAGGAAAATAACTTCTCTGCCAGCCAGGCCAGCAAAAATATGTCCGCCAAAAAAGAGGGAAAACGCCAGAATACTAATAGTTCCCGCCACACCGAAACCGGCAGTCATGACTTCAATCACCAAGGCTGCCAGGCCGATAGCAATTAAAATTGTCGCCACAGCGGGATGGGTAATATAACGCGCCAAAGACTCTGCAGGGCTTGTGGCCACCGTCCTGACCTCAGAACCTGCCAGCCCCAATTCAGCCAGCAGTTCACTGCGGGTATTGAAAATTCCGTCTGTAAAACCTAAATCCAAAGCTTCTGTATCCGTCAGTGTTAACAGATTCCCTTCACGAATGACACCCTCAATGGCAATTTCTCTGTTTACCATGGCGGCAGCTATCTGGGGATCTTTACCCTGCTGTACTGCGACTGCCCGCATTTTAGCTTCCCAGGCAGATAAAAGCTTTTCATCTTCCACCTCTTCGCCCGTTAATGTGCGGACTTCCGCAGCACCAATAGTACTGCCCGGCGCCATATACAAAGCACGGCTAGACAAGGCCAGGTAAGCGCCGGCGGACAATGCGCTGAAGCGAACATACGCATAGACGGGAACCGGAGAATCCAAAATCAGGTCGCTGATATCAAGCGCGGCATCAAGGGTGCCTCCGGGAGTGTTTAGTTCCAGAATAATTGCAGAAGCACCGGCGCGCTCGGCTTCGCCGAATGCACGGTCAAGATAACGATTCAGCCCTTTTTCCACCGGCCCGGTTATTGGAACGACATAAACAGATTGCTGAGCCGTGGCCGTTGCTGCAACTACAACTCCCGGCAAACCCGAAATCAACAAAACGAAAAGCAGGATCAGCGTTTTTCTAATCACAGCCATTCCTCCTATATTCAACACTTATATTATATACGATTCTGCAAAAAAGATAAACCAACCTGTAGACGCATAAAAACCCGGCTTAGTCCGGGTTTTATATGTTAGCTGAACTTCCTTTTGTTGTTGTTCTTCCGGGCCGCCTCGGATTTCTTTTTACGCTTCACACTGGGTTTTTCATAGTGTTCACGCTTCCGAACTTCGGCTAAAATTCCTGTTTTAGCGCACTGCTTTTTAAAACGGCGTATCGCGCTATCAAGAGTCTCATTTTTCCCAACCTTAATCTGTGTCAACTGCTTTCCCTCCCCTCACTACTAACCTTGCATGGAAGAATTGCTGTCGAATTCTACGACGAATTATACCAAGAATACTTAATAGATTATATCGTTTTCATAACTGTCTGTCAACTGCCACAAAAGCCAAGGGGGAGGGAGTCTTCCCTTATGGGACAAACTTTTTTCCAGCCAGGATATGAAAATGCAGGTGAGGGACAACCTGACCAGCAGGCTCTCCGCAGTTTGTGACCACCTTATACCCACCGGATACACCTAACTGTTCCGCCACATTCTTAATGGCAAGCAAAATATTCCCTGCATTGAGCAAGTCGCCCGATGGCAATTCATCAAGAGAGCGATAATGTTCTTTGGGTACTACAAGGACATGAACCGGTGCGAGTGGTTGGATATCCCGAAAAGCAATGATTGAATCATCTTCAAAGACAATGTCGCCAGGAATCTCCCTGGCGATAATCTTACAAAAGATACAATTTTGCATCGCAAAACCCCCTTGTCCAATTTTCGTAATCCTAATTATACCATCTTACCCCTAAACTAGCAAACCACGGTCAGGCTTAACATTTAGCCTAGGGGTCAGGTTTGCGGGTTGTCTGGAGGACAGGCACACTCTTTCCGCATCATCATAAGATGAAAGACAGATAATTGCCTAATTGAAAGGAGAATAGCATGGAAAAAGGGAGGACGAGACAATTTTTTGCGGGTAGCAATACAGCCTATGGTTTCTATTCCTTGTTTCACTACATACCCGGGCAGGTTGACAGACGGTTAGTTATTATTAAGGGCGGCCCCGGGACAGGAAAGTCCACATTGATGAAAGGAATCGGAAATCGGGCAATGGAACAGGGTTTTGACATTGAGCAATTTTACTGTTCCTCAGATTCCAATTCCCTGGACGGGGTGGCAGTCCCCTCGCTGGGGTTTGCCGTGGTGGACGGAACGGCACCTCATGTTATAGACCCTGTGTATCCAGGCGCCATGGATGAAATCATAAACTTAGGTCGTTTTTGGAACTCATCCGTACTTCAGCAGCATAAAGGTGAGATATCAGATCTAATTGGGCAGAGTAAAATAATTTATCCCCAGGCGTACCAGTACCTGAAAGAAGCCAATGTGGTCATGGAAAAGCTCCGTTACCTGATGTCGCTGGCCATGGATTATTTCAGCTTATCAAAGATGAGCCACCAACTGCTTAACGAACTGGTGGCCGCATTGCCGCCGGCTAAAACAAAACCTGTTGAGCGGCATCTCTTTGCCGGTGCCGTATCCTCTGCCGGCTTAATGAACTTCTACCCGTCCATTCTACAAGACTGCACCACACTCTATCTGTTAACCGGCGATCCTGGAACGGGCAAATCGTATTTGCTGCAACAAGTATATGATACTGTCCGGCGCGCCGGTCATGACCTGGAAGTGTACCGCTGTCCATTTGACCCGGAGCGAATTGATGCCGTAGTCGTTCCTGTTTTACAAACAGCGTTTGTCAAGGCGACTTACCCCCACTCCTTTTCACTGGAAGCCACCCACCAGCTCCGGTCCCAGATTACACTGACATTGGGCAAGTATGCCCGGGTGTCTTCCCTGAAAAGTACTTCCGGGGAACGTGCGGAGAATCTGGAACGATTCTGGTTCCTGCTGGGTAAGGCAGTAGAGAATTTTCAACGGGCAAAACGGGTTCATCTAAAGCTGGAAGAATACTACATCCCCGTCATGGACTTTAACCAAATCTGTAAACTGCAAGAGGAAATTATGCGAAATTTACTCCCTGATACTGCTTACAAAATGAATGCACAATAATAAGAAGAAGGCATGCGTCGCGCATGCCTTCTTCTTACTTGTTGAGAAAATCATACATCTTACAGGTTACTTTTGAGGAGTTTCATCAGCAATCGTTTCTGCAACTTCTCCAACTGTAAACTGCTCCAGTATTGTTCCTTTTTTGTCCACGAACGTCCACGTTGTCTCTCCCGCCTCCAGCATCACATCGGCTATCGGCATGGTTACGGCATGGAAAAAGTCCTTCTTCGGTCCAACCTGCACTTTCACTTCCAGCTCCGCTTCTCCTTTGGAGACGCTCTGAATTTTTTGCACTTCCGCGTGCAGGGCAAACAGAGCAATTTCATGCTGGGGTTGGAACGGGTACTGGGGCAGGTTGACAGACCATGCCTCCGCCACTTCCATCCAACCTTGCTGGTCTACCGCCAGGCGGAAGGTTGGACGTTCCTTCCTTTCGCCCTTGTCGGCCGTGGTGAAACTCACTTCATTTCCCTTGGCCACTTCCTGAGGGACAACTGTGGGACTGGCCCGAAACGAATCATACACTGACAGGGACACCAGCAGTACCAGGAGGAACAACAGCGGTAATAACCGTCGTGCTTCCACCACAAACAATTTTTTACCCATACATCCACCTCTTTTCCGCCTGTCTTTCTTTTCCATCCTATTCAGTCCGGAAAAAAAATATGTCCCTGTTTTAAGAAAAAAAGGACACGCTAAAAAGGAAAATATTGTGCTTTGTCGAATTAGACATACAATATGTAGAATAATGTCTTAAACGTGCTTGATGAGAGGATACCAATGAATATAAAGAGCTTGGGGACCCGTTTTTTTTCAGAACGGTCATTTCCTCTATCCTTAAAAATAATGATCTTTGTTTTTTCCTGTATTACTTATCTTGTATTGCTATGGTCCTACCAGACGAGATTTATTTCGCAGGATGAAGGAAGGCTAATCCTGTATTTTTTTTATGTGTTGATATTTTGTACTACTTTTTTTTCCGGCTTTGCACCAGGCATCGTTTTTGCCTTATTAAGCAGTATTTATGCTGTTAATATCCTTATGCCGGGGGCTCTATCGTTAGATAACTTTACTGTTACAGACCTCGAGATTTTTCCGTTTATCGCGGTATATTTCTTAATTGCCATAACCGTAGACTGGTTCCGGGAAAATATCGAAGCTTTGCGAAAAAAACTTGTGGAAAATGAGGAACTGCACGCGCATACAAGACGAATGGAAAAACTCGCGTTGGCCGGTGAGATTGCCGCCGGGATTACCCATGAAATAAGGAACCCGCTTACTGTCATTCAGGGATATGTGCAACTGCTGGAACAAAACTGTGAAAGCAGTGAACAGGACGTATATCAACTGGTATTGGATGAAATAAAACGCACCAACCAGATTATCAGTGATTTTCTTCGCTTTAGCCGGCCAGACACCCCGAAAAAATCTCTGGTTCAACTCAATGACGTGATAGACTCCGCAGTTTCACTGGTATATGGTGAAGCGGTGCGGAAAAATATCGAGATTTACTTTTACCCTGCTCACGGTCTGCCGCAATTGTGCCTGGACCGTGATCAGTTTATCCAGGTCTTTTTAAACCTGTTTACAAACGCACTCCAGGCAATGCCGAATGGAGGAACTCTTTCTGTATCTGCTATCTGGAAAGAGAAAAGAAAAACCGCAGTTGTCCGTGTAAACGATAGCGGCCAGGGAATTAGCCCGGAAGCTTTGGGAAAAGTGTTCACCCCATTTTTTACGACAAAGGATGCCGGCACCGGACTGGGCCTGTCAATTTCGCAAAACATTATTCTTGCCCACCACGGTATAATTGAGGTAGAGAGCATCGTCGGTCAGGGTACCCAATTTACTATCTGTATCCCTGTTGATGATACATGTCAGGTAGCCGGTCAAATCTGCTAACCTGGTATGAGCGAATAATAAAGAAACCTTTTAAAGGAGCGATTTATTAATGGATAAAATGCCTCTGATTACACTGCTCTTGTTGGCTATTCCGGAAGGAATGCTTTTAGCTTCCGTAGGCTTAACGCTAATGGGTATCCGGCCGCGCTTCCAGACTATTCTCTCTGTTTCCATACTTTATAGTATCTCTGCATTTATCATCAGGAAATTACCTCTGTCTTTCGGCTATCACTCTATATTTATTTTTATCCTCATGTCCATATATCTGTGCTACTTCTTTAAAGTTTCTTATAAAGAGTCAATAGCTGCAGCCTTTCTGGGTTTTGTCTTTTTGGTAGCGGCAGAAAGTCTGTTTCTCCCACTGATTACTACGGGTTTATCCATTACATATGAAATGATTTTGGGCAATTCCTGGCTCAGAATACTTGTGTCAATTCCACAGCAACTTTTCCTGCTTACCGTGTTTCTTGTAGCTTACTATCTGCGAGGGTATCACAAACAGTACATTCAGTGAGATTCCACAAACAGGGGGTGCAACCTGCTGGAAAGATTTATTGATTATATAGCCGATGAACTAGGCTTGTCGAAAGATCAAACGGATATTGTCCGTTACGGCCTACAGTCATTCTACGGAGCATTTACTGCGCTGCTTTCCGTTTTGATTCTGTCAGCCGCCATTGGTATCGTCCGTGAAGCCATGACTGTATTTTTCGTTGTAGCTGTTTACCGCAAGTTAAGTGGTGGAGCACACTGCAGCACACTTCCAGGATGCCTAACCGTAGGTACCCTTATTATTATACTTTTTGCTGTAATTATTAAGAACGCTGGTCCAACTGTATCAGGAACGTTTTTATGGGTAACCGTCCCTTCTGTCATCGCTTTTATTCCTGCATATTTCTACGCACCGGCTGATGTGCCGCAGAAACCTATTTCGTCTTCTGCCCAGCGTACAATGTTACGGCGGTTGTCTTTCCTGTTTATCGTGCTGTGGTTTATTATGGGTGCTTACCTGTGGGCAGGCCAGAAGATGGACTTATTATATTTTTACGCCGCAGGAAATCTTGGCCTTCTCTGGCAATCTTTCCTTTTAACACCTCCAGGCTACAGACTGATTGAACAGTTAAGTTTATTGTTCAGGCGCAGACAAAACTCGTAAATTTAACATATATTCCCTGCATTTGTCGTTTTATGTAACATTTCGACAAAAACAGGAAATTTTATTTTTTTATAGAATTCAGTGGTTATTAAATTAAATAAAGAAAGGTGGTTTTTTGCAATGAAAAAAAGAATTCTCTCCCTCATTGCCGGTCTGCTGACGTTAGTTGCCCTGTCAGGGGCTGCTTCCGCCTGTGGGGCATTTCTTCATCAGCCAGAGCTTCCACAAGCATTAAGAAAGTAAGTTAATAGAGAGAAAGCCGCTGTCTTGTTGACAGCGGCTTTTGAGTTTCTTGGCAGACTCTTCATATGTTCAATGGCCTTTTCTATACGATTTCACCTGTAAGCTCTTTTTCTCCGTTGCCGGTAACTTTTACCTGGACAAGGTGTCCCAGTAAGGATTCCGCTGCTTTGGCAGTAACCCGGATATAATGTTCCGTTAAGCCGGCCAGCTTGCTCCGTCCAGCTTTTTCCTCGAAGAGAACGTTCACCGTCTTACCGACAAAGCGCTCCCGGTAACATGATGCCAGTTCATCTCCCAGTTGTGTTAACTGCCTGGCCCGCTCTTCTTTAACCGGATGGGGCACCTGGTCGGGAAATTTCGCTGCGGGTGTACCCTGGCGGGGGGAGTATTTAAAGATATGAAGTCGGCTGAACCCGGCGCGCTGGATTAACCCTAAAGAGTGGGCAAATTGTTCTGTCGTTTCCCCGGGGAACCCCACCATCACATCCGTTGTCAAAGCGATATCGGGAATCTGGGCCTGCAGCCAGCGTACCAGATAGAGAAATTCACCGGAATCATATTTCCTGTTCATCCGGCGCAGAATCAGGTCATCGCCGCTTTGCAGAGGTATATGCAGATGGCGGCATACTTTATTATGTTCCATCACCGTTTCAATCAGGTCCGGTGTAATTTCTGTCGGTTCTACTGACGAGATACGAATTCTTTCGATCCCGTCGATCGGGGAAATACGGGTAATCAGGTCGCTGAGCGCAATGTTGCCGGGTAAATCCACTCCGTAGGAGCCCAGATGGACACCGGTGAGAACCAGTTCCTTAAAGCCTGACTGAGCCAAACGGCGGGCCTCCACGACTGCGTCTTCGGGGTGACGGCTGTACAGCGGACCGCGAGCGTAGGGCACAATACAATAGGAACAGTACTGACGGCAGCCTTCCTGTACTTTAAGAAAAGCCCGGGTGCGGCTACCGGTTTGTGCTGCCGGAAGCGATTCAAAGCCGCCTTTTTCCTCCAGTGGCGAAACACAGTTGAGCCGCCCTTTTTGTTTTGTTTCCAGAACCAGTTCCGGCAGTTTTCCACGGGAATGGGTCCCTACGATAAGATCCACCTCAGGAATCGCCATGACATCTTCTGGGGCAACCTGGGCATAACAACCGGTTACGACGATAACAGAGTCCGCATTGATGCGACGGGCCCGGCGGACAACCTGCCGGGACTTTCTGTCTCCCAGGTGCGTCACGGTACATGTGTTAATCACATAAACATCAGCCGGAGTTGAAAACGGAACTGTCCGGTAACCGGCGCTCTCAAACAGATACTGCAACGCCGCAGTCTCTGTTTGGTTTACTTTGCAGCCCAGGGTATGAAATGCTACAGTATCCATTACCTACCTCCCATTTCACCGGCTTCATAAAGTGCAACGGCTACCGAAACGACAGCAGCAGTCTCAGCGCGGAGAATGCGCGGACCGAGGGTGACAGCATTGGCACCGCTTGCCATAGCTTCTTCTGCCTCTTCGCGGCTAAAACCGCCTTCAGGTCCGGTTATCAGAAGAATGTTTTCTCCCGGCAAAACCCCTTTTAATACAGGAGCTAGTGGCTTGTCTCCCTCGCCTTCCCAAAAAAAGACGATTCTTTGGTAATTTTGGAACTCTGTTAGCAATTGCGGCCAATCTAAAGGAGGGGAAATAACGGGTACGCGGTTACGGAGAGACTGTCCGGCTGCTGAACGGACAATCTTGTCCCAGCGAACTAGTTTATCTCTTGCTTTTTTATCAATACGGGCCACACATCGTGTGCTACTGAATGGAATAAAGGCGGAAACGCCCAGTTCCGTTGCCTTCTGTAAAACAAAGTCCGTCTTCTCTCCTTTAAGGAGAGCAAACGCCAGTGTCACACGAACACCGGATTCACGGTCGGGTAGCAGTGATGCTAAGCGGCACGTAACACTTTCTTTTCCAACGAAAGTAATTTGCGCAGCCTGACATTGCCCTGATTCGTTGCAAAGTTCAACAGCATCCCCAGGGGATGCGCGCAGTACCCGGGACAGGTGACGGGCATCGTCGCCGGTCAGCGTAACATCCTCATTATGACGTTGGGTAGCTGTATAAAAGAAGCGGCTCATCGTAAGTCTCCCAGCAACAGCGCCGTCCATGCACCGTCATCTACCCGCTGTAACAGTGTAAATCCTGCGTCCTGGTATGAAGAGATTACTTCATCCGCGCGCTGCAGAATAATACCGGAAGCAATCACCCGCCCGCCGGGCAGGAGCACCTGCAACATCATTTCTTTTATAGAAATAAGCAAATCCGCAGTCAGATTGGCTAAAATTATATTTGCGGGAAGAAGCTCATTCCATGATTGTTCCTTAGTCAGATCAACTGCCTGGAAGTGAACCTGGTCCAAACCGTTGAGCCGTGCGTTGTCCTGGCTGAACCGAACAGCCGTTTTATCACTGTCAACTCCTAAAACACGGCCTGCGCAAAGCATGCGGGCGGCCATGGAAAGAATTCCGGAACCACAACCCAAGTCAAGCACAGTCTCTTGGCCGGTCACCTGTTCTTCCAGCAATTCAAGGCACAGACGGGTGGTTTCATGTGTACCCGTGCCAAAAGCCGGACCGGGGTCCAGGCGCATGACAATCCGGTCCGGATATGCTTCAGCGTCAAGCCAGGCCGGAAGAATAAGAAGTTTTTTTCCCACTGGGGTAGCCTGCCAATACTGCTTCCAGGCATCTTCCCAGTCAATATCATTGACTTCCCGGCAGGAGAGTTCCGCCGGTGCCAGTCCGTAACCGGGCAGTCCGTCTATAAATTTACGGAGCAATATTTCATTTTCGGAACCTAAAAAAGAAAGGGGTAGGTACCCCCGGATGATTGCTGAATCTTCTGTTGTGATACTTTGAGCCGGGAAAATGTCGCCGAGACCGTCACGGCGGGCTTTCTCCCAATCCCAGTTCTCCTCCAGGGAGACTCCGTTGGCACCGAGAGACAACAGCCTTTCAGTTACGGCCTCGCTACTGTCATTCAGGGTTGTTACTGTTACTTCCAACCAGCGCAAGTAAACGCCTCCTACTTGCCGCCCAGGGCATCTTTCATTTTATCTATGATTCCCTTATCCACAGGCAATACTTCTTCTCCGGAAAGTTTTGCGTACTCACGGATAAGTTCCTTCTGTTTCCCGGTTAGTTTCCTCGGGATGTTTACCGTGACTTTAACATGCTGGTCACCCCGTCCGTATCCGCGCAGGTGTGGGATACCTTTGCCGCGCAGGCGGAAAAACGTTCCTGGTTGCGTTCCTTCGGGTACCTTTATACGGGCCTTTCCATCCAGTGTCGGCACTTCCATTTCCGTTCCCAGTGTTGCCTGGGCAAAGGAAACAGGCATTTCTACAATGATGTCGTCTCCCTCTCGTTTGAACACTTTATGGGGGCGGACATGGAGTACGACATAGAGATCACCGGGAGGACCGTTGCGCAAGCCAGCTTCACCCTCACCGGACACACGAAGTTTCGAACCGGTGTCTACACCGGGGGGAATTTTAATTTCTATGGTACGTTCCCGCTGTAGACGGCCCGCACCCTTACATGCCGGACAGGGTTCTTTAATCTGCTTGCCTTCACCGGCGCAGGCTTCACAAGTCTTAACACTGACGAAGCGGCCAAAGGCAGTATTTCTCACAACCTGCTGCTGGCCCGTTCCGCCGCATTGCTGACAGGTAACCACATCGCTGCCAGATTTGGCTCCACTCCCCTCACAGGTGTCACACTGTTCGACACGGGGGATTGTTATTTTGGTCTCCCAGCCAAACGCGGCGTTTTCCAGTGTTATTTCCATATCATAACGCAAGTCGTTTCCGCGCTGTGGCCCGGCGGAACGGCGACCCCGCCCGCCTCCGCCGAAGAATGTATCAAATATATCTTCAAAACCGCCAAACCCGTTTTGACCAAAGCCGGCACCATATCCTCCAAAACCATTGGCACCTTCCTCTGCAGCATGGCCAAACTGGTCATACTGGGAACGCCGGTTTGAATCACTTAATACGTCAAACGCCTCTTTAACCTCTTTAAACTTATCCTCAGAGGTTTTATCATCGGGGTTGACATCAGGATGATATTGCCTGGCCAGCTTACGGTAGGCCTTTTTTATTTCTTCGGCAGAAGCGTTTCTCGCCAGCCCCAGGACCTCGTAATAATCACGTTTGCCCATAATTCCCCCATCATTCCCCGCTTATTTTTCTTCCTCATCCACCACTTCATACTCGGCATCCACTGTCTCACTGCCTGTTGTATCCTCATTACTCGGTTGCTCCTGTGCAGCTTCATTCTGCTGATACAGTTGGGTAGACAGTTCATGCAAGAACTTTGTCAGGGTTTCCAAAGCTTTTTTCGTAGCTTCCACATCGTCTTTCTGAGCTATTTCTTTTAGCTCTGTAATAGCCGATTCAATTTCGCCTTTTTTAACCTCATCCACTTTTTCTCCCAGATCTCTGAGCATTTTTTCCGTGGAATAGACCATGGAGTCCGCTTCATTACGAACTTCAGCCAGTTCTTTGCGCTTCTGGTCTTCCGCCGCAAATTTTTCAGCGTTCTTCACCATGTCATCGATATCAGCGTCACTAAGACCGGTTGAAGCGGTAATAGTAATTTTCTGTTCTTTGCCCGTTCCCAGGTCTTTTGCAGAAACGTTAACAATACCGTTGGCATCAATATCAAAAGACACTTCAACCTGCGGCACTCCGCGGGGTGCCGGCGGAATACCGTCCAGTACAAAGCGGCCCAATGTTTTGTTGTCAGACGCCATGGGACGTTCGCCCTGTAGCACATGGATTTCCACCTGTGTCTGATTGTCAGACGCTGTGGAAAAGATCTGCTTCTTGGATGTGGGGATGGTGGTGTTGCGCTCAATGATTTTGGTGTAAACGGCTCCCAGTGTCTCAATACCCAGTGATAACGGTGTTACGTCAAGCAGTAGTACATCCTTAACTTCTCCGGCTAACACACCGGCCTGAATCGCAGCTCCCAGTGCCACAACTTCGTCGGGATTAACACCTTTATGTGGATCTTTTCCGATTAGCTTTTTAATTGCTTCCTGAACAGCGGGAATACGGGTTGAACCCCCGACGAGAATGACTTTATCAATTTCGGCCGCTTTCTTCCCTGAGTCAGATAAAGCGCGTCTTGCCGGTTCCATGGTAGCTTCCACTAAATCAGCCGTTAACTCGTCAAATTTAGCTCGTGTAAGGTTTAGGTCCAGGTGCTTGGGGCCTTCAGCAGTAGCCGTTATAAATGGCAAGTTAATGTTGGTAGTAGTGAGGCTGGATAGCTCAATTTTTGCTTTCTCAGCCGCTTCTTTCAAACGCTGCAGGGCCATACGGTCAGTACGGAGATCCACACCCTGTTCTTTTTTAAATTGATCGGCCAGATAGTCAATAACTTTTTGGTCAAAATCGTCGCCACCCAGACGGTTATTGCCGCTGGTCGACTTTACTTCAAAAACACCGTCTCCAAGTTCGAGGATAGACACGTCAAACGTGCCGCCGCCAAGGTCAAAAACAAGGATTGTATGGTCTTCCCCTTTATCCATACCGTAAGCCAGCGCTGCCGCCGTCGGTTCATTGATAATCCGCAAGACTTCTAACCCGGCGATTTTGCCGGCATCTTTTGTTGCCTGGCGCTGTGCATCGGTAAAATATGCCGGAACGGTAATAACCGCTTTCTCTACTTTTTCACCAAGATAAGCTTCGGCATCCTGTTTTAGTTTTTGCAAAATCATGGCCGAAATTTCCTGGGGTGAATATTCTTTTTCGTCAATTTTAACCCGATGGTCGGTTCCCATATGACGCTTAATAGACGCGATTGTTTTATCATAGTTGGTGATTGCCTGACGCTTCGCCACCTGGCCCACAAGGCGCTCACCTGTCTTGCTGAATGCTACGACGGACGGTGTAATTCTGTCACCTTCCGCACTGGCAATAATCTCCGGCTCGCCGCCTTCCATCACAGCGACTGCGGAGTTTGTTGTTCCAAGGTCGATACCAATAACTTTACTCATTTTTTCTGCCTCCTGTCTTCTACTATTTTGCTACTTTTACCATACTTGGCCGAAGGACACGCTCATGCAGACGATAGCCTTTCTGCATTTCTTCAACGACGGTATTCTCCGGCTCTTCACACTCTACCTGAATAACTGCGTGATGGCAGTTAGGGTCAAATTCTGTGCCACACGCTTCAATTGTACAGAGTCCCTGTTTTTCCAGGACATTCAGAAACTGTTTGTGAACAAGTTCTATACCGGAAGCTAATGTTTCTATGGAACCATCGGCCACACTGGCACGCTCCAGGTTGTCAATCACTGGAAGCAATTCCCGCACCAATTCACAGACGGCCTGGGCAGTCCATTCCTGCTTCTCCCTTTTCACCCGTTTACGATAATTGTCAAAATCAGCCTGTAGACGCTGTAGCCGGGAAAAAAGCTGTGTATTTTCCGCTTTTAGCTGTTCTAGTGTTTCCGCAGAGGGGGATGAAGCTTCCTGCTGAGAGGAATCGCCATCCTGTCCCTGTGCTATTTCCTGTTCTTCTACATTCTCATTGGGTATATCACGTTCAATCATCTTTTTCACCTCGCTTAGAGCACATCCAACAAGTGGTTTAACTTGTTAGAGATTTTTTCAATGACTGTGACAACTTTCGCGTATTCCATACGTGTTGGGCCAAGAACTCCAATGGCCCCCACAGGCCTGTCATGGAGCATATACGTAGCGGTAACCAGGCTACATTCATTCATTTCACTTAGCCTGTTTTCCGTTCCGATACGGATTGAGACACCATCCATTGTGGTTTCCAGCATAAACGACAGCCGCTCGCCCTCTTCAAACAGCGCCAGCAGATGTTTTACTTTTTCCAGATCTTTAAACTCCGGCTGATTTAAAATATTTGACGTCCCGCCCAGAAAGACACGGCTCTCGCTTTCCGAGGATGATTCATCGAGTAAAAGAAGCATCTGCTCCAGAAGATCCATTTTATGAAAGAGTTCACTGCGTAACTGCTTCAGTTGTGCGGCTGATAATAATTCTATGCTTTTTCCGGCCAGTTGTTCATTTAAGTATCCCACAATCCTTGAAAGCTCATCTTCATTTAATGCTTGCGGGAGTTCAATTATTTTATTTTTTATAAATCCGGTATCTGTAATCAGAACGACCAACGCCCTCTCCTCACTCAGCGGAACAAGGTGAAGTTGTTTTAAAGTGCTGCGCCTTAACTGTGGTCCCAGTACAAGGGATGTATAATTGGTAATCAGTGAAAGGGCTTTTGCGGTATGTTGAATGATTTGATCTATTTCCTTCATTTTTCTCAGTTGCAGATAAACGCCGGAAAGATACTTTTCTTCCTCCGGTGCCAGTGGTGCAACTCCCATCAATGAATCCACATAAAAACGATACCCTTGCTGAGAGGGGATGCGTCCGGCAGATGTATGCGGCTGCGTCAAATAGCCCAACTCTTCCAGGTCTGCCATTTCATTGCGGATCGTGGCAGCGGATAAATCGGTGTGATAGCGCCGTGAAACTGTTCGGGAACCGACCGGTTCGGCCGTCACAATATAATCGGTGACTACGGCGTGGAGAATTTTCTGCTTTCTCTCATTTAAAGCCGTCATTTTTTGTCCCCCTTAGTTTAGCACTCGTAAGTTTAGAGTGCTAAAGCTAATATAAAAAATACCATTCTCTTTGGTATTTGTCAAGGTTCAAACAGTAATGAATTCCGCAAAAACCAGGTTTGCCACAGGAAAACCACGTTCGCTTAAACGGATTCCCGTATTGTCGCTGATAATCAACCCTGCTTGGTGCAAGCGGGAGATTTCTACTGAGAAAACGTCACGCAGGTCCTCGCCAAACCGGCATGAAAAATCTTTAAAATGAACGCCGGCCAGCAAACGGAGTCCCAGCATCATTGTATCTTCCATCTCTTGCCGGCGGGAGACAGAAATAACCTCGGTTATAGGCAATTGCCCGGCAATGAGCAAGTTGCGATATATAACCGGGTCAGATGAATTGACTATCCTTTTATCCATCCAGTATGAATGGCTCCCCAGCCCCAATCCAATATACGGTCTGTTATGCCAGTAGGTGCTGTTATGGCGGCTAGCCTTGCCCGGCTGGGCAAAATTAGCAATTTCATACTGTTCAAACCCATGTTGCGTAAGAACTTCTTTGCCCGAGAGCAGCATACGAAGCACTTCTTCTTCCCCAGGAAGGTGTAACATACCGGCCCCATATTGTGCGGCAAAAACGGTCTCCTCTTCCACATTTAAGCTGTAAACGGACACATGATCCGGGCCCCAACCGATTACGGTAGCCAGTGTGTTTAAAAAGCTGTCCACTGTCTGCTCCGGCAGACCGGACATAATATCAACGGAAACGGAAGGTATGTGATCTCTGGCCAAAGTAAACGCCCGTTTGGCGTCTGCCGCAGTATGCGGCCTGCCAAGGATTGCTAGCCGTCGGTCATCTAAATCCTGCACACCCAGGCTAAGACGGTTTACACCGGAGCTGGCAAGAATGTCGACTTTCTCTCTGTCCAGGGTTCCCGGGTTTGCTTCCACCGTCCATTCCGGATCTTCCAAAGGAAGATGCCGGCGGCACGCATCAAGTAGCCCGCCCAGTTCTGCCTCATGTAAAACAGTGGGAGTACCACCGCCAATATATAGTGTCCCCACATGATGACCGGCGACTGACAGTTCCCTGCCCCTTAACGAAAGTTCCTTCTCCAGTAACACCAGGTAATCTTTACGAAATTGATGCTGACCGCCCGGAAAGGAAAGAAAATCGCAGTAATGGCACTTCGCCAGGCAAAAGGGTATATGAATATAGACTGAGACCATCATCTTAATCTATTTTCAGAACAGCCATAAATGCTTCCTGGGGAATTTCCACGCTGCCCACCTGCTTCATCCGTTTTTTCCCTGCTTTTTGCTTTTCAAGCAGTTTACGTTTGCGGGTAATGTCCCCGCCGTAGCATTTGTCCAACACATTTTTTCTTATCGCTTTAATCGATTCCCTGGCAATAATTTTACTGCCTATGGCTGCCTGGATCGGCACTTCAAACATCTGTCGCGGAATTATCTCCCGCAGTTTTACCGTCAGTTCGCGCCCCCGCGGGTACGCCCGGTCAATGTGAGTAATAAACGAAAGCGCGTCTACCGGTTCCGCATTCAGTAAAATATCTACCTTCACCAATTTTGCTGTGCGGTATCCCAACAGTTCGTAGTCAAAAGAGGCGTAGCCCCTGGTACGTGATTTTAACAAATCAAAAAAATCAAAAACAATCTCACTGAGCGGTATCTCGTACGTGAGCAAAACCCGGTTGGTGTCCAGGTACTCCATGTTGATGAAATTGCCGCGCTTTTCCTGGCAAAGCTCCATTACCGCCCCTACATATTCGTTAGGGACAATTACCCTGGACGTAACAAACGGTTCTTCGATGGACGCGATTTCCGCACTTTTCGGCAATAATGCAGGATTGTCAATTTGTATGATACTGCCGTCAATCATATTTACACGGTAAACTACGTTGGGAGCCGTCGTTATCAAATCAAGCTTATATTCCCGTTCCAGCCGTTCCTGGATAATTTCCATGTGTAGCAGACCGAGAAAACCGCAACGGAAACCGAACCCCAGTGCTGCCGATGTTTCCGGCTCATATGTTAAAGCAGCGTCGTTTAAGTTCAGTTTATCCAAAGCATCATGCAAATCCTCATATTCACCACTGTCAACAGGATAAAGGCCGCAATAAACCATGGGGTTTGCTTTACGATAGCCGGGTAAAGCCTGGGTAGCCGGACGCTCTGCCGATGTAATGGTATCTCCCACCCGTGTGTCATTTACATTTTTTACTCCGGCAATAACATACCCCACCTCTCCGGCGGATAAAGACGCAGAGCGGGTCATCAGCGGACGGAAATAACCGACTTCAGCAACCTCAAAGATCTTCCCGTTTGACATCATTTTAATCTTCATGCGATCCTTAATTTCGCCTTCAATAACACGAACATAGGCGATAACACCCCGATAAGCATCATAATGTGAGTCAAAGATTAATGCCCGTGGTGAAACACTTCTTTCCCCTACGGGAGGGGGAACCCGCTGGACTACGGCTTCTAACACTTCTTCGATGCCTAGCCCTTCTTTCGCCGAGGCGAGAATGGCTTCATCACCGTGAATGCCGATAATATCTTCCAGTTCTTTTTTTGCTTTTTCCACATCGGCGTTGGGTAAATCAATTTTATTAATAATGGGAATGATCTCGAGATTATTCTCCAGCGCCAAATAAACATTTGCCAGAGTCTGCGCTTCAATCCCCTGTGCCGCATCCACCACAAGCAGTGCCCCTTCACACGCCGCCAGGCTGCGGGAGACTTCATACGTAAAGTCCACATGCCCGGGTGTGTCAATCAGGTTAAGCATATATTCCTGGCCGTCTTTTGCCTGATAAAGCAACCGGACAGCCTGCAGTTTTATCGTAATACCCCGTTCCCGTTCCAAATCCATCTGGTCCAGAACCTGGGTTGTCATTTCCCTCTGAGTTAACGCACCGGTAAATTCCAATAGCCTGTCCGCCAATGTAGACTTACCGTGGTCAATGTGAGCGATAATTGAAAAGTTACGTATTCTGTCCTGACTCATTGTCATCCTCCTGCCATCTATCAATACATTATAGCACCTGGCTTTAAGGCTGACAAGCAAGGCTCATACGGGACAGAGTGTGTCAGTTTTCATCGTCAAACTGCCTTCTCAGATAATGAAAAATCCGGGAGGAGTCAAGGCTGTACCGGTGGCCGGTCAGAGTCAGTGTCCAGGTGCCTTCCGCTATAACCAGCGTGAACGCTCCCGGTGTCATATTCATACCGCTTACTTCCCGCACCCCCCGCTCGCACAGGGATAACCCGGAGAACAGAATCATGACAAACAATAAAAAAAGAAGGCAAACGGAACATACCGTTTGTCTCATCATATAACAATCGCCTCCCGGGAAGAATCTTTCAAATATTCTTCCCGTTACGGCTATATTTCTATACTGCAACTAGTTGTTATAAAGAAGATCGATGGCCCGGGCCAATATAGGAAGCACTCTCTGTACTTCCACCAATGAATTCTCGTGGCCGCCTAATTCAATTAACAGTGCTCCGGGATGAACATGCTGGTTATAAACAAGGGGCCGTTCCCTCACACCCCGGGAAATGCCCGGCGCCATCTCTTCCAACGCATCATGGAGAAACAGCGCTTTCTGGTAATTTTCCTGCCACCTTGGATGGCTGGACCCCACTACAAAAAGAATCCTGCCCATATTTTGGCCGTTAATCTGTGTTGTTGATATCTTTCGATCTACACCGTCGCGGTGCAAATCAATGAGGATTTTTGTATCCGCATTTTCTTCCAGCAAACGTTTCACTGTGGGTAATGCCTTTTCATAGGACGTACTTCGGGGAATATCATGGATCTCGTTGTTATGTACTACGGGGATGCCATAGGTCTCCAGTAAAATAGATGCCAATTCCTCACCTAACTTGGCAACAGTAAGGTCTAATTCTTCCGTGAATTTTTTGCCGGATGTAGGGACAAATGATTCTGTGGTATGGGTGTGGTAAATAACAACTTTACCGTCCCCCGACCCGAAAGCTGTCGGTGAAGGAATAATGATTTTCCGTTGGGCTTCCTCATTTTCGGGGACACTGTTTACCTGCCGCAGTAAGGGCTGCAACGCAGGCTGCACATCACTCATATAGGGAATTTGGGCAGCCAGAATACGCTTGGGATCGCGGGGATCAAAGCGGCTCACTGCTTGTATTCCAATCTCCCCGTATGCGTCATTATTACTATTGCCCACAGGGTCGGGCTGCTCAAACCCGGGAATTACCTGCCCTAAAATATGTAAAAGCACTGTCTGCCGGTCCGGAAGCAGGGATGTAACAGTACGTGCCCCTGTTGTTGCCGCCATCACGGGCACAGTAGCCTGACTCAGGTAACGGACCGCACCGGTCACAAGCAATAGCGATATCATCAGCGTAAAAAAAACCCTACTTGATTTATTCCTGCGATTCCAACGTTTTTTGCCTCGAACAGAAAAAAAAGCGCCCCTGGCCATGGCAGTCCCTCCTTTTTAAGTCATCTGTATATAATGATATGCCGGTCCCCGCAAAGATATAACAAAAAACTTACCCAAAAAAGAAGACCTTTTCCAAGGTCTTCTTTTTTGAAAATAAGTTCAGTGGAGGTACTTGCCGGCTTCACTGCTTTCTACTGCCGGATGGACTGCGGCGTTGATGCCACCGGCAATGAGCCTCGATACATCCTCAACCAGCGTATCAATATCCTTTGGAGTAACCATTAGTCTGCCGCCGTAAGGCGTTAAGACTTCTTCCATAACACTTCGCTTGTCACCCTCTGCAATACTGCGAACCACTGCATGCACCGGAGATTGTTCTCCCGCTTCATTCATGATTTCACCCAGCAGATGATTGATTAAATCATCTGCTATCGTGACCGCATCGACCACAGTGGGAACACCCACGGCGATTACCGGAATACCGATGGTCTCATGATCAATGGCTAAGCGTTTATTACCAACACCGGAGCCAGGCGTAATTCCCGTATCCGCCAGTTGGATTGTGGTATGTAAGCGGTTGAGGTTCCGGGCAGCCAATGCATCTACGGCAATTAATATATCGGGCTTCACTTTCTCAACCAGGCCCTGAATAATCTCACTGGTCTCCACACCTGTTATGCCCAGCACACCGGGTGCAATAGCCGCTAAGGGACGAAATCCCTCGCCCAGCGTTTCCGGCTCCATCTGTAAAATGTGTCTGGTAACCAAGAGGTCTTCTACGACCCGGGGGCCCAAAGCGTCCGGTGTAACATTCCAGTTTCCAAGACCGACAACCAGGACAGAGGTGTTCTCCTGGAGTTCCACCATGTTCACCAATTCCTTAGTAAAGCGCCTGGATACCTGATCCTGTAACGGTGTGTTTTTCTGGCGTAAACCTGGTGCTTCCAGCGTAACATAACGCCCTTGTTTTTTTCCCATTCTTTCTGCCGCTTCGGGAGTATCCACACTCACCCGGGTAACAGTGATTTCATCAAATGTTTCTGTTTGGGCGGTTACGCCGGGAATTTCTTCCCTGACTTCACCCATTAACATTTCCCTGGCCTCAACAGCCAAGTCAGTTCTGATGTTTCTCTTGAATACTATATTCTCGGGCACAGGCAGTCCTCCTGTTTCTAGCGCAGTTCTGTCGGGACAAACGCATCGACAATACCGATTACCAGGGCAGCCAGAGCCGCGCCGATAATAGTAACACTCATTCCAGGCACGAGAAACTGGGCAGCATAAATCACGATGGCGGCGACAATAAAGCCAACAACGCCCCGGTTATGCGGAGAAATCTTCTTACCAAGGACACTCTCGACAATGAATCCCAAAAGCGCAATGACAAGAGCCGCTGCCAGCGCGGAAACAAATCCCAGCGTGGCAAATCCGGGGAGAAGAAAGCTGACCAGCATGAGGACGATGGCGGAAACGATGAAACGGACAATTAAGCCAATCATTAAATACACCTCCTTTGCTATTAATATTAACTAAATATAGGATAACCAAACGTTTTTGGGCTATACATCCGACCTTTTTGTTGCATTTTAAAGAAACACATGGTAAAATTGTTGTGTCCTCTAAGCATGTATGAAGGAGGTGAACGCATGCCCAATACAAAACAAGCTTTAAAACGGATACGAGTAAGCGAGAAACGGAACGCACGCAACCGCTTTGTAAAAAGTTCGGTTAAAACTGCTGTGCGCCGTTTTAGTGAAACGCTGGCCCAGGGAGATCTGGAAAACGCCGGCAATACATTGCAAACTGCAGTAAAATCTTTGGATAAAGCTGTCAGCAAAGGGGTTGTGCACAAAAACGCCGCCGCCCGCAAGAAGTCCCGTCTGGCGAAGCGTTTTAATAAAGCTAACGCTACCGTTGCTGCTGAATAATCTAATTATAAATGCGAAAAAACCCGGAGAACCGGGTTTTTTGTGTTTACTAAGGGTTTATATTAAACGAGGGGAACCGAAAACGGTTCCCCTCGTTTAATTCGCTATTTTTTTTCAGTTCTCTGAACATTTTCCTGCATACCGGGGCAACGTCCGCACTGTTGACAATGCTCATGCTTTAACGGTTGCCGGCAACGCGGGCAGGTAATGGACAACTGCTCTGTACGGTAGCCACAGTTTGGGCACACACTTCCTCCAGCCATGTTGTCCTCCTAACTGATGATTCTGGCAAGAATACCGCCGACGAGAAAGGCAGTTACGATTGAACCAACCCAAATATAGCTGCCTTCTTTCCAACCTCGTTCTTTTACGATAATCATAATCGTGGCAATACACGGTACAAACAGAGTAATTGTTACTAAGCCGATCAGCGTTTGTGCCGGTGTGAGCGCCATACCATACATTCCGGCCGCACCAAAATCACGCCGCATGATACCCATTATAAAGGCAGTCGTCGTTTCGCGGGGTAATCGTAACCAACCAACTGTCAGAGGCGAAATGACATCCTGCAGCCAGGAAAGAGCTCCCGAAACCTGCAGCAACGTAATCACTACAGCGGCCAGGACAAACAGCGGTGCTGCCTCACGCATAAACGCCAGTGACTTTGTGTACGTTTTAGCGAATACATTTTTTATGCGGGGCAGACGCAGGGGGGGCAGGTCTATTAACAGATGGGTCGATTCCCCTGACAGTACACGGTTTAAAAGAGTGCCGATTGCAACAAACGTGATAAAAATGGTTAAGAAATAAATGATAAAGTATTTGAATCCCAGTGGTGCAATCAAACCGACAATTACACCAATCTGTGCTGAACAGGGAATAGTAACTCCGAGAAGTACAGTGGCGATAAAACGCTCACGCTTAGAGCCGAGCAGCCTGGTAGTAATCGTTGCCATGGTGACACAACCAAATCCAAGAATAATCGGTATGACCGCACGGCCGTTTAAACCTAAACCGGTGAGCATCCTGTCCACCAGTGTGGCCAGACGGGGCAGATAACCTGAGTCTTCCATGACTGAAAGAGCCAGATAAAAACCGATGACCAGTGGCAGAAGCAAACCCAGCAGGTAAATGGGAGCCATCGTCAGCATCCCGAATTCTCCTGCCAGCAGTTCCCCGAGAAAACTTTCTTCATTAACAAACCGGAAGATAAAAGAAGTAATAAATCCTCCATATAATCCGTCCATGATAACTTCTTCTGTAATCTCAACAACCGTTTGAGCAATAAAAACTCCGATAAACCAATACATGGCATAAAGTGCTGCAAATAATATCGGAATGCCAGTCAGCGGGCGCACCGTCCACTGGCCAAGTTTCTTGTTCCATTTCTTATTGACGTTTACGTCTGTGGCCACCTGTTCGACAATATCGTTGACACGGAGACGCCGACGCAGATAAATCTCTTCCCGTAGCGGCTGCGGCACCAAATCATGGCAGCGCGCCACCTCTTCATCTCCCTCAAGAACCAGCAGTGCATCTGCACGGCTAATTCCATCCATGGAGATTTTTTTCAACTCTTCCTCAAGCCGGGGGTCTGCATTACCCAGTGAAGCTTTCGTAATTGCCCCTTTTAATTCGGCAATACCCTTTTTGGTTACAGCCACCGTGGGTATAACAGGAACGCCAAGTAACTTGCTGAGCTTCTCCACGTCAATCGTGATCCCGCTCTCCTCGGCCTCATCCATCATATTCAGGGCCACAACTGTGGGGATACCCATGTCGATAATCTGCTGCGTAAGAAACAAATCCCGCTCCATATGTAGAGCATCGACAATATTTATCACTGTATCGGCATGGAGAATAATATCCCGGGCGACCCGTTCTTCATCGTTGAATGAAGAAACACCATAAACGCCGGGAGTATCCATCAGTATATCTTCGCCATATGCAGCTTTATGAATTTCCACCGTAGTTCCGGGGAAGTTGGATACATCGACATAGCGACCGGTAAGCTCATTGAAAAAAACGGACTTACCAACATTCGGGTTGCCCACCAGCACTAAGCTTCGTTTGCCGGCAGGTATTTCAATCGTTTCTGATAGATCATGACAATGACGTGGCATAGGTTCCTCCCTGATTTAAGATGCAATTCTGACGTCGATTTTTTTAGCAAGTCCTCGGCCAATGGCCAGCTCCTGATGCCCTTTACTAATAACAACTGGGCCGGCAGGAAGTTTTTCTGAACAGATTACGATGGCTCCCTCCGCAACACCGAAACGAATTGCCTGGGCACGAATTATTTCATCGGGAATGCGGCAAATCTCAATTTTCTGACCTCTTTTTACCTGATCAAGCGTGGTCATGGTAAAGCACCTCCTGAATGATAATTATTCTCATCTTCCTTCAAAAAAAGAAACCGCCCTTTGAGACTTATTCTCATTTTCAATGATAATGAAAAAAGACGTGGCTGTCAAGCACTTTTTTCTCCTAATGCAACAACGAGAGTTTCCAGCGCCAACGTCTGATTAATTCTACCTCTCTTTATATCCAAGTCGGTCTGCAGCAGCAGTTCTACTGCCCTGTTCAGCTTGTCCTCATTCATCTTAGACGCCTGCTCAGTAAGCTTTTGGGCAGCATATGGGTGAATATTTAATCTGGATGCCAATTCTGCCGACGCACAGCCCCGTCCCAACAGTTCTATGCTCTCTCCCAACAGCCGGAACTGGCGTACAAGCATGGCAAGAATCCGCAGAGCAGGCTCCCCTGAACCAAGCAAATCTTTTAAAAGAGCTAATGCTTTTGCCGTACGACCGTACACCACCGCATCTGTAAGGGCGAAAATATCTCCCTGCAATGAGCGTGCGGTGGCCAGCATAATACTCTGTTCATCCAACTCTTGCTGTGGCCCCAGATATGTAACAAGCTTGTCCAGTTCAGTCGATAAACGGCGTAAGTCTTTGCCGACCCTGTCGACTAATAGATTCAGCACACTGGATGAGGCTGTTTTATTTGCTATCTTTAGCTGCTCGCGCAGCCATGAGTTTAGTTCCCCTGACTTAAGTGCCTCGAATCGGTATAGTGCCCCGCCTGCAGACAATTCTTTATGTACTTTTTTTGTCTTTACAAAGTCTACGGCAAAAAATATCACGCAGGATGCAGCATCCCTTGAACAATGGAGCGCAAGCAAACGATCCAGTGCCTCTTTATCCGTATCACCATCTTTACCGAAATACGGTGCATCTACAACAATAATAAACCGTGCATCGCCAAAGAGAGATACGGTCTCTACCATATCCAATACCTGTACGAGAGAAAATTCGCGTCCGTTAATCCGGGACAAGTTTGTATTTTCCGCATCGTTTGGAAGTAATTTTTTATAGATTTCTTTTACTGCTTCATCCATCAGGACATCTTCGCTGCCGGAAAAAATATAGACACTCCTCAGTTTGCCGGCCTGCGTTTCCCGTTTTAAGCGCAGGTAATCATTTTCCTGTCCCTGTGTTTTCATTCCACAACCTCCCAAGAAAGGCGTGCTCTTTTCAGTTCCCTCAAAGCACGCTTTTCAGTACTCCATTCATTAGGCACTTTACAAATGTAAAGTGATACAATCTATTGGAGTGAAAAAAAAATCCCAAGAAGATTTCTCTTCTTAGGATTCTATATCCCCGTGCTTTTTCCTGCACCGGTTCACGTTGTTTTTGCATGGACCATAGCGGTGGGGCCAGTCAGAGGGTCATCCACCCAAGCCGGTTCTCCGTGCTGTGGCTGAATCACGGCTTCTTCCAGATAAGCGGGCGGCTTCCTGCCGCATTCATGATACGCGTTCAACAGGTGTTTTCTGAATAACGATTCAAAAGGCGCTGCCATATAGTAGGGCATACTGTCCACCCACCAGGGGTAATCACTGCCCTCAGCGATAAAAAGGTTCTCTTTGGCACGCAGCAGTTGTTCCGGGGGGATGTTGCCCCGTACATCCTCAAGCATCTTCCTGGCTGCCAATAGCATCTCCCAGAGCTTGTTTTTGCTGGTGCTGCCAATCCAGCGCGTTACGCTGTGGTCGACCCAGGAACCGGAATGCAGGTTGTTTATCTGGCATGTCGGCGGGTAAGACTCGAGAAACTCGGACACTGTAACGGTACGCAACAATTTATCCTGAGACAGACGGTGGTACAAGCGATGCAGAAAATCCTGTTTATCATTGGGATACCACTCCCACGCGTTTTCTCCGTCCAACGCCAGTGTAACTAAATGGGGGCCATGGCAGTGAGCCACGCTTTCACGGATTTTGTGCAAGCGGTGAATCAAGTCATCCACAGCAGTCTCCACGGACATATGATGGTAGACAAAGCCAATCCGGTCAGAAAGATGATGGTCTCGGAATAGAACGGTCAACTCCCGTCCATCCGCGACTACCCGGTATGGCCGATAGAGTACATCGGCATTCAGAACGTGGCCAAATCCGTCACGGTAAATTTCTGTGTGCAGGGAACGGGCCAGAATATCTTCATCGGTTACTGTCCAGGTGAAACCCAGGTCGGCAAACAAAGAAACCGTTTCCGGGCTCACTGCCTGCTCCGGCGGCCAGACTCCGCGGGGATAATCGCCAAAGGAACGGCGAAAATGGTTAATTGCCCGCACCGTTTGTTCCGAGGCGTCTTCCGGATACGAAAATGTGCCGGGCAGATGCAGACCGGGTGAAGCGCGCAATGCTGTACGGCTATCAATTAACAGAGGAACAATGGGATGGTAAAAAGGTGTGGTTATCAGTTCAATTTGGCCGCGGTCGAACAGTTCTTTATGGACAGGAACAACCCGGCTGATAATCTCCCATTGTTTACTCAGCACTAATTTCTTGTCATCTTCAGTAAAGTTTCTCCCCTTTTTTTGCAGTGCACTTAACTGCTCATCTTTCTGCCGAATCTCAGGATCAATCCAAACCAAATTAAACCAGACCTGCAAGTCTAAATAATCCTGGTCTGTGTAACGCTCCAGTGCTTCTTCCACTGAAGCAGGCTCTTTACAGCGGCCCTGTTTTGCCAGAAGTTGATGGTAGCGGGGCCAGCGGGCTACGACCCGGTCCCAGTGAATATCAAAGTAATGCTGAAGCATAAAACGCTTCTCTTCCCGCGTCAGTTCCGACACAGGCTTCATAACTCTCAGGTAATAGTCATCTGCTCCCTGCAGATAATCATCCAATTGGGCTAATAACGAGGGCGTAAGATTAAAGGTTTGCCGAATTTTCGGGTAGTCATGCAATATGGCTGCCATCTGGTAGTAATCCTTGGTGGCATGCAGTCTCACCCAGGGCATAATATATTCTTTTTTCGCCGTATCCTGATAATACGGCTGATGCTGGTTCCAAACAAACGCAATATACAATGGCTGCACCGTTAATTCACCTCTCTGACCAACTCATCAATCTTTTGGATAAATGATATTCTCCAAGGCTCCTGGGGCTTGAGTTTAATCATCCAGTTAGGAAAAATGCTGGACCCCTGGTAGACACGCTCCATGCCGTCCTCGGACTGGGACACAGTTTCCAGAGGCTGCCTCCAGACATCGGTGGGACGGTTAAACTGAAAATGGGTAGCAATTCCCTGCCATTCATCCACCATGCCAAATTGCCGCACTTGCCTCACTTCTCCTCTGGAATTAAGCAACCGGTCCCCGGATTGACCAGGGAATGTGTAGTAGCGGTCCGGCTCACTGCCTGCCAGGAAATTAATATTAAACTCTACAGCAAACCTGGTTTCCAACGGTTGAGCAGACAAGTTCTCTAATTCATATGAATAGCGGATTTCCCCGCTTTGCGGCACGTATTCCATGGTCTTCTCCACCTTTACCGTGCTGACCGCCCCGTCTATACCCACACCTCCCTGCCTGCTCAAAACTACCCGGGCTAACCCGTTCGCTGTAGCTTCCACCACAGCATACGGCTTATTCACGAAATCACCAGTTTCTGCTTCCCCGTTGCTGGCGGAAAATTGCTCAAATGTTGTTGCCGGAGCAAAAAAGTGATCAATCAGAGAAGCCCGCCGGTAATGATCATAAACGAGCAGGTTTTCCAGTCCCGCCTCTTTGACCCGTGTGATATGGTGAATGGTTTTCACTTCATCGGTGGCGCACTGCCCACCGGCAAGTTCAAATATATTGCAGTGGTATGATTCCGGCCTCCGGCTCAGTGTGTCAAGCAGGTTAAAGCGGCGTGCCTTGAAATCCAGTTCGAGTAGAGCGCCCCCTTCATTGGGGGACAAAATCATACCCAAGTCCGGGCCGCCCAGTATTATTTCATCCGCCCCGTCGAAGTCATAGTCTGATTTCTCCATCTCCAGCCAGTTGCCGCCGGGATGAAGAGCCCGGTCCGCCAAATCTTCGGCGGCAATCAGCCTGCTGTAAAGAGCAGACCGTAAAAAGTTCAGATAGAGTCCGCCAAACACTCCGTGCCAGTAAGCACAGTTGCATTGGCCTGCCCAAAGATACTCCATGGCTTCCTTTTTTCTTTGTCCTTCGGGTAACCGTGCCAGCTTTTTTCTCACATGGAGCATTTTTTTATGAATTTGATTGCTTTCGGGATAACGGACAAAAAAGTTTCGCCAAAAACCACCTGACCATTCCATCATCTCCCGGTAAGAACCGGCAGGTAAATAGACTCGGCCGACGGGCGGTACCCGTTCCATATATTCTTTAAACGTAGTAACAGTAAGCCAGTCGCTGTTTTCTCTTAGAAGCTGAAAAAAGCGCTGTAACCACTGGTTCTGATAAACAAGCTCAGAGGTGCCGGGCCAGGAGCCGAACTTCTCTCCGTCATCAGCCAAGACGACAACCCGCTCACCTTCAGGGGTTGCCATCTTCTGCAAATATTCAATGGTCTCCTGAGGTTCAGCAAATGGAATGGTATAGCGCAACTTTTCGCTGATGGGGAAAATAAGTAATGGCTCGCCCTCTTCTTCGGTAACATAGTGACGCAGTGTTTCCTCTTCGGAAAACCCGACATTATGGAAGTGGGCGTCATCCAAAACGGTATAGCGAATACCCGCCTGATGAAGAGGGCGGGCCAGGTGAGGCTCCCAAATTCGCTCGGCTAACCAGGCGCCCTCCACATCGACCTGAAAATTTTCACGGATAAATCGGCTCTGTTTTTTAATCTGACCCACTTTATCGTCATCGGGGATCATCACAAGAATCGGTTCGAAAAAAGCACCGCCCATCATTTCTACCTGACCGGCGGAGACAAGGCTGCGTAAGCGTGCCATAAATTCCGGCCGGTTTTCCTGTAGCCAACTAAACAACGTACCGGAGTAGTGCAAAACAACTTTGATTTCCGGAAATGCCTCCAATTCACGGATAAACGGCTCATAGGCATTACTAAATGTTCGTGAAAATACTTCGGGCAAATTACCTTCCGGTTGATGATTATGCAGAGCAAGTACCAAGTTGATTTTGTTCGATTGTTGTTCTTGCATAATTTCCTCCTCTGCCATATAAAAACAATCTTATGATTTAATTTCCTAAAGTATAAATGAGGTGCATTGGAAAAATACTTCTTGGTAAGACGTTTTTTAAATCAATATCTTCATACTTCAACATATTCTGCACAAGTTCAACAGATGCACGCATAGCTTACCTTTTACACACCGATTTTATTCAATCTTTGCATATTATCGAGCCTCGTATAAATAAGTCATTCCATTTTCGTTAATACTATAAGTTGTCCTAAAACATTCAACACAAGGAGGGTATTATGCACGTACCGGACCGCCACGAACTAAATGCTGGCTGGACACTGCCCGAAGCATACGGCGTCGACCGCCTGGTCCTGTTGCCGAGAGACCCGCACTGGCTGTTTGCTTACTGGGAAGTGACACCGGGCCTTATAGAGAATCTGGCTGCACAGTATCAAACCGCCTGGCCTGCGGGCCGGACTGTGTTACGTATTTCTAATCTGGATTTTAAGAGTGAGAAAGACATTGACTTTGCCGCGGACGCAAACCATTGTCACCTAAATGTTGAGAAAGCAGATTGTACATACCAGGCTGAACTGGTACACATCCTTCCGGATCACCGTTTTATCTCTGTAGTCTCATCCAATACCGTCCGTACACCCAGGGACAGCCTGTCTTCCACCCTGGACCCCCGCTGGAAAATGTTTCCCTTTTGGCAACAGCGATACTATCGCCAAATTGGCGGGTTGTCTTCGTATGAACTCTTTAATAACGAAAATAGTGAACCTACAGAAGGAGGTAAAAAGTGACCAAAGGCTATCTGTCCCTGATACTGCATGCGCACCTGCCTTATGTCAGGCATCCGGAATATACGTACTCTCTGGAAGAAAAATGGTATTTTGAAGCACTGACCGAAACATATCTACCCCTGCTGACTGCCATGGAGAATCTGCACCGCGACAAAGTTCCCTATCGTTTAACGGTTTCACTCTCGCCCACATTAGTGGCGATGTGGCAGGATGAGTATCTGAAAGAAAAATATCGAGTTTACCTGGAAAGGCTTCTGGATCTGGCAGACAAGGAAGTAGCCCGAACGGCTGGCGACCCTGCTTTTGCACCTCTGGCCCAGGACTACCGAAACCGTTTCCAAAACGCGTATCACAATTTTTTTAATAAATATCAAGGGAACTTAACAAGTGCATTCCGACGCATTGCCGAGACCAGTTGCGTGGAACTGATTACCTGCGCTGCCACGCACGGTTACCTTCCTTTGCTTAACACGCAGCCGGAAGCGGTCTACGCCCAGCTTTCACTTGCCGTTGAACAACATACAACCTTGTTCGGGAAACCACCGGCCGGGATCTGGTTGCCAGAATGCGCGTATGAATACGGTGTTGACAGCATTCTTAAAGAACTGGGTATTCATTATTTCTTTCTTGATACTCACGGGATTCTGTTTGCCAAACCCCGTCCCGTCTTTGGTGTGGCGAGCCCGCTTCTTACGCCAGCCGGGGTGGCGGCATTCGGCCGGGACGAAGAGTCAAGCAAACAAGTATGGAGTAAAACTGAAGGATATCCCGGAGATTTCGACTATCGCGACTTTTACCGGGATATTGGATTCGACCTTCCCCTCGATTACATCGGATCATATATCCACCCTGACGGGATTCGGGTTCATACCGGTTTTAAGTATCACCGAATCACGGGAAAAACAAACCATAAGGAACCTTATAACCTTGATACCGCCCGGAGTCGAATCACCGAACACGCCGGAAACTTTATGTTTAACAGGGAAAAACAGATAGAATACCTTGCCGGGCAAATTGACAGACCTCCCATTGTTGTGGCGCCGTATGATGCCGAGTTATTCGGCCATTGGTGGTATGAAGGCCCGGCATGGCTTGAAGACTTTTTCCGCAAAGCTGCCTACGACCAAGAAACCTTCCAGCCAATTACACCCGGCGAATACTTAAAACTTGGCCTCCCCCTGCAAGAAGCCGAGCCCAGCTCATCCAGCTGGGGCAACAAGGGCTACCATGAGGTCTGGCTCAATGACAAAAATGATTGGCTTTACCGCCACCTGCACACCGCGGCCGAGCGTATGATTCGTGCGGTTAGTGACTTCCCTAACGCCGCAGGCAAACAAAAAGCAGCACTGACTCAACTGGGGCGGGAGTTACTCCTGGCCCAAGCCAGTGACTGGCCCTTCATTATCACCAGCGGCACCATGGATCGTTACGCGCGACAAAGAATAGAAGACCACCTCGTACGCTTCATACGTCTGCATGACCAGATTTACAACAACACAGTCGATGAATCATGGCTACAAGCCCTGCAGGACAAAGACAACCTATTCCCCAATCTGGACTACCGCATCTTTGCTCCGGCAGAAAAAATACAGCTTAAACAAGCGGGGGCATGTTTAACCATTTGACCAAATAGGCACACGAAAAAGACGCTTCGTATTCAGATGAAGCGTCTTTTTCAACTGGTCCCCCTGACACACTTTTAGATCTCCAGCTGTTTTCGATTTACTATTTTGATAATCAACCATGCTGCAATCAGCCCATATAGAATATGGTAAGAGAGCAATAACATTAAATTGGCTGCATCGGGAGATGGGGGTATGTAACCGACTAACGGTGATATAATTGCGATATTAATATACCAGACGATCATGCCAAATACAGCACCTTTAAGAAGCGCAAACTCTTTTCCTGTATAATGCAGAATATATATGAGGACAATTCCTAAGATAAGACTTATGGTAAAATGGCCAGTCCAACCCAACACGTGCCACATAAAGCCGTCAGTTCTGGCTAACATCCCTCTCCGGTGTAACCCGCCTCCGATGGCAATCAGGCATAAATTGAAAAAGTTAAATAAGTAAAGAACATGCGAAATGATACCTATTACGATGCCGGCTATAGCTCCGGCTGCTCCCCCGATAACGGCTCTATCCAACTGGCTCACCCCTATAAAAATAAGATAAATTTTATTATTTACCCATTTACAGAGAAATATACAGAAGACCCGGCAGCGCCGGGTCTTTGCTTATTTTTCTGTTTCGTCTCTGAATTGTTGAATCTTTTTTACATACATTTCGGTCAGTTCTTCGGCCATTTCTGCTGAAAAGCCCTCGCTGTAGATACGGTAGACTGGTTTTTCTGAATCTGGCAAGACAAGGGCCCAGCCTTGGGGATGCTTAACTTTTACGCCGTCCAGCAGTTCTACGTCACCACCCTGGGTCTCTTCAATTAAGCGGCGCATCACTGCCCCTTTACTCGCCCAGGAGCAGGCCACATCCTGCTGATGCAGGTGAAACGGTGGAATGCTGTCAATCAAAGCGGCAAGGGTTGTGTCCTCGGTAACGAGAAACTCCAGAATTTTTACCAGCGACGCAATGGCATCGAATGACAGGGTAAAGGGATTAAACCTGCTGCCCTGCATCCCTTCGGCAGACAAAGCTTCCATTAATGAACGGGGCGCCGTCTTTGTGCGAATAACCCGACCCTGGTGTTGGCCAGCAAGCTTCTCAATAACATCAGGTGCGGTAACGGGAACGGCTACCGTACTACCGGCCGTGGAACGGAAAACCAGCAGGGATGCTAACGCCAGGAATAAGTCATCGGCAATCTTCCGGCCCTGCTCGTCAAAGAACACCATATTCTCTGCGTTAGGATCCATCACGACACCGAAGTCGAGATGAAGATCACGGACAGTACCTGCCACTTCTGCAAAATGCTCTTCAAGTCTTGTTAGCGTTAACGGCTCTCCGGCCGGAGCGGACACTGTATATACTTCGCAGTTGAGTTGTTGCAGCAGGGGAACCAGCAAAGAATATAGCCACGGTGTGGGATAGGCCAGCAGCACCCGCTTGCGGGTGTCTTTAAATATCTGTAAACCGACGGTACGCAGCAAGTTTTCCAGGTAATATTCCGTGTAGTTTGTGAGTTTTACCGTCTCACCCACATCTATTCCCTGGATTCGCTTAAAGTCTTCCCGGTAATAGGTCTGTTCAACTTTACGCTCCCAGCCTTTGGCCAAATCCAGGCCATTGGCATCAAAGAACTTGATCTTTGTGTTGGTATTGGTCTCCCGGGACAACTGGATGTGGATTCCTCCCTTAACATCCAGTTGTTTAACCGCCTCCCTGGTAATTGGAGTTACAGTAACGCCTAAGTCATAGACTCTGATTCCCGCGGAAAGCAACCCGGCAATTGCCGCATCTTTCAGCATCCGGGAAGCCTTCCAGTCATCACTGCTGACAGCTACCTGGCTACCCTCGCCAAGAAGGGAACCGTAGGCCACACTCAGCTTAGCCAGCATTTCCGGTGTTACTTCCAGGTTTACCACGCCACTGATGCCGTCAAAACCAAAGAGATTCTTGGCCGGTTTCGTTCCCCAAATCAGGCTTTCAGAAACGACACTGCCGCTTTCAACCCGTTTAAAGGGCCAAATTTTAACATTAGGTTTTACGGTTGAATTTTCTTCAATAACGGTATCATCTCCGATAACCGCCCCTTCAAAGACAGATGAGCCCTGTTGTACCTGCACTCTGTTGCAAAGAATGGCTCCCCGTATCTCGGTGCGGCGGCCAATATATGTATTCCGCCATGTCAGACCACGCTTCACGGAAGCATACGCGTCCACCTGGGTATTGGGTCCGATGACCGTATGGTCTTCAACCCGGGCACCTTTACCAATCCTGGCGCCGCTGCCTATTAAGACAGGAGCATTAATGATTGCACCCTGCTCAATTATTACATCCTCACCAGTGAATACTCCGGGAGAGAGTTCCCGTTCGGTAAATTGCGTTTTAACCAAACCCTGAAGAATATCCAGGTGTGCCTGGTGATACTGTTGGATATTCCCGATATCGCACCAGTATCCTTCGGCGACATATCCGAATAAATCATACCCCTTTTTCATTAACAGCGGGAAAAGGTCTTGGGCAAAGTCAAACTTAACCCCCGGCTCGAAATGATCAAGCACTTCAGGCTCCAGGATATAAATACCGGTATTCACTGTGTCACTAAAAACTTCTCCCCAACTGGGCTTTTCCAGAAACTGAGTTATGCGGCCGTCTTTCCCGGCAATGACCACTCCGTAATCCAGCGGTGTTTCCACAGAAGTCAGAACCAGGGTAGCAACGCCGCCTTTCTCACGATGGAAGTCCATAGCCTTCTTCAAGTCAAAATCGGTTAACGCATCACCGCTAATAACTAAAAACGTTTCATCCAGAAAATCACCGGAATTCTTCACACTACCCGCCGTACCCAGCGGACTGTCTTCCACGAAATACTGCATACTGACACCAAATTCACGACCATCGTCAAAATAGTTTTTTATCTGTTCCGGCAAATACTGTAGCGTCACTCCAATATTCGTGAAATCAAAACGCTTGAGAAGAGCCACGATATGTTCCATCATCGGCCGGTTCATGATGGGCACCATTGGTTTTGGCCGGTCACAGGTTAACGGCCGCAGCCGGGAACCCTCGCCGCCGGCCATGATAATTACTTTCATAACTTTTTCCTCCTTACCAAAAAAGACGCTAGTTTGGTCTTGCTGGTTCCTGAAAGATTGGCACCTGGTTGGTTGGCAAGTACAGCTCCGTCTCCTCAGCAGACCAACTGCTTTCATTATACTCTGTTAACACATTCCGGTAAATGTTCCGTGTTTGTCTGGCAATTTCCTGCCAGGAATAAAGAGTTTGTATCTTACGGGAAGCCCTGTCAGCTAACCGGTAGCCAAAACGGTCATTCTGTAAAATTGTAACAACCTGGTCAGCTAAAGACACAGCATTCCCGGTGTAGCATTTTAACCCGTCCACACCATGCTCTACAATTTCCGATAAGCCGCCGTTATCCGCTACGACCACAGGAACATTAGCTGCCATCGCTTCTAGCGCTACAATACCAAACGGCTCATAAAGACTGGGGAAAACGGCCACTGACGACGCCTGATATAAAGCGTTTCGGGTGACGTCGTCGATGTAGCCGGTAAATACCACATGTTGTTCAATGCCGAGATTACGTGCCTGTCCGCGGAGCGCGTCCAAAACCGGGCCTTTACCTGCGATGATAAATTTTGTTTTCGGCTCAGCTGCCAGGATACGCGGTACGGCATCCAGAAGAACGTGGATTCCTTTTTCCTGAACAATTCGGCCTACAAAAAAAACAATCTTCTCGCCTCCGGCGGCATAGCGACTGCGAATCCCTGTATCGTTTCTTCCGGCGCGAAACTGCCGTGGATCCACCCCGTTGGCAACCACCTCTATTTTGTCCTGGGGGAGCTGGAAAACACGTTGCAGTTCATGCTGCATATAATTGCTGCAGCAGATGACTTTCCACGCTTCGTACGTCAACCACCACTCCACATCACTAATGTAACGCTGCTCGTCGGTATGCAACCCACGGTTCCTCCCGTACTCCGTAGCGTGAATGGTAGCCACCAGCGGCAGTTTCACCGCATGTTTAACCGCCCGGGCAGCGTAAGCCACCAGCCAGTCATGACCGTGGACTAAATCATAAGTCTCACCTTGCTGGAGGAGAGATAACGCTTGTTCCAGCATGACCACATTTAACTGTAAAATGCCGGAAATAAAATCACGGGGAACAAGATGGTACGGTTTAACCCGGTAAATATTCACCCCCTGCATTGTCTCAAAGGGAGGAGCAGCCCCATCCTCATCAACGGTGACCACATCCACCTCTATACCGCCGTCAGCCAATGCCACCGTCAAATCATGGACATGCCGGGCCAGACCGCCGACAACCCGGGGAGGAAATTCCCAGGAAAACATAAGTACACGCAAACAGTTCACCACCTAAGCTGGATAGTTATTTCCTTATTATATCCAGACAAGGTGAATATATGAAACATGTTTGAAGAAAGAAGAAAACGCTTTACGGTTGTAATTTAAAGGGGGTTATTTGGATGCTTTGACCGTCACTGACGACAGTAACAGAACCGTGCTCGTCGGTGCGGAATGCAGCAACTCCATACCTTGCTAGGAGATCCAGTGTCTCCTGATGGGGGTGCCCGAAATTGTTTTTTCCCACCGGGATTACAGCAGCCTTAAAGCCTGCGGTCTCCAAAAACTGTGGAAAAAGAGCGTTACGACTGCCATGATGAGGGACTTGCAGAAGACTGCTTTGCAACATAGACGGTTTCTCCTTTACTAGCCAAGTCAATGCTTCTCTTTCTGCATCTCCGGTAATTAATATGGTAAAATCCTTATACGTTACATGCAGTACTAACGAATTATTGTTCACATCATCCACAGTGTACTGAAATTTGCGCTTCGGTGGTGACAGCACATCTATAAAGACGGAATCCCCCAATACGATTCTGTCGCCAGCTTTGATTACGGTCGTGTGAACGGAAGATCTAAGCAGAGCGTCTGCCAGCATTGTAAATGCAGCCGAGTCTTCTGTCTCTCCGCTGCTAACAAAAGTTTTTACCGGCATCCTGTCAACAACAGCCGCCAGCCCGCCATAGTGATCTTCATGGGGATGAGTTAAGATCATAACGTCCAGGGACTGTGTTCGGTTCCGACGCAAAAAGGGAATTACCACCCGCTCTCCCATGTTAAACGAGCCCCCATTACCCCCGTCAACCAAGACGGAGACACCTTCCGGTGTTTGCATAAATACAGACAAACCCTGTCCTACATCCAAAAAAGTAACCTGCAGTCTCCCACCAGCGGTACCTGGCACATTCCACCAGATTAACATATTGAAAATAAGTAAGACGGCAATGGCTGACCGCAGGGGTGTTATCCTTCTTCTTACCTCAGGAAATAAGAATGCCGGCAGTGAAAAATACAACGCCCAAAACAAAGGATGGACAGTAAAAACAGTAATGGCGGCCACAGGCAGTTGGGCCGTAACACGGGGAACGATATCCAAAACAGTGAGCAAAGGTAGTGCTGCCAGATAAAAAGGCGCCGCCAGTGGTACAGCAATAAACCCGGCAATTATCCCTGCCATCCCCAAGACCATACTGACACCGACCAACGGTACACAAAACAGATTGACGGGAAGCGCCAGGAGCGGTATGGAGGAAAAGCGGGTAACCTGCAGTGGTAAAACCGCAAACTGAGCTGCCAGTGTAACGGCCAGAGGCCCGGCCAAAAACGGGAACCGGGAAAATAAAGGCTGCAGTCGGGGAGCAAGAAATAGAATCCCGGCAGTTGCCATGAAGGAAAATTGAAAGGACAGGCTGAAAAGCCAGTGTGGCCGGACAAATAAAAGTAGCAGGGTAGCGACAGCCAACCCTTGCAACCCTTCCGTCTCCCGGCCCAGACGACGGGCGGCCAAAGCCATGCACATCATCAGTGCGGCCCGCCACACAGGGGGCCTTCCCCCTGTTAAAATCACATACCCCCCGATAAACAGTAAGACCAACATCAGGCCGGCTGATGTTTCCTTTCCCCGAAAAAGACGGAGTACAATAAACATGATAAACGCCGAGATAAATCCCACATGCAGGCCGGAAACAGCAAGCAGATGGGCAATCCCCAGTGTCCGATATGCAGAAACCGTTTCTTCGGGCATCTGCTGCCATGTCCCCAATAATAAGCCTTCCGCCAGTGACGCTTCCCTCCCCGGAAGATGGCGGACAAGGACATTTCTGATATGTATCCGGGCAAACTCAGCGGTACGCAGCAGTTTAGAACCGCCATGGCCTGGCAACACGATACTATCGCTACCTCTCGGCGACATGACTGCGCCGACACCCTGGGTTTCCAGATAGGACGCATAGTCAAACCCGCCGGGAGTAGTCAGGCCGGATGGTTCGCTCAATAAACCGCTCAGTTGGAGACGCTGGCCGTAACGGAGAGAGACCTCAGCAGGCGGCCGCCAAAGATAAATCCGCAGTAGCGCATGCAAAGGCTTGCCCTCATAATCCGGGCCAGAAACCGATTCTACGCGGAAAAGAAATGATGCTGATTCCACCGTAACCGATTCTACCTGATGGACGTGACCTGTGACAGATACTTCTTTCCCCAGATATGGCGCAAGCGGAGCATGAATAAAACGCTCAGCCGTACGCAGTGAAAACATGCCAAGCATGATAAAGACGATTAATATGGGTATCAAGGCGGACTGTTTACGAACAAACAGGAAAAGCGCGACGCTGACCGCCAATACGGCGAGGAGCAACTGCCACGGCAAAGAAAGTGCTGTTACCCGAGCCAGAGCAATTCCGGCTATAAAGGCGGCACTTACCAAGGGCAGCGCTGTCAGCATCACGCTTCTCCTTTCAGTGATTGTTAAGCGTCAGGTGTACGCCGTCCGTCCTTGCCTATGCGCTTCATGATAAAGACGGCCACAACTGCTATAACAGTAAGCAGTGCAAATAACGGTAAAAATGTCAGTAAGAAGACAAGGATACTGCCCAGGCCGGTAAGCATGCCATTCACAGTGTTCACCAAGCCTGCGATTCCTCTTTGCCAAACGCCTTTCAGTCCGGAGCCGGTAATAACAGGGCTGGCCGTTGGCGTTTCACGCATCGAGATTGTAACGGTGGAATAATCCACCCGATCACGGAGATAACGGAACTCTCCTGTCAGCGACTCCAACTGACCGCGAACCCGGGCCAGTTCCTGTTCAATACGGAGAATATCCTCAATGGTTTCAGCTTTATCGAGAATGGATAGCAACCGCTCTTCCTGGCGCTCCAGGTTATGGATCCGTGCTTCCAAATCAATATAACGCAGCGTAACATCGTCAGAGCTTATATCAACATAGTTGACCTTGCCCAATTTGCTGCCCTGCTCTAGGAAGGAGTCCAGTCTGGCTTCCGGCACACGGATTGTCAGCCTGGCTGAACGGTTCTCCCCTCTGCCGCTCACAGAGGAGTTAGCTACAAAGCCTCCCGCCTGTCTAACGTTCCGGCCAAGCTCATCCAACGCTGCATCCAGATTTTCCACATCCAATGATAAATCCGCATTGCGAATAACACGTTGAGGCCCTGAGTTCCCCGCACTGCCGTCGTCACCGTATGGCGGCATCCCAGGAGCAGGCATTGCCCCTTCACCGACCCGACTCTCTAGTGGCGCACTGGGAGGAGAAGATGCAGTCTGTTTACTTCCACAACCTGCCACCGCCAATATTAATACAAATACCAGAAGGACATATATTGCTCTGCGCATAAAAATACCCCCTCTTTCATATAGCTTCCAGCAGGCTATTGTATAAATTATTAGACGGAGATATTACGTATTTGTTCCGTCAGCGGGGGACAGCATCTCTGGCTAACTGATCACAACGGTTGTTCAGTTCATCATCTGCATGGCCCTTTACCTTGACCCACTCAATTTGGTGTTTTCCAGCGAGCACCAACAGTTTCTCCCACAAATCACGGTTCTCGACCGGCTGTTTTTTACTGTTTAACCAACCGTTGCTCTGCCACTTGCCAAACCAGTTTTGAATAAATGCATTCACTAAATAAGCACTGTCGCTGTGCAAAAGTACATGACACGGTTCACTTAACTGTTCCAGCGCAGCAATCGCCGCCTGCATTTCCATGCGCTGGTTGGTGGTCTGGCGCTCTCCGCCGGAGATTTCTTTTTCATGGCTGCCGTAACGCAAAACGGCACCATAGCCTCCCGGTCCGGGATTGCCGGAACAGGCTCCGTCAGTATAAATGATTACTTCTTTCATCTTCACACCCGCTTTATCCATAACTTTTTCCTAATTATACCATCGATAGCTTTAGATATGCAACGAACAACCGTTGACCCGCTCCTTCCTCCCCCATATAATAACTGTAGGGAGGTGTGATACATGCCTGTTATTCCATTGCAGTACGGCAAAGAAACAATAAATCTGGTGCTACAGCATCCCTGCAGCATTTTTTCTCCGCAACTGCCTGACCTATACCAATCCCCACGACATGGAACAAGCGCTGCAGCAAACATATGCCATCCACGGCCATTCTGCTTTAACCACACTGGCCAAAGCCCGGGCCGTATCTGTCATTCTTGTTTCCAACCTCGACCCGTCCCTGATTCATAAGCTGGGCATGATTCCGGCAAACAACGCGGACGATGCATTACAAAAAGCCTACGACATTCTTAAAAAGACCACTCCGCAAACCTACATCTTCCCCGCCGGTTCCCTCACCGTACCAACATAAGACAAGGAAAGATAAGAGAACCGTAGTCCCCTTGCCTTCAGCCCCCTTGGGGCTTTTTTTATTGCATAGGAAATTATAACATTCAGGGAAGCTACGATCCTATGCAAGGGGGTTTTTAAGGGGGATTCCCCCTTAATCTTGCGGGGTGCTCAGGGTCCTCAGACCCGCCGAAGGGGCGGCAGCCCCTAGCGGAATAAAAAAGACGTTCATCTGAAAACGCGTAGCGTCTTTTTTATTGGTTGAGTTGTTGTTGCAAGCGGGTGAGTGTTGTGCCCAGTTGCTGCTGCAAACGACCGTATTCAGCCCAGTCGCCGCGCTGGACAGCTTCCTGTGCCTGGTTAAAAAGACGGGATGCCTGGTCAATGAGTTCTTGTACGGTGGCGTCCACCGGTGTGCCCGGTGTATCCGGCGTGCCCGGGCGGTCCGGGGCAGGTTCACCCGGAGTTGGCCTATCAGGCCGCTCGCCGGGTTGCAGTCCAAAAACAGCAGTTAGTGCTTCTTCCAGCGTCCGTTCCATAACAACCCGCTCACCGTAGGCTACAATGACACGGGTCAGCTCCGGCAGCTGGCCTTGTTCTGACTGAAGAAAGATTGGCTCCACGTATAACACAGACCCGTTTATCGGGAGAACCAGCAGGTTGCCGCGAATAACATTGGATCCTCGCTGATCCCACAACGTTAATTGCTCGGAGATTCTGGAATCCTGGTCAATACGGGCTTCAATTTGTGAAGGACCGTAAAGAAGCTCTCCCTTGGGGAATTCATAGACAATGAGCTGTCCGTATTTTTCACCGTCTGAGCGCCCGGCAAGCCAGGCTACCATGTTATCCCGATTATACGGTGTATAGGGAAGCATGAGTACAAATTCCGGCTCGTTCTCTTCCGGCAGAGTGATAATTGTATAATACGGCTCCATGGTAATCGGGCTGCTGGCATAAATCTCCTTGGGCCATTCCCACTGGTCTTCCCTGTTATAGAAGACCTGGATGTTTTCCATGTGGTAGGTGGCGTACATGCGGGACTGAATCTTAAAAAGCTCTTCCGGGTAGCGAATGTGCTTACGAATCCCGGCCGGCATATCGTCGACAGACTGAAATAATCCGGGGAAAATTTTTGCATAAGCCTGTATCAGCGGATCATCCGGCTCAAAAATATAATACTGCACTGTACCGTTGTAAGCGTCTACCACCACTTTGACCGAATTCCGTATATAATTGATATTTCCCACAGGTTGGGCATAGGGGAAGCGGTTGCTTACGGTATAGGCATCAATCATCCAATACATGCGCCCTTCGTCGATCACTAAATATGGATCACCATCATACCGTAAAAACGGTGCAATCTTGCTGACCCGCTCCCTGATATTCCGGTAAAAGTGCACTCTGCTTTCCTGTTGCAGCTCCGGGGAGATGAGAATACGGTAATCAGAGAAGCGCAACGCAAAAAGCGAACGGCGTGCCAATCCGCCCAGGGGGACGCCGCCGGTTCCTGTGTAACGGGTAAAAGCGTTGGTGTCTCCCAGAGGGTAATCAAACTCGTTAGTAGTGGCCCCGGTAAAGATATAACTTTTGGTCAGCTCACCGAAATATATTTGCGGCACGTCTACCTGGAGCCCGTCTACACCTCTCACAGGCAAGTCACGTACCAATAGTTGGGGGAGTCCCTGGCTGGTCACTTCATTGACCGGACTGGCCACAGCTCCATATCCGTGGGTGTAAATCAAATGTTCGTTAATCCAGTTGCGTGCCGGTAATTCCTCCACCACCAGTTCCCGGGCGGCCAGCATGATTTGACTATAATTCCCGTCAATCATGTACCGGTCTGTATCCACATCATGGAAACGGTAATAACGGCGCAGACCCTGAAGTTGGCCAAAAGTCTGTCTAAGCGGACGCCAATCCCAGAGCCGTATGTTGTTGATGGTTCCTTCATTGGCCAGCAATTCTTCGTAACCCAGCGTACCGGTAAGAGGAAAATCACGCCGCTCAATCTCATTAATATTATAAGCCAGCTGCGTAAAGTGAATATTGTATTCTAAAAACTCTTTTTCCCGCTCAAATTCATTGGGTTCAACAACAAAATTCTGTATCAGTGCGGGATACACACCCCCGAGAAGAATGGAGCCCACGATTAACGCCGCGATACTCCCTGTAATCAACTTGGAATTTCGCAGCTTTACATTAAGCAAAAGAGCAGCGGCAGCAATCAGTGACAGCAGCATCAGGATGCGCAGCGCAGGCAGTTGGGCGGTGTAATCAGTATACCCCGCTCCAAAGGTGGCGCCCCGCTCCGAAAACAGAAGCATAAAGGTCTGCAGACGGTAACCGAACGCGCGCAGGAGAAACGTCAGCGCCAACAGGACAGAGAGATGGGCCTGGCCTCGACGGGAGAATATGCTGCGTAACCCCAGCTCCTGCGGCGGGTTAATCAAAAGATAGATTGCGCCACAGAACAGGATGGGGGTAACAACTACCATCATTGCATATCCGTAAGCTAACTGCCAAAACGGTAATCCGAACAAGTAAAAGCCAACGTCCCGGGCAAGAAGCGGATCAACGATCCCCGTTTCCCCTCCGGCCAGAAAAAGCCGGACAGGCAACCACTGTTCCCCAAGGTAAGCTGTGAGAATCCAGGGGATAATCAGCGAAATCAGCAGGAACACAGTGCGCAGACGGGACTTTGTCAGTAAATTGCCTGCGGAGGTGTTCATTAAGGCCTGCCTGAGCGCAAGATTAGGCATATCGAGCAATGCTTTTTGGGTAAAAGACAAATTGATAAAGAAAAACAGAGAAAAAAGCAACCACGCAGCTAATCGTATCCCCCAAAAAGAGGACAACACCGTGGCAATTACCGATGTCAAACCCTGTTCTGCGAACCAAATCCAGTCAATATATAACCTGGACCCCAGAGAAATCAGCATAATAAACAAAAAGAGTAAAGCCGGGACAATATATTTCATCAGTTTCATAGTCATTCCTCCCCTACTCTTAATTCTTTCATTGAGCATGAAATCCTCTTAAAACAATCGCGTGAATGTTTTTTCAGCATAGCCAGTGTCATTTTTACTGTTTACGAGGTTAATATTGCCAATACTGAATAATTTTCACCTTTTATGCAGATATTTTAATTAATTGCCTAAAATTTCAACTTACGGGAGGCTTCCATGAAGAACGCATTTTCCATACTAAAAAAAATGCTTCCCAAAAAAGGAGCATCAAAGGAAGAAGCCAAACCGAAACCAAAACAAAAGCAGGGTAACACTGCAAGTTTGTCCGCAAGAATCGATTATGTGAAACGTCAACTGGGCAGTGAAACGAAGGATGTCATCATCCGCCAATTCTCCAGCAGCAACAACAAAGTAAAGTTCGGTCTTATTTTCATTGACGGTATGGTGGATAAAGAAATAATTCATGACAATATCATCCGTCCAGCGCAGTCGGATATTATTAGCAACTTCGCACCGAAGCTTACGCCGGATAACGCCCTGCAACTTTTACAAGAGCATATCACCAGCGGCGGGGAACTTAGCGTTGTACCGGGCATTGACCAGGCAATTCTGATGGTATTATCCGGAGATACTGCACTGCTCATCGACGGTGAGCAAAAAATTCTGATTTACGGTACCCGCTCATTCGATCGAAGAGGCGTGGAAGAGCCTCTGACGGAAGCTGCCGTGCGCGGTCCGCGGGAAGGGTTTACTGAAACAATCCGTACAAACACTTCATTACTCCGACGCCGTATCCGCCACCCGGATCTCCGCTTTGAATCGATGAAAGCCGGTCGCCTCACAGGGACAGAAATTATTCTGGCCTATATTCATGGCATCGCAAATGAACGGCTATTAGAGGAGGTTCGTCTCCGCATCGCGGCCATTGATACCGACAGTATTCTTGATTCCGGTTATATCGAGGAGTTTATTGAAGATTCCCCATTCTCCATTTTCCCCCAAATCGAACATACGGAACGGTCCGATAAGGCGGCTGCCGCCATTCTGGAAGGACGGGTGGTTATCATTGTCAATAACTCACCGTTTGTGCTGATTGTTCCCACAACCTTCTTCCAGTTTATTGCGGCCTCGGAAGATTACTATGAACGGCCGTACATTGGCATATTCCTGCGCCTGCTACGCTTAGTCGTCCTGAATATCGCTCTGATGCTGCCTGCAATTTATGTGGCTGTGACCACATTTCATAAGGAAATGCTACCCACAGCGTTGCTGCTCAGTATTGCCGCAGCCCGAGAAGGAATCCCTTTACCTGCCGTGGGAGAAGCCATCATTATGGAGGCCACCTTTGAAGTGTTGCGGGAAGCAGGCACCCGGCTGCCCAAACCGGTGGGTCAGGCTGTCAGTATCGTCGGCGGTTTAGTTATCGGCGACGCCGCCATCCGCGCAGGCCTCGTCTCACCTGCCATGGTTATCATTGTTGCCACTACGGCAATTTCCACCTTTGCCATCCCTGCATTTAACGCGTCCATCGCCTTGCGCTTATTGCGCTTTCCCCTCATTATCCTCGGTGCGGTAATGGGACTGTACGGCGTTATTTTCGGATTGTTACTGATTCTCATCCACCTGGCCGGCCTGCAGTCTTTCGGTGTACCATATTTGGCGCCTTTAGTACACGGCACTGCCCGCGATATTATCGGTGCATTAGCAAGGCCTCCCTGGTGGATGGCCCTGAAAAGGCCCCGCCTTTTGGCTGTTGGTGACAGAACGCGACAGGCCAAGAATATGCGGCCCCACTTCACACCTCCTGATGAGCGCGAACTATTCCATGAAGATACGGGGGAAAAATAATGCTGGAAAAAGGAAAAATCTCCCCGCGTCAGGCCGGGGAATTAATGTTTATTACCCTTCTGGCCACTGTAATCCTCTTAGTGCCGGAAATTACAGCCGATCTGGCCGGACATGACGCCTGGCTCGCCACGTTTGTCGGCTCACTCTTTGGTTTGCTCACAGTGGGCATTATCGCCTGGCTCGGGTTAAAGCATCCGGGAAAAACAATTTACCAGTACGCTGAAAGCGTTTTAGGCAAGTACCCCGGCAAACTGGTGGGCCTTGCTTATGTTTGGATCTTCCTGCATCTGGCTGCTATGGTTGTCAGACAGTTCGGTGATTTTTTAACCACATCATTTATGGTTTTAACCCCCCTATCCGTCTTTAATATCAGCCTGACAGCTCTGGCCGCCCTGGCAGTCATCATGGGGCTGGAAGTAATCACAAGGATGAGCGAATTTATCATCCTTTTGGTCGTATCTTTCCTCTTGCTTGTCATCACTCTCTCCATTGGAAACTGGGAACTGAATCAGTTACTCCCCTTCATGAAGGACGGAATCATGCCTGTCCTGCGGGGAGCCATTGTCCCAGCCGCTTTTCACGGTGAAATCGTGGTGCTGGCCGTGTTAATTCCCTTTCTGACCCGGCCAAAGGCAGCATTTTTGAGCGGCACTGCCGCCGTTACCGCATCCGCCCTGCTGCTTACCATGGCTGTGGTGGGAACCCTGGCTGTATTCGGCCCGGAACTTACCACGTCCTTCCGTTTTCCCATCCATCTTTTTGTCCGCTCCATTAATATTGGTAAAGTTCTTACCCGTTTCGAAGTTGTGGTGATGGTTACCTGGGTGGCCGGGGTATTTATTAAAATTTCAGTTCTTTATTATTGTGCAGCACTTGGTACAGCTCAGGTTTTCGGCCTCTCTGAATATCGTTCAACCGTATTACCGCTTGGTGTGCTGATCACCGCACTCTCCGTCCTCTTATTTGAAGATATTGCGGAGTTGGTCAGCTTTCTGGCGCAGGCCTGGCCGCGCTTCAGTATTTCCGTCTACTTCTTTGGATTGCCGTTTTTGCTGCTACTGGTGACAGTAATCCGTGAAAAAATTTTCGGACACTCCTTCGGGGGGCAGCAGGATGAATAAGATACCAAGGCTGACATTGTTCCTGTTAACAGCTTTCATGCTTATTTTCATCCCCGGCTGCTGGGACCACGTGGAAATCGAAGAATTGGCCATTGTCCGCTCTATTTCCGTTGACTATATTCCGGGAGAGCGGGCACCTTATTTTGTTACACTGGCCGTTATCCGGCCCGGCGAAATGGCCGGCGGCGGAGAAGGCGGCGGTGGTGGAGGCGGTTCCCCCACCCGTCTCTATTCCGGCACCGGAGCATCTCTTGACCTGGCCGTGCAGGAAGCAACCTTCTCCCTGACAAGGCAATTGTTTCTTGCCCATAATGAAGTCGTCCTGATCGGCGAAGAAGCGGCCCGGCAGGGAATCTATCATATTATGGATTTCATCCTCCGCAACGCCCAGCTCCGCCTTACTAATTCTATTGTAATCATCCCCGGCACCGCCCATAAAATTCTTACCCAAACAGAACTGCTGGAAACAGGAATCAGCGAAGAAATCCTCGGGTTAATCGCCCAGGAAGAGCAAACCTCTGAGGCCGTAACGCAGGAAATGTTTGTCATGCTTCGTGATATGAGTACACCGGGACAGGATACATTTACAGCGGTACTGCATGTAGGCCCCCAGCCCAAAAAGGTTATCCCGGAAATCGAAGTGGAAGAAAGGGAAGACGGGGGCGGCGGAGCAGGAGGCGAATCCGGGGGTGCAGAAGCTTCAGAAGCTGAACCTCCGGAAATTCTCACATTGAGCGGGCTTGCCGTATTCCGTGGCGACAAGCTGGCAGGATTCCTCAATCATGTGGAAACCCGGGGGTTTATCTGGTTAAATGGAGAACCAAGCCGCAGTATCATCGCCGTACCTGATCCCATGGATCCCACTAAAATTGTGAATATCAGTATCATCCGTTCTCAGACCACAGTCACTCCGGAAATCAAAGACGGAAACGTTTCCTTTCGGGTAGAAGTAGTGGCCGAAGGTGACCTTATTGCCCAATCAAGCTTATACAACTTGTCCACACCCGCCATGTTAAAAAAATTGGGCAGTTCCACGTCTGCAGTCATAAAAATGGAAATGGAAAAAACCCTGCAGGTTCTGCAGGGCATGGAAGCAGATATTATGGGATACGGTGCTTCCGTTTACCGGAAGGACCCCAAAGCGTTCCAGGAATTAAGTCCGTGGTCCGAAACATTCCGCGACGTTACCGTCGATATACACGTCACAGCACAAATCCGGCGGACAGGACAACTTTCAAGGCCTGTGCAGCTAAAACGATAAAGAACTCCTACATAAGGTGGTATACCGCTATGCTGATAGTTTTACTTATCTCCGCGCTTGTTTTAATTCTGGCAATCGAAGTACCCAGGTTAATTAAGGAAAAACTGTGGAAAGAGTTAGCCGTGTTTCTTTTTCTCTGGGCAGCCGGTTCCTTTGTTTCCCTGTCCGTAGTTTTGCGTATAGAATTGCCCAACCCCACAGACATCATTAACGCCATCTTTGCCCCGGGAAGCTAGTAAAGAGTAATCAACTCCTTAAGCGCATCCACAGTCTTTGCACCGATGCCGCCCACGGCTGCCAAATCATCCACGCTGCGAAAAGGCCCGTTTGCTTCCCGGTACGAGATAATCGCGGCCGCCTTGGCCGGTCCGATGCCGGGTAGCGTTTCCAGTTGTGCCGCAGTCGCTTCGTTAATATTTACGCGGCTATCCACAGTATCGCCTGTATTGCCCGTCTCTGTTTGTTTAATGAAGGGAACGGTCACTTTTCTTCCATCATACAGTGGCTCCGCCAGGTTAATTGCATCAGCATTCCCCTCCGGCACAATGCCTCCCGCCGCATCCACTGCATCCACCACCCTGGCACCGTCTTTTAGCCTGTAAACACCGGGATGCCGGACCGCACCGGAAACATGAACCACAATTTCCGCCACAACTTCATTCACACCCGCCTGCATTTCCTCAGCCCGTTCAATGACGACCTCAGGTGCCGGCTGGGGCAGAATGACATACTTAAACAACAGGCCCACGGCCAGCAGCGCGGCCAGAATAAGAGCACCTACTTCTTCCCGTCGGCTGATTCTCAACATAAAAATTGCCTCCAGACAAGATTTCCCTGGGAACTTTCGCCAGAAAGTTCCCAAATTCCTGCCTGAAGGCTGTATTTATTTGTCAATATTTCCCGGGTAATGTCAACGTACGACTAGGTTAACCAATTTCCCGGGGACAGCGATCGCTTTAACAATCTGCTTTCCATCGATAAACTCAACGATACGCTGATCACCCATGGCCAGGGATTGCATTTCCTCACTGTTTAAACCGGCAGGGATGGTCAGCCGGCCACGAACCTTACCGTTCACCTGCACCACAATCTCCACCTCATCCTGGAGTAATACAGACGGATCATACGCCGGCCAAACCTGCTGATGGACACTATCAGCATTGCCAAGCCGCTGCCACATTTCTTCCCCCAGGTGCGGCGCAAACGGCGCCAGCATTAACACCAGTAAATTAAGCGCCTCTGCCATCACAACGGTATCAATATCATCTTCCTTTTCATTCATATAGCCGTAAGCGGCATTCACAGCTTCCATCACCGCAGATATGGCGGTATTAAAGTTGAAACGATCCTCAATATCCTCAGTCACTTTTTTCAGAGCTAAATGAATGGCCCTGCGCAGCTCCCGTTCAGCGGGCTCAACAGCACCAATTTCTCCGTTTTGCCCTGCCACAGCGCCGGCATAGCGATCCACCAAGCGCCAGACCCGTTTCAGGAAGCGGTAACACCCTTCTACTCCCCGGTCGCTCCAGTCCAAATCCCTCTCTGGAGGAGCAGCGAATAGAATAAACAAACGACCGGTATCGGCGCCATACTTTGCAATAATTTCATCGGGGCTGACCACATTCCCCTTGGACTTAGACATTTTTGCCCCGTCCTTATTGACCATTCCCTGAGCCAGTAAGCGGGTAAACGGTTCCACAGCCGCAGTCATGCCAGCGTCATGGAGTACCTTGGTAAAGAAGCGGGAATACAGAAGATGTAAAATAGCGTGTTCAATCCCACCGATATACTGATCCACAGGAATCCAGGCATCATTCTTCTCCCGGTTAAACGCCTGCTCATCATTATGCGGGTCAGTATAACGGAAATAGTACCATGATGAACAGATAAATGTATCCATAGTATCCGTTTCCCGTCGCGCAGGACCATCGCAGGCTGGACATACTGTGTGTAAGAATCCCTCATGAGCAGCCAGGGGAGACTGACCACCCTGCTTAAAGACCACATCTTTGGGTAACTCCACCGGCAGGCTATCTTCTTCAACCGGCACAGTACCGCACTTCGCACAGTAAACAATGGGAATCGGCGCACCCCAGTAACGTTGGCGGGAAATTAACCAATCCCGCAAACGGTAGGTGACTTTAGCCCGGCCCCGGTCGGTTTGCTCCAGGGAAGCTGTAATCGCCCGCATTCCTTCTTCATTTGGCAGCCCGTCAAACTCAGCGGAGTTAACCAACACCCCGTCATCCACATAGGCCTCATCCATCTCCTCGACCTTTAAAAGATGGTCCTTTGGCGTAATCACAACCCGAATGGGCAAATTATATTTTTTAGCAAACTCAAAATCCCGCTGGTCATGGGCAGGAACACCCATAACGGCACCTGTGCCGTATCCCATCAGGACATAATTGCCAACGAGAATCGGAACTTCTTCGCCATTAACGGGATTGACACAACTGGCTCCGGTAAATATGCCGACCTTTTCCATTTCCGTGGATGACCGGTCCACTTCCGTCAACTTACGGGTTTTATCCACAAAGGCACGGACCTCGGCTTCCCGCTCCGTGCCCCGGGTTAGTTCATCCACCAACGGGTGCTCCGCAGCTAACACCATATACGTTACACCGAAAAGAGTATCAGGCCGGGTAGTAAATACCGGAATTTTCCCGCCGTTACCGACAATGGTAAATTCAATCTCTGCTCCCTCGCTCTTGCCAATCCAGTTCTCCTGCATAGTCCGCACCCGCTCCGGCCAACCGCTCAACAGCTTCAGGTCATCCAAAAGCCGTTCTGCATAGTCGGTTATCCGCAGGAACCACTGTTCCAAATCCTTCACAACCACATCTTCGCTGCAGCGCCAGCACCCGCCGTTTTCCACCTGTTCATTGGCTAAAACAGTGGCACATTTCACACACCAGTTCACAGACGCTTTCTTCTTGTAAGCCAAACCCCGTTTATAAAAAAGTAAAAACAGCCACTGCGTCCATTTATAGTAGTCCGGTGAACACGTGGCCACTTCCCTGTCCCAGTCATAGCTAATTCCCAATGCTTTTTGTTGCTTCTTCATCGCTTCAATATTAGCATATGTCCCGTCAGCAGGATGAACCTTATTTTCTATGGCAGCATTTTCTGCAGGAAGGCCAAATGCGTCCCACCCCATGGGATGCAGAACACTATAACCCCGCATCGTCAAAAACCGGGCCAGCACATCACCAATGGAATAAACACGCATGTGCCCCATATGTAACTTTCCTGAAGGATAGGGAAACATCTCTAAAACATAATATTTCTTTTTCCCTGCCTCATCGGTTTTGTAAAAATCGTTTTCTTCCCAGTATTTCTGCCACTTTGGTTCAATAACACCTGGATTATACTCGGCCACGATCCTGCCTCCTATATCATTAAATAGTCATACTGCACAAACAGCCTAAAGGCCTGTCCACAGGCCTTCTTTCTATTATATACGCAGAAAAAGAACAATTGCAAGGAAAACAGTGGTAGAAAACTACGGCGGGAACAGATCCCGCCGTCAGATTGTATAGAAAGTCAATGCTATACATCTTTCAGGCCGTTCAAAAAGGATGCAGAACGCGAAGCAAGGAACCCCGGCACCGCAGGCGTATTAATATACGCTGAGGATGCCGGGGTTCCGCGGCGACAAAGTCATGCGCCTTTTCAACGGCCTGACGGCGGGAACAATGTCCCGCCGTGTTAATTAGAATTTGAAATTGCCGAAATGTGAGTTGGTTACCGGTTCGTGCAGCGCCAGTTCAAAACCCCTGGCTATTTTATCTCTCGCCTCAGCCCAGGTAATAATCCCATCGTGGAAAAGAAGTGATCCGGTTACATAGGGGTGGCCGTCTGTATCATACCGTTCAATCATTTGGTTACGAAACTCTTCCATCTTCTGCTCGTCAATTTCTTCTCCCTTGATTTGCTTGTTCTTCCGCTCAATACTCTCCAGGATAAACGCCGCCGTCCGGCCCGCCATCACCGTAGTTCTGGCCCGCATCGTATTAAAAACAAACCTGGGGTTATACGCCCTGCCACACATTCCATAGTTTGCAGCCCCATGGTCAGGCCCGATGACCCACTGTATCTTCGGCACATCCACACAAGCGCATGCCCGTACCATATCAGCACCGTACTTGCCAATCCCGCTCCATTCTTCGTTACTCCCCACCATATAACCCGGCGAGTTTTGGATATAAAGTAACGGCGTTTTGTCGTTGCCACAGCGCACGACCCATTCCGTCGCTTTCCTCGCAGCTTCAACAAAGATGACCCCATTCTTATTGGAAGCAATAATACCAATGGGCATTCCCTTCAGCCAAATCTTACCGCAAATAATATTATCGCCTCTACCCGGTGCGTAGTTAGCCTTATACTCCTGAAAATAACTGCCATCGGCGATACATTTAATCACATCTTTAACATCGATAGGCTTATAGGGATCAGCCGGCATACTGGCCATCAATTCTTCCGGCCCGTATAGCGGTTCTTCCCACTGGTCAAAACGATGTCCATAGTGTTTCTGAGGAGGATCAAACGCAATAATATCACGAATCTTATTAATTCCCTCTTCCTGGCTCTCTACAAAATGGTCACATCCACCGGAGTGCTGCGTATGAACATAGGCACCGCCCAAATCATTAGCAGAAACTTCTTCCCCGATCGCCGAACGAACCATGGGCGGACCGGCCAAAAATGCGTAAGCCAGCTGGTCAATCATCACCGACTCACATGCCAGATAAACAATATACGCTCCTCCCGCCGTGTTTCCTCCGGTGCTTAAAGTATACTGCTTAATCCCCTTTGCCGACATCCGGGTCATATTATAAAACATTGTCCCAAACATTCCCTCATCAGCAAAGCATTCCCGCTGCAACGGCAAAAAAATCCCGCCCGAGTCAGCAATATAAACACAGGTCAATCCGCACTGTTCCGCAATCTTTTGAGCCCTCATATGCTTTTTCAAAGTAATAGGATAATAAGTCCCCGCAGTCATCCTGCTTTCATTGGCAAAAATCATGCAGTCTTTCCCTTGTATTTTCCCTACCCCGGTCACCAAACCTCCACCCGGAATATGGGGCTGCTCGGGATAACCAATATGATAACCCGCATCCAGTCCCAGTTCAAAAAACTCCGTCTCCGGATCAATCAACATTTCGACTAGCTGACGTGCCGGGAATTTACCCTGCTTCTCCAGCCGCTTTAACTGCTTTTCGCCACCTACCTGATACGCTTCCTCCCGGTGCTCCAAAAGCTCCTGATCCTGCTGTAGCCAAAACTCATAATTCTCCAGACTTTTCCCATCCAGGCTCGACATTTGCTTCCCTCCCTACGCGTTTCAAAAACATTATCTAAATTAACTATGCAATTTATATACCAATGAATAAAATACCTATAGCCCTTAAAACATGCCCTAAAATGCAAAACAACATCACTACTACCCATATAACTGATTTGTTTTTACATCGCCTTGATGCTATCCCGCATCCTGCCAATTGCTATTAACTTGAGTTTCGCCAACATTTCTCTGGCATTTTCTCTCGTTTTCTACATATGAATGAATTGGAAAGCAATCTTCCTTCAGAACAATATAAATCCTATGAACAGGATGTTTTGCCTACTGTTTCTTTCCACTGAGAAGCAACGTTCTCCTGTTTTTTATATCTGTAATTTTGTACTATTAACGAAAGATTAATGCTGATAATTCCTTATTGACACAAGGTTTCCCAGACCATATAATAAACTTACCAAAAGATACCTTAAAAACGAAATATTTGTAAGTGTGTAGAGTTGATGATCGCGACTTCAAATTGGTCACTTCAGGGTCGCGGGAGATAGAGTGAAACCGGCTACGCACGGGACTCAGCAAATGAGACCCGTGTGTTTTTATTTTAGCAAGCTTTTTACAGATTACATCCTTTAAAGAAAGCGGGTGGTAATTTGGTGTCCGGCTCTTTTGTCACTGGGGGGTGCTAGGGGGAGCCGACAAAGATTACCAATCTAAAGGAGGAAAAGAAATGAAAAGAAACTGGAAAAAATTATTAGGCATCTCACTGTCTTTAGTACTTGTGTTTATGACATTAGGCCTTACAGCTTCGGCAACTGGTCCAACGATTTTTGATTATACAGGTAGCGACGCAGTCACAAAAGTAGGTGTAGCACCTGTAGGTAACAATCCAGATTTGGACACTAATTACGGCGGTACAATCCCTTCAGATTCACTCTGGTACAAATGGGACGGAATTGAAGAGAACACAGGAAACCAAATTAAATCCGGAACCTCTTTCAGGTTTACTTTATCTCCCGCGCCGAACTGTGATTCTGAAAATTTATTTGTTTATGCAAAAGCAGGAAACTACATTGGCGGAGGTTTCATTGACACAGTCGGAGGTAGCGTTTACGCATTGAACTTCAATATTTACTTTGAATCTATAGACATAGTCAACAATTCCTGGACCTTTGTCGTTACAGGAAATCAAGCACCTAATGGTCTAAGCAACTGGGGCTTCCTCTGCAAGGGAAAGGTACCACCGGAAAGCGTTCCTGTTTACGTCCAGAAAGAAGTTGTGGACTCTGAGGGTACCGTTATTGACACCGACACTAATACTTTCTATGTAAACATCACCGATGGTGATTATGTCCAAACAAAAAGCTTTGATATAGATAATCCCGCTAAGTTTAATTTACTACCCGGTAAATATGAAATTTCAGAAGCATATGACGCAGACTACGAATTTGCAGGCATGAGTGGCGTAGACTTCGATATTATTGATGATGTATGGTACTTTACTGTAACTGATCAAGATGAATCTATCACTATTAAAATTACAAACGAAATTCCTAAAACAAAAACCGTAACTTTAATTGTTTACAAAGCGTTCGCCGATGACAACGGTAATGATGCAGAAAACTTTAAAGTGACCTTAACTCCTATTGAAGAATCAGAAATCTCATTGTTTATACTAAATAATAGTCCAGCTACTCTGGAAGGCAATGTAAGTGTTGACGAAGAGTTAAAATTCACTGATGAAGACGGCTTATCCATGTATACTAGATATATCATCGAAGAAGATCCTAACGATTGCGAACTTATTGATATTGATGGTACAGGGGTAACTTATAATCCACAAGAAGAGCGCTGGGAAGTATGGATTGACGGAGAAGGCACATATTCATTTACAATCGTCAATAAATGTGATGCACCTAAAGGAAAATTAATTGTTCAAAAAGTTATCAATGGTGGTGGCAGTGCTTCTCAATTGTTCGGTATCACAGTTACCCCGGATGAAGGAGATGCTGTTACCGGTCAGGTCAGCGTTAACACTCAAGCCGAATTCAATTTGGCTCCAGGCTGGTACACTATATCTGAAAATACTCCCCTTCCCACTAATTACACTTTAGTCGGATATAATCCCGCAAACGCAAGAGTCGAAGTTGTAGAAAATAGGCCCGTGACTGTTATCATCACCAACAACTACAGCACTGGTGGTGGCGGTGGTGGCACCACTACTACCACAACAACCACGACTTTCACACCCCCTCCTGTAACTCCTCCTGTTGTAGTTGAAGTTACCCCTGAACCCGCAGCTGTACAACCTGAAGTAGTAGAAGAAATCGAACTGGAGCCCGAGTTGCCGGCAACTAGCGGCGCCGATATCCTTCTCTTAGGACTAGGAGTAGCCATCGCCGGTGGCGGCCTGCTAATCCGTCGCAAGCGCAAGTAGATAATCAACAAAGCAATAACGCCAAGAAGCCTCCGGTATAACAACCGGAGGCTTCTTTAAATCAAATCAAACAACACTTTAACACTTTATTAGCAAGTTTAATTATTATTTGCTTTCAGGTATAATAAAGGGAAGCAGATATTTTTTCCAAACATCCAAGGCAGGTGAGCCCTATGCAACGAAGATCCCGAATATTTAGCACAATCATTATCATTGCAGGCATACTACTTGCGGCCGTCCCATTGGCCAGGTGGGGCATATCATCTTATCATCAGCGTCAGGCGTTGGCCGCCTGGGAAGATGAAATACAGCAGCCAGCATTTGAAGAGGGCCCGGAGACAGTTCCTGTCCCGTCGACTCCACAGGCAGAACAAGAGCTCCCCACCGGTTTACCGGAAGGAAATGGACTGCTGGAGATTCCTAAAATCAACTTGCGTGCCGTGGTCATTCATGGAATTTCCGAGGATGACTTGAAACAGGGACCGGGTTTTTACCCGCAGAGCAAGTACCCCGAAAGCGGCAATGTCTCCATCGCGGCCCACCGGGGTGTATACGGCTCATGGTTCCGTCATCTCGACCGCTTAAAACCGGGAGATGAGATAACGCTGACGATTGACGGTAAAATTTACAGTTATACTGTACGGGAAAGCTTCATTACCCACAGCAGAGACTGGAGCGTGGTGGACTCCACAGACATTGCTGAGCTCACCTTAACCACCTGTTTGTATACAACAACAACGAAGAGACTGATTGTGAAAGCAGACTTAGCAGGTACTGATGTGATCATAAACCCTCAGCAGTATACGGTCGAATAGCATATAAAATGGCTTGAGCCGGACACCTGTATGTGTCCGGCTCTATTTGGGATCTATCACTTGGGGGGTGATAGGGGTTCCGCGTTATTCGAGGGATTCAGTCCAGCTAATTGCCAGCTTGCCGCCTCTGTAATTTCCTTTAAGAGAAACATCATTGTAGTTTTGTACGATGTAGCGGTTATGTGGGAATGTGCCGAAATATAGCTTTGTCGATGTGCTACGGGTTGGTTCTGCAGGTACCCAGCCCCGTCCTTCGAGGTAATATTCTACCCAGGCATGGCGGAAACCACGGAGGGCGAAGGAACCGCTGGCGGGCCAATGGGTCCCGTTATCGGTGTAACCGTAGGCAATGCGGGCGGGGATTCCGGAAGCCCGTGCCAGTGCTGCTGCCAGTGCCGCATAATCTTCGCAAACGCCCTTCTTGCTTTGCAGGGCAGCAAGAGCTCCACTGTTGCGAGTTGCCGCTGCACCGTCATAGCTAATGTTCGCTGCTACCCACCGGGTAATTTCAGCAGCTTTATCCCAATCGGTAAGCTTGTCCCCGGTAACTTGGGCAGCCAGGTTGATAATTTGTGTGTTGTCGCTTTCAATCCCTTTTATCGCTTCCAGATATTGTGTAGGTTTACTTCCTGCTGTTTTCGGTACAAAATCACTGAAAAACTCAATCACGGAGGTACGCACTTGATAACGGAGTTCCAGAACTGTTTCGGCACCAGGAGCTAAGTCTTCAAAGCTGAATACACCAACTCGGGTACCCTGAACGTTCTTTATTTCTACCGGATCGAGAGAAAATGTCTCGCCGGATTGTACCTGATATAAAGAAGAAGCGGTAAGTAAGGGGATTTCCAATCGTACACCGGTCGAGGTGGCATCACCGTTGTTTTTAACCGTGATTTTCGTGACAAACCTGTATTCTCTGGCTGCCCCCAGACGGAACGGGTTAGCCGGGGCAATCTTTTCTTCAACAGGAGCTGGTACCGTTTCTGCTACAGCCACTGCTACAACAGCTGGCTTTTCCGGCATATCCGGAACCTGGACTGCAACAACCGGCGCTACTACAGGAGCCGCCTCTTTTTTCTTAATAACTGGCGCGGCCTCAGTTATCGGCTCAGGTTGTACCGGCTCTTCTACTTTTTCTTCAGTTTGTTCATCAGTGGTAACTTGTGCAATTACTGCAACAGGCTTGTCCACTTCCTTAAAATGCTCGTCAGTTACGGTCGGTTCCATCGTTTGAGCCGGGACGCGTTGCTGCATGGCCCAGGCGCTGCCCCCCAGCAGCATACCAATTACCAGTATGGCAATAACAACTCTCCATAAACCTTTCTTCATCTTTCTTCCCCCGTTTCCGGAGGGGTCCTGCGACAGCCGAACAAAAAAGCTTCAGCCGGATGCTGAAGCTAAATAAAAAACTCCTGCTCTTCGGCGACCTGGCGATCGTAGGCTATTGCCCTTAGACCCATGGCTTTGCGTCCCTGCCTTTCAGCAGGTTTGCCTTTGTCGGAAAGGAGACCCCATTCCGCATATTAAATTGCTAATCCCAAATGCCTATACGTTAGCATAATATTCCATCTGTTACTTACTACAATAAACGTTTATCATCAATGGGTCAAGCACATTTTTTTACCAAACAAGCACCCTGATTGCCTTACTAAGTGTATTTATGAGTTTATGTTTAAATTCCTCACTATCTCGTCATTTTTCACCTTATTAATTCATTTTTGGTTATACAGCCTACATTTTTTGCTTTAAATCTTTATTAATGAAAAATAACAGTTCAAAAGTGGGCAGGAAAAGTCTCTCCCATTGACGAAAACAAGTAATTAATAGTATCTTGACTCATTAACGTCATATATTTACAGGAGGTTATATATGTTAAAACGATTAGGTTTTCTTTTGTTGCTGTTACTATTTGTTTTTATTGTTTCCGGATGTGGTAGCAAACCGGCACAGCCGGTGGATCCACCGGGGCAGGAAGAACCAGTTCTTGCGGAAGCGGAATTGCTGATTAATTCAAGGTGTTCTCAGTGCCATGGAGTAAATCAGGTTTACCGGATGAAGAGAAAAGATGCCTGGCCCGGTATTGTCGACAGAATGATGAGCAAATCATCCGGTTTGCTGGATGACCAGGAATATGAACTTGTGGTTGAATTTCTTCAGGAAAACTACGGAAATTAATTTGCTTAAGCCAGGCATTTTTGCCTGGTTTTTTTGTGCTTTGAAGGAACTGAAAGAGCACGCTTTTCTTGTCTAATGAATTTTAATGTTATATTAATCACAGACTAAATTTCATATGATAACATTTTAAATAGAACCAAAAGAAACTTAGCAATTGGTGACGTACATCACAGCAACAGTAATGGGGAACGGATAAAATGGTATTAATAAAAGTAATAAAATTCTAGGGAGGTCGATGTTTTTGAGTATGTACTGTAATCAGTGTGAACAAACCGCCAAAGGGATTGGCTGCACAACCCACGGGGTCTGCGGAAAAGATGTAGACGTTGCAGCATTGCAGGATCTGTTAATCCATGCAGTAATGGGTTTATCGCTTTACGCACAGGAAGGGCGCAAAGTTGGCTTAGTTGATGGCAAGGTAAATCTCTTCACTGCCCAAGGGATTTTTGCAACCCTAACGAATGTGGATTTTGATCCTGCCCGCTTTCAAAGTCTTATTAATGAAACAGTGTCACTGCGGGACGAATTAAAAGGAAAAGTAGAGAATGCCGGTGGTAATGTCAACTTTGAAGCCGCTGCCGCCAACTTTACCCCCGCATCTGACGTTGCCGGTTTGGTAGAGCAAGGCAAGAAAGTAAGCCTCGACTCCGACAAGGAGACGGACGCCAATACCCAGTCACTACAGCAAATTCTTCTGTACGGAATTAAAGGGGTTGCTGCTTACACAGACCATGCCCGTATTATGGGCCAGGAAGACGACACAGTTTACGCCTTTATACATGAGGCATTGGCCTCACTTACAAGAAAAGATATTCCCATGAACGACTGGTTAGGGCTGGTACTGAAATGCGGCGAAATGAACTTCCGCGCTATGGAACTGCTGGATGCCGGCAACACGGGGACATACGGTCATCCTGTACCGACAAAAGTTCCATTGGGCCATAGAAAGGGCAAATGTATCCTGGTGTCCGGTCATGACCTGAAAGACTTGGCCGAACTTCTGGAACAAACCGAAGGTAAAGGGATTGACATCTACACCCATGGTGAAATGCTACCGACCCATGGCTATCCGGAACTGAAGAAATATAAGCACTTCTACGGCCACTTTGGAACCGCCTGGCAGAACCAGCAAAAAGAATTTGCCACCTTCCCCGGCGCCATTCTTATGACCACAAACTGCATTCAAAAGCCACAGGCAAACTATGCTGATCATATCTTTACCACAGGTCTTGTTGGCTGGCCCGGAGTTCACCATGTGGAAAACGGCAACTTTGGTCCTGTGATTGAAAAAGCTTTGGCCCTACCTGGTTTTGAAGCCGAGACCGAGCAAGGGAGCGTCATGGTAGGCTTTGCCCGCAATGCCGTTATGGGAGTAGCACCAAAGGTGATTGATGCTGTAAAATCCGGGGCGATTAAACACTTCTTCCTGGTCGGCGGTTGCGACGGTGCCAAACCCGGTCGGAACTATTACAGCGAATTCGTGGAGAAAGCTCCGAAGGATACCGTAATCCTTACTCTTGCCTGCGGTAAGTTCCGTTTCTTCGATAAGCAGCTCGGCGATATCGGAGGAATTCCCCGTTTGCTTGATGTGGGACAGTGCAACGATGCCTATTCCGCAATTCAAATTGCAGTGGCACTGGCTAACGCTTTTGAAGTCTCTGTCAACGATCTTCCGTTAACACTGATTCTCTCTTGGTACGAACAAAAAGCGGTGGCAATCCTGCTTACCCTGCTCCACCTGGGAATCAAGGGTATTTTCATCGGACCCAGCCTCCCCGCTTTCATCACTCCGGATGTCATGAACATCCTGGTGGAAAATTTCAACATCCGGCCTATCTCCACGCCGGAAAAAGATATGGAGATCATCTTCGGATAATCCTTAATCAAAACGAGAGCCTCAACAGCGGCTCTCGTTTTTTGTCGGTGGCGGAGCCGCACTTCTTTTTCTGATAGTCTTAGCGTTCCTCAAAAGAAGGTAATGTGCACGCCACCGTATCCTGACAGGTTAAAATACCTCACATTTTTTTCTTTCTTGCTATTATCCTACAACTTTCTTGCCATTCTTAAAAACGGTTTCCACTAAATTAATGCCGTAGTGGTACGGAATGTAATTGTAATTTGGCGCATCCATAATCAGAATATCAGCCTTCTTGCCGACCTCAAGGCTTCCTACAAGGTGACCACGGTCAATGGCATACGCCGCATTAATTGTGGCAGCCGTTAATGCTTCAGCTGGTTTCATTTTCATCCCCAGACAGGCAAGCGAAAGAATCAGGGCCATGGCCTGGGTTGGCGAAGAACCAGGATTGCTGTCAGTGGAGAGTGCGACTGGCACACCTGCTTCAATCAATCGCCTCGCAGGGGCAAACTTGTCTTTCATCAGGAAAAAGGCTGTGCCGGGTAATAACACCGCCACAATTTTCGCTTCTGCCATCTTCTTAATACCTTGATTAGAAATCTGCAGCAAGTGATCCGCGGATACCGCACCCACCTCTGCCGCCAATTCCGCGCCGCCGCAGGAGACAATTTCATCAGCATGAATTTTGGGCTTCAGCCCGTGCTGTTTTCCAGCCTCCAGGATTTTACGGGACTGTTCAATGGTAAACACTGTGTTTTCACAGAATACATCGCAAAATTCCGCCAGTCCTTCTGCGGCAACCTTCGGTATCAATTCTCCCACAATCAGGTCGACATATTCTTCACGTCTCCCCGCAAATTCGGGAGGAAAGGCATGGGCTCCGAGAAAGGTATGCACCACATCCACCGGGTGTGTATTGTCAAGGCTGTGTGCAACACGAAGCTGTTTTAGCTCCGTCTCCATATCAAGGCCGTAACCGCTTTTGGCCTCCACAGTACCCACACCGGCACACAAAAAATGATCCAACAACTTGAGGCCTTTTTGTAATAATTCAGCCTCGGATGCCTGTCGGGTGGCTTTGACAGTAGACAGAATACCACCACCGGCCGCCAAGATATCCAGATACTCGGCTCCGTCGAGGCGTAATAGAAATTCCCCCTCGCGGGAGCCGCCGCAGACCAGATGGGTATGGGGATCCACAAAACAGGGCATCACCACTTTGCCATGTGCAGAGACAACTTGGGCGCCGGGAAGCAGCGCCACGTTCTTCACCACTTCACTGGTTTTTCCAACTGCCACAATTTTTCCGTCCCGTGCTGCCAGAGCGCCGTCCTCGACCAGCGAAAGGTTACTCATTTCACTGCCGGTTCTGGGCCCGTCCAGTCCGGAGAATGTCAGAAGCTGGGCCGCACCCGTTATAAGCAGATCAGCAGAAAGCTGCATCATTTACCGCTCATCTCCCAAGCAATTTTATTTTCGGTAACCTGGTCGGCGGAAAAAGAAGGAAGCTGGAGATAGTATCGTGCCGCTTCCAAGAGGTAATCCTGTGGACAAAGGCCAACGATCTCCGTGTCCGTAATCTTGGCACCGTAGCGTGCCGCCTCCGCCTTGATCAGTTCCACAACTCTGTAAATCGGCGTTTCTTCGCAGTTAACCAGATTCATAGAAACCTGAACTTGGTTCCGGTCCTGTAGGAATAACCCAATTGCCCGTACATTTTTTAGCCCCCCGGTTTTTTCCCTGACTGCGTTGGCAATTTTTCTGGCTATTTTTACATCGGAAATATCAAAGTTGACATTGTAGGCCACCAGAGGGCGACGTGCCCCTACCGCAACCGCCCCGGCTGTGGGGTGCATTTGTTGCGGACCAAAGTCCGGGGCCCTCTCATCTTTCTTAATAAATTCCTTCAATCCTTCATATTCCCCACTGCGCACGTTAGCCAGATTTTTTCGTTCCGGCGAGGTGGCCGCTTCTTCATAAAGATAAACCGGGATTTTCAGTTCATCCCCGATTCGTCTGCCAACACTGCGGGCCAGTTCCACACACTGAGTCATATCTATGCCTTGTACCGGTATAAAAGGAATCACATCGGTGGCACCCATACGTGGGTGCCCGCCCCTATGTTGCTCCATGTTAATCAACCGGGCAGCTCTTTCTGTCAGGCGAAACGCAGCTTCTCCCACGGCCTGAGGCGCTCCTCCGAACGTAAGGACAGCACGGTTATGGTCGTAGTCATACGAAGTATCAAGAACACTGACGCCGGGCGTATTGCGTACCGTCAGGACAATATCTTCAATTACTTCTTTGCGGCGCCCTTCACTAAAATTAACAGCGCTTTGCACAATGGGCTGCATCAACTACTCCCCTTTCAGCATACCTGACACAACAGATGCATTTCCGCTACTCAGGCCTGCCCCCCGTGTTTTTATGTGTTCTGTTCTCTCCGTGATCTCTTTGACCAGAGCAGTATCTTTAAGTGATAAAAGATTAATTTCCACGTTGTATACGGCCCCTTGCAAACCGGCCCAAGCCTGCAGGTTGGCAACGCCGATGTCCGTAATGGCTGAGTTATTTCCTTTCCCTGCCACAGTCTTAATCATCTCTAGAATTTCCAGGCAGGCGTCAGCTACACCCAGGGGCACCCGGGCAGCTTTCTCAAAAGCCTGTTGTATGGCTTCCAGCCTGGCTTTCTTTTGTTCTTCCAATTCTTTAGGTAATCTATAGGCTGCTACCACAGCATTGAATGCGGCCGTATCCCGCTCAATATCAGACATCAGGCTGACCATTAGCCTGTCAGCCACTTGCATGACGGCTTCCACCTGTTCCTGCACATCATCCAGTCCCTTTTTACCCTGGGACAGACGGCAGTACATGGAAAGAAGGGCCGCTGCCTGGGCGCCTGCTAATGCGGACACACTTCCACCTCCCGGGGCCGGTTCAATTGATGCTACCTGTAAAGTAAATTCTTGCAGTGTGAGGTTTTCCATAAGATCCTCCTTTGCGTCGGCATGATTATTCTGACGGGAACACTTTGCCCACCAGTCCTTTAATTAGCTCTTCCTTTGGAATATACGGAAGCGTAATATGGTCAGTATCTTTATTGCTGCGGTTGTATTCCATACTGGTGGTAATTGAGTTTTCATTGCGGGCCCACGCCCTTCGTGCTACACCGCCCATTACATCCCAGGGCATTGACATTTTCAGGATGGTATCGACACGCTCACTGCCGTCCAGTACCATGCCAAAACCACCGTTAATGGCTTTGCCAATCCCCACACCTCCGCCATTGTGCAGTGCCACTAAACTCATGCCACGTGCTGCGTTGCCGGCAAAGCACTGTGTGGCCATATCCGCCATTACATTGCTGCCGTCTTTAATATTGGCGGTCTCCCGGAACGGTGAATCGGTACCGCTTGTATCATGGTGGTCTCTTCCTAACATAATGGGTCCGACCTCGCCGTTTCGTACCATCTCATTGAAGCGAAGCGCTATCTTTGTCCGCCCCATTGCATCCTGGTATAAAATGCGAGCCTGCGTCCCGACCACCAATTTATTCTTTTCTGCATCCCTGATCCAGACGTAATTGTCCCAGTCCTGGCCTCTCCGGTCCGGATCGATACAATCCATGGCCGCCCGGTCCGTTTTTCTCAGATCTTCCGGGTTGCCGCTAAGGCACACCCAGCGGAATGGCCCGTAGCCATAGTCGAAAAGTTCCGGCCCCATGATTTCCTCCACATATGAGGGGAAAATGAAGCCATCCTTCTCATCAATACTGTTTTTCGACACTTCCCGGACACCGGCATCAAAAACGGCTTTTAAAAATGCATTGCCATAGTCAAAAAAGTATGTTCCCCGTTCCACCAAGACTTGAATAAGTTCAAAGTGCCTTTTCAGCGAAACATCGACCAATTTGTTGAAGCGATTTCTGTCGGAGCGCAGCATTTTCGTACGTTCCTCAAACGTCAGGCCGTGAGGGCAGTAGCCCCCTTCATAAACGGCGTGGCATGATGTCTGATCCGTAAGCAGGTCAATTTTAACCTGATGCTCCACGGCGTAGGCAAGTAAATCGATGATGTTGCCATGGTAAGCTATGGAGACTGGCTTTCTGGCAGTTGCATACTCCTGTGCCCATCGGAAGACGTCTGTTAGATTTGATGAAACTTTGCTTACCCATCTCTGGTCATACCTAGTCTGAATTCTTGAGTAATCGACTTCCGCAATCACTCCAACGCCGTTGGCAATTTCAATGGCTTTTGACTGTGCACCGCTCATGCCGCCAAGGCCGGACGATACAAAAATAACACCTTTTAAATCCTCATCCTGCGCGATACCCAATTTCAGGCGGCCGGCATTTAAAAGTGTGTTAAAGGTGCCGTGGACGATACCCTGCGGCCCTATATACATCCAACCTCCGGCCGTCATCTGTCCATAATTGGCAACGCCCATTTGTTCTGCAATATCCCAATCCTTTGCATTGTCGAACATACCAATCATCAGTGCGTTTGTGATAATGACTCTGGGGCTGTCGGGCTTGGAGCGGAACAACCCCAGGGGGTGGCCCGATTCTATCACCAGTGTCTGATGATCCGTCATTTTTTCCAGATATTCTTTAAGCAGACGGTATTGCATCCAGTTCTGGCATACCTTGCCTGTCTCTCCGTACGTCACCAGTTCATATGGATAGAGTGCCACGTCAAAATCCAGATTGTTGTCAATCATCACCTGGAACGCTTTCCCCTCAATACAATTCCCCTTGTATTCGTTGATCGGTTTTCCCTGAATCCTACCCGCCGGCCTGAAACGGTACCCGTAAATCCTTCCCCTCGTAAGCAGTTCGTCTAAAAATTCCGGAGCAAGCACATCATGCAACTCTTCGGGCACATAACGAAGGGCGTTCTTAAGTGCAATCTCCGTTTGCTGCCTGGTCAGTGAAAAACCCCTGTGGGGTGCCCGCCGGACCCCCGCAATAAACTCAGGCATCTCAGGTAGTTGATTATCCAGTTTAACCGTCATCGCAGACTCTATATCTTTGTTGTTTAACAAATAGGTCTCCCCCTTGCATCCCGTAAAAGGTCAGTTTGTTTCCTGGCCAATATTCAAACCTGCTCTGGCAATATCACCACAGCTAACAAGGTCAGCAATCTTATTAATATCCGGATACAAAATACGATCTTTATCCACTCTCCTAACATGCTCACGAATTAGGCAGAATGTTTTTTCTGTTCCCTGGCCCAACCGGCAGGGAAGGTAAAATTCAAAAGCCTGTGCGGCACAAAGAAGCTCGATGGCCAGCACATTTGTGACGTTTTTAATAATACTGCCGGCCTTGCGCGCCGCAATCGTCCCCATACTAACATGGTCTTCCTGAGATGCGGATGTGGGTATAGAATCGACACTGGCCGGTGAAGCAAGAATCTTATTCTCTGATACTAGTGCCGCCGTTGTGTATTGCACTATCATACAGCCGGAGTTCAGGCCCCCATTTTCAATCAGAAAAGGTGGCAGTTCCGGCATTTCGGAAGCCAGCAATTGTGAATTGCGGCAGTTAGAGATATTCGCTACCTCCGAGAGAGCTATCCCTAAGAAATCCATGGCCAATGCTACAGGTTGCCCGTGAAAATTCCCAGCAGAAATAACCTTTCCTAAAGCAGGAAAGATAAGTGGGTTATCGGTTGCCGAGTTGAGCTCGATTTCCACAACCCCGCGCACATATGCAACTGCGTCCCGCGATGCGCCGTGTACCTGGGGGGTACAACGCAGGCTGTAGGGGTCCTGGATACGAAACCTGCCTGCAGGGGAAATCAAGTCACTGCCTTTCAGTACATTGCGCAGATTGGCTGCAGAGGTAATCTGCCCGGGATGGGGCCTGACGTAATTGACTGCCTCATCAAAAGCACTGTCAATGCCACGCAGAGCCTCTATAGTCATGGCAGCCGCAATATCCGCGGTATCAAGTAATACCTCACTGTCATAAACGGCCAGTGCCGCAATGCCTGTCATCACAGAAGTACCGTTAATCAATGCCAGCCCTTCTTTGGCACTCAGCTCTACAGGGTTTATTCCGGCCTCGTGCATTGCTTGGCTGCCCTGCATGTGCACCCCCCTGTAGACCGCTTCGCCTTCACCAATCAGGGGCAACGTCATATGTGACAGGGGAACAAGGTCTCCGCTGGCACCTACAGATCCCTGTGACGGTATTACCGGATGAACTCCTTTATTAAGCATTTCGAGTAGCGTATGCAAAACTTCAGGGCGGATGCCGGAATTACCACGCACCAGAGTGTTGGCCCGTAACAGCATAATTGCCCTTACCGCCTCCTCGGACAATGGTTCACCCACACCGACGGAATGGCTACGAATTAAATTCTTCTGTAATTCAGTTGTCTCTTCTTTAGAAATCGTAACGTTGCTCAGTTTGCCAAAACCAGTCGTTACACCATACACGACCTCGCCTGTCTCAACCAGGCGGCAAACCATTTCCCGTGATTCGTTCATGGCTCCGATAGCTTCGGGAGCTATCTTTACTTTTGTTCCATGCCTGGAAACCAAAACAACATCTTCAATCGTAAGGTGCTTGCCATCGAGGGTCAACATCATACTTTTCCTCCAGTAGCCAGAATTGGCCGGCGTTTGGCAAACCCTCTAATGACTAATTACTATGGGTTGCAATTATTTTTTTTTACAGGTGATTGATACCCAAGCCTATAACTTCGTGTTCAAATCCTTTGATAGGTGCACCGATTGTGCCAAAGAGCACAACGGCTATCCACGTACCGTCGTTTGATTCACCCAGAATCCTTTCCCCTTTAACTATCGAAAAGCTAAGGCCTGCGGTCCTCAACAAAGTTCCCAGGGCAAGCTGTCCGCGGCAAACACCACTTAATGCTTCCAGCGTTGCGTGGTAAAGGCAGTGTTCATCCCGATAGTTATTGGAAACAATGTCGTTTCGCTTGGCCGTAGTTTCAACGGCGGCAATTACTTTCTCCAGATTCATGGAGCCAACTTTACCTCTAACCGCCGTATAACCGTCTTTCTTCATTTGGTCCAACATGTGCTGGATACTTTCTTCGTCTTCCAAGACTAAACGCAAAGCCAATTGCCCAAGAGTCTTCATTGTTATATCCTCTCAATCTCTTCATTCTTTTTGTAAACAAAAAAAGCGCTGTCTAACACCGAACGGTTAGGACGCACCCTCTAATGACTAGTTTCTTGGGTCACGCAATTATTATGTTTACATCACTATCAATATATTTCTTTTTGTATATTCTATTCTAAATACTCAAAATCCTTCCTTGTGGGGTAAATATTTTTTAGAAGAAGCGCCCCTTCTAATGGGATGCATTTGCAGAGCTTTCATTCATAATGAAAACTCATATTGTATTGGATTTGTATTTGATTTCGCCTTAAGGCACGCCACCCTATGCATCAAAAATGGTTGTGGCCATTTCTCGTAGCATCGACAACCCTTTAATCTCTCCGGCATACATCGGTACTTCCAACTGTGCAGCACCGGGAAATCGCCCGCTTAATTCAGCCAAATATTTCAACTGCATATTACGGCGGTGTCCTGTAGGCGCGGTGTCAAAAACAATGACGTCAAAGTCAGACTCCGTCATATAGCCGACAAACTTCTGAAATGCCGCCATCTCTTCCGTGCACGGGGAGTTCAGTTCTTCCTCCATGGCCATAACCGTACACGCGTCAAATTTTTCCCTGGCCTCGGCAAGCACCGCTTCCTTATACTCCATCGTCGCCTTTTTCGGGCAGCACATCGGCGGCTCGAAAAATTCGATTTTCATGCTATGCTCCTTTCCAGCATTTATGGACAGGTAAACGGCAGTAGCGCCGCTTACCTGTCTATAATCTGCATCCTGTTCATCATTTAATCTTTATTTGTGCCGTATTCGTTATGAACTTTCGCCGACAACGCTTACTGCCTTAGCCGGGAACCAGTGTTTCGTTGCCAGACAAATACGTACCAGCATCAGCATTACAGGCACCTCAATTAATACACCCACCACCGTAGCCAGCGCTGCGCCGGACTCCAGTCCGAATAGCATAACCGCCACAGCGATAGCGACTTCAAAATGGTTGCTGGCGCCAATCATCGCTGTAGGGGCGGCGTCTTCGTAAGCAACTTTTGCTCCTTTTGCTATCCCGTAACCGATAAAGAAAATAAGCATCGTCTGGATAAACAGCGGAACAGCAATCAGCAGAATAACCAGCGGCATATCGATAATCACTCTGCCCTGCAGAATAAAGAGTGTAATCAGGGTGACCAGCAGCGCTGTAATCGAAATTTTACCCATGTAGCGCAAAAAGGACGCCTCGTACCATTCAATGCCTCTGGATCTAATCAATTGCGTACGGGTTATATACCCGGCCACCAAAGGCAGTCCCACATAAAAACCGACGGAAAGCATAATCGTCATAAATGGCACCGGTACTTCTGCCACACTGAGCAACACGGTGCCCAGCGGCGCGTAAAGAAACAGCATCGTCAGGGAGTTTATGGCCACCATCACCAGCGTATGCCCCATATTTCCTTTGGCCAGATAGCTCCACACCAGCACCATGGCGGTACACGGCGCAACCCCTAACAAAATCATCCCGGCTATATATTCCGTCCCGGCATCAAAAGGAATAATTCCGCTCCAGACCACCCGCATAAAAAACCAGGCCAGGAAGGCCATAGAAAACGGCTTAATCGCCCAGTTAACCACCAGAGTGATAATTACTGGTTTTGGCGCTTTGATAGCATCCACCACTGTCTGGAAATCAATTTGTACCATAATAGGGTAAATCATAAAAAAGAGTAAAATGCCAATAGGAATAGATACATTGTATACTTGCATACGGTCAAGCACTGCTGCCATATCAGGGAACACATAGCCCAATGCTGTTCCCACGGCCATGCAGATTAACACCCACAGTGTCAGATAACGCTCAAAAACCCCCAGCGAACGTGCTTTTTTTGCCTGTTGTTCGATACTCAATTCCGCAACCTCCTAATAACTTCATTTCATTATTTTCTTCTCTTCACATGTCAGGCAAAAACTAACATCATCCAAACCCTTTTCTCCCTCAACCGATACTGGCAGGGCTGTCAGGGCAGTTAGCATTTCAGCATAATTGTCCTCGTTTAGAGAATAAAAAATCCATTTGCCCTGTCTTGTGTCACTTACCACCCCTGCCTCACGTAATATTTTTAAGTGGTGAGACACTGCCGGCTGGGTAAGTTCAACCAGGGACTCCAACTCACAGACACATATACTGCGCCTACCTAACAGCTTAATAATCTGCATCCTTTTCTCATCGGCCAGTGCTTTCAGGAATTTTGCCAACCGCCAAGAATCCACCGCTGCACCGCCCCCTTTCACCCCATAGGATTCCAAAGTCACCTTACCCAATACATCTCCCCCTCTTTATATATCTATATATGTAATTATGTTTATATGTTATCATAAAAAAATAGAGCTGTAAAGGTCTTTGCTTCGCCGCAGTAGCGGTACAGACAGGGTAGCCAAGCGCCATAGGACAGTAAGGGCCGATAAACCAGGCAGGTATGTGTAAAAATAATTAAAAAGACGGTTGTATTTGTCACGCACGATATTCAGGAAGCCATGAAAATGGGTGATAAAGTGGCGCTGATGCGCGACGGTCAACTTGTCCAGGCAGGAAAACCGGCTGATTTATTCACTTGTCCCAAAGAACCCTTTGTAACCGATTTTATCGGCGGTAGTGACTTTTTCAAACTGCTGGGCATTATTATGGTCAAAGAAGTTATGACCCCTCCGGGCAAACCTGAAGCCAAGAAAAACAGGCCTTACCTCTTCCCCCAGATGTCGCTGGCCGATGCGCTTCGGGTTATGTTTGCGCATGACATGACAGAAATGGATGTACGGGGCAAAGAAGGTACCGCCGTGGGTCTGGTCCGACTGGATGTGCATAAATACATGTTATCTGCAAAACATACTATTGAGGTGAAGAAGTAGTGAAAGATTCAATAGTACAGATTACAATTGTAGGCTCGATTGGCGGGATACTTTTAAATGGAATCATGCTTCTGCTTTTACAGCTTGGAATTCCCGCACCCAGGCCGTGGGCTGTTGCAGCAGATTCTTTTTTACAAGCTCCATTAGTAAATACAGTAGCCGGAACAGTTCTCGGCTTATTGAGTACAGTTGCATTAAGTATAGCCACTGCCTTTCTCATTCTGCTGGTACTAAACTACACAGGGGATGACTTTGCCATCCTGAAAGGAATCATAGTGATAGACGCCTTCGTTTTTGCCACCATGGGGCTGTTTATGCCACTCTTAAATATTTATCCCAAGTTTCAGGTCATGCCGCTTACCAACTTGGTCGCCTTCACTGTAATGACCGTGGTCGGCGCTGTAATGGCTGCTGTTCTGGCATGGCTCCGTACGGCAACTAAAAGAAAAGTGCCTAACTAATTCAGGCAACAGTATTATAATCTGTAGAAGCAGGTCAAGTCCTCACCATAGACTGTAATTTTCTTATCCCCTCTGCTCTGCAAAATGCCATCCACGGAGGAAATTACAAAGATATTCGCGCCCAGGTTATTTTTGAAGCTGCCAATGGGCCTACCTGCCCGTTAATTGAGCCCGAGCTTGCCAGGCGTGGTGTGGTCATCTTGCCTGACATTCTGGTGAACAGCGGCGGTGTCACCGTCTCTTAAATAGTAAGGAGCCTATTGTGATGCGAGATTTACTGGTAAATACTCCGTTAACAACAACAGCCGGCACAATATGTGCCGGCTATTGTTGTTAACGCCCCATCTGACAGATGATGACATATTAATACCTCAAAAGAAGTTTCCAATAGCTCCACAGAAGTAGGAAAAAGCTAAATATAACCAACCCCGCCCATGTTAGAACATTTACATACAAAGGGTGTGTAACCATTGTAATTGCTATTGCCATAACGGCAAACACAGACCAGATTATCTTCAAATTCAGCATGCCCTGAAACCTTTCGACGGAGCCATTCCTGCCCAAGAACGATTCCGTTCCAATGCCAAAAAGGGCAGCCGCTACCAAGCGGGTTGCTAGTGGATCAACATTTGGCCAGCCCACAATACCAAGTACAGTCTCCGGTATAAAAAAAAGCGGGATTGCAAAGGTGATATCCACAACAAAATGGATAATAAACCACAAGCGCAGTCCATTCGGCACTGTTAAAGCATTTGTTTTACTCTTTGCAGACAACATAATCGTCCTTTTCTTCCCTGCTTAGTTAGGCCGGTATATCTCAATTTCAGGTAGTTGAGAACTCAGCACAAACCAAAACATATATGCAACCGGTGGGCTGTCGTCTGAATCGGCATAGCTGACTGTAACACTGTTACTTCTGCCGGCATGTTGCAGGTGCACCACACGGCCTCCCAGTTCATCGTCCAAAATGCCCTGTGCCTGAGCAGCCACATCACTGACAGCATAGGCCCTGGCCTCATTATTTGCAAAAACGACAACCATCATTTCCTTATCTGTAAATCCTGCAGGCCTGTCAGTATTTTTATCAACAGGGAACATCAATTTGTCCGTGGCAAAATAACTTGCATACGGATCCCCGCCGTAGTTACGCGTAAAGCCTGTACGGTCAGATATGACAGTGGTTTCAGGATAATCCTGCAACCACTCTTCCCAACTTACCAGTTGCGATGAAAGCAGTTCAAACATCAAATCATCCCTGGCGGCAGGTCCGGTTACAGCCCGCATCTGCGCCTGGCTCCAAAGGCTTTCAACACTTGTATCCTGCTGCCGGTCATACATGAGTACATTGGACTGCCATAGTAAGCCGCTGACTCCAAATTCCCGAATCTCCCCTCCTACCTCACGGTTAAAAACCAAACCGGAGTTGCAAAGAGGGCAATACGTAACTGCAAAAGAATGGCCAGCCAACTCATCATTGACGATTTCGTGCCACATCAGTATTTTAAGCGGGTAGGCTCTGGCTTCACCGTCCATTGCCACCCCAATAACCAAATCTTTCGGTGACAGATAGCCAGCTTCGCCGGCAGAGAGCACTTCAGGAGAAGTGATAGCTGGTATCCCGTCTTTTGGCGGCCCTCCTGCCTTTATTTCTTCCACAGGTATCAGGCTAAAGCTTACATCAAAGCCCAAGATGCTTTCCCTTGGCAATACGACCTGACCTCCTTCCTTTTGTCCGATGTTGCAACCGGCTAAGAAAAGAGACAGTATAATCACTGTGCCAACAGCCGGCTTAATTATATTCTGTCTAAATTTCATTATCATACCCCCGGTGCATTCAAAGTGCTTTCTGTAGTAATTATACCTTAGTTGCTATTAATTATCAATGTTATCTAGGAATGACTCGAGATACCAATGATAACAGGAACATGAATACCGAATTACACTACAGAAGATAATATGATTAGTTCTCTACTAAATTCCATTGCATCATCACAACTGAGCAAAAGGTGTGAAAATTTTGAGATTGCTTTTCCCGTTTAATAAAAAAGAAAAACTAGAGAAAACTGAGAACCTTAATACTTACGTTATTGATTCGATTAACGGGAAACAAAACTGGTGGTATGTAGCGTATTATGATGGAGGGTGGCCTGAAAAAAATGTTTTTCAGAATGGACCATTTTCCATATAAGGATGGAATGCATATTACATTTTATCAGACTACTGCCGTGGATATAAAAAAGATTCATGAGAATTTCAACACTGAAACACAAAACAGGCAAAAGAACAATGGAGTTGTAGTGCCGGATGTGCTAATAAGAGGTAAACGCTCCCGGGCAACATTTGAAAATGTAGAAATCCTGCCGCATAATACACGCAATGATCTTTTCCGCGACGGGGTAATCACAGCACTTGACGTAATTTTATCGCTGGCTGACAAAAAAAAAATTGACATACGGATTGAAATGGCGTGAATCATTGGGTGCCGCAAGGATAGTAAACAGTTATTGGGTCGAAAAAATAAATGATGAGCAGAGCTACCGGACGTGCGGCTTTGTGTATGAGGAGGGTTTTAGGGCCTTTCGGTATGGTCGCGGGAACCACATACATCTTCCGTCTGACATCAGAATTATCAATGCACCTGAGTATATGGAATGGTTCTGGATTTGCCTGTAACATTACTTCCAAGTAAAAAGGGGTTGTTGACAATGAATCCTGTGCTAATTATTTGGGTGTTCTTTATCCTATCCGCTTTTTTACCGATGATCAAACAGCGTCGTCTCGACTCAAATCGCTTGAAGCTATTGCGTTATTTACAGGGAAAGCGGGGTTCTCGGGTTATCACGTTAATTCACAGACAGGAGCACTTAAGTTTTTTAGGCATCCCCCTAACACGGTTTATTAATATCGAGGATTCAGAATTGATTCTACGGGCGATTCGTTTGACACCAGACCATGTACCCATAGATCTAATTCTTCATACTCCGGGGGGGCTTGTCCTGGCATCCGAGCAGATTTCAACGGCGTTACAAAAACATCCGGCCAAAGTTACGGTCTTTGTTCCCCATTACGCTATGTCGGGCGGCACGATGATTGCTCTGGCAGCCGATGAAATCGTCATGGATGATAATGCCGTACTTGGACCGGTGGATCCCCAGATCGGCAGTTTTCCAGCGGCATCGATTATCAGTACGGTTGAGCAAAAAAGCAGGGACGAAGTGGATGACCAAACACTGATTCTCGCCGATATTGCCAAAAAGGCGTTAATACAGGTTGAAGAGACAATCTTTCTTTTATTGAAAAAACACTTGAACGAGGAGAACGCCCACAAGACTGCCAAATTGCTCAGCCAGGGGAAATGGACACATGATTATCCAATACGCAGTGATATGCTGCGAGACTTTGGGCTGAAGGTCTCTACGGACGTACCCCTGGAAATTTACAGCCTAATGGATTTATATCCACAGCCTCCGCAAAGAAGGCCCTCTGTACAATACATTCCGCTTCCAGCGGAAACCAGTGATAAGCGCAGGTAAGTGCAGAATGACTCCTTATGCATACCTCCATTATTACAAGTTTAAATACATGTATGTTTATCTCTAAACCCGTGCGATGGCTCGGGACTTTTTTATTCTTTCAGTGACTGAGGTTATGAGTAATATTTTTCTTTGACTTTCTGCAAGTCAGCGTTTAGCCTGAAAGCAATCAGTGCATACGAAATCAGATACAGAGTACGCCATGGGCTTTCCTTGTCAAACTTGCGGCCGCTGGTAATGACCGGTCCCGGAAGTAGCATAGTCTTACCCAACGTTTTCAGGCGGCGTGAAAAGTCCACATCCGTCATAATGGGCAGGTGGGTAAAACCGTTTAGTTCCTGAAAAGTATGGTTACGAACAAAGATGCCGCGGTCACCGAAATATGTGCCTGATATACGGCAATAAAGATTGCCCCCAACAGACAAGACGCGATAGAAAAACCGTTCGCCTTCCACAAACATGGTAAAAGCGCCGCCCATTACGTCGGATGGTAGCTGACGTAAGCGGGAAAGACAACTCGGGGAAAGGATGGAGTCGGCGTGAAGAAAAAGCAGCATTTCCCCGCCAGCAAGCGCCGCTCCGGCATTAAGCTGGCCTGCCAGATTGGGTGCCTCGTTTTTCACAATCATGTCCGTATACCGCCGTGCAATATCCAGGGTATGATCTGTACTGCCCCCGTCAGAAATAATTAGTTCGCACGGTTCCTGCTGGTTTCGCACATGTTCCAGGCATAATGGCAAAAGCTTTTCCTCATTATACGTAGGCACAATAACCGAAATCATCGCCTAAACATCCGAAACAGTTGTTTTGCCCAGGGATGGGCGGCCCAGCCGGCAAACCATTCATCTGCCGCACGCTGTCCGGCCAGCCCCAGTGTGGGATAGACATGGGCGGTCAGGCCGATATCATGCAGTCGCAGACCCTTACGACGTGCCAGCACAAATTCGTTGATCAATTCACCGGCCCGGGGACCCAGGATATGAACACCCAGTAGCTTGCCCAAGGGAGAGGAGAGTATTTTAACCCGGCCATCGGTGGTTTCATCAGCAATTGCCCGGTCGTCGCCGGCAAACGGCTGGTAATAAACGCTGTATTTCAGGTTTTGTTCTTTGCACTCTTCTTCCGTCAGCCCCAGGTGAGCCAACTCCGGATCCGTGAATGTTGCCCAGGGAGCACCCTGGTAATCTGGTCGGCTGTTAAAGGGAAAGAGGGCGTTGCGGACCGCGGTTTTGGCTTCAATCTCGGCAATATGGGAGAAGCGCAGTCCACCGGTACAGTCGCCGGCAGCCCAGATGTTCGGGGCTGTTGTGCGCAGGTATTTATCTGTTTTAATCTGCTCCCGGCTGAACTCCACACCTGCCGCTTCCAGGTTCAGCCCTTCTGCATTAGCGGTCCGGCCCAGAGAGACCAGCAGATGTTCCCCGAAAAGGTTATCCGATCCGGCATTTACCCGCCAGCCGGTTTCTGTTTTCTCCACTTCCCGGACACGGGAGTTCAGGCGAATATCCAAGCCATCCTCTGCAAGTAATCCGGTGAGTTCACCGGCCAATTCCGCATCATCCCTGGGAAGGAGCCTGTCACGGGAGTGAATCAGCGTGACTTTTGTGCCCAGGCGATGAAAAGCCTGGGCCAGTTCGGTGCCAATGGGTCCGCCGCCAATCACCAGCAGAGATGCTGGCGGGGCAGGCAAATCCCAGACTTCCCGGTTGGTAAGATATCCGTCACGTAAGCCGGGAATATCAGGCCGCAGGGCGGATGAACCGGTGCAGAGTATAAATTTACCGGCCGTTATCGTTGTATCGGGTAATTCCAGTGTATTTCTGTTTTTAAAGGCAGAAGGCCCAAATAAAAGATCAACCTGATATCTTTTGAGCAAATTTCTCGCCTTGGAGCTTTTACTGGCTTTTTGTACCGTATCGAGGACATGCTCCATCACATTCCCGGGAATGTGTCCGGAACGATGGGCAAGGGAAGCGGCGGCTATCAACGCTTTAGACGGCACACAGCCTGTCCAGGAGCATTCTCCACCCAGACGGTCTATTTCCACCAATGCTGTGCGGGCGCCAAAAGCGCCGGCAGCCACAGCCGCAACCAGCCCGGCAGCACCGCCGCCCACGACAACGACATCATATGTTTTCACCGGCATCCGAATCATCCTTTGCCTTTTTTTTTATTTTAACATAAAATTAAAATAAAAAAGATTAACATTCCAGTAAGAAAACAGGGAGAGTAATATGGACTTTTATGATGCCGACATTTTTGAATCATTGGCCGGCCCTATCCACGGGTTTGATGTAGAATCTATCCAGCTTAATTTAGGCAGGCTCTGCAATCTTTCCTGCCACCACTGCCATCTGGAAGCTTCACCAAAGCGTATCGAAATTATGGGACGATCTGTTATGCAGGAAGTACTGCGCGTGCTTGAAAAAAGCGATATAACCCGTGTGGAACTCACAGGAGGAGCACCGGAGTTAAATCCATATTTTTGTGAGTTTGTAACGGAGCTGCGCGAACTTGGGTACATAGTCAAGGTGCGAACAAATCTGACAGCCATGCATGAGCCTGGCTTGGAAAACCTGCCCTCATTCTTGCGGGAAAAGGAAATCGGACTCGCCGCTTCCTTACCCTGTTATCTGGAGAAAAATGTGTCTAAGCAGCGCGGCAACGATGTTTTTGACAAAAGTATACAAGTGCTAAAGGTATTAAATAGTCTGGGCTATGGCTCAGACGGAGCCCCTGAACTGGAGTTGGTTTATAATCCCGGAGAAGCTGTGCTACCGGGAAATCAGGCCGACCTGGAAATTATCTACCGTAATGAGTTGTTTCAGCGCTACGGGATAGTATTCACCAGGCTACTCGTACTAACCAACATACCGGTAGGACGATTTGCCAGATTATTAAAATGTCAGGGCATGGCCCGTGATTACATGGATCTACTACGTTTCTCATTCAACATGAGAACACTTGACCGTCTGATGTGCCGCCGACAATTATCAGTCGACTGGGACGGCACTCTCTATGATTGTGATTTTAATTTGGCTTTAGGCAAAGTTATAGGGGGCGGTCCTACACATATATCTTCGTTTAGTAAAAGCGATCTGGCAAGAAGAAAGATTCAAACTGCAGCTCATTGCTTAGGCTGCACAGCAGGGGCCGGGTCATCATGTGGGGGAGCCCTAAAGGCTGACGTGTCATGAAACTGTTAGTATTTACCCGCTATCCTGAACCGGGCAAAGTAAAGACGCGTCTTGTATCCGCACTGGGAAATGAAGAGGCAAGCAGGCTACATCAAGAAATGACGGAACATACTGTAAACACACTAAGCAGTGCCGGCGCGGAACTCGAAATTTGGTTTGACGGCGGAGATGAAAAACGGATGAGAGCATGGCTTGGTGAGAATCTGCAATACAAACACCAGGATCAAGGAGATCTTGGCGAGAAGCTACAGGGTGCGTTTGCGGATGCATTTCATCGGCACAAGGGATGCGTTGCCGCCGTTGGATGTGACTGCCCCGACCTTACCGCCGGGCATATTCAGGACGCATTTAGCCGATTGAGTGAATGTGATGTCGTCTTAGGACCCGCAGTAGACGGGGGCTACTATTTAATTGGTATGCGCACTCTGCAGGCCAGTCTTTTTAACAATATCGACTGGGGAAGCGAACATGTGCTGCAGCAAACATTATCCATTGCGAAGAAACTCGGACTCAAAGTAGGCTTGCTGGAAAAACTAACTGACGTGGACCGGCCGGAAGATTTGTTTGCATGGATAAGAAGAAAAAATAAATACTAATAGGGCTGACAGTATGGCGTGGAATATGGAGATTGCATTTACATGGCAGAATAGGAGAATAAGCGCATGATTAAAATGAAAATCTATTCCGACTATATTTGACCTTATTGTTATATCGGCAAAGGTATTGTCGACAAACTAAAACTTCAATTTCCCATTGAAGACGAATGGTTAGGCCTGGAAATTCATCCGGAAACCCCACCCGAGGGACGGGACATGAGCCAGTTGTATCCTGCTCAAATGCAGGAACAACTCTTTAACCAGCTTAATTTAATGGGAAAGAACTATGGCATCCAGTTCAAGCCTAACGGTTGGCTGGCCAACAGTCGCCTGTCCTTACTTCTTAGTGAATATGCTAAAGAAGCCGGTGTCTTTGATAAGCTACACCAAAAGTTGTTCCAGGCATATTTTGAGGAAGGAATAGATATAGGCAACAGGGAAACCCTGCTGCAACTAGCCGAAAATATCGGCCTATCCAGAGGAGAAGCAGAGCAGTCCTGGCAAAACCAGATATGGCAACAGCGATTAGAAAAAATTTCTGCTGCCGCCCAGAAAGATGGAGTCACAGGAGTTCCTACTTTTATTATCAATGAGAAACATCGAATTACTGGAGCACAGCCTTACCAGACTTTCCAAGATAGCTTGCAAAAAATTATACTAACAGACTGTTAAGAAAGATTAACGTCAGGAACATAAATTCAAATTATAGAAAAATATAGAGGGATTTAAAGTCGAAGGAAAAATAAAGGTGGTTACAAATGAACAAAATTAAAGAGATATTTTTAGAAGTTATATATGCTGTTATGCCTATCACTTTATTTGTGATATTTTTACAGTTTACTCTGATGAGATTACCACTACATACGTTTCTGCAGTTTATTATAGGTGTCATTATGGTCACTCTAGGTTTATCTCTTTTTTTATTAGGAGTTCATATTGGCTTGTTGCCCATTGGTGAATTGATTGGTTCGTATTTACCGAAAACAGGAAAGGTATGGCTAGTAATATTTTTCGGTCTTATATTAGGATTTGTTATTACAGTTGCTGAGCCTGATGTTCGGGTGCTGGCCATTCAGGTAGATATGGTTTCCCAGGGAATAATATCAAAGAACATATTAATTTATGCAGTAGCACTAGGTGTTGCCATATCTGTTGGCTTTGCCATGCTACGAGTAATTTTAAATATACCAATTCATTATCTTTTAATTGCCGGCTATGCCCTGGTATTTACTTTAGCAGGTTTTACCCCTTCTCAATTTGTACCTATATCATTTGATGCGGGTGGGGTTACGACAGGGCCAATGACAGTGCCATTCATCTTAGCATTAGGTATAGGTGTTAGTTCAGTATTAGCTGGAAAACGTTCGTCCACCGACGGATTTGGGTTTGTAGCTCTAGCTTCAATTGGACCTATTATTGCTGTTCTTTTGTTAGGGGTGATTTACTTTTGAGTGGCATTCAAATATTTAGCGGGTTTAGTTATGTAGTAGCCGAAGTTTTTTTTGCACTGACTCCCTTGATAATTTTAGCTGTTGTCTTTCAGTTGTTTTTTGTAAAACTGCCTAAAGAAAAGTTATTTACTATTTTTATTGGACTCATTATTACATTCATAGGTTTATCACTTTTCCTTCAAGGTGTTAAAGTAGGGTTTCTACCAGTAGGAGAGGCAATGGGCGTTGCATTAGGCAGCAAATCATACAATTGGATTGTTATACCTGTTGGTTTTGTTCTGGGCTTTTTTGCTACCTTTGCTGAACCTGCGGTACGCGTTTTAAATAGTGAAGTGGAAAAAGCATCAAGTGGCTACATTCCACAACAAATTATGTTATATACATTATCCATTGGTGTTGGTTTTGCTGTGGCTGCATCTATGTTTAGAATATTGCTGGGATTACCCTTATGGTATTTTATTGTTCCTGGCTATTTATTGGCCCTGATTTTAATTAAGTTTTCGAATCGAACGTTTGTTGCTATCGCATTTGATTCTGGAGGTGTGGCTACGGGGCCAATGACAGTTACCTTTGTCATGGCTATAGCCATTGGTGTTGCCAGTTCAATAGAAGGCAGAGATCCATTGCTAGTTGGGTTTGGTATGATTGCATTAGTGGCACTTGCTCCAATATTATCCGTACTGCTTTTGGGAATACTCTATGGCAGAAAGGAGAAGGAAAATGAGCAACAAATTAACAAATTATAAGCTAATTGTAACTATTGTAACAAAAGGAATGGCGAAGAAGGTGGTTGCCAGTTCAAAGAAAGCCGGGGCTGAAGGAGGAACCACTTTATTAGGAAGAGGGACAGGTATTCACGAAGCGAAAAAGCTTTTGGGAATATGCATCGACCCTGAAAAAGAAATTATTCTGACACTCATTGATAGTAGTAAGGCCGATAGCGTGTTGTCAGCTATCGTAGATTCTGGCCATTTAAACTGCTCTTCCTGTGGGATTGCATTTGTGTTAGGTACCAAGCAAATTGCAGGAGTAGCTCATTTATTAGAGACTATGCAAAGGAGGAGTTTCGATGGAAAGTAAGTTTCAATATGATTTAATTGTAACAATAGTAAACAAAAATCAGGCAGACCTCGTAGTTGAAGCATCTAAGCAAGCGGGTGCCGAAGGTGGAACTATTCTTTTTGGCAGAGGTACTGGGATACATGAGCAGGCAAAATTATTTGGCATTACCATTGAACCAGAGAAAGAATTAATATTAACTTTAATTAAAAAAGAACTAACTGAAACCGTACTGGAGTCAATCGTTGCCAAAGCTGACCTGAACAAGCCAGGTAAAGGAATTGCATTTATTCTGGATGTAGAAAAAGTGGTGGGGATTAATCATTAATCCGACCAATAACCTTTCTTACGCAGAAACAATAGCAACTGTGCAATAAAGGCTAAAACGGGAAGTTCAATTAATGGGCCAATTACCAAGACAAGTGCAATCAATGGTCGGTGGGGGAAGGCAGAAATCGCAATAGCTAAAGATAACGGTGAATTCCGCGCAAGCGTTGTGAAGTTAAAGCAAACAACGTTTTCATAGGAAAACTTAAAAAGCCGTCCAGCGCCCTGTCCAATGAGAAAATTAATGGCAAAGAAAAGAACAATGGGTGGCAACAGCTTTAACAATAGTGTGGGGTTATTTACTAATGTTTCTCCCTGCGAAGCGAAGTCATGCAGTCTCCCCGTAATCATCTATTATGTATCAAAGTATACACACATTGATAATTGTTTTCAAGTAACATGAATTGATGTTACCCAACCTCAGCAGCATTCACACAAGTGACACTTTTTCGTTAAAATTAAGGTGTTCTTCGAACAATAAAAACCACGCGAGAATCTCTCGTGGTACTAGTTTATTTGGTGGAGATGAGGGTAATCGAACACTGACCTCTTGAATGCCATTTACATTAAGCCAGTGTTGTGAAGATAGGATAAGGTGTACAAAGCGTTATGCCGTAAGGGTTCTTAACACTCACTATGTTCTGTTATCCTACCATAAGTTATCGTGTATTTCGAAGTACAAGGCGAGTACAAGGCGAAATGGATCTCGCCTTGTACTCTATTTACCACGCCGTGCTAATTAAGCAGCGAGAGCGTAATTATCGTTGGCAGTTAAGCCTTTTCCACGTTGTTGACCGGGTCATGGGCCCGGTTTTTAATTATTCTTTTGCATATTGCGGCAAATTAGCGGCAATGATATAATATAAATAGAAGTATTTTATTAGGAGGTTTACTCGACATGGCATATGATCCAAAGTATACAATTACAATTAATATAGCTAATAACCTTATGGCTATACAAGAGGCATCAACTTTAATATCACAGTTACCGTTACCTACACATATTTTACATGAGCTTAAACATGACTCATTAGTTGAAACGATACTATATTCAACAAAAATAGAAGGAAACCTTTTAGATGAAAAGTCTAAACGAGACGCCATAAAGCAACCAGGCGAATTGAAAGAAGAGCAAGAGGTTTATAACTTATGGAAAGGGATGCAGTTTTTAGAGCAATGCGAGAGCCGTGGCCTTCCAATAACAGAAGATTTAATAAAACAACTACATGCCATCATTGATGTAATTGTTTCCGGAAGAAGACCTAAGCACAGCCAGTATAGGATTGAACAAAATAAGGTTGGCGAAAAGAGTACTGGACGTATTGTATATCTACCTCCTGAACCTCAAGACGTGCCCACACTAATGGAAGATCTTGTAGCATGGGTTAACAGTTCTAAAAGCATTTCCATACCAGTACCTATTAGAGCAGGAATTTTCTTATTTCAGTTCTTGACAATACACCCATACATGGATGGGAATGGTCGTACAGGAAGAGCCTTAGCTACATATCTTCTTCGCATGGGAGGCTTAGGCCTTAATGGGTTATTCGTGCTAGAAAAATACTATGACCGCAATTTAAAAGGTTATTATGATAATTTACAAATGGGTCTACATCATAACTACTACTTTGGCCGTCATGAAGCAAACATAACCCCGTGGTTGGATTTTTTTACCTCGGGAATGGCTGAGGTGTTCCAAGATGCCGCTAAAATTGTAAGAGCTAGAAGTTCAGAGTTTATGGCGGTTGAACCGAAACTTTTGAGATCTCTTGATATCTACCAAAGAGCTGTTTTTGCTCAGTTAGCTTTTAAATTTAATTATTTAACCACAAGCGATCTGCACAGAATTACAGGCTTTGCAGATAGGACAGTACGTAACAAAGTAAAGGCTTGGATTGAGGCAGGCTTTATTGAACCATATGACCCCAAAGCCAAAAGAATTAGAGCAATTAAACTAACAAAAAAATATCAACGAGTAGCTGATGAAATTGCAAAAGAACCTGATAAGCATAAATACCTACTAACATAAGCTAATGGAATTCCCCGTATAGAAGCAACCATCTCATCAATACTTTTTGCCTTTATCATAAAGAAAGAAGCTGTACCTTTACAGCTTCTTTTCGCATTTTTATTTTGGTGGAGATGAGGGGAATCGAACCCCTGACCTCTTGAATGCCATCTGAAAACTTTTTTGAGAAATAAGTTTATCTAAGCTTTTTTACTTGAATATGGTGCCCCAAAGACGAGCATTAAGAGTATTAGTCGATTGAGTTTAAGATATTTGTGACATGAGGTGTGACATGAGGTGTGACATGAGGTGTGACATGAGGTGTGACATGAGGTGTGACATGAGGGTACGACACTCTAAGCTTTAACTCACACAAGTTTTCCCAAAAATAAATTTATAAATCCATCCAATGAACATTACAAAGTGTATCATGGCAAATACAGTTATAGGGAGAATAATGTTTTCCCCGGCAAAAATTAGCGGCCTTATCCCCTATTTAGAGAAATTAATATAATCAATGATGAGCAATAAAAATTATTAAAACTTGTGCCACGGCACCAATGTTTGCAAAAAAGAGTAAAACATTATCAATGAAATCACAGTGACTAAAATAGACAAAATTATTGCCTTACTTCTTGGAAGATTTAATTGTTTCTTAGATAAGAACAGGCTAAATATAAATACAAATAAACCTGTAATTGCAAGCACTAATAGATCCTCAATCTTTTCAGTTAATCCTAGTTCACTATAAATTAACAACACTCTTCCTATAATTCTTGCGAGAGTTGCAAATAATGATACAGCTACACTGTATATAAGTATTTTTACCAAATTTTTCTTGTGCTGTATTAAAAATAGTATTACAGGCACTGTAATTATAGTTGGAATAAACATATATAAGAATAGCATTATAATAGCAACTAACATAACTATATCCAAAGCAAGTCCTCCTCTCTAGGGCTTCTAAAAATTACTCCGAATAAACGGTTAGTGGAGCCGAGTACGACTTTGATTAAATTGGAAGGGCAAAAACGTTTGCCCTTCCAATTGTTTTAATCCCTAATTTGTTAATGACGTAATTACTGTTGGTACAAGGCGGCTTTCTTTATCCCCAAGGCCCAGTTGTCCATAGTAATTCCAGCCCCATACCATTGGAGTGCCATCTTCCAGGATAGCCATGGTATGCCACCCACCGGCAGAAATCTGCTTCACACCTTCAATTGCTGTTATCAAGGTTGGTGAATTCCGTTGACTGGTATCTCCCAAGCCCAGCTGCCCATCATCATTTCTACCCCAGGCCCTTACCGTCCCATCCGCGTGCAGTGAATATGATGAATCTACACTGGCCTCCAGATGAATGACATTATTTAAACCTGGGATAAGCGTGGGAGATGTATACCTGCGCGTGTTACCAAGGCCTAGTTGTCCGAAGAAATTCCGTCCCCAGGACATCACTGTGCCGTCATTTAACAGAGCCATTGAGTGGAAGCCATCCGCAGCGATCTGTTTTACCCCGGACAATCCCGTTATCAGGGTTGGGACTACCCTGTCTTTGGTATTACCGAGGCCTAATTGACCATGGAAATTTTGACCCCAGGAATAGACGACTTCAGTATTTGTCAGTGCAAGTGAGTGCTGTTGCCCCGCTTCAACCTGTATTACATTTGAAAGACCTGTAATCAAGGAAGGTATGTTTTGATTAGTAGTGTTACCAAGCCCTAATTGACCGTCGGCATTATATCCCCAGGAAAAGACTTCACCATTTTCCGTTAGTGCCAGAGAAAAGTCACCCCCTATGGCAATTTGTATAATGTCCGCCAGTCCGGGTATTTGTACAAAGTGCATTCTGTCATCATTGTCGCCAAGTCCGAGTTGCCCGAAATCATTTCTGCCGCTGGCGTAAACCGTCCCGTCTTTAAGCAGGATTAGTGAATGCGAGTTTCCGCCTGCAACCTGTTTAATATTCGTTATATAGCCAACATCTTCCGGCAGAATACGTTCTTCAAGGTCGCCAAGGCCCAGTTGGCCACGGGAATTCAAACCCCAGATTTTTAAAGTCTTGTCATTCATAACAGCAAATGACTGGACATTGCCCACTACCAATTCCCTCACGCCAACAGAAGCAGTAACATTAAATGTAGTTTCTACCCACTCAGACCAAGTTCCGTACTCGTTTTGTACTCTAAGGCGTACTGTATATTCGCCTTCTTCCGGGTAAATATCCTGCTTTCCTTCCCATTCAGCTGCCACAATATCAAAGCTGTTCGGGTCATAGGATTCCTCATACCCCCAAGTAATAACTGTGCTTGTGGTGATACCTGATTGTGGCGACATAGTTATTACAGCAACTGGTTTCTCACCTGTTGTAAAACTAAAATTATACGTGGATTCGAGCTGTTCTCCAGTGATATTTTTGACACTGCCGGCTGGAATTGTTACAGTATAATGCTTGTTGCTGACAAGAGGCTCCAGAGGTTCTATTATCAGCAAAATGTCACTGATACGCATGTCGGCAGAAACTACTGTCCCGTTTGTATTCAAAGTTATCTCATTAAAACTATCGGCCGGATAAATGTGCTCGCTGAAAGTAGCCGTTATAGATTTATTGATATTAATGCCTGTTGCTCCGTCAGCTGGGTCTGTACCGGTTACAGTGGGAGGCTGAGTTACTATTATGGTCAGAATAGAAGTTGCCAACTCATTTAACCCATCGTCTGCAGCAACAATGATATCGTAAGTACCCGCTACTGTGACATCCCACGTTACCATACCTGTACTTGAATTTATGGTTAACCCCTGCGGAATTTCACCCATTAAATAATAAGTCAAGTCATCACCATCGGAATCTGAAGCTGCTATAACATGAGATAATGATGAGCCTGCTTGAATTGTTACTGTAGCAGGAAGATTATCAAAAATCGGTGGTGAATTGACATTAATCACTGTGCCTGCAGTTTTATGCTGCAACAGAATATCACCGGTTGTTCTGAGTTCTGAGGAAGTGAAATCAATTGTGGATTCTGGAACACTGTTTTTAGCTTTAATCCTGACAGTAGCCAGTGTACCGCCAAATCCGGGAGATACCGTTTCATCAAGGCGTTCCGCCTGGATAGTCAGTATTCCGTTTACTGAGTCTATTGTATAGAAAAAGGATGTTGCAGTATTATTTTGCGAAAGATACGGGCCTTCTTTTACTTCAGCTATTTCAAAGTAGCCAGGATTATAGTTTAATACGGTTTCAACTGCTTTTAAATTTTCATTGAGCCCGCCAACCTGCAACCATAGTTCCCTCTCTTCACCTTCCGACATATAAACATCTGCCGGGGATAAAAAGAGGGCAGGTTCCACCTTGATCGGTATGCTTGTTTTGGAACTATTTCCATAAACGTCCTCAATAACAGACCACAGTTCATATGTTCCTGTGGACAATAAAATATCGCCAGTGAGTCTTCCAAAAAGGGGATTACGATATCATCGTTATAATTAATTGTTAATGTAGTGGACCCAGAAACCCCTTCCATATCCAGGAAATAGGGGTAGCCAACAACGCCTTCAGACGGTAATGACAGGGGGTAATTATCTTCATCCGGAAGCTGTGGGTACATATAGGTGTCTCCCTGTTCTTCGCTTATATTAATGCTGCTTTCACTTTCCATTGATAGGGCTTGCTGGCCTGAGAAAGTTACTTTAGCACTAACGGGAGGCTTAAAGAATATGGGTTGAGACCAAGAGCGCTCTTGCCCCTCGCGCACTTCTACACGTACATACCTGTCCCCGCTCCGGACAGTATAATCACTGTATTCTCCGGATCTAAATTTGCTAATCACTCTTTTTTCCGGGTCTTGCGTGATAAAATGAATCTCTGCAGTTTGTGGAGCATAAACACGTACCACATTATCATTTATCAGTTCGATCTTCATTTTAGGTGCATTTGAGCCTGTAGCAGAATAAAAAGCGCCTTGACGAATTAGTTTTAGCACTTCCCATTTTTCGGGCATTGAGGCTCCATAAGGGATAACAACACATCCTAAATCTGGGCCAAAACGGCCAAGTATGCCAGGGGTATAATCATCTGCTGCCACACCCCAGACAACCTTATTTTCTCTTAACAAATAGTCCCATAGATGGTCTGCATACTTATCTGAATTATATAGCGCAACCCCGGTGAATATTTCCATCGCCTGGTAATTTCTCGTTGAATCGAGCTGTTGCTCTGTCCAGGGATAAGTTCTATTATTAGGATGAGCAGGTATTGCTAACGCTCCTGTTCCGTTTATCCACGTCTGCTTCACAATTTGATCAATACGCTCTTGTTCCGAAAGCTGGTCATCCGGCAAAGCTAAATAGTTGCCGTTTTCGTCTTTTTTAGGAATACCGAAAGGAGTAACCAGTTCTGTAATGCCAAGAGCAATTATCCTTAACTTCCTGTGATATTTCTCACTCAATATCTCCGTGCATGAAAAAAAGCTCTTAGGCCATTAAAAACCACTGAAAATACTGACTTTTCTCGCGAAAACAATTGCAAAAATACTGGATATATAG